>Ga0114970_10003630_pt1 | contig 11281 bp, 6 predicted proteins | sample M_140205_XF_Meta_FD_87030 | JGI IMG/M metagenome (GOLD analysis project Ga0114970, IMG submission 87030) | Freshwater microbial communities from Lake Montjoie, Canada to study carbon cycling - M_140205_XF_MetaG | ecosystem: Environmental > Aquatic > Freshwater > Lake | place: Lake Montjoie... | reverse complement strand
AGACAAATTGCAACAAGCAATTGAGAAATTGAAAGACATCGAAGCGTTTGATGTGGACACGTCAAAACAAAAGATTCTTGATAGTTTGATTCATTCCGCCAACAGGGAAACAATCAAAGAATTGAACCATTTTGACCATAATGTTCCCTTTAAATTTCTGAGTCCGTGGTTGGGAGCGCATGATGAAAAGTTAATGTATCAGCTTTCTCAAGAAAATTATAATTATCCGCCCTACTCACTTTATAAACATAGCATTCTGATGCAACCGGATTGGTTGGATTATTTTAAACGGAATGCGGGTATTCTGAAAGACTTTTGCTATTGGAATCTTGCATTGTTTTTACAAACGAAGAATCCTAATGTTCCAGATATTCCGAATAAATTAATGCGCCCTGATAAACGAGGAAGTTTATTAAAGCACAAAAAAGATTTTTGGGATCTCGTAATAAATGAACTTGGTTCTGTTGATTGTATTTACACTGGAAAGAAACTCATTACTGGCGCTTATGCCGTTGAGCATTTTGTTCCTTTCCAATATGTAGCGCACGACCTGATGTGGAATTTGGTTCCTGCAGACCCCAATTTTAACAGCATGAAAAGTGATAAGCTCCCAAGTTTGGACAGCTATTTTGATAACTTTTTCGAAGTTCAAAAAGAAGGAGTTAAGATTGTTAAACAGTTGAACCCTAAAAATAAATTCTTAGAAGATTATTTGTCGATTTTTCCAACACTAGATTTTTCGAAGGAAAAGTATAGAGAAACAATTGAACCGATGTTAACGATTGCAAGTAATAATGGGTTTCAGTGGATGGAATAAAAAATAATTTTCAAAAAAGAAGTTATGGTCTAGCCTTCCCACATAGGTAAGACATTTAAATTTAATATTTTTAAATTGTTTTAAAAACAAGGAATTTTATCTATCAATGATATTTTGAGTTATCTTCTGCTGCGATATTGAATGTATCATTTTCATTAACTAAATATGGTAATATATACCCTTTTGGTTTGGGAAATATAAAATCTGCTTTTTTAATTTTGTACTTATTTAGCACATTTGTGTTTTCTAATAATTCTGTAAGCGATTCAATTCCGTTATTTTCCGCTTCAACTTTTTCTTCATTATGTATTGCAACAAGAAGAATTTTTTCGTCATTTAAACTAAAGCACTTACCATTTAATATCTTAAAATTATCCTTAATGAATGTTTTTAAATTTGGCATCTCCAATTTATAAAATGTAAAGTTAGATATACTGTTTGGCTCAAAATATTCAATAAATTTATTTCTAAATTTGGTTTTAGCCTCTTCTCGGTATTCAATCATTGATGTCTCACTTGATTCAGTATATGAGTTTAAAACAAATAAATAATTGATTGTATATTGACAAATGAAAAGCGAGTCTCTATCAAATAATCGATCTCGCCAATGAAACGAATGCTTTATACATTCATTTAAATTATTGGATATTGGATCAAGTGAAATGTTTTTAAAATCTTCATGATTTTCAATGACTCCATAGAGTAAAAAGTTTGGTGTAATATTATAACCTTCAGTAATTTTATCACGGTATTTTAATTTATTTTTCTCATAAATTTTAGGAGAATTGTTAAACAAGTTGATGTTGTATTGTATAATGTTTTTTGCATTTGTATACTGTTTATAAATGGATAGATTATCTGCAGTATTGCCTGGCTTGTAATATTTAGAATCACCTATATAAAAAATGTTTGACGTGTCAATTAATCCTTCATATGCAAATAAATGGTCAATTATCTTCCCATCATCGTTATTTTTTAGTTTTTTGATACTTATTTCCTTATCACTTATTCTCTTATCATATTCTTCTAAACTCTTTTCTTCGGTAAGTAATTTATCTACCATATCCTCAAAAACAATGTTGTATTTTTTGAAACTTAAAAACTCTTCGTTTCGTTTTTTTATACTTCCACTATCTGTTGAATCAAAATACAGTTCACATAATTTATACATGCGTCTCATCGTATCTGAAAAGTACTTGTATTTAATTTTTCTTAACTTAACTAATCCAAGTCCACTCAACTGAAGATTTTTAAAAGCTTCGCCCTTAATTAAGTTGTAACTTTTATCAATTGAAAAATTAAGGTTGTTTTCTTCTTTGAAATGATTTAATATTGAGAAATAATATATTAACAATTCTTCTTCAGTATTGATGATCGATTTCTTATTTCGAATATCAATGTAAATTGGAGATTTGTTTTTATCAATTATTGGTAAAGCCTTTCGAATTGTTTTCTCCCATTTTGGCTTCTTCGTCTGATTTGTTATATGTTCGATATGCTTATAAAGCAAAAAAGACTTATTTTTCTTGTAAAAGTTGGTGAAACTAAGAACTAAGTCTAAGTATGTATATTCTTCATCTCCTATATTTGTATTTAATTCGTTACTAATGCCAGTGTTGATTATTTTAGTGTCGCATTTTCTTCTTTTGAATTCAATCAAACTATTGTAAAAGCTTATTGTAATATGTCTTATCCACTCAAATTTAGATTCGTGTTTAATTGAGCCTTCCAACTTATCTAAAAAGTATAGGTCTTTTAAGCTTAGATTATTATTGTTGGAATCTTTAAATATTGTAAATTTCTTTTCCCACTGGCACTTAATTTCATATTCCTCAGAAGAAGTTGAAGTTAAATCTTCTGGTTTAATAAAAACCTTAGGGAGCATGTATACTACCTTGTTTTTTTCTGCAGAATAATAATAACCCACAGAGTCTATGACGCCAGAGTCGCCTTTGGTTGTGTAAAAAGAAGAATCATTAAAATCATCCTTCAAATTTTCGACTAAATAACTCTGACCCTCTATTAATATACGCATACTAAATTATACTTCATTTGAAATTTCTTTAGCAGATTCTGTTGGTTTTATGAGGTCTAAATTCTCAAAGATTTTTTTTACTTGTATTTCACCTGCAGTTTTGATTGGAAAAAAATTCTGATAGCTGATTTTGTCTTTGAATATAGAATTTTTAGGCTCATCCTTAAAAACATCATTCCATAAATAAAAAATAACTTTGTGTATAAAGTTATCCAAACTTATTTCATTTCTTTCATTAGGTTTAACGAAGTAGTTGCCAATACACTTATCCATACCTAAATTAGGATTTTCTTGAATTATGATATTGACTTTAAAAATAAAATCTATCCAATCAATAGTGAGACTGTCATTAATCCTAATTTTATATTGACTTGAAGTATTCTTAGGGTCTTTTTTGTCAGTATTTATTATAATATATTCCCATTCCCATCTGCGCTTAAATGCACTATCCATTGGAAATAGAGATTGGTCAGAGGTATTCATTGTTGCCCAAAGGGTAATGTTATTTGGCAACAGCATTTTACCGTTTATTTCCCAAAATTCTGAGGTTTTGTTAGTAATTACATCTTTACCTTGTTCATCTTTTCCATTTAAAAATTCTGTTAACTCCCTTGATGTATTAATAGGATAATCCTTGTTTCTATCAAGCAACTGAAATAATTCTCCAAAAATTTCTGCGCAATTACCACGATTTATCTCTTCTATAACCAGGTAATATTGATTGTCAGGGTCATTGACTGCCTTAACAAAAACATTTGAGAAAACTTGGGGTACAAACTTGTATTCTATTTCTCCATCATCATTTGAGTATGGTTTATATCCTCCAACAAAAGAAGCATGATCATATTCGGGATGAAACGTAACCCTGTGAACAAATTTAGAAAGACATTTTTTATCTATTTTACCTTTCAGTTTTTCTGCAATTTCGTAGGATTTTCCGGTACCTGGTGCGCCGAAGAAAATTCTATTTTCAGCATATTCCTCTTTATGCTCTGAGTTACAATCTGAATTAGATTTATTTTCCTTTTGTTCAGCCTGTATAGAATTTATTTTTTTTGTGGTAGAACTAAAGTATGATAAATAATCACGAACCTTTTCACCTTCTAATAAAGAAAGATAAATACGTGAAATATATGCTGCAAGATGATTGAGTCTAAACTCATTTATAGCGAAGGTTTTTTTATCATCAGCACTAACCTCAATTGTGTCATCTGAGTCAGAATCAGAATCATCTTCAATAGGGTCTTCTTTCCATTGTAAGAGTAAACTCTTATATTCCTTATCAGTTAAAGTGACCTTTTTGGAAGACTTACTTAATATTTTCCAGTTCGTAACAAATGTTGACAAAAAAATATCAGCTTTTGATGCTTTCAAATTTTTGTCATATGGCATTTCTAGCCTCCTAAAGGCTAGTATAAAAGCCTTGATTTCATTGTACTGAGCATCTTTTAAGAAATTTTTAGACATTGCAAAGTGCGATAATTCTTGATTGGTTATATAATAATCCATATCTGAATCACATAGCAATTTAATCAAGATATATCCTGGGTGCATATGTCTTCCATAACTATCCTCAATTTCCCATCTGCAGAGAACTTTTAGCATTAGGGCAACTCGATCCTCTTCAGAAAAATCAACCTCATTCGAGTAATAATCTAGTACTTCTTTTCCCAAAGCAGAAACAGAAAACGAGTCATCATCAAATACATCTATTAGTCCAAACAATTTCAAAGTCGACTTAGTATGAGTATCCTTCGATGGATCTGTTACTTTCTTTTTACTTTCATTGATTTTTACATTAGCAAAAACATCTTGTTCCTTATCCTTTACAACCAAACCTTCAACATGTATGTACTCTAGGTATTTGGCCATTGTTTTAATATCCGTAGTATTAGTTGGCAAATTAATCTTGTTGTTATTCCTAGCCATTTTAATTAGTTTATTATTGGTTCAATAATTTTCTTTACCATTAAAGGTGGTATACCTTCACCTATTACAAATCTTATTAGCTGTTCATTTGCCCATTCAGGAATGTTCCAGTCAAGCGGTAATGATGAAACTACCATTAACTCATAAATGGTTAATACTCTAGGGTTGTTGTATAATACTTCGCCAAGCTCATTTAATTTCCAAATGCGTCCAGGGTGTACATTATTTTGTGAACCCATTATTCCATTCCACATTGTTACAGTGGCTGCAGGTTTATCCCAAAATAATCTATGATAAGTCGTATCATAACCTTTAACTCTCTCACCATTTGTCTTCTTAGGATAGTGGATAGGATTGTCAAATGCTGTATTTCCTGTAGAAGTATACAACATACATTCAACATTTCTCCAAACATGATTAGGTGGAATATGCCATTTATGAAATGCTAATGCTTCTTCTGTATTTTCTGGAAGCATATGTTGATATGCCTTCTCCTTAATTGAGGGCCACAAGTCAGGAATACCTTTGAATGCTTCCTCCAATGATATAGGTTTCTCAGGAGTTGGGAAATTCCACTGCTTTTTAAGATCCTTTCTTACTAGCAAGAAAATTGCTCTTTCTCGCCTTTGCGGCACTCCATAATTTATAGCGTTGGTTTTCTGTTCACTATTAAAGGTGTATCTATCTCCCAGTCTTTTATGCATGTATTCTGGAATTTTAATTTCAGCACTTTGAAATATAATTGGTGTGGTAAGTTGTTGGGTTACATTTTCAAAGAAAATATATTTTGGATTAATAGCATCTACAACATCAATAGCATATTTAATAAGGCTATTACGTTCATCGTATTTACTATTATGGCCAGCAATGCTCATTCCTTGGCAAGGTGGAGTTGCCATTAATAATTCAACCTTAGCCTCCTTTGCTTTTTTTACAATTTCATCAAAAACGTTAGGATCTGTTATATCACCTGTGACAACATCACAAGCTGGATTTAGGTGTTTATAGAATCTAGCTCGCTGTTCATCAAGTTCATTTGCCACAACAACATCGACCCCTATAGATGGAAGATATGTTTCAGCAAGGCCTACATTAGCAAATAGTGATAGTCCTTTCATTGGGTTATAATGCTAATTTTTCAACAATCCGTTTAACTGCCATCGGTGGAACACCCTCACCGATAACTTTTCTAATCAATGATTCTGAAGCCCAATCTGGAATATTCCAATTGTCCGGTAGACTCATTATACGAAGCATTTCAAAAATAGTCAATACTCTTGCATCTGAATATAATCCAGTTCCTTTAATCAGTCTTCCTGGGTGAACATTTTGGAATGAAGAGATTGTATGGTTATAACTTGTAATTGTAGGGGCTGCTTTGTCCCATTGCATGCGCATATATGTCCTAGGAGCTCCACCTACCATTGTTCCATCCTTTTTCTTTGGGAAGTAAACTGGGTTTTTGCGGGCGGAACATCCAGTAGGCGTATGCATCATAGCTTCAACATTTCTCCAAACATGAGGCCTGGCATAGTGCCATTTGGATACCTCCAAGCCTCTTTTTCTTTTTGCCTCGTATTTTGGAAATACATCACGATTAGGAGCTTCTTTAATAAAAGGATCTAGGGATGGTAAATCTCCAATTGCTTCTTCGAGTGTTACTATTTTTGAATCGTATTCTGGAAATAACCAGTGGTTATTACTTGTTTTTTTAGATAAAAGAATTAAAGCTCTTTTTCTTTGTTGAGGAACTCCGTAAAATTTAGTATCTATAACTTTCTGCTCAATGAAATAATCATTACCAAAGATTGATTCTATAATTTCAGGTATCAAAATTCTTTCCCCATTGTAATTAATTGCAGTCTGTAATTGCATAAATACATTTTCCATCATTACATATTGTGGTGATAGATCTCTAATAGAATCTATTACGTATGTAATCAAGTAGTTTCTCGCGTCTTCAGGATGCATTTGACCTGCTATACTCATGCCTTGACAAGGCGGAGTGGCGAGTATGAAATCAACATTTTTGCTTTTACTCTCTGAAATAATTTTTTTGTAAACTTTTGGATCAGTTATGTCACCACAAATCATATTGCAATCAGGGTGTAAATGCTTATAGAATCTTGCTCTTTCGGAGAGCAGTTCATTTGCCACAACAATATCCACACCAATTTCAGACAGGTAGGTTTCCCCTATACCGACATTTGCAAATAGTGATAATCCATTCATTAATTAAAAATTTTAGTCACAAAGTTACTCGAAAAATAAAAAAAAAGGCTTTTTTAAAAAGCTTATATCAATATTATGTTTAAAGTTATTTGGTAGATTTATGAAAATAACTATTGTTTCTCGTCAGAGTAGCGGGTGGGCTTGGATGCGGTTGACTAAAATTAAATGTGCTGCAAAAGCATTCGCTTGTGTTTTGGCTTATGGGGCTTGCAAATGTGCGTGACTACTGCATGGGTTATTGGCTTACTTTTAATACTTCAACTTTGTTATCTATAGGTGTTCTGATGTTTTTCAAATTTGTATAGCGATAAGGAATTTGACCAATTGAACCATCAGATATTTTTAAAAACTTTCCATTTTGTATTTGGAATTTATGTCCAAGCCGAATTACAAGTCTTTCGTCACTTTCGTCTTTGTAAAGCGGATGATTTGTTTTAAATATGTTTTTTCTTTCTGTAATGTGATAATCTAGAATTTCATAATAATCTTTTACGCCATTTTCTTTTATGTATGGTGCAAAATATTTCAAGTTCTTAAAACCAAATTTTGTAGGCTTCTTTGTTCCTGAAAAATAAAAAGGAGATTCACTGTTTTCAAAACACAATATATGATTCTCTGAAGGCACGAACCCAATTAATACATATGGATTCGGAGACTCATAAGAACTCTCCTTTTGTGGTGAAATATCATTTAGAACAGATGCTGTATCTAACCCTATAATTGTCTTTAAATGGTCTACTAATAGACTTTTATTTGTATGGTCGTTTGGTCGTAATGGGAATGCACCTATGTTAACAGATTCTATGGATTTGTAATAGTCTAAATTTTTTATTGTCTCAATTTCTCCTGAGCCTGGAAAAAGGATGTAAGCACCGATTACCTCTTTTTCAGGTTTAATTTTATCCTTGTTTACATAATATATTGCATCTCTGTATCGATGCATTTGATTAATAGAATCTTCAGTTGGTAAGTCAGGTGAACCTTCTTTTTCATCAGAAGCCAACCTATATTTTGCATCATATATATATGTGAGAACATATTTTTCTTTTAAGTCATTGTTAGTGATTCTTAAAACAATGTCTGGTCTTTGGTTTACGGTAAATGATTTTACATTTTGACTTTCAGATGTGTCATATGAGAAGTCATGGAATAAGTCAATTGTTTCACCATCGGTTTTAATAAATGTCACTTTGGATTTAACTCCACGTTCAATTTTGAAGACGAAGTCATCTATTTGTATTTCTGCTAAATCAATATCATCTGGATTGTCTTTACCTAAAAGATTTTGCAATACATTTTTAATTTCGAGAAAGCACCATATTTGATAAAGGTCAGCTATGTTTTTTAGTTCAATTTTCTGAATTCCTTCTAGAAACTTTAAGCCACTATTTAGCATTATCCAAGATTTATAAATAGTGCTATAACCTGATGCTTTTTGCAAAACAAGAGACTCTTGTTTTATGCCTTGAAATTCGTCTATCGTTCTAAAGAATGGATTGGCAGAAATTGTTTCAAACTGTTTTTCTATTGAACTAAGTTCAACTTTGAATGGGTCTGTAATTGAATTTGAAAAACGTTTATCAATAAATGATTTTACTTTTTTAAATCTTCTTAGAGTTTGGGAAACAGCGTGCTTGAAAAATTTATTTTCAGCTGTATTGGTACTCAATGTTTTATATTCTGAACGATAATTCTTATTCGGAAGATGTTTGAATTGAGAATACTCTTCTTCCAATGTTGTTGTCCATTTGTTTATTCTATCAGCCTTTACGTATTTTGCTTGTCTTATTATGCGACTATGAGGTTTATTTAAAATGAATTTTGATGATTGAATAAACTCGTTGTATAATCCTCCAAAAACTTGCCACCATATTAAATCAGTATTAGGCGAATGCCCTGTTTTGAATGAAGAGTATGTCTTCTTTAAAAAGTCGAGAACGAGATAAGGATATTCTTTTTCAATATCTGAAACTATCTTTTCATAGTCGCTTCTATAATTAAGCTTTGTTGGAAAAATCTCAAACTGAAAATTGATTTCTTGTAATATGTTTCCCTTAGTATATCTTAAAATTAAGTTGCTTTTGCCTAAGTCATTTCCAAAATTAATTGTGCCCGCAAGGAATCCCAAATCTTCCCGATAAAAGAATTTTTCTTCAACTTCTTTAAGTTTCGAATAAATATATGGTGATTGAACTAATGCTTTGTTTTTAAATGTAATTCCAATGAAGTAGTCCTTGTTTTCAAATATTAAGGGGTAAGTTTTATCTGAATTTAATAGTACTAGAGTCTTACTTTCAAAATTATGAATGTAAATAGTTCCATCATTGACTAAATAAGAGGTAGCGGTTAAAATTTGAGATTGCTTTTTTTGAGCTTTATTAAAAGTAGTTTCAAGGTTATTGCATTCAATAACCAAATCAAAATCGATATGATCTACTTTTATAATTTGCATTATGACCAGAATGAAGTATAGCCACTAGTTGAAAGTCTTGCTTCCATTTCTTTAAGTTTTGTGTTGGACTTTTTATATTCAGCGTTTAAAACCCTCTGCAAATTGCTCAATACGGAACCTGTTTTTGTTTCATCACCTTCAATTCTTGATAAGATTTTCATGCTAGTCATTTCGTCTAATGCATTTGTTAACCAATTTGAATCCGTTTGATTTAAACTGGCATAATAGCAATAGATTAAAAATTCGTCTCTAACTCTGTAGGCAATTTTGAAGGGAGTTCCTTCTAGTTCTGTATTAAGATTTATAAGAAAATCAATAACCTTTTTGCTTTCAGCAAATTCATTCACCACTTCAGCACCTGATGTAAAGTCTCCGATAACATCTTTTGAGGTAATAAAAGTTTGTGGATAACACCAATCATTTTTTCCATTATCTAATCCAGCTGTTAAATCAACATTATTCATTTCAAATGTCATTGCACGGTCAAGAACTTTTCTGCTGAACGAATGAGTGGTTTCATCCATATTAACTGTACCAATTACTATTAGATTGTTTGGAATACTAATTCCCTCTGAAAATTCATTTTCATTAAGGCCCAAATCCGATAATAATTGAGAATACAGTGAATGATTTTCAAAACTAGCTTTTGAAATTATATAATCTGTTCCAATCTTTTTACCCTGCACTTGTCTTGTTTCTATGATACTCAAATACTCAGCAAAATAATGTTCTACAGGTGCAAGGTTCATTTCGTCCAAGCAAAGCAAGAATGGTACATCTACATTTTTCCAAGCTTTTGCAATGAACTGCAAAAAAGATGTAGTTATATATTTTTCACCATTTATTCTACTTACATATCCCATCAGTTCAGAAGAGTCGTGCCAATTTGAACGCACAGGAATTAATTCAAAATTTCCAGGCTTTTTAGGGTTTGTCCTCAATTCATCTTTTGAACAAGTCTTGTAAGCCAATGTTCTTACTAATCTTGATTTTCCTGTTCCCGATATTCCTGCTAATAGGATAAAAGGTTTGGTTTTTATGGCACATCGAATCTCTTTATATGCATTGTCATCATTAGAAGAAATGTTCATTTTATTAAATTTTGTCCATAAATTCCATGGGCTACTGTACCAGTTGCTTTCGTCTTTATTTAATGCTTTCCACTTTATTTTAAAAGTTGTGGATAGTTTTTCATTAATTGAGTTTATCAACCTTACATCATTCCAAATTTTAAATTCGTTTCCAACTACACCATTATTAATTAGCCACCCTTCAATTTTTGGCATCATTTTCATGTAATCATCTGAAGTAGTTCGATTCTTATGAATCGTATACATATAATCTCTAAACTCTTCCATTATACTTTTTTTTTAGTCTTTTTTTCGCTTCTGTTAAGTAATAATAATAATGACTCATTTAATAATTCTGTTACTTATTCATTATTTTGAAAATTGGAATTAAGTCATTGATTTTTTAATTTTATCTCATTTAATTTGTTCAACATTTTAATTATATTTTTCGGCTAAAATAAACGTATACCAAAATAAATCTGCTATTTATCCTTTATCTTTTCTATATCAGCGTTTTCAGCATTTTTCCATCGGGTGCATTTTTCCATGTTGATAATCCCATAAACTCTTTGTTCTTATCGACACGATTGTAGACTATTTCAGCTGCAGTCTGTCCAGTTATAGCAAAATGCAATTTGTTTTGAACCATTTTATAGAATAAGATTGCTGATTCATCCTCTTTGTTATAATCGGCACTACATTGCTGAAAAATATCTCCCAATTTTTGATACATTCTGCGCTCACTT
>Ga0114970_10003624_pt1 | contig 11288 bp, 9 predicted proteins | sample M_140205_XF_Meta_FD_87030 | JGI IMG/M metagenome (GOLD analysis project Ga0114970, IMG submission 87030) | Freshwater microbial communities from Lake Montjoie, Canada to study carbon cycling - M_140205_XF_MetaG | ecosystem: Environmental > Aquatic > Freshwater > Lake | place: Lake Montjoie... | reverse complement strand
GGCCATGCGCGTGCTCCCGGTGAATGTTCCAGCATCTATCTCACCATCTTGGGCTCCGCCTCACAAGACCCCCGATGGCTCACGGCATGCCTTGCCGCAGCTTGCCGAAAGGATCTTCTATGGTGGCGCCGGGGGGTAGGAATGATGGCTGCCGGCCGGGTCTCGAATGAGGTAGGTGCCGTCCCCTTCCGGCGACAGGTACCCGGCTGCCACGGGCACTTTGCCGGCGCCACCCGGGATATCCAAAATATAGGTGGGTAGGGCAAGGCCTGAAAGCCGGCCCCTCAGGCTCTGTACCAACGCTTGCCCCCGTTCTAAGGGAACGCGGAAATGGGATGTGCCCGGCGCATAGTCCAGTTGGTGCAGGTAGTAGGGTTTGATCCGTGCCGCGACCAGCGTGCGAAAGAGGTTCTCCAAATCCTCAACCGTATCGTTGACACCCGCCAGCAGCACGCTCTGGGCGAGGAGTGGGATGCCCGCATCGCTGAGCCGCCCGCAGGCGGCAGTGGCCTGCGATGTAAGCTCGCCGGCATGATTGCAATGCACGGCGACAAACATCGCCTTACCGGTACGTTTCAGCGCGGCAATCAGGCCGTCATCGATGCGGGCCGGATCGGCGACGGGAACGCGGCTGTGAATCCTAATGACTTTTACGTGCGGTATGGAATCGAGCGCCGAGATGAGCTCGCCAATCCGCCGGTCCGATAAAACAAGCGGATCGCCGCCCGTCAAAATCACCTCCCAGATCGTGGGCGTTGCGCGGATGTATGCCAAGGCTGCATCGCGTTCAGCCGTGGTTAGAGCGGCCTCGGCGCCCACGACCTCGCGGCGGAAGCAGAAGCGGCAATATACCGCGCAAGTAAGGGTCGGCATCAGTAGGACGCGGTCGGGGTATCGATGAACGATGCCTTTCACGGGTGAATGGGCGATATCGCCGATCGGATCAACGCGTTCCTCGGACCGGACGTCGAGCTCGCGTGTATCGGGCACGAATTGACGTGCGATATTGGCGGCCTCATCGCCGGCCGATGTCATGGCCTGTAGCAGAGCCGGCGGTATCGCCACTGCGTAACGTGTACCAACCGTTGTCAGTCCTGGTATTGCGCTCGGCGCAATAAGCCCGGCGGCGGCGAGATCGGCCGGGGTGCGTAAGGTCTTCGTCAGCTGAATAGGGCGCGAGTCCATGGCCCGGGTGGTCGGGCAAATCGGGCCTTGAGTCAACCACCCGTGTCCCTGAAAGGCCTTGCGTTGTTTGCAATCCTGGAATATTTCATTTTGTGAAATATTCAACACCGTTCGGATCCTTCCGGCGGCCATACATGCGGGCAGCGTGAATAAACCGGTCTCACCCGAGCGCGACAAACTGGCGGACCAAGCCGCGCTCTATCTGCGCACGATGCAGCAACTGCATCAGGGACTGGCGCGTCAGGTCGAGCCGGTTCTGACCGAGCAGCACGGCATCGATTTCCGCCTTTATTTCATCATCAGGAATATCGAATCCGGCGCCGTGCACCCCGGAGCCCTTTCCAAAATTCTGCGCCTGCCCAACAGCGTCGTAACACGCCACCTCGACCAGGTTGTCGAGCGCGGTCTGCTGGAGCGCAGCCTTGATCCGGACGACTCCCGCCGGATCAAGTTGACGCTGACCAAGGAAGGCCAGCGCGTTGCACGTGAAGCGCACCGCACCATATGCGGCATTGTCGGCGCGCGGCTGGAACGCCTAGCGCCTGCCAGGCGCGAAGCGTTTCTGTCGGCCTTTTCAGCTTTGGCCGCCGACGGCGACGAGGAATAGGCCCCGCGTTATTTTTTGCCGAAATGACGGGCCAAGCGATCAAGAGCCGCGGCCAGTACATCGTCCTCCTTGCAGAAGGCGAAGCGCACGAAGGTTCGCGGACCCGCACCTTCATAAAAGGCGCTGACGGGGATCGGCGTAACACCAGCTACTGTGGTCAAGTGGTGACAGAAGGCCACATCGTCACCGTCAAAACCAAGGCCTGAGAAGTCGGCGTTCAGGAAATAGGTCCCTTGTGCCGGCGGCACGTCGAAGCCGATGCGGCTGAGACCTGCGGCAAAGCTGTCGCGCTTTCGTTGCAGATCGTCTGCCAAATCCCGGAAGTAGGAGTCGTCCTTGCCCAAGCCGTATGCGACGGCCCGTTGCAGATTAGGCGCGGTGGTGAAGGTCAGGAACTGATGGGCTTTGGCCGCGGTATGCAGAATTGCCGGCGGGGCCGTGACATAGCCGACTTTCCAGCCGGTCAAAGAGAACGTCTTGCCCGCCGAGCCGATACGGGCGCTGCGTCCGCGCATGCCGGGCTGGCACATCAGGGGGTGATGTTTCCGTCCGTCAAAAACCAGATGCTCGTAGACTTCATCGCAAATCGCGTAGGCGTCATAACGCGTGACAAGCTCGGCAATGAACGCAAGCTCCTCCTCGGTGAAGACTTTGCCGGCTGGGTTCATCGGTGAATTAATGAGGATAGCTTTGGTCTTGGCACCGAAGGTCGCGGCAAGTTCGCTGCGCGGCAATTCCCAATGCGGCGGCTTCAGCTGCACGAACTTAGGAACACCGCCTGCGAGGCGAACCATCGGCAGATAGCAGTCGTACAGCGGCTCGAGCAAAATCACTTCATCGCCAGGATTGATCAGCCCAAGCAGGCAGGCCGCCAAGGCCTCGGTCGCGCCGCAGGTCACCATGACCTCCTGCCGCCAATCCACGTCCAGTCCGTAGAAGCGTTTGGCATGCACAGCCACCGCCTCGCGCAGGTCCGGGTCGCCCATCATCGGGGGATACTGGTTGGGGCGGTCTTCCAGAAATGTTGCGGCCTTTGTCCGGACATCCGCCGGGCCGTTGCCGTCGGGAAACCCCTGGCCGAGGTTGATAGACTGATGCTCCACTGCGAGTTGGGACATCACCGTGAATATGGTGGTCCCCAAACTGGAAAATAGTGTGTTGGTTGGCTTCATTGCGGCGTGCGGCGGTGATGGCGGATGAGCAAAACCTACAACATGGTGGCCCTCCGAGAAAGCTGTGGATAAGCGCGCGATTTGCTGAGGCCGTTAAGGAGTCATTGGTTTTTGCAGCGACACAATTGCGGACGATCTGCGCAAAGGTGCAGAAAAGGCGAAAAAAATCATGGGTAAATAACCCAAATTCTTTCCCTGCCGTCGCAGGAAGTGTGTAGGCTCTGACGTCTCTCGTATTGCGAGCTTGAAGCAACCTCTATCCAGAATGGGTGGAATACATGAAAACCGAATCCTGGCGTGCCTTTCCCCTGCTCATGTCCCTGATCGCCTTCACACTCCTCGCGGCGAGTGCCGGCGCCGCCAAAGCCCAAACTGTAGTAAATGATGTCACGCCCTTGGGGCCGGTCTATGGCAGCCGCGCCGTCGGGCTGCAGTCTTATGTGCGCATTTTCAATAGCAGTGCAAAAACCGAAGCCATCAAGGTCAATATTTTGGCCAGTGACGGTGCGCGTGTACTGGCAACGTGGACCGGCACCGTCCCATCCCATGCCTCGCACCAGATCGCCATCGCGGATGTAGAAGCCGCGGCGACACCGCGCTTGCAGGCTTCGGAGCTGGCAACGCAGTACATGGTATCGGTCGCCGCCGACGGTCCTGGATTTGTGCAACATATCGTATGGCGCGCGGGCGACGGCTCGCTGTCCGTGGTTTCGGGCTGCGGCGCGCGCACCGTCAGTGCGACGCACTTCGCCATCAATGTTCACACCGACCTGATCGCTGGTTTTCCGAGCACACTCACAGTGCTCAACAGTTCGACGCAGGACCAGACTGCGGCTTTTGACGTCTATGACGGCGCCACCGGCGTTCGTGTCGCGGATTACAGCACCGCCGTGAGGGCCGGCAGCTCCACCAGCTTCACCCAGGCGCAATTCGCCCGCAGTGCAGGCTTTACGCCGCGTGCCGAATATCACCTCAACTTTGTGCTGGCCACGGACTTTCCCGGAAGCGTCAGCCACAGCGTCACCGCCCAAGCCAACGGCGTAACGCAAGTTCTGTCAGAGATGTGCACCTTGCCGGGGACGTCGCGTGACGGCCTTACGGCGCCCGTATTGCCGGCTACGCCCTATGCTTACGCCGATGCCGAAGTGAACTTGCCGCCTTACTACACCCAGGCCAATGCGCCGGGCTCCGCCTCCGGCACCGACAATACACCCGCCACCAACCCAATCACGGATGCGGGCGCTACCTTGGGCCGCGTGTTGTTCTACGATAAGCGGCTGTCGATCAACAATACTGTCGCCTGCGCAAGCTGCCATCAACAGGCGCATGGTTTTGGCGATGCCCGCCGTCTGAGCCCCGGTTTCGCCGGCGGACTGACCACGCGCCACTCCATGAGTTTGACCAATGCGCGCTTCTATGAACGCGGGCGTTTCTTCTGGGACGAGCGCGCAGCCACGCTCGAAGACCAGGTTTTACAGCCTATTCAAAACACAGTTGAAATGGGCATGCCCCTCGATGGGCTGACCACAAAGCTGGCGGCGACGGATTTTTATCCTGCGCTTTTCAGAGCTGCCTTCGGTAGCGAGGCGGTGACCTCAGACCGCATTTCTCGTGCGCTGGCGCAATTGGTGCGCAGCCTGACTTCTGCGCGGTCGCGATATGACCAAGCCTTGGCGTCCGGCCCCAACGGTATAGCGCGTGTGCTCACGGCCCAGGAGCAGCAAGGGCTTCAGCTCTTTGGTGGCGGCGGCAATGGTAATGGCCGAGGAGCTGGCTGCGTACGTTGCCATGAAACCGCTGCCCAGGCGCTCGATACGCCCCGCAATACCGGTCTCGATCTGCTGATCACCGACGTCGGCACGGGCGGTGGACGATTCAAGGCGCCGTCCCTACGTAATACCGCCGTGCGCGGTGCTTATATGCATGACGGGCGCTTCACATCGCTGGCCGAGGTGGTAGAGTTCTACAATTCCGGCATCAAAGCCAATCAGAATCTTGACCGCATCTTGCGTGACGCCAACGGCAATCCGCAGCGCCTCAATCTGACTCCGGCGGAAAAAGGTGCGCTGGTTGCGTTTCTGGAAACGCTCACCGATCAGAGCTTTCTCAGCGATGCGCGGCTGTCCGATCCGTTCCCGCAATAGGGGCTGGGGCCAACGGGTGGGGACCTCTGCCCGTTGACACCCCATTTGCCGGGGGCGTAGGTTTTTTTTAAGAACCCTCAACCGCCCCATTTGAATGCCCCCGAGCCCAAACGCGGCAAACGCAGCCCTCGCTCAAGTGCAACTGCAGTTTCAGCAGGCGCTGGCGCTGCATAGCGCGGGCCAGTTGCAGCAGGCGCAGGCGCTATGCGAGGGCATCGTCAAAAAGACGCCCCGTCACTGCGATGCTTATCATCTGCTGGGCATCATCGCCTATCAGATGGGCCATCACCGAAGAGCGGTTGAGCTAATCGACAAGGCCATCAAAATATATCCCGATAATGCGGGCTTTTATTCCAATCGCGGCCTGCCGCTGCATGAACTCAAACAGTTCAAGGCGGCGATTGCGAGCTACGACAAGGCGCTGGCTCTGAAGTCCGACTATGCCGAGGCCGAGTGCAATCGCGCCAATGCGCTGAAGGAACTCAAGGAGTTCGCTGCGGCACTCGCTGGTTATGACCGGGCAATAGCGCTCCGGCCGACCCTGGCCGACGCCTATTACAACCGTGGCATCACCCTGCAGGAGCTAGGTCAGTGGGTTCCGGCCTTGGCCAGCTACGACAAGGCGATGGCTTTTGGGCTGCAGCACGCCGAGATCAACTATAATCGCGGCAACGCCCTGCAAGAACTCGGTCAATTCGCTACCGCAATCGCGGCCTTCGATAAGGCGCTCGCCTTACAGCCAACCTATGCCGAGGCCCATTGCAATCGCGGCAATTCGCTAGAGCACCTTAAACAATTCCCCGCGGCTATTGCGTCCTATGACAGGGCCATCGCGCTGCGCCCTGAAGACCCATCGTTTTACGTAAACCGCGGCAATGCGCGGCAGAAAATGCGTAAACTCGCAGAGGCGGTCGAAAGCTACGAACGGGCCATCGCGCTCAAGCCGGACAACGCCGACGCACATTTCAACCGGGCCATCGCCCTTCAGAAGCTGGGCCGGGTGGACGAGGCTGTGGCCGGCTATACCAATGCTGTTGCTTTCGCGCCCAACCATGCCGATCTCCATTACAACCTCGGCCTTGCGCTCAAAGAATTGGGGCGCTCGGATGAGGCCTTAGCGAGCCAGGAAAAGGCGCTTTCTCTCCAGCCCGATTACATCGACGCAAAGAAAAGCGTCTTCTGGATCAGGTTTGCAGCTCTCAACGACCCGCCGCTCGTCGACCGGTTGAGCGCCGAGATCATGGCCGCCAAGGCCGAAAGCGGGATCGCCCACCTTTTGGAATTAAGGGCTATCTCGGATTTCCGCTTGTTGCACGATCTTGAGCAGGCCACCTATCTGCTAGCTGCCGGGCATCAACCTGACGGCCTTGCAGAAGCAGTCGCCGCCATGGCCGAAGTGAATCGCCGGGGGGGCGAGCAGCGGGCGGCCTCCGGCGGCCTCCAGCATCTGCCATTATCCGATAGCGAAATCGCAGCCATCGTCGGGTTCCGGCGCGTTCTGTTGCGCTACCAGCCGGCTCCGATCGCGCAGTGCCTCAATCCCGACAACGACTGGGCGGCGATCGAAGACCGATATTTTGCGAGCAAGCCCGAGATCATCCATATCGACAATCTGCTATCGCCGGAGGCGCTTGCGGAGCTCAGAAAGTTCTGCCTGATATCGACGGTGTGGGGCAGCGAATACAATAATGAATATCTCGGCGCCTTTGCCGAGGACGGCTTTGTCAGCCCGTTGCACTTTCAAATAGCCGTGGAGATGCGTCGGAAGATGCCGCGGATTTTCGGCGAGCATACGCTCGAGCATCTCTGGGGCTTCAAATACACGTCGCGTACGCCGAATGGCATCAACGTGCATGCTGACTTCGCCCGCGTGAACTTAAACTTCTGGGTGACGCCCGATGAAGCCAATCTCGATCCGGAGTCTGGCGGCTTGGTGGTCTATGACGTGCCATCGCCGCCGTCGTGGAGCTTCAAAGAGTACAACGCCAGCGAGGATGCCATTTACGAATTTTTGGAAAAGAGCCGCGCCGGCAAACAGCGTGTTCCCTACAAATGCAATCGCGCGGTGCTTTTCAACTCAAGCCTTTTCCATGAGACCGATGACCTGCATTTCAAGGACGGCTACGAAAACCGGCGCGTCAATATCACCTATCTCTTCGGCCGCGGGTTGAAGGCGCATTGACATGAAGACGCCCAAGCCGGAAGAGATTCAAAATTTGCTGACACTCGTCAACGCGGGTGATCCCATCAAGGCACTTGCGCCTGCGCGCCGGTTTGCCGCGGCGTATCCTGACGCCGGCTTGTCCCACTTAATGTTGGGCGTCGCGTTGATCGGGGCAAACAAATTCGACGCCGCGGTCGACAGCCTTCGCATAGCTCGGCGGATGTCGCCAGAGGATGCAAGCGTTCTCAATTATATGGGTTTTGTTTTAGATAAGCTCGGCCGGTCGCTAGAGGCCGCTGAGTGTTATGAAGTCTTGCTGAAAATGCGGCCCGACAGCGTCGCGGTAAAGGATAGCATTGTTGCTTGTTACGACGTTGCGGCTGGCGCCGCTTTTGAGAGCGGTGATTTCGAAAGTGCCGCAAAGCTCTACGGCATGATGGCGGATCTACGCCCGGCAAGCGATACCATTCTGTATTTGGGCGGTGTGTCGTTGTATCGCGCGGGCCGTTGGCCAGAGGCCCAAGTTGCCTTGTCCAAGTGCATCGACATAAAGCCCGATAAGATTCAGGCATTGGCCGCCTATGCCATTGTGGAGAAGGTGCTGGGCCGTCCATACGAGGACGTTCTTCGGCGCATCCTGGACATCCCGGCCGAGGGCCTCAAAAACATTTCCACCAAGATGTGGGCCGCGCTGATGGTCGGTGATGCCGAACGCGCGTTCTGTTTTGATTTGCCCGGCCTCAACGTGATGCGCTGGCGCGATCTCGATACGCTCTACCGCCGGGCCGACCTGCAAGGCAGGCTTAAGGCTGCTTTGCCGGCCGTTAGTGGTACGTGGCCGTATCAGAATGCCCGACCGTTGATCTTCGCAGGAGGCGACGGAAACTACGCCGAAAAGTTTGCACGCGATTTGATTTCTTCGGCGCTCGAAAAATGTCCTGGATGTGATTTTCATTTGCATCTGATGAACCCAGGAAGGTTTGATCCTGACAAGGCCTTTGCCGCATTCCCTAGGCATCGCCTGACGTGGACCGTCGAGGATATGGGGCTGGTCGACAAAATCTTTTTCTCGTCCCGCCGCTGGCTGCGGCTTGCCCAACTCCAGTACGACGTGGAGAGACCCATCGCCCTTGTCGATACCGATAGCGTATTCAACGGCGACATCTTCGCGGCCTTGCCGGAAAAATTCGACGTAGTCATTTCCGATCGATGGGACGAGCCGTGGATTCACCAAAGCGCCAACGGCGCTTTCCTGGCAGTGTCTCCCCGCGGGCGGGACTTCACGGATTTTCTGGCCGATTACATTTTGCACTATACTGAACTGGGGATTCAGAAGTGGTTTGACGAGCAACTCAATATCGTTGCGGCCAGCGCTTGGTTTGCACGCAACGTGCCGAATATGGTCATCAATCACGCGCCGAAGCACATGATGGACTGGACAGGTGTTAGAGACGCCAAATGCCTTATCTGGCACTCGAAAGGCAAGTTGAAGAAAAAGCCCGCCTCGGGACCGTAAAAGGATGGTGCTGCCGCGCAGGATTGAACTGCGGACCTCCCCCTTACCAAGGGGGTGCTCTACCACTGAGCTACGGCAGCGCCACATGGGAGGGGCGCTTGGCCTAAAAGGGCCCCCCTCGCGAAGGCGCGGAACATGCCACAACACCCTAACGGGCGCAACGCCTTGCGAAAGCATAAAGAAGAGCCGCCATTTCAACCGCTTGAGCCTGAAACACCGCCCTTCAAGCGTGCCGGGAAATGTGGGAAAACGCCCCTATGAGCACACAAGATAGGCCCCCAAAAGGCCGCGGTCCCAAATTATCGTCGGAACAAGCCCAGGCACGGCTGGCTGACGCCTTGCGCGCCAACCTGAAACGCCGCAAGGCCCAGGTCCGGGCGCGAGACGACGCCGCAGCGGGGCCCGGCAACAACGAGGAACCAGGTGCGCTAGACAAGACCGTGGCGGACAAAACCCGATAGCTTGGCGGGCGCCCTCTGGGTTACAAGCATTGCGACACTGATCATTCGGCCACATTTCGATTCTGCGGCCGTTTCACGCGAGGAATTCACGGAATGTCCGTGCTGCCCGATACCTGGATCCGCAAGATGGCCACCGAGCACGGCATGATCACGCCGTTCACCGAGGCGCAGCGCCGCGACGGTGTGATCTCCTACGGCGTTTCGTCTTACGGCTACGATGCGCGGGTCTCCGACGAGTTCAAGATTTTCACCAATCTCGATTCCGTGGTGGTTGATCCCAAGAATTTCTCCGAGTCCGGTTTTGTCGACCGCAAGACCGACATTTGTGTCATACCGCCCAACAGCTTTGCCCTGGCCCGCACGGTCGAGCATTTCAAGATTCCGCGGGACGTACTGGTGATCTGCCTTGGCAAATCCACCTATGCCCGCTGCGGAATCATCGTCAACGTGACGCCGCTCGAGCCCGAGTGGGAGGGCCACGTGACGTTGGAGTTTTCCAACACGACGCCGATGCCGGCGCGCATCTACGCCAACGAAGGCGCGGCACAATTCATTTTTCTCAAGGCCGACAGCGTGTGCGAAACGTCTTACGCAGACCGCAAAGGCAAATATCAGGGCCAGATGGGCGTCACGCTGCCCAGGCTTTAAAGAGCGGCCTCTAAAAGGATACATCACACGTGGATGCCATACGGATTCTAGGCGGCGTACCGCTCACCGGTGAAATCGTCATCGGGGGCGCCAAGAACGCGGCCCTGCCGCTGATGGCGGCGACGCTGCTCACCGACCAGCCGCTCACCCTGATCAACATGCCGGAACTGGTGGATATCTCCACCATGAGCAACTTGCTGCGCCAGCATGGCGCGCGCATTGACCAATCGGCCCTAGCACCGGGTGCGGGCGAGGCGGGCGCCACGGGCCGCTCGATGACGCTGACGTCTGAGCGTATCACCAGCGTAACCGCGCCCTACGACCTCGTGCGGCGCATGCGCGCGTCGGTACTTGTGCTAGGGCCCTTGCTCGCGCGCATGCATGAAGCCAAGGTTTCGCTGCCCGGCGGCTGCGCCATCGGCACCCGCCCTGTGGATTTACACTTGAAGGCGTTAGAAGCGCTGGGCGCCAAAATCGACGTCAAAGGTGGTTATATTCACGCCACGGCGCCCGGCGGTCTGAAGGGCGCTAAGGTCGTCTTCCCGAAAGTGACCGTTGGCGGCACCGAGAACTTGCTGATGGCTGCAGCTCTTGCAGCCGGCGACACGGTGCTTGAGAACGCCGCCCGCGAGCCCGAGATCGGCAATCTCGCCGACTGCCTGAACGCCATGGGCGCCGAGATCAGCGGTATCGGCTCCGGCACATTGAAAATTAGAGGCGTGAAGACGCTGCACGGTGCTCGGGTTGCCGTGATCCCTGACCGCATCGAAACCGGCACCTATGCCATCGCCGGGGCCATCACCCGCGGCCGTGTGACATTGAAAGGCACAAGTTTTGATCTGCTGGATTCGGTTTTCAGCGCCATGCGCCAAGCCGGCGTCTCGGTTGAACAGGTGGAAGACGGCGTCGTGGTCTCCGCAGAAGACGGCCTTAACGGAATCGATGTTATGACCGAGCCCTTTCCGGGCTTCCCTACCGATATGCAGGCGCAATGGATGGCCTTGATGGCGACCGCAAACGGCGCCTCGATGATCACCGAGACCATCTTTGAGAACCGTTTCATGCACGTGCCGGAACTCACCCGCTTCGGCGCCGACGTGAACGTGCACGGCGCCTCGGCGATCATCCGCGGCCGCAAGCAACTCTCCGGCGCACCGGTGATGGCGACCGATTTGCGGGCCTCATCATCGCTGATTCTGGCGGGCCTTGCCGCCGAGGGCGAAACCCTGGTGAACCGGATTTATCACCTGGATCGGGGTTATGAGCGGCTTGAGGAAAAGCTGGGCGCTTGCGGGGCGCGCATCGAACGCATCGTGGGCGGCTAAGTACCTGTAAAACATATGATTTATATACTGAGCCTGCACCCTATTGCAGCGCAGCATAAAACCATT
>Ga0114970_10003621_pt1 | contig 11298 bp, 11 predicted proteins | sample M_140205_XF_Meta_FD_87030 | JGI IMG/M metagenome (GOLD analysis project Ga0114970, IMG submission 87030) | Freshwater microbial communities from Lake Montjoie, Canada to study carbon cycling - M_140205_XF_MetaG | ecosystem: Environmental > Aquatic > Freshwater > Lake | place: Lake Montjoie... | reverse complement strand
GTTTGTTATCACTAATTACAACAACTTTATCGTTTATATTATATCTCATATATATTTTTTTTTACAAAAATAATATTTATTTTAAAATAAAACAAACTATTTATTATAAAACATTTTATGAAAAATGAGTTAAATGAGGGTGAATTACTTGTTAATAGAGTTAAACTATTGATGAGGTATGATATGTCCAAAACTTTAAATGAAAATTCTCAATACATATTTGAACAACCGGATTCAAAATTTGATACTCCGGGAAATAAAGAAATGATTCGGAGAGGAGAACAAGAAATTTTACAACGAAGAGCTAAAGAAAAGGCTAAAGAAGAAGCCGAACAATACCCTAATTGGTGTAGTTATCCCGATAAAGCTGTAACGTATCCAAAAAATCCTGAGGGTGCTGAAGGTGATGACGCTTTACTAATTGACCCTTCAGGTATACGATATTGTTATTACAGTTCAGGTAAAGAGGGTGGAGTACCAATCCCTGAAAATAGTAAGATAATTTTTTGGGATATACAAGGTATAAGTGATTTTGTAGATATGTTAATCAAAAAATATCCTAAATTATACAACAAAAACGGAAAAGAAATTTTAATTAGTAATTTATCATCTTTACTACCACCAGATTCTGTTAGGGGGTTTTATGTTGGTAATACATATTATACTAGCTACATAACAAGAGATTCAAATAAACAAATTTACGAATCTGTATGGTATAGAGATATCAAAACTAAACAACAGTATAAACCACAACAGTGGAATGACCCAAGAGACCCGTATCAAAAATTTATTGATGAATGGGCTACGTGGCTCCAAGTGGGTGGTTTTTTTCTTTCAGTAATTGCCGGTTTTTTTAGTTTTGGTTCTACTTGGGGTATAAGTACTACATTATTAATGGAATTGGGTTATGAAATTGTGGTAGGAGGTTTGGTGGCGGCTAGAGAATTTCAAAAGGGTAATAATGTATCAGCCGTTTCATCTATAATGTTCGGTTTGTTACCACTTTTAAAAACCAGAAGTTGGTTCATAGGAATAAGTGATAACGCTTTTAAGGAAGTTTCTGAAAAAATTTTACAATCAGGTTTAAATGAATCATCGAGTGTAAGAGACTACGTTAAATTTTATAATGGTTTATCACCAGATGGTAAAAAACTTGTTTCACAAATGTTCACACAGGATGCGTACACACGTGAAAAAATGTGGGGAGCTATAAGAACTGAGTTGGAAGATAATTTACCAAAAATAGTTAAGAAAGCAACTGAAAAACTATTAAAAAAACACCCTAATATGTTTGTCGAATTAAAGACATTCGAAAAGTTATGGGTTAGGGAATTAACGTTCGCTGTCACACCATTATTGGCTGGAACCTACCTTGTTAACCATTTTTTTGGTGATGTATTAAATGACCAAGAAAAACAAAGAATAAAATGGGTTTACCAATATACACCAGAAAAAATTCATAAAGAATTAACACATAATTTATTAGGTAATCCTGAACATATTAAAGAAATAGTTAATTCAAAAGAATTTGATGAAATTATAGAAAAAAAATCAGACAAATTTGTTGAAAATACTGAAAATTGGTACCGGTCAAAGATAAAATCTGCTGTTGAATCTCCAGGTGGAAAATATTTGGGGTCTGAACCAATAAATTATGAGTCAGAGGAAATTAAATTAGAAAAGGAAGGTTGGGTAAAATATAATGATAAAATAAGTGATGATGATATAATAGATAGTAGGTATCTCAATGGAACTGAGTGGGTTAAATTATCAAAATAATAAACTAAGATATTTATAATAAAAAAACATATGAAAAAAATATTATTAAATGAAATAAATAGAAATTTGAATTTGATGGGTGTTAAAAAAATATTAGTGGAAAATACTATTTTTACCCAATTCATCGATTTGTTGGATGATTTTTTTGAAAAAAATGTGAAAAGAATAGCGGGAGTTACAGGTGAAGTTGAAGTTGCTGGAGTTAGAGTTATTAACGCTACTCTTAATAAACTAAAAAATGTGATAAACAATCCGAGTTTATTCGACACATTAGATGATGCGTCAAAAAAAATATTAGCCAGAATCGCGTCACAATCTGAAGAATATGTTGATGATATATATAAAAAAGTTTTTACAGATATCACCAAAAGATTATCAATATCTGAAGAAAACCTTTACGCGTTGATTCTGAAAGAAACATCACCACCAATTAATAAATCATTAACTCAGGTTTTACAAGAAATGAGTGGGGATGCTGATGTATTTGTACCAACAGTATTGTATAGAAAAATGGCAAAAAAACTAAGAGACTTTAATAATAAAAACTTTGTTGAAGAAATACCAAAACCACGTGTTATAGCTAATGATGATTTAGCTGGAAAACTAAGAAACGTTGATGTTGACGTGGATTTAGCTTCTCCAAATTTATCACAATTAAAATATCAGTTAGCATCAAATAAAACTATTTTTAATGTAGTACGTAGTGGAATTAATAGAAGTCTTATAAAATTTGAATCCGATGTATTAGGTGAACAAGAATTCATACAAACTATTTATAACGATTTAATAAGGACCGCTAAAAAACTAACTAAATCTATGACGGTATCCGAGGCTAATGTTATAACCACAGAACTTAGAAACACAGCTCAGAAAATTCAAAGATTAAATATTATCAACGCAAAATTAGAAAGTTCTTTAGATAAGTTATATACTGAAATTGAAGATGTTCTTAAAACGGTAAACGACCCAAAAATCAGAGCAGAAGTTCCTAATATAATGGAAAACTTAAAAAAATCAGCTCCATTCAACAAAGATTTAAGTGGTTTAGAAAAAAGTTATTTTTGGCAATTTTTAAACACTACGGCTTCACAACAAACAATCAATGCTTTTGCGAGACTTATAAAAAATGCTTTTACTTTAAAAAAAGCAGCTATTGATGATTTATTAGAATTAATTGATAGAGGTTTGGGATGGATAGCAACATCTTCACCAAAAAAATTAGGATTAGTTTCCAAACCTGGTGAAATTTTTTCAGTATATTTTACAAATCAAAGTAGATTAAAAGGTGCGTTAGAATTAACTTGGCATTTATGGGTGGCTCAACACGTTGGAATACCAGCGACAATGGCTTTATTTTACACAGTTAAAAATTTAGTACTTCTTACTTTCACTGAAAAAGGTGGAAAGGAATATCCTGGATTTGCAGCGGCAGTTTCAGACGCCTTTGGTCAAGCTTTTGTTGAAGATTATGAAAATAATAACGGTGAGGTAACTTTTCCTAGTTTCCTAAAGGGTCTTAGTCTACATTGGCCCGGTGCTGTTTACGTTTATCGATATTTTAATCAAACGGAACAAGGTAAAAACAGAATAACTTTACCTGATGATGTTATGTCAGAGTATGAGCGTTTGGGTCTTACAAAAGAAGAAATAGAAGAAGTTCTTGAAAACGCAACAACAGAAGAAGAAGTTGAAAGGTTGTTACGTGAAAAGATTAACAAACCGGTACCAGCTCCTGGTGATGATGAATTATCACCAGAAGACGTAGAAAAGGCTAAAGAATCAAAATATTAAGAATTATGACAAGAGAAGAATTATACCTTAGGTTTAAAAATAAAGCTGATGAAAACGGTGATTTAGATGATTTTAAAAAAACTTACCCAAATAGAAAAAAATGGGTAAACCTGTCATTTAAAGATTCCGAATCAACTGAACGTACCTTAAAAAAAGCAAAAAATTTAAATATTTTAGTAAAAAATTGGACACTAAAACAATTTTATAAAACGTTCGCTTGTGATTTAACTTGGGCAAAATCAACACAATATTGTGGTGGTGGACAAACACCTACACCAACTGGTGATTTACCATCATGGGTTCCTAATTGTTTAAAAAGTTTCCCAAACTTAAAAAAAACAACAGACACAACACAAGTTACATCTAAAATTGACGAAGATAATCAATATTTTTGGGAAGATGGTGATTATCGTTACGTGAAAAAAGATGGTACTAAAGTTAATGGCACATATAAATGCGTTAATGATAAACTTTACATCAACACAGTATCTGAGGATGGTCAAGTATATTATGATGGTAAGTGGAAAAAATTAATTGAAGATAAGGATTTATTAGACACAATTAAAAAGGGAGGTATAGTAGTTGATATTATTAAAGATAAATTCATAAATCTTTTAGATGTTTCCAAAGCTTGGACTTTTGAAAAAATTGAAGAGTTAAAAGAATGGTGGAAAAATTACAAAAAAAATAAAGACAACGATACTGATAATGATTCCGATAATGATGATTTAACACCATCATCCACAAAATGGTTGAAAGACCCAACTGGTAGTAAAATGTATGTTTATCAACTTAATAAAAATTGTAAATGGTTGGCTAAAAGAGTTAAAACCGGAAGAATTTTTAATATTAGTGATATTGAAAAATACGATAGTTCAGTTCAAATATTGAATAAGGCTTTCCCCGATTTAATTAAAAATTGTAAAAATCAAAATGACGGAGGACAGACAATAATCACACCTCCTAAACCAACACCACCACCGGTTGTTTTACCAACGTGGGCTAAATGTATTGGAGATTCTATTGTAGGTGTAAATGTAACAAAAGACGAAAATGGTCTTGAGATTGTTTTTTCATTATTTGGAAAATCAAAAGGTTATTTTTGGAATGATGGAGCGTTTATGTATGTATATGAAAATGGTAATAAAGTTGCCGGAAAATGGTCTTGTGACAATAATAAATTATTAATTAGAACCGAGGATGGTGACCAATGGACACCTTCGACACAATGGATAACACAACCAAGTAAATATATTAACCCAAGTGTTAATAATTCAACTACGAATATTGCTGTGACTGATATTGTTGATGATGGATTAACACCGACTGAAACCGCAAAATCAGATAAACAGGATTCAACGGACCAATTTAAAGATGTTGATTTACCAAAAGATATAGGATTTAAAGTTTCAAAACCTGATATTAAAAATGAATCATATAATCCATTAGAAGACGTGTTAAATAACATTAATTCACTTATAAATGAAATTGAAATGAAAGAAATAATAAAAGAACAAAAACAATCTGTGGTTAATGCACCGGCAGAAGAATTAGATATTTTATATGGAAATGCGGTATTAAAAACTATGGGTCCGGTAGAAACACTTTGTGAGTCAGGACCAACACCAATACCTGTTAATGTAGAGGGTAGAATGTATTTTGCGGGAAGAAAAACCAAGTTGAAAGCTGGTTTAAGTGCAGCGGAAGGATATATCGTTTATGACGGAAGAGTATTAGCAAGAACACAAGGTTGTAATTTTGTATATGTTAAAAAAGGAAATGATACTGTTGAAATTAGTGGTATGGAGAAAAAAGGTCTTGAATTACCATTCAAACAATTATTAAGTAGATTTGGAGTTGATAATGCTGACTATAATTCAAATCCATATTATTTTATCGATACAATTACTAAAAAATTCCAAAATTTGATTGATAAAGGTGGTAGGTCAAGTATTTTCCGTTCTTGGCAAGAATTGTTAATGAATTATTATAAATATGATAATAATAAAAGGTTAAAATTAACAACTGATAATCAAAACAACCCCCCACAAGATGAATTAGGTAATTATGTCGTTGTTAGTGCTGATAAGTTAGGGATTCAGTTTAATGATAGACAAATTCAAATATTTGTTCCTAAAAATGCGGCTTTAACAAACCAATTCCAAGCGACAAATTTTAATGAGAGTGATTGTCGACAAGATTTAGTATCATATATTAACGGGGCATACGATTTCCAACAAACAGGTACAGATAACCCAAGTGTCAACAATAGTGCGGTTAGAACAAAAATTAAAAATTGTTTTAGAGCCGGTATGTATAAAAATGTTAAATTAACTAATACCGATATTACAGTTCAATTTCGTGATAAAGACAATCCATTTATGGGGTTAAGAGGTTGTGGTAATGATTTTTCCCTTAATAATATTCAAAAAGCGTTGATGGGTAATGGGTGTAAATTAGAAATTAGTGGGGCTAACGGTAAAAACAAATACCTACCATTTAGAATGGATGCAACAAAAGGTATGACAGAGTCAACATCTAAAATAACTAATCTAATCAAAGAAAATTTAACAAAATTAAAAAGAGAAAAAGATAGTTCATTATTGATTGAGACAAAAATCATTAAATCAAGAACTCAATTATTATCTGAAAATAGAATTTTAAAATTCAAACAACCAAGAGAAAAATTCTTTAATGAGATTATTAGTGAAGCATTGTATTTAAAGAAACAAGGGTTCGACAAACAAATCATCAAGGAAGAGTTTTGGGACTCTTTAAAAGGTTTATTTGGTGAGCACGGGTCAAATGCTATATTCACAACATTTAAAGAGTATATGGGTAAATATTTAGTTGGAAAATTAACATCAATAAATCCTAATGGATGGATGGGTGAAAATATTAAAGAGGCAATTAATAAAATCCATATTGAAGATTTAGATAAAATCACGGATTGTGATTTTATTTCAAGAAAAATTTCAACATCAATAACTGATTCAATAATTAGTAAAGTATCTAAAGGACAGGATATCGAGGGTGGTAATATATCATCAATTGTAAAAGGTGGTTTAGATAAATCAATTGATAGAACTGAATTAACTAAGAATATCCACGAGGGTATTAATAAATTAATTTGTCCGGTATTAGGTGATGTTTCCAAAAAACTTAAAGAAAAAGGTGAGGAAATGAAATTAAAGGCTGTAAGACCTTAAACTTACCTCCGGTGTAGAAACCGGACGGGATTAACCAACTAAAAGAAAGGGGAAAATTCTGTATCTAGCGAAAAAGGTGTCTTAGGGCACCTTTTCGTTGCTTAAAACTTTTTTAAAATAAATTTGTTTAATAAAAAAATATATATTACTTTTGTCCTATGAAAACATTTAACGATTTAGTATTTAAACCACACGCTCTCGGTAGAGGCTCCGTTCAAGCAAGATTAGATTTAGGAAACGATATCGAAGTTTCGGTTGTTGGAGGTCCTTGGATGTTAGGTGATGGTGAAACTACATTCGAAGTTGCAGCATTCTACAAAACATTAGGTAAGTTTGTTCCAATGCCGGATGGTGAAGATGTTTCGGCGTGGAATTCAAAAGGAAAAGTAACAAAACTTATTAACTATTTAGAAAATTTATAATTATGCCAGATTTTAGTACAGAAATCGATATTGAGCCTTGGGAATATATCTCCGAGTGTAGTCGTCGTGAAATTGATGAATTAATTGAAACCTTAATTGAAAACGGTCATTTGGCTCGATTCAACGGTAAAGCGGTACCAACTAAAGAAGGTGCAAGTGTGATAGATATTGAGTGGGATGAATCACTAACAAAGATTAGATTTTCAAAACACCTATTATCCAACGAGGATGAAAATGTTATTATTAACATTGCAAATAAGTTAGTTTAAAAAAAAAATATTTGACTTTTATTAAACTTTTCGTAAGTTTGATATAATTATAAGAAACAAAGGTAGAGATACCACAAAAAAAATGAAAAATACTAATAAACATATGAACGTCGTGATTTGGAACCAACAATTTAGTAATTGTTCGTATCCGCGTATCTCGCATACAAGTTCAGATGATTTATCAAGTGATTTAACAACAATATAATTTAGTTAAACCAACAATACAAGATAAAGTCCTGAACTCAAAAAGTTCAGGATTTTTTTTTATAAAAAATTTGGAAGTAAAGAAAAAAGGATTACCTTTGTCCCATCAAAATAAAGGATATGTTATTTGAAATATTGGTAAGAAATGGAAGGCGGCCGAATGGACGAGGAGCTTGTCTTGAAAACAAGTAGCGGGTAACACCGTTGTGGGTTCGATTCCCACGTCTTCCTCAACTTTGCCCCCTCGTATAACGGCTAGTACATATGGTTTTGGTCCATACGGTGGGAGTTCGATTCTCTCGGGGGTAACGAAGGGTTTGGTGGAACCCCAAGAATAGGTGATGAGCCTATATCCACCAAAATACCGAGAGGTCAAGGACCAAAGACGGTTCATATCCGACTTTAGAATGGAGCGTTACCATTTCTCGGTACAAAAAATTAACTAGTCATCGTATCCAATCGGTGGGCGTCAGTAAGTATTCTGAGCGACGTTTAAATCCTGATAGCAATTGTTAATTTTATTTGCCCCGATGGTAGATTCAACAACAGTAAAAGTTGATACTGTAAAAGTAGATACTACAGCAGTAGATACAACAAAAGCGTAGTACCTGTAACCTAGAAAGGTTTCTGAGGAGGATTGGGAAGACTCTAGCGTGCATTATAAAAAGCTAGCAGAAAGGTAGGTGCACATACTCTGCTTCAGTCTACGTAAAATACAAAATAGTCAGGTAGTAGTCAAAATTGGACTTGTAGCTCAGAGGAAGAGCAAGATGCTGTTAACATCGAGGTCGGGATTTCAAAATTCCCCAAGTCCGCGGAGTCCTGATACAACAGGAAACCCCCACTCCCATATGGCAGCCGGTCCGTTAAGCCGGTGAAGTGGGGTAATATGGAGTTTGAAGCTTTAACGGTGAAGCGTTGGTTTGTGGTACCAAAGAATTCGGTTCGATACCGAACTAACTCCCAAAATTGTCTCCATAGTTTAATTGGAAAAATACTTGAATACGAATCAAGAGACGTGGGAGTTCGACTCTTCCTGGGGACACAAAATGGAGAATATTCTAATATTGGTTTGTAGTGGCATCCTGCTAAGATGTTCCGGGTAAAACCGGTGAGGGTTCGATTCCCTTGTTCTCCGCAGAAAAAAAATAACACTAGATGTTGGGGAGCCCGGTACCCCGCTTGCTTTGGGAGCAAGAGAACTCGTAGGTTCGAATCCTACCATCTAGACTAACCCGGTACGTAATTCAGTGGTAGAAGCCCATTCTGATGAAATGGTCGTCGATGGTTCAAATCCATCCGTACCGACAAATGTGGCTCACAAAGTTTGATTATTAAGTTCAAATTACTTATATTTTGAGCCGAATAATAGAGTGAAATGAGCTCAAACTCCCCCAAAGCTTTAAGGTGAAGCACGATACTTTTAATATCGGGAAGTTGGGCCAGTACCACCTGGGGGAACAAAAAAGAATGTTTAATTAAAAATCAAAAGTCGTGAGTAAGTTTCAAAAAACTTTGGTTTTGGATTCAAGTTATATGCCAAGGTCCATCATAAATACTGAAAGGGCTTTTGTAATAAGTTATAAAGGTAATGCTGATATTATTGCCGAACATCCGGAATCATTCAAATTAGTAAATCCTGAATTGGATATTAAAAAACCATCAATTATCAGGGTTTTTAAGTATGTAAATCAACCGATTCAAAAAGTCCCTTTAAGTAGAGAGAATGTTTATCGTAGAGATAATTATGAATGTGTTTATTGTGGGTGTAATAACAGAAAGACATTAACCTTAGACCACGTAATACCCCAATCTAAGGGGGGTAAAGACGCGTGGGACAACTTGGTAACCGCTTGTAGAAGATGTAATAGTGAAAAGTCCAATTTGACTTTGGAAGAGTATGGTAAAGAAATTCCTCAACCAAGACGACCACATTACTTGATGTTGATGAGACAGGTTCATTATATCCCGGAAGAATGGGAACCATATTTATTATTCTAAAAAATTTGGTAGTTTAAAACTTATTCGTATCTTTGTCAAAAATTAATAGATATGACAACAGCACAAGACATTTTAGGATTTACAAATTGGTTATACAACAACAATTGGAAATTAATTGGTGATGGAATGTGTTTGAATCTTGAAACAAAGGCAATTGGTTATATTGACGAACTAATGGTCGAATATAAAAAATAGAAATTATGATACCAAAAAATGAAATGAAAGAAGGGTGGTATAAGGGTTTCTGTAGAAACAATTATATGGCTTATTGGGATGGTGATAAATTTCAATATCTTCGTTATAGTTTCAACTTTTACTTGGATACCATAGAACATTTTGAAGATGTTAAAGATAAAGGATTTGATGGGTTTGTCCCGGTTGAAAGAATTGAAAGATTGACTCCGGACGAACAATGGAAGATTAAAGATGAAATAGGATATTAAATTGGTCAGGTTGGTCGAGGAGGCCGGTAAGTCTGCAAAACTTACGGAGGGGGTTCGATACCCTCCCTGACCTCAATAAATGCGTCGTTGGTGAAATGGTTATCATTTTGAGTTCCAACCTCAAAGTTCAGGGTTCGAGTCCTTGGCGGCGTGCAAAATAAATCTTACCAATAATTGACTTTTTACAAAACTAACGTATATTTATTAGAAATTACAATAACACAACAAATGCAAACTTTAAACATATTACTTACGATAGCAGGAACTGAGGGTAGAGATACAACTTGGAAGCAGATGGTATGATATATAGTTAAACAAACAAAATATTTAAAAATCCATCTTCAAAAAAGGTGGATTTTTTTTTGGTTAATAGTTGGTAGAATGAAATAAAGTATTATCTTTGTACCGAATTAAAAATGTAATTATTATGTCGGACAAAAAAACGATGAATGAAGAGTTAGGGATGGAATATTCTCCCATTTTAGGTGTAACATACGGATTGGTAAATGTCACTCCGGAAGAAGACCAAGGACCTGAATACGATAGTGCAGGATTTTCTATCGAAGATAGAGAAGGATAAAAAAAAGTTTGTTATAATAAAATAAAGTATTATCTTTGTACCATCAAAACGAGATAAGTTATTTGAAATATTGGTAATACACACGCTGCCATCGTCTAACGGTCAGGACATTAGGTTTTCATCCTAAAAATCGGAGTTCGATTCTCCGTGGCAGTACTTTTGGGTCAGATGACAACGGCAGTCCAACTGATTTGCAATCAGATTGTTCGGAGTTCGATTCTCCGTGGGACCGCAAATAAACAATACATCGCAAGTGGGGGGCATAGAGTTTCCGCGAGTCTCATAAACTCGACGTAAGACAGGGGCGGTACCTGTACTTTGCTACTAATTATTAATCTAAAAACCAACGTATGGCGACAGTTCAAAAAAGGTCAAGACAATCAAGAGTATTGTCTATGTTAGAATACCAACTGAAAAGTGGTGTGAAGACACAAAAGAAAACGAGGGACGTAAAAGTTCCGTTAACAGATTCTGACAAGAGAAGAATCGAAAAAGAGATGGGGATTCTCCAATCTAAGTTATAAAAAAATAGATGAATAGACCGCACCTAGGGTTAGTGATTTAATTAAAGGGTCTCATTCGGTACACAAGTCCGAAGTT
>Ga0114970_10003619_pt1 | contig 11302 bp, 8 predicted proteins | sample M_140205_XF_Meta_FD_87030 | JGI IMG/M metagenome (GOLD analysis project Ga0114970, IMG submission 87030) | Freshwater microbial communities from Lake Montjoie, Canada to study carbon cycling - M_140205_XF_MetaG | ecosystem: Environmental > Aquatic > Freshwater > Lake | place: Lake Montjoie... | reverse complement strand
TTCGTTCAGGTTGATAGAATTATTGAACTCAAATACGTTCTCGATAGACTTAGCCATCTTGTCAGCACGATACCACTTTTCTAAACGCTTGTTTTCTACAAGAGGATTGGCTCGCATAGCGTTACGATCGCGGCTAACCTTATTGGTGACCGAAACGTAGACGTAATCTAGGTTATACCCTTCTAGCATTGCAGAAGCGGCAGACATTCTTTCGCTGTCTAATGCGCCGTTGATGACAATATTAACATTGTTTTCAATTAGTTCTTTTGCAGCACCATTCAATAGATGCTCAATCTGTACTTCGGTTAGGTCAAAGCGAGAGAAGATGTTGTTTAGAACATAATCTTTTCCGCTACCTGGACCGCCCATCAAGAAAATACCGATCGGGCTAACTGATTCTAACTGCATACCTTTCTTTACCTTATCGTGCAAATCAGCACCCAGCTTCTTGTCGCTGTAGTGGCTAACAAATTCATCTTTTTTTCCTGATGCGACTAATCCGCGCAACTTTGAAGCCGACATGCCCTCAGAACCTTCTGAGTCTGGGTCGCGGTGTCCTGCGGAAACGACGTTAACTTTCTTAAATTTATAATCTTTGCCGTTGTAATTATTCAGCAACTTATGAAATTCGTCAACACGGTCAGAACCAGCAACCATAGTTACATGCGTATGCCCCTTAGACTCGAGGTGCTTCATCGCATCAATAATAGTTTTGTGATCCCCATCAGTAACGACGTTAGCCTTTGGGAACATCTTCTTCATTGCGTCAGTTTTTTCGGCATGAGAAAGAGGATTCTTTTTCTTATCCTGGGAATGTGTAGCAAAGATGTAATGCTTGCCGCCAGTTTCTTTTGCGTGGTTTTGCACTGCGCTTACAAGTTTGCCGTGACCAGATTCTGTTGGTGGATTAAATCTACCAAAAGTAAATGTTGCGTTACTCATTTTGCTGCCTCTGCTTCTGCCTTTGCTTTCAAGACTGCACCTCTTTCTCTATTAGCCTTACTAAACTCTTGACGGTTGACGATTTTAAGTCCGTTGGCTACAAAGCCTTCTGGTCCAGACTTCTTCTCACCGATGTGGTGTTCAAACTCACCAGCCGCTGTATGATTTAGGTTATTTGCTAAGAGGTTAGTTGCGGTTTGCATGTGGTGATGAATATCAAATGACCGCTTAAATTCTTTCTGATGGTTATCGATATGAGCAAGAGCAGCATCACGAGATGCAGTTTTAGCCGCCTTACCCTTGTCAGACTTTAGTTTATCTATTTCTTTATTGTGTCTAGCAGTTAGATGCGCTTTGTAGCCCTCGATATTTGGGCGATCACCGCTGTCAACGGTAGAGTTGACGTATGTTCTGAGCGTATCTTTATGCCCTTCGAGGTGGTCATATGAATGACCTGACATCAATTTCTTGGCAGCATCTACGTGCTGCATTACTTGTTTCTTGTGTTCTGGCGAAAGAGTTTGCTCTTTCTTCGAAACTAGGTGATTCACCATATGCACATCTGGGTGTGACTTAAATCCAGAAGTATCTGTTATTGGTTCTGCCTTGCCTGTAGGACCAACTAGTCTGGTGTGGATAGTCATGCTGACCTTAGATTTGGCCAGCTTCTTACCCTCTTCTGAATTTTTATCAGCTGAATATGTGAGGGTATTTGGGGTGTGCTTAATTTTTCCACCCTCTTCTTTTCTTGATTCTGGGGTGGACATAAATCCACCCTGATACTCGCCAGGTTCCTTGGGAAGGACTTTACCAGCGTGAGCGAGCAAATGCGACATAGGACCAGCAAGATATGGTTTGTGACCATGTTGCTTGTCAATATCGGCTTGGGAATAGTTGTATGTTGAGCCTGTGCCCTTATACTTTACACCAACACGACCATCATTTTCTCGCTTGACCTGGAACGACATTTTGTCGTCAATTTTACGAGTAATTGGTGTTTTAGTGCTGACGACGCCTTCTAAGGTGCCCAATGCATGATGGGCTTCTTTTTTACCATCAAAGGTACGGTCAGCGACGTGTTCGGTGTGTAAAATTCCAGGAGCATCCGCTTTGGCGGATTCTAGTAATACTGATTCGACAAACAACTTAAACGTAAGCATCTATTACTCCACACTGTGGGATTCTATGCTTTTATTTAGTCATTTTCATCTTCGCTACAGCGTCGGCGAGGGCTTCTTTGACGGGTCTCATTCGCCCAGTTCCAGGGATCGTACAGGTAGAACGTCCTGCTGCAGTCGCTGCGCGGAACTCTTCTGGAGTAAACCATTCAGGCGTAATCTTCATAATCTCAGCAAGCTCGTGCATATTAACTGAGCCTTCGTTGACTAGGTTGTATGGTCCTAGTGGAGCGTCTTCTTCCATAAGATCGCAAGCAACCGAAACCGCTTCATTTAGATCGCTCAGGCTATTTTGACCAGAGTCAATAAGTTTAGCATTATTGGCGTAATTGTAAACCTTAGTCAGATAATTCTTTTTCTCATCTACGCCCGTAAATGGCATACGAATACGGAACACCATCGCGTGGTCTTTCAGGTAAACGTCAGAAACTGCCTTAGACATAGAGTATGTGCTACCGAAGAAATTCGGTTCAGCATATGAGCCTTGGATATCACCAGTATAGATGCATCCGCTAGAGAAGTGGGCTAACTTGATTCCAGTTCCCTCGAGAGCTTTAGAAAGCAAAACTGGAAAGACGGCATTTCCGATGATGGTGTTTTCCTTGTCTAGTTCACAAGCGTCAACATTAGGTGAGCCAGTAACTCCAGCGCAATTTACAACCCAATCTAGATCGCCTTTCTTAATTAGACCGAACACATCATGATGGATGCAAATAGAAACCTCATGCCCACGTCTGTTTAGTTCTGCAAGAACCTTGATTCCAGTCCAACCGCGACCAACAACTAAAAATCGCATATTATACTCCCTTCACAATTTTAGAAAGATACTTGCCATAATCAGACTTCTTATACTTTTCGGCAGCCACCTCTACATCGCGCGCAGTAATCCAAGAATTGCGATATGCAATTTCTTCTGGGCAAGCAATCATCGTCCCAGTTCGACGTTGGATAGTGCCAACAAAATTAGAAGCCTCAGACAAAGACTCAAACGTACCTGTATCAATCCATGCTACGCCACGATTTAAGAATTCAACATGGACGTTCTTATTGCGTAGATAGATGTTGTTGATATCAGTAATCTCAAGTTCACCACGAGCCGATGGCTTGATAGCATGACTGTAATCTACAACATCGTTGTCGTAGAAGTACAATCCAGTCACAGCATAATTTGATGGCGCAACGGTTGGCTTCTCGTGAATGGCGATAGGAAAACGGTCCTTATCTAATTCAAGAACGCCAAATCGCTCAGGATCTGATACATGGTATGCAAATAAAGTACATCCATCATTACCCTGGGCATGACCGAAGCGACTGATTAGATCGTTACCGTAAAAAATATTGTCACCAAGAATCAAAGCAACGTCACTACTCTTGATCCACTTCTCAGCAATGCGGAAGCATTCAGCGATACCTTTCGGCTCAAACTGAATGGCATAGGAGATTGACAGACCCCACTGAGAACCATCGCCGATTAGTTTTTGAAACGCTTCGTTGTCGTTTGGCGAAGTGATAATCATAATTTCTCTGATGCCTGCAAGCATTAGAGTAGTTAGGGGATAGTATACAAGTGGCTTGTCGTATACTGGTAACAACTGCTTCGAAGTTACCTGTGTGCAAGGATACAGGCGTGTGCCCATACCGCCAGAAAGAATAATACCTTTACGCATTTTCGTACCACCTCAAAGTTTTTTCCAAACCAGTAATAAGAGTATGACGAGGCATCCAACCAAATTGCTTGGTCAGTTTACTATAATCCATCGCATAACGTAGATCGTGTCCAGGGCGATCGTCGACATATTTAAACCATCTATCGCTAATCGGTTTCCCCATAATATCTAGGATAGTTACAGCCATCTGATAGTTGGTCATTTCTACACCACCACCGATGTTGTATCTGTCATCAGAAGGATTTTGTTCACCGATTGCTAGCAACGCTTCGCAGTGGTCTTCGACGTACAACCAATCACGGATGTTTGTTCCAGTGCCATACAAAGGAATCGGCTTCCTATTGAGGATATGATTGATTACTGTCGGGATAAACTTTTCTGAGTGCTGTCGCGGACCATAATTGTTCGAGCAGTTAGTCACTACAGCATTAATTTTGTGAGTATTGATATAGGAACGGACAAGATGGTCAGAAGCAGCCTTAGTCGCAGAGTACGGATTGCGAGGATTGTATGGCGTATCTTCTGTAAACTTTTCGTCACCTTCTAATGGAAGGCTACCGTAAACTTCATCAGTAGAAACGTGCACCAACTTTCCACCATGTGCACGAACGCACTTTAGGATATTGTGCGTACCGATGATGTTTGTAGTGACAAACATATCATCACCAGCGATAGAATTATCGACATGGGTTTCTGCGGCGAAGTTGTATACAATCTTAGGTTTGTACTTTGTATACATTGCTTGCAAACTTGCAGCATCGCTGATACTGCAAAATTCATATTTGATACGCCAATCGTCCCAATAACCCTGCAGGTTATCTTTACTCGCAGCATAAGACTGATTGTCGATGATGACTATTTCTTCAGTCTTATGCTTTTCTAAATGGGAGATTACAAAGTTTGAGCCAATAAAACCAAGCCCACCAGTCACAAATGTTGTCATAAATTACCTACACTTTCAGGTTCTTAAATTTATCGTACTTCTGTTTATCGAATGGCTTATTGGGTGCGCTTTGTTCCTGCATGACGTTCTCTTGAGCCTTCATCTCTAGGTCAAAGAACTTCATCTTGCTACGGTCGACGCCGACAGTAAACCTCTTGTACTTATTTAGGTCGCCGTATCGGTTCTTCAATTGCTTTACCATAATCTGACCGAGCTGCTCTAGTTCTTCGTTGGAAATAAGGGCAAACATGAAGTCAGCGGTCGCGGGTAGACCAAACGATTCAGAAGTATCCTCAAGTCCTGGGTCAGAGTTACTAAAACCAGATCGAGTCGTTTGAGTGGCTGACATGATAGGAACCTTACGTTCCATTGCTAGACCACGCAGTTCTTCGGCGATCGCTTTGATATAGGTGAACGAGTTTACATTAGCACCAGCCTTGATACGGGCAGAGGCGCATATGTTCAGGTAGTCAATAAAAATGATATCAGGCTTGAAGTTTTTCTTCATTTCTAGGTCATTTAACAAAGCACGGAAGTGTGATGCATTTGCCGAAGCTGTAGGGTATTCCTTGATGATAAGTTTACCCTTGACATTATCCTTCAACTTGCCCATACGCTTTTCAAACATATCCTTGGGCATCATCATAAGATCGTCAAGAGTTACATTCAACAGATTGGCGTCGATACGTTCAGCGATCCTTTCTTCAGCCATTTCAAGAGTAATGTATAGGACGTTATAATTTTGAAGCAGCGCAGCTGCCGACATATGGCACATAAACATCGATTTACCGACACCAGTACCTGCCAGAGCAATGTTCAGCGTCTTCTGAGGAAGCCCACCCTTCGTAATCTTGTTAAAATATTCGAGGTCAAAAGGGATACGCTTTTCGACACGATGATAGAAATCAAAACGCTCGGCAAAATTATCAACGTAGTCGTGCCCAATATTAGCGTCAAAACTGACACCAAGGGCATCAGACAAAAGACTAGGAATACTTCCTTTGCTACGATTAGTATCCTTACCGTCAAGGATCTGGATTGAATCCATGATGGCGTTGTACACTGCCTTTTCTTGACAGAATTTTTCAGTCGCGTCAAGGAGCCATTCAATTTTCTGGTCAGTCTTGTCATTAGAGATTTCTTTAAGTAGATCCAAAGACTTACTTAGTTCTCCTTCTGTCAACTTGGAGCTTTGCTTTAACTCTATTTGCAACGCCGCGATAGGCGGCGTTGTGTTATACTCGATTACAAACTCTTTGATGTGCTCAAAGAGTTTCTTTTCGTGGCTTTCGCTTAGATACTCGCTTTTTAGGAACGGAAGGGCTTTCCTCAAAAATGGTTCGTTCCGAATCAAGTTCGACAAAATCAGCGTTTCGGTTTTCATTATTCTTCCCATAATTCTCAATCGAGTTCATAATCATACTACGCATCACGTCAGAAGTAAACTTCTTGAAGTGTTTCGACTCCGTGTCATGGAGTTTAGGGTTCGCAATAACGGACAAATCAAAATACATCAGACCATCATCCTCCATCCTGATATCATTAAATTCAATAATGGTATCAGGATACTTCTTCAAAATTTTGATCGAGAAGGCTTCGGGGTTTTCTAGGTTGAGGAAGAATGTATAATGTACATCATACTTAATCCACTTCCTGACATACCAAAACTCAAATTTGGCAATCCAATCTTGTAGTTTACTCTTCAACATCATCCACCTCTGCATCCACAACATTGGAGTTGTTGCTGGTAAATTGGTACGCCTGACGCACCCATTCTTTGAATGCTTCATCGGTAAGGATCGAATCCCAGAACTCAGGAGTATCAGTATCAGCCAAACGATACTTCTTAGCACTAACTTCGCCAGTATCAATGTTGACCTTAGAATACCAACCGTTGCTCGGCTTTACCACATGACCGGATTCGAGAGCAATATTCAGCAGACCAGAGTACTTGCTAATACCACCATCAAACTTCACAGTTACAGGGATCTTAGCCTTCTCGCGAACATAGCGTGACTTTTCAACATTAATGATGAAGCTGTATCCAACTAGATCTGTGCCATCTTTTTCTTGCTGACGACCAATAATAAAAATATTGTCAGCCGAATAGTAAGAACCAGTACCACCGCCTACGATTGCCTTGGGGAACATACCAATTTCCATATAGGTGTGGTTGACCACGACCATTGGGATATCCTTGAGATTCAAGTGAGGTGTGACCATACGGAACAAAGACTTAATTTGCTTGGCTCGGGTCATGTCACCAACCGATTTCTGGTCGAGCGCATCTTCAACTTCTTTCTTAGAAGCAAGATTACCGATCGAGTCAATGAGAATCATCACGTGCTCGCCGCGAGTAATTTCTTTTAACTGATTCATAATGTCGAACTTCAATTGTTCAACGTCCGTGATTGGTGTATGGATTACTCGATCTTTGTCGATACCAAACGAATCGAAGTACGACTGTGGGGTGCCAAACTCAGAGTCATAGAACAGAACAACGGCGTCCTTATACTTGTCCTGATATGCCTTCGCCATTAGCAAACTAAATGCAGTCTTGAAGTGCTTGGAAGGACCAGCCCACATTGTCAAACCAGGAGTAAATCCGCCATCAAGGTCTCCCGAAAGAGCGACGTTCACTGCAGGGATAGATGTTTGAATCATATCCTTGGCTTCAAAAAATTTGGACTTTGACAACATTGCCGAGTCCTTAATCGTACTATTCTTTTTTAATTTCTCAAGCAAACTCATAATTAATACTCCTAAAATGCACCACTGTCAAATACCCTTGGAGGTTGTTCAGGCTTTTCAGCTGCTTCAATCCCAAAGTCTTCTTTATCTTTCATCTCATAAATGTTATCCGTTACACTATTATACGCTAATTCGCGCTCTTTGTCAACCTTTTTCTTACGACCTCTTTTCTTTGGAGGCGGCTTGTTTGGGTCGATTGGCTTTGCAACCTTGACTTCTATGACGGATTCGATTGGCTTATTGCTTTGCGAGAAACTCATGTTTGCAGCAATAAGAAGTAGAACTGCAAGAGGATCAAATACTGCAACGATTATAATGATAACAGCACGAACAGCCGAGTCAAAGTGGTCTTGAGCAGTATCGCCATAAATCATCTCGGCGATATATTTAAGTGGACCAACTTCAACTTCTCTCTTGGCGTTAGTCGTCCTCAATACATTAAGATTGGTATTGAGTTCAATCAATTCAGCCTCGGCATCTTGGCGCTGTTTTTCTAATGCTGCTCTATCAGTCTTGAGCCTATTACGCTGTTGTAGTCCAGCAGTAATCTTACCCTGCTCAATATAACTTGCCATTGAATTGTCGATAGAGTCAATCTGTCGTTCCAATAGTTTAACAGTCTTTTCCTTCGAGGCAACTCTTTGTTCAGCAGAAACAAGTTGATATGTTGTATCTGCTCCCATGGTCGCTGTATGTTCTAAGTGAGACTTCGACAAGAATCCAAAAATTCCCATCGAGGTGAAAAACATAAGAATCAGAACACCAGCGGAAAAAACGCCCTTGAGGAAAGTTGGTGCTATTTTCCAGTTTTGATATAACCATGATGCAACAACAAGTTTAGCAAACTCTAGGCTTGCTCCCATTGAAACAATAGCCAGCACGGAACCTGGGAAGATTGCCATCAAGCCAACGATAGAATAATAGGCTGCTGTTCCTGAGAGCAGCAGCCCAGCGATAAGTGCTAGTATACCCATGTGTCACCCAAAAAATGAATCGATGGACTCTATCTTTTCTGTATTCCAACCGATAGAGGATAGAATGATGTCAAGTGGTTCCAAGAAAGATTTTTGGAACTGCAAGTCATAGTCTATATATTGCTCCGCACCCAACTGCTTCGGCAAACTAGACAAGAATGCCAATGTATTATTCCAAAAGATATTCGGCTGCTTCAGATAGATAAATTTAATCTTTTCGCCTTCCTGAATCAACTGATACTTCTTCGTCAATTTCAAAGTCCGCAAGAAATGGTTAAACACCAATGCACCCTTCACGTGAATAGGCGCACCCTTCTTGTAGATATTCGCAGGATCTCCATACTCACCCAACCCATTAACACTTCGGGGAAAAGAAATTTCTTCAACTGGAAGGTTATGGAAGTCTTTGCGAAACTCTTCAATAAACTTATGGAGGTCTTCTTCACTCTTTGTCATGATGATGGTAATTGCGTCTTTAATCTTTGTGCGACATGCACTTGGAGTAGAAGACTTAACAGCCTCTAGACCCATAATCTTCAACTTGGGTTTGGCGTATTGTACACCTTCGTTATTATACACATTGAGGATGTATCGTTTCTTTGCCGTCCATATCGCCTTGTTAGCCAAAGATTCTCGCTTCATTTCCATTCGCTGTTGATATGCATTCACATAGGTCGCCAAATCTTGATACGTTGCATCAATAAACGGTTGCAACTTCTGTTCGCAAACTTTATCCATAAACTGAATGACCTTGTTAGGGTCGCTGACGTTTGGATACAGTTTATCAACGAGTGGTCCCATGTTCAGATAGATTGAGTCGGTATCTGACGCGATAATGTAATCCTCACCCTTAGTTTTGAGCAACTTGTTCATGTAAGCGTTCATCTTGTTCTCAATCCAACGAATCGAGAGCTGACCTGAAGTGGTGATTGCTTCCGCAATACGAATATCAAAGAAGCGGAAGTATTGATTACCCATCGCACCATAGGCTGAGTTTAGTGTTACCTTCTTAGCCAACTGCAGGTTATTATATCGGGCAATCTGCTTCTCAAGATAATTGACCTGGTTCTTATCGTCGAGAACAGTTTCCATCTTCTTCTTGGCTTCGATAGCCAACTTCTTATAGCGAGTACGATCCTTATACATGGAGTCCATAATTTCAGGCATCACACCCTGTTCCGTTGTGCTGAAGAATTGTCCATTAGGGGTTACTGTTAGGTTTCGTTCCTTTAGGAAATCTAAGTCATGGGTTTCCTTTAGCAAGGTTTCAACAGACACTTGCTTCGAAGTTGCGTCGAGAGCCATATCGAACTTACTAGAGTTTAGAATAGTTTCCATCGAGATATTGTATTGCATGATAAGATGTGGATACAAACTATTCAAGTCAAACGAAGCAACCCAATTATATAAGCCAGGCTCTGGTTCCTTGACATACGCACCTTCGTATTGCGAATTCTTCTCACCCTTCTTTATAGGAGGAATAACAATATTCTTTCGCTTCAGATAGTTGTATATAATCGTGTCCCACATACGCACCTGAGTGAACACATCATCATAGTTTACCTTATTATCATATGCAAGAGTTAGCGCCAGCTCGAGCAACTTCATCTTGTCTTCGAGTTTTTCTACAAGTTCAACGTCCTTGATGTTATACTCGATAAATTTTTGAAAGTCTTGCTTATACAACTGGTGCAAATTTTCAAACTCAGAATAGTCAACCTTCTTTTCTCCCAACTCAACGTGGGCAATATTATCGAGGCGATAAGACTCTTGCTGCGAATAAGTAAACTTCTTATACAATTCAATGTAATCAAGTGCAGCGCATCCTACAATATCATAAGACTGATGGACACGATTCATGAATGTAACTTCACGCATGTTCAATCTGTTCCAAGGAGATAACTTCTTGGCTTCAGCCTCATCAAACAACTTAGTGATACGATTGACAAGGTACGGAATATCGAAGAACTTGATATTCCAACCAGTAACTACATCGGGATGAAATCTGGTCCAAAAGTCCATGAATCTTTTGAGTAGATCTCTTTCATCTCGGCATTTTGCAAAATGCACATCGTCGCGATGCTTAACATAATCGCCACAACCAAATACAAAGTAATTGTCACGTATCTTAACAGTGATTGCTGTGACTTCTTCATTGGCTTGTCTTGGCTCGGGGAATCCGTTTTCAGATCCGACCTCGATGTCAATGTAAGCCACAAGTACCTTAGACATATCCCACAAAATATCATCAGGGTAATCATCAGCAATAAATGCATAGTCAAAACGATTATTACCAAAGACAGGAAAATTGTCAACACTCTCATATCGCTCCAAAAAATCTCTACACTCAGAAATATTGCCTGGCTGGATGGGCTTAACGAAAGAACCCTCGAGAGTCTTGAACTCTGAGGGTTCCTGGCTTTGTAGATAGAACGTCGGTCGATATTCAATCTTTCGACGAACGCGCCTATCGTTCTCTACGCCTCTGAAAAGGATAAACTTTCCAGAGACGCAGACGTTGGTGTAGAAGTCTGACATATTACCCCGTAATCAATTGCTTTGGCGGAACGACGATTCCTGTGCCGAAGATTTGATTATACCCGTTTTTCACTTCAGAAGCAACTTCTGACTCGATAACAATCATATTATTTTTTACCAAGAATGGGCTGTCAGCCGCTTGCATCCAAGGAACAAATCCCATGACAGGGTGTCCGTCTTGTGCGCGCTGCATAACACATCCAAGTGGATTCTTGATTGTAGTGTATGTCTCGTCTCGTTCAACAACTTCGGCAACGATCTCTTCACCGCTTGCCAGCTTGAATGCTTTTAGCTCTGCCATTTTTCTTT
>Ga0114970_10003618_pt1 | contig 11305 bp, 10 predicted proteins | sample M_140205_XF_Meta_FD_87030 | JGI IMG/M metagenome (GOLD analysis project Ga0114970, IMG submission 87030) | Freshwater microbial communities from Lake Montjoie, Canada to study carbon cycling - M_140205_XF_MetaG | ecosystem: Environmental > Aquatic > Freshwater > Lake | place: Lake Montjoie... | reverse complement strand
GTCCCAATTCTTCAGCGTAATAAAAAAGAATGCACTATAAGTATCGGTCACCCCGCTGAGCATGCTGTAGCCGGAAATTGCCGAGCAAGCCTGCACCCCAGGAGTATTCTGAATGATATCCTCGATCTTCGCTGCCACCGCCGAAGTCCGTTGCGCGGATGAGGCATTCGGCAAAAGAACCTCCGCAAAAAGATAGCCCTGATCCTCTTCAGGAAGAAATCCCCCGGGAATTTTGCTCCCAAAAAAACCCGCGAGCACCGCACAACCGATCAAAACAAAGATCGCAATAAAGCTTTTCCTCATCAACCCACGGCAGGTCCCCACATAGCCGTTGGTCACCGCTCCAAAAGCCCGATTAAACAAATCGTAAAACTTTTGCATGAAACCCTTCCCACGCGACTTTGGCCTCAGAAGCAAAGCACAAAGCGCAGGACTCAAGGTCAAGGCGTTGAAAGCAGAAATCAGCACCGAAACAGCAATCGTCACCGCAAACTGCTGATAAAGTCGCCCAGTAATTCCCGGCACAAAGGCCGTCGGAATAAACACCGCCGCTAAAACCAGCGCAATCCCAATCACCGGGGCCGTGACCTCTTCCATCGCCTTCAACGCGGCCTCTTTCGGCGATAACCCATGCTCGATATGATGCTCGACCGCTTCCACCACCACGATCGCGTCATCCACCACCAGACCAATCGCCAAGACCAGCCCGAGCATCGAGAGGGTGTTGACCGTAAATCCAAAGACGGGAAACATCGCAAAGGTGCCCACCAAAGAAACCGGCACAGCCAACAAGGGAATCAGCGTCGCCCTCCACCCTTGAAGAAAGAGAAAGACCACGATCAAAACCAGAACGAGTGCTTCAACAAGGGTTTTCTTGATGTCCGTCATACTCGCCTCCACCGCCAAGGTGGTATCCAGTGAAACCGCGTAATCAAGATCAGGCGGGAAGTTTTTCTTCGCTTCCTCCATCAACTTCTTCGCCCCTTCCGCGGCCACGATGGCGTTGGTCCCCGGCAACTGATAAAGCGCCACCAATGCCGAGGGCTTTCCCGCATATCGGCTGGAAATACTGTAGTTCTGTGCCCCTAATTCCACTCGGGCGACATCACCGAGATAAACCATCGACCCATCCTCATTCGCCCGAAGGACAATTTTTTCAAACTCTTTGACCGACGAAAGTCGCCCCTGGGTCAGCACCGCATAGGTAAACTCTTGCCCATCGGGAACAGGCTGAGACCCAATCTGCCCCGCAGGATTCACGTTATTCTGCTGCTTCATCGCGGTCAAAATCTCCACGATCGTAATCCCTAACTTCGCCAATTGATCGGGCTTCACCCATGCGCGCATCGCATATTGCCCAGCACCAAAAACCGTGACACTGGCGATCCCCGGAACCCGGGTCATTTTATCATTGAGGTTGATATACGCGTAGTTCGCCAAAAAGACCCCGTCGTAGGTCCCGTTAGGAGAAAAAAGCGCAAACATAATCAAGGGCGCACTCGTCGATTTTTGTACGGTCACCCCCGCCGCATTGACCTCAGAAGGAAGCTGGGACGCCGCCTGCGTCTGCCGCATCTGGGTGAGAATCTGATCGGTGTTCGGATCGGTCTTGATGTCAAAATCCACCGTCAAGGTCATCGAACCATTATTCGCGTTGATCGAATACATGTAGTTCATGTGGTCGACTCCACTCATCTGCTGCTCAATCGGCGTCGCCACTGCTTGCTCAACCGTCAAGGCATCGGCACCCGTGAAACTCGCTTTCACCTGCACTTCCGGCGGAACGATCGTTGGAAATTGCGCCACTGGCAGCGCCAAGAAAGTCACCACCCCGACGATCGTCATGATGATGGCGATCACCATCGAAACAATCGGCCGATTAATGAAAAATTTTGCCATAATCAGTTACGGTTTAACTGGCGGAACCACTGGACTCCCAACCGCCGGAGGAACAACCACTGGACTCCCAACCGCAGGCGCTGGAACAACCGCCGGCGGAACAGGCGCCGCGGGCGAAGGCGGATTCACCGCCGCGGGCGAAGAACGCAACGCCGGGGCGGTGGGCGCTGGGGTCGCGGTGGGCGCAGGCACCCACGGCTGCGTTTTCACCAACTCACCGGGAATCATTCTCTGCAACCCCTCCACCACCACTTGCTCGCCTGGCTTGAGCCCTTGCGAAATCACCCACATCGTTCCCACCCGCTCTCCCGTTTTCACCGGGCGCGGTTCCACCTTACTATCCGCCCCAACCACCGCGACGAGAAAGCTCCCCTGCGTTTCCGAGACCGCCCTTTGCGGAACGAGCAACGCTCCTAAATTTGAGGAAACGGTCGCACTTACCTTCGCAAACTGCCCAGGCCGAAGAATGTTTCCTGGATTAGGAAAGGTCACCTCGATAATGATCGTCCCCGTCTTGATCGAAACCTGACGATCCACTGCATACATCGTCCCCTTATTCGGGTAAACCTCTCCATTAGTTAATAGTAAGTCCGCCAAGGGCTTCCGCTCGGCAAGCGGCTTCTCCACACTCGCTGCCAGATCTTTCGCAAAGGTCAAATATTCATCCTCACTGATCGGAAACCTCGCCTTAATCGGATCCACCGTCGACATCGCGGTCATCGATCCCGTCGAAGGTCCAACCAGATCGCCCACCCCGACATTGGCAATTCCCACCACCCCATCGACAGGGGCGGTGACTTTCGTAAAGAAAAGATTCAGCTCCGCTTGCCCCACCGCCGCCGTGGCTGCCTGAACATTCGCCACATTGGCCAGATTCGTTTGAGTATTATTGTCAATGTCTCGCTGGCTCACCACCCCTTGCTTGAAAAGCGTCTGGGTCTTGTCCAGCTCCAGCTTCGATCGCTCCTGGACCGCTTGCGCTTGGCTCAACTGAGCCTTCGCCTGCGCTAAAGCCGTTTGAAAAGGCCGCGGATCAATCAGAAAAAGTTGATCGTCTTTCTTCACCGCCGCCCCTTCCACATAGTTCCGCTCCATCACATAACCCACCACCCGAGCCTTGACCTCCGCATTCGAAAAACCCTCCAGGGTCCCAATCCAATTCCGAACAATCGGCACGTCCTGCTGAACCACCGAGGTCACCGACACCATCGGCGTTGGCGGCGCGGTCTTGGGAGGCGCTGGCTTGCAGGCACCAAGTGATAGGATGCAAGTAAGAGCGAGGAGGTTGCGGACTTTCATAGTTTTAAAATCAAGTAAATAATCTGGGATGATCTCGGGCTTTTTCATCGAGGGCCAAAATCAGCACCCCACAAGTCGAGGAAAGAAAAAGCGACTTCAATCACTTTACCCCTCCCCGAACATCCTTATCAAAGAATTCCCGCAAGTTGAAAGCCCAATCTGACCACGCTTGCCAATCGCCCAATTGTTCCCCTAGTCTGCCCTTTCGTCTTATGAATACTAAAGTCAAAGCACCCTCGAAAAAAGCCAACCTCCATAGCGCCGTCAGCCTCCACCGCGAACACTCCAAACTCGTCGTCGATGGCGCCGAACGCGCCGCCAGTCGCGCCATGCTTCACGCCGTCGGCTTTGCTCGCGAAGACTTTAAAAAATCCCAAATCGGCATCGCCAGCACCTGGTCGATGGTCACCCCTTGCAATATGCATATCGATGGCCTCGCCCGCCAAGCCGAAGCCGGAGCCAATACCGCCGGCGCCAAAGGGGTGATCTTCGGAACCATCACCATTTCCGATGGCATCTCCATGGGCACTGAAGGCATGAAGTATTCCCTCGTTTCCCGCGAGGTCATTGCCGATTCCATCGAAACGGTCATGGGCTGCGAAGGCTTCGATGGCCTCGTCGCCATCGGCGGTTGCGACAAAAATATGCCCGCCTGTATCATCGCCATGGCTCGCCTCAATCGCCCCAGCATCTTCGTCTACGGTGGCACCATTCTCCCCGGTTGCATCACCGGGGTCCTCGCCGAACGACGCCTCCGCAGCGACCGACGCGAGCGCTTCGCCGATAAAAATCTCGACATCGTCAGCTGCTTCGAAGCCGTCGGCGAACACGCCAACGGCAAACTCGACGACCGCGAACTCGCCCTCATCGAGGAAAATGCTATCCCCGGCGCTGGCTCCTGCGGAGGAATGTATACCGCCAATACCATGGCCAGCGCCATCGAAGCCCTCGGGATGTCCCTCCCCAATAGCTCCGCCCAAAACGCCACCTCCCCAGCTAAAGCCGCCGATGCCCGCGCCGCTGGGGTTGCGGTTTTCGACCTCATCAAGCGCGGCATTCGCCCCCTCGACATCATGACCAAAGAGGCCTTCGAAAACGCCATCACTGTGGTCATCGCCCTCGGCGGCTCCACCAACGCCGTCCTCCATCTTCTCGCCATGGCCCACGCCGCCGGGGTCTCACTCCACCTCGATGACTTCACCCGCATCGGCGCCCGCGTCCCCGTGCTCGCCGACCTCAAACCCAGCGGACGCTTCCTGATGAGCGAACTCGTCGCCATCGGCGGGATCAGCCCGCTCCTCCGCACCCTCCTCGATGCCGGTCTCCTCCACGGCCAGTGCATGACCGTCACCGGCAAAACCATCGCCGAAAATCTCAAACGCGTAAAACCCTATCCCAAGGGCCAAGAAATCATTCGCCCCCTCGATAACCCCATCAAAAGCGACAGCCACCTCGTAGTCCTCTACGGAAACCTCGCCCCCGGTGGAGCGGTCGCCAAAATCAGTGGCAAAGAAGGACTCACATTCTCCGGCAAAGCCATCGTCTTCGAAAACGAACAAACCGCCCTCGCCGCCATCCTCGATGGCCGGGTCAAAAAAGGCCATGTCATCGTCATCCGCCACGAAGGCCCCGTCGGTGGTCCCGGGATGCGCGAAATGCTCTCCCCGACCAGCGCAGTCATGGGCAAAGGCCTCGGAAAAGACGTCGCTCTCATCACCGATGGACGCTTCAGCGGCGGCTCCCACGGCTTCGTCGTCGGTCACATCACCCCTGAAGCCGCCCTCGGTGGCCCGCTCGCCATAGTCAAAAATGGCGATGTCATCGTCATCGACGCCACCCAACGCACCCTCCACCTCGACATCCCTGCGGCCGACATCACCGCTCGTCTCGCCAAGTGGAAAGCCCACAAACCCACTTATACCCGTGGGGTCCTCGCCAAATACGCCAAGCAAGTCAGTTCCGCCAGTCTCGGTGCCGTGACCGATTAACCGCTCCACCCTTGCCGGTCCCAACGACCGACCCAAGCACCGCGCTCCGAAAAGTAATCTCGCTCCACCACAAACCGGGCTTGACAAACTCGCACCCTTCCCCGTTGGTCAGCCACGAGAAATTCCTGCAACCGCTTTGATCTCCGCTCTCCGCTCCACTCTTTTCGCCGAAAATCATCGCCCAACCCCCTGGCTCGCCCGCTTCGTCAGCTCCACCCTGACCTTCGGCGTGCTCAGCCTCGTCTGCTTCGGCTTTCTCTCCACCCTCAGTTACCACTGGGCTTGGTCCCCAGTCCTCTCTTATTCCCAACTCTTCTGGTCCGGTTGGCTCACCACCATCGCCATCGCCGCCCTCGCCCTCCCACTCAGCTGCGCCATCGGCCTCGCCTTCGCCCTCCTTCGCCGAAGCTCCTTTCTCCCCCTCCGTTACCTCGCCCGACTCTACGTCGAAATCACCCGAGGCACCCCTCTCCTCGTGCAAATTTACTGCTACTGGTATATCTTCGGCCAAGCCCTCTCCCGCGACTTCCGCTTCCTCGCCGGTGCCCTCATCCTCTCCCTCTTCAGCGGCGCCTATCTCAGCGAAATCATCCGCGCAGGCATCGAAGGCATCGGCAAATCCCAACTCGAAACCGCCCAAGCCATCGGCCTCACCCGCTCCCAAACTTACCGCTATGTCATTTTCCCCCAAGCCTTTCGCCAAATCCTCCCTCCTTTCGCCGGCGAGTTCGCTTCCATCATCAAAAACTCCTCGCTCCTTTCCGTCCTCGGCATCGAAGAGTTTGCCCTCGCCGCAAGCTCGGTTAGCTCCTTCACCCTCAGCTACTTCGAAAGCTATCTCCCCGTCGCCCTCGGCTATCTCCTTCTCACTCTTCCCATCTCTCTCTGGACTCAGTCCCTCGAAAAACGGGCCCGCTTCGATACCTAATCCCCCATGCACCTCACCCTCAATCACCTCTCCAAATCCTTTGCCGATCGCCCCGTCCTCGATCAAATCACCATCGACTTCGGCCCTCTCCGAAGCCTCGCCCTCATCGGCCCCAGCGGTGGCGGAAAATCTACCCTCCTCCGCATCATCGCCGGCTTAGAATCCCCAGACACCGGTTCTCTCACCCTCAACGGCGTCACCCTCGACTTCACCGACGAAAATCAGCTTCGCCTCCACCGCCGCCAACTCGGGGTGGTCTTCCAATCCTTTAACCTCTTCCCCCACCTCACCGCTCTCGCCAACCTCATCCTCCCCCTCGAAAAAGTCCACGGCCTCTCCCCCTCCGACGCCCAGTCTCTCGCCCACCACTCCCTCAAACGCTTCCACCTCGACGATCACGCCCACAAAAAACCCGCCCAACTCAGCGGCGGTCAAAAACAGCGCGTCGCCATCGCCAGAGCCATCGCCACCAAACCCCAACTCCTCTTATTCGACGAACCCACCAGCGCCCTCGATCCCGAAATGACCGCCGAAGTCCTCGAGCTCATCGAAGAACTCAAAGCCGACGGCCTCAACTTCATTCTCGTCACCCACGAAATGGGCTTCGCCCGGCAAGTCGCCGATCATGTCGCCTTTCTCGCCGATGGAAAAATCATCGAAAACGCTCCCGCAGAATCACTTTTCACTTCACCAAAAACTCCCCAAGCTCAGTCCTTCCTCAGCCGAATCCTCAAATATCATTAGTCCATCTCCCCCCACCCTACCGACTGGGCGTCGATTGCAAGCGCAAAAAGACCAGCAAACTCTGGAAGTCATTCGCCTCCATCACCTCCCCAAAATCGTCCATTAAATCTAAGCCGCGTCCCGATCCGGCTCATCATCATCGCCCTTTGCCGGAGCATCCCTAGATTGACGAAGACGACGATGCTCGTCTCGCTCGCTTAATTCCCTTTGCAGGGCGCTTTGTCCAGAGGTGCTATCCACTGCCATGGAGCTTTTCTCCTTAATGGCACTCGGGTCGGCAAATTGGTCAAAAATCAACTGCTTCTCCGCAATTAATTGGACTAAATCTTCATCCACTGAATCTAGAGCAATTAGGCGATGAACCATGACTTTCCGGCTCTGCCCCATTCGGTAGACTCTGGCGATTGCTTGAGCTTCCGTCGATGGCTTCATCTGCGGCTCCATCAAGATCACGACCTGAGCCGCTTGCAAATTCAACCCAATGCCACCCGCTTCCACCTGGAGGGCAATCACCGCGAATCCCGGCTGGCTTCCAAACCGATCGATGATCGCTAATCGTTCACCAGAGGAGAGGTCTCCGTTAATCTCGGCGCAGTTTCCCGAAAAAGCGACGACGTCGGATAGAACTCGCCGAAAAAACGAAAAAATCGCCACCTTTCTTCCCTCCGCCTCATACACTTCCAGCAATTCCTTCAGCCTTTCGTACTTTGCGGAGTATCCATTGCTCGCGCCGATCGTCGTCGCCAAGCGCCGATTCATGAGGTCTGACTTTTGCGCAGCTTCTGAATTGAGTTCCTCCGCAGTAAGGGTCACATATTCGTCGACCTCAGTTTTTTCAGGAAGTTCCACCAGCACATCCTGCTGCTTCCTTCGAAGATACACAGGGGCCACCCTCCGCCGCGCTTCTTCGGGATGCGGAAAATCACTGTCGATGAGGTAGTCGACCCTCGATTTGATTGCCGGCTGAACTAATGTCACCAAGGCATGAAGTTCCGAGAGGCGGTTTTCCAAGGCCGTGCCAGACATTAAAGCCACAAACTCCGCCTTTTCAATGACTCCCCCGACTGCGGCGGTTCGCTTTGCTCGACGGTTTTTAATCAGATGAGCCTCGTCCACTGCGACCATGTCCACGACTCCCATATCCTCGGCAAGCGCACCAATTGTTCCGTAAGTAGTGATCCCCACCCCCCCGCTCCTTTTCCACTGCTCAAGAACGGACTGTCGGTTCGACCCGTGGATAATCAAGGGGACCAATTTGGTATGCTTGACGACTTCACGCTCCCAGTTGATCAAGACGCTTTTGGGGGCTATGACAAAAAAGTGTCGCTTCCCCTGTTCATAAAGATGACACATCGCGGCCAGCACTTGGACGGTTTTTCCGAGACCCATATCATCACCCAAAAGTGTCCGCTTTTGCTGAATCATATACTGCGCTCCAAACATTTGATACCGCCTGAGTGTGGCGAGAAGGAGTCCCTTGTGGAGTTTAAGTGACTCCACCCCAGAGGCAATGGCCTGGGGGAGCTCACCGTAAATTCCCCCCCTAGAAAATTGCCATGACGGCTCATAGGCTGTCTTTTCCGTGGAAACAACTCGCTCCACCTCTTCTCGATCATCGCCACCGCCTGATCGACCATTCCCTCGTCTAATTCCTGATGAAGATCTTTGCTCGGTCTCTTCTCTTCGATCACCTCGGCTAGACTCTGCTCGCCCCTCTCGCTTTGGCGAAGAACCTTGCCGAAATTCGGGACGAGATTGCTGCCGCAGACCAATCGCATCCAGAATAGCAAAAAACCAAGCGGAGTTGTCTCCAAACCGTTTCGCGGCCCCCACTCCGCTGGTCTTCGCCCCGTCGCGAATTTTCCCATCAGCCAGTTCAGCCTCTCGCCCAACCCTCCTCACATCAGGGGCGATCTGGTCAATATAGTCGGAAACTTCTTTCTGCTTCGCCTTTGAAGTCATCATCTTTAGCGGCTTGGCGTGACCCCGAATCCACCCGATCGCTTCGTCGAGCTCCTTCCTCTGCTTGGTTACACCAGCGATCAGGTCTGGCGCTTCTCGGGAAATATGATCGTAAGTGCTGACGGCTTCTAAAAGATGACTCTCCGCTGGGGTAAGGCGGTCAGGATTCATCTCAAGGGAAGCGGTGGTGGTCGTATGCTCCTTGAATAATTGATAGGCGCTTAAGGCTGCCGTCGATGTGACCTCTCCAACGCCGTTAAGACGTTCCAAGGAAGTCCGCGTTTGACGCTCCATCTCAACTGCATAGACAAATCCATTGGCAACCAGGGGCTGAACTCGCGCCCCGTAATTCGCCAGCACGGAGACGGGGGCGGTTCGTAGCTTTCTCTCGATGACCTCTTGAGTCGCCCGTTCTCTCGCCAGAATGATGGCTTTTTCTGCATGCTCCGAGATCCCCATTAGCGTCGCCACGCTTTTGTCCGTGGCTCGACACTGGGAGAAAAACTGCCGAGCTTTCTGATTAACTCGATAAAATTCCAGCACTCCAGAAAGAAGACTTTTTAGCTTGTTCAGCATCGAGATGGAGAAAGGTGAAATGGCATCCTTAAAGAAACGACGAGAGTCACGACAACTACCCTCAATCCTAAGCCAACTCACCGAAGGATCAAAAGATAAAATCAGCAGTTCAAAACCCAGCCCACTCTTCAGATTTTTCCCTAAAACACTTTGATGGAGGACGTCTTATAGACTTTGATTAATGCCCTTCCCCCAAATTTCAGGATTAAACCTTCCAGTTCGTTCTCGGGAATTTACCTCACAGTGCCTAAGCCACGCGGGGTTTGGATGATGTGGTTCGCGTCGTCAAAGTATTGGCCCCATCCGTAGCTCTCGCTCCCCATCGCATTCATGATCGACTCCGAAAGCTTTCCAAAATGATCTAGAGAGGCACCACGAGTCCCTCCACCTCAGCGAGTTTTATCTGATTCTCGTCAAAGGTGAGGAACTTTGTTGCTCCCAGATGGATGGCCAAAGCTACATGAAGAAGATCAAAACTGCGATGCCCTCCGGTTGCTGTTCGCGTGAAGGCCAGCCTCTCGGCAATTTTGTGGACGTCAGCCCAGTCCACTTGCCCCTGCCGAAACACTCCGGCAGAGATGTTGGCTTGAAGTGTGGACAATGCAGTTTGGGCGATGCTCGAAGGATAACCTTTAGTGGCATCTTTTGCGTGCCTAAAAACCTGCAATTGGACGGATTGAGGCGGACCCGAAAGTTCGACCATTGAAGGGCTAAACTAAGCTGGAGTGGCGGGGTGCAGGAAAAAGATAGGAAATCATGAATGGGGTCAAGGATGGAGTGGTGAGGGCCTCGCTTTTGGGAAGCTGGAGTGGAAGTGCGGAGCCGAGAACGGAGGCTTCCCAAAAGCGTCGCAATGGGGGATGTCCATGTTCATGCGGCCTCCGGGGTGGTCGCTCCAGATGCCTTATCAGGATTGCTGAGAGCGTTTTGATAGAACATCGCAGGGGTGAGGTTGCCAAGCGTCGCATGGGGCCGCCAGTCGTTGTAGCGAACGAACCATTTCCCCACCCCCACCCGTAAGGTCGTGACCGTGGAATGCTCGAACAAATAGATTTCCTCGTATTTAATCGTTCGCCAAAGCCTCTCGATGAACACGTTGTCCATCCACCGTCCGCGGCCGTCCATGCTGATTTTTATGCCAAGATCCAGCAGGCGTTCGGTCCACTCTGCGGAGGTGAATTGGCACCCTTGGTCGGTGTTGAAAATTTCCGGGATCCGACCGGTGGCGGTCAGCGCGTTTTCCAGAGCTTCCAGACAGAAACCGGTTTCCATGGTATTGGAAACGGCCCAGCCCAGCACCTTCCGCGAATACCAGTCCATCACCGCGCACAGGTAGGCGTGGCCGCCGGGCATCGGCACGTAGGTGATGTCGGTGCACCAGACCTGGTCGGGTCTGGTCACCTTCAGATCCCGGAGCAAGTAGGGATATTTGCGGTGGCCGTTATCCGGAATACTCGTGCGCGGCTTGCACCAGATCGCTTCGTGACCCATCTCCCGGCGGAGTCTTTGCACGCGCTTACGGTTGATGTTCACGCCGTGATCGCGCTGGAGAACGATCGCTAATTTACGGCTGCCAAGGCACGGATCGACCATGTAGATTTCGTCCAACAAGCGCTTGATGCGGATGTCTTCTGGGTCTTCGGGCACGGCCTGATAGCTTACTGAGGAGCGGGCGACACCGAGGAGTTCACACTGTTTTCTCCTACTCAGTTTGGGATGATTTTTTTCGACCAACTCGATGCGATCCCTCACAGACCGAGTTGTTTTGACTTTTTTCGCAGGAAGTCTACCTCGACGGTCAACTGCCCGATCTTGGCGTGTAGTTCATCGCGCTGGCGCTCGAAATCCTCGGTTTCGACCTTCGCCCGACCGGCGCCGAAGACGCTGCTGGCACCCGCGGCCATGGCTT
>Ga0114970_10003617_pt1 | contig 11305 bp, 14 predicted proteins | sample M_140205_XF_Meta_FD_87030 | JGI IMG/M metagenome (GOLD analysis project Ga0114970, IMG submission 87030) | Freshwater microbial communities from Lake Montjoie, Canada to study carbon cycling - M_140205_XF_MetaG | ecosystem: Environmental > Aquatic > Freshwater > Lake | place: Lake Montjoie... | reverse complement strand
GTCGCTGCTCACGGCGTCGCCACTGCTCCGGCCGGCGAAGCCATGAAGCTGAAACCAATCCGCATCGGCCTCTATGACCAGTACGGCGGTCTCATGCCCTCCGGCTGGACCCGTTGGCTCCTCGAACAGTACGAATTCCCGTTCGAAGTCGTCTTCCCCCAGACCCTCGACGCAGGTGACCTGAAAAGTAAATTCGACGTTCTGGTCTTCACCGACGGAGCCGCCCGCCTCAGCGTCAATGCTACCGGTCGTGGACGAGGAGGCTTCGCTGCCCCCGAGCCCGCCAACCTCCCCGATGAATACAAAGGCATGCTCGGCCGCATCACCGCCGATAAGACCATGCCCAGAGTCAAACAATTCGTCGAAGCCGGCGGCACCGTCCTCACTATCGGAAGCTCCACCAGCATGGCGGAAATTCTCGGCCTCCCGGTGAAGAACGCTCTCACCGAAATGGGCCCCGACGGCAAAGAGCGCTCCCTCCCCCAGGACAAGTTCTACATCCCCGGTTCCATCCTGAAAGCGACCATCGACAACACCAACCCCCTCGCCTACGGCATGGGCAAGACCGCCGAAGTCCTGTTCGACAACAGCCCCACCTTCAAACTGGCACCTGACGCCCAGGCAAAGAAAACCTCAGCCGTCGCCTGGTACGCGGGACCAGAAGTTCTGGATAGCGGCTGGGCCTGGGGCCAGCAATATCTGAACGGAGGAACGGCCATCGCCGAGGCCTCCGTAGGAGAAGGTAAAGTCGTGCTGCTCGGCCCCGAAGTAGCCTTCCGGGCTCAACCCCACGGAACCTTCAAACTCCTCTTCAACGGCCTCTACTACGGCAGCGCGAAGCCAGCAGAACTAAAGTAGCCGTTAAAGCCGATCGATCACGTCTTCCGGTGTCAAAACCGGAATGGGTGATCTCGAAAAGTCCTTGGGGTTCCGGGTAACGATGAAATCGCACATTGCCGCAACCCCGGCTTCTGTCTGCACGCTATCCTCAAAATCCGGCCATCTGTCCCGCGCCGCATGTCGGATGATCGTTTCGTCTACCGTTGCTATCCGGAACACCCGAAGTACTCCGGGCAGTACGGCCCACGCCTTGTCCTCTCCCTGGAGGCGCCGGACCACATAGAACATTGTGGTCACCGCATGCGCTGCGAGATAGCCCCGAGCCTGTCCTCGGTCAACTGCTACCCACACCGCCAGACTGGCCGACAACCAAGGCTGCCGTCCAAGCAGGACGTCCAGAATGATATTCGTGTCAACGAGAATCTTGGTCACGAGTACTTCTTCACCAGATAGTCACCGTACTCCTTGCGGTAATCAAAATCCGGTGGCGCCTTAACGATACCTATCAGCGATACGATATGGTCCGGTACTCCGGTCAAATCCAGCGGCGGTGCCAAGCCACCCAGATACTCCTCCACCAACCTGGACACGGACGTATCGTGAGCCGCAGCAAATCGCTTCGCCCGTTCAACCACATCCTCATTTACGCTCAATGTCAGCTTCGCCATAACACGTATCGTAACAAATTTTAATACGTACGACTTAGGCGACGTGATGCTCTAAACTCCTACCATGCTGTCCAGGACCCAGAGGCTTTTTCTCTATCTCGCTGCTGCCTTCTATCTTTTTGCCGGAGTCCTGCACTTCCTGCGGCCCCAACCCTACTTGAAGATCATGCCGCCCTACGTTCCCTGGCACCTCGCCATGGTCTACATCAGCGGGGCGGCGGAAATCGCCGGCGGGGCCGGACTGCTCATACCCGGCCTGCGCCGCACGGCCGCCTGGGGCCTCATCGCACTGCTAATCGCCGTGTTCCCCGCCAATCTATACATGGCCACCAGACTTGCGTCTGGCGCATCTACCCTGGCCGTGGTGCTTGTATGGGGCCGCTTACCCCTTCAGGCCATCCTGATCTGGTGGCTCGTGGCCTGCACACGTGTCAGGTGATTAGTCGTTAGAAACGGTAGGCCCATCCGGTAATTCAAAGAACTCCCGCCATGCCGCAGCCCCCTCCCGATCTGACAGCACCACGTCTCCCGTCTGCTCATCGCGTGTCGCATAAACCTGCTTACCCGCAAACGCAAACTCAGCAGGTAAACGAACCTCCTGCGTCTCCCCATTCCAAAACAGTTTTGCCACCTTAGTTTTCGCCATATTACCCCAGCATATCCTTCATTGCGCCTGCACTACTGCGGATGCTCCGCCCCCCGCAGCCGAAACATCACGCGCAGCCCCTTACGCCAGTCCGCCGCCAGCCCAATCCGCATGATCTCAATCTCCCGCTGCAAAGCCCCAATCACCGTCTCACTCGTCGAATGGAACTCCAGCGCCGGAGCCACCAACAGAATCCTCGGCGACTCGCGGCGCAGCACCACCCCGGCAAAATACCCCAACCGCTCGAAGTCCCCCGCAAACAGATGCTTTCGCACTCGCAGCCAGTAATCAATCGCCTGAAACGGCAACCGCGGATCCGCCGCCGCCTTCACCTCAATCACTACCAGCCGACCCTCGTGGTCCACGCCCAGCAGGTCAATAATTCCCCGGTCCGCCCCACCCAGCACCGGCACCTGCCCATACACCGGACCCCGCAGCAAAGTCGCGTCCACCAAACCCGGGTCCTGCCGAATCTCCGCCTCCAGCCACCCCTCCGGATACTGCAGATACAGCGGATGCTGCCTGTCCTCCGCCTCACCGGATCGAACCCGGGTTAACTCGCGAGCCATCGCCACCAGATCCGCCATAGAACACCGAGACCGCCGTCCGACGCCGCAAGTCAGCTTGCCCACATTCCACCGGGCGAACTCTAACCCCTTCACCCGAAAGCTGATCGACCCGTCACTCTGGTCCACCCTTTCCACCTCCGGCATATCCGGAAATGCAGGAGGCTCGGTATTCGGATGCATTGGCTGTCGCGCCGGCGGCAGCGTCGATTCCACGTTCCCGGCGTCGGCGAACTCCACCGCCCCACACCGACCCTTCTCATCGAAAACATACAGATGGCACAACGCCTGTGGCCCCAGCACTGCCGCACGCGCCGCTACTTCCCGCTCCTGGCGAATCGGGCAAAACAGCAGCAAACACCCCACCGTCAAGGTCTTCTCACGCCGCCGAACGTAATCCAGCCAAATGACGCCGAACGGCACCACGCCCGCAAAGTCGCCGCACTCCGGAGGTGCCCCCAAGACCGCCATCGCGGCAGATCCCTTCCGCAACATCGCCCGCACATACGAAGGCGAAAGGCTCTCCTCCAGATTTGGCTCCGAGCTGATCTCCTCCAGACGCCAGTCCGGAAACTCCCGCGCCAGCATCAGCGAAAACCGCTCCCGAAACGCTGCACGAGACCCCTTGCGCTCCCACTCCCGACCCAACGGTGCCGCCAGATCCGCAATCTGCAGCTCACCCTGAGTCTTTGGAAACCGCTCCACCAGCAACCCGATCCGGTCGCGCTTCTGCACCCCCAGACCAGTCACCTTACGCACTAAATTGCGCCGTGTATCCCACGCCTGCAACACAAGCCGACCATTCCACTCGGACAAACTCCAGTGGTCGGGAACCAAACGCAAAGGCTCTTCGCCGGAATCAAGTACTGCGGGTTCCACCGCAGAGGCCACGAAGCGTTCCACGACGCCCCGCAGCTCAGCCATGTCTGCTGTCAAGTCTTACGCTTTTGTCGCCGTGAACTCTGCCTTACCGTACTCGCCCAGCGCAACCGTGCCCTTCATTGAGTTCCCCGACACGGTCCCCGTGAAGTTGAAGCCCAGTGACGTCCCCTCGATCTTCTGGCTGCTGCGAATCATGACCTGCTTGCCTTCCACAGACCCGCTCACATTACCCGCAATCGTTTCGCCCTTGTGGTTCCCCGTCACCTTCGCGCCATTCTGCTCGAGCGTCAGCGTATGTTTCGCCTTGCCCGACAGGAACTTCAGCTCCACGTTCCAGGTTCCACTCACGGTCGCGTCCGCCGGAGCAATCGTCGGCGTCGCAATCTTCGGCGGATTCGACAGCAATTTGAAAATCGCCGGAGCCGCGATTTTGTCATCGCCCGGCTGCATCATGTACGGCATGATCCGCAGCGTGCTCGGCCGAACCGGGGTTCCTGAGGAAGCATCCATTGCCAACTCCCGCCGGGTTCCGCTCGAACCCGCCACCAGAATCCGGGGAGAACCCTTGCCCAGCAGTTCTTCCACTTCCGTCCCGGTGATCCCCAGCTTCGTCGCATCCCAGCTCAGTTCCAGCACCGGAGCGTGGTTCGAAAGGTCTTCCGGCTGACGAATCTTCTTCGTCACGCCCGGCACCTTCATCGCCGCCGAAGAAATCGTCTCCAGCCGCGACTCCCACTCTTTCCACTCAGCCGCATGGTCGCGCTTCACCCACATCTCCATCGCGGCCAGCATGCCCATAACCTCTTCCTTGCCGACCTTCATGGAACGCCCGAAAGTATGGTGCGGAGCGCTGCAAACCCACGCCGTCTGCACCAGATCCTTCTGGCCCAGCAGCAACCCGCCCGCCTGGGGTCCACGCAGACATTTGCCACCGCTATACGCCACCAGGTGCGCGCCGGCTTCCAAATGGACGTTCGGGATCTTGATCTCTTCTGCAGCCGCGTCCACCAGTAGCGGGATATTGTGCTTCCGCGCCAGCTTCGCTGTATTCGCGATCGACAGCTCGCCCTTCTCCGCCGCCGGACCCGACATGATCATCACCATGGCAGTCCGCTCATTCACCGCCGCTTCAAACTGAGCAGCCGTCTCCACTTCGATCATCTTCACGCCGGTCATCCGGACCGCGTGGTCATACACGTTGCGGGCATACTTCGGAACGATCACCTCGTTCTTCATGCCCGTCAAATCCGGCATCCGCTGCATCTTTTCCGGATCGCCACCCGTCACACAGGCCGCCGTCGCATGCGCCAGTGCCGCCGCGCAGCCATTCGAGACCATGCCCCACTCAGCTTTGGTCAGCTCTGCCAGACGCTTGCCAACCGCGTCCATCAGTTCATCCATATGGACGTAATAGTGCGACGCCATCTCCATCGCCTTCTTCACTTCAGGCAAGGACTGCGACCCCGAAATAATCGTGAACGTCCCCCGGCAATTCACTGCCGGAGTCACGCCAATCGATTCGTACAGCTTCGCGCCCAGTTCCAGCGGGGCCGCCGAAGCCGCCTGCGGAACCACACCCGTGCTGCACATCGCAGTCACCGCCGCAACCGCTGACGAACTTCCCAGAAGTCCCCGGCGAGTCATACCTTTGGTGTTCTTCAACTGGCGCATAATTCGATCCTATCTCAAATCTGAAGCACTAATCAGCAACGATCACTTCGCCCGGCAAAATCGGTCGGGTACGAGGCAGCAACCCCATCCACGCACAAAGGCCCAAAGCCACCAGCGCGGCCACATAAACCACCAGCTTTATCACGTCGGCCTCGAACGTCCTCGGCAAAACCTTCCACAAAATCATCAGCGTGGTCTGAGCCAGCGTCACCGCCCAAACCGACCCGTAAAAATACCGCCGCTCAATCCCCTCACCCTGCGTCGACTTTCGCACCCGGGGCATAATCCCCAAAGCCCCCAGCAACAGGATGAACCCGTAGAACGGAAAGTACCCATAGTCGTAGATCTGCTTCAGGTACCACTTGCCTGTGAAAACCGCCACTACCAGCCCCGCCAGATTCAGCGTCGCGAAAGTCAGCACATCTGCCCAAGCAAAGCTGTAGCAAACCTTGCGATACAGCGGATTCGGCCTGTCTTCCGTGAACTTCAGAATGTAAGGCTTCGGCTCCACACCAGGCAACTGCTCAAACCAGCCGGCAAGACCCGTCCCCAGCAGCACGAGAATCAGCCAGGTGAGATTCCCCGCACTTGGGCCATGCGCAAAAATATCGAACACCATCGGCCCTGGAGCCAGAAAAAATACCCAGATCCAGATGGGCCAGTGCAGGACTCTGTAGTAGCCCTTGTTCTTCTGACGAATCTTCTTCTGGTGGGCGAATTCAACTTTTACCGGGATAGCCATGCGCTTCTGAGATTTTACCGTCTCCGAACGCATGCCCCCGTTTTTCCGGCCCTAACAACGCCACCACGGCCCCACCCACAAACACCACAACGGCCGTCAGCGCCATCGTATTGGCATAGGAAAAGTGCTCCGCAACAGCCGCCTGCAGGTACACAATCGACCCTCCAAACAGCACGCCCATCTGGTACGCGAACCCCGGCACAAAGCCCCGCACCGCATCCGGCGTCAGTTCCGAAAGATGCGCCGGAATCACTCCCCACGCCCCCTGCACCATAAACTGCATCAAAAATCCACCCACCATCAGCAGGGGCAGATTCGGGGCCAGGGCCCACAACGGAATCACCAAACACCCCAGGCCCAGGGAAATCGCCACCGCCCGCCGCCGCCCGCCCCGGTCCGAGAAAAACCCAAACGCAACTCCCCCGAAAATAGCCCCCACCATCGAGACCATCGACACCACGGACCGCGTCGGACCATCCAGATGCCAGTACCTCTGCAGGAACACCGGATACATATCCTGCGTCCCATGCGAGGCGAAGCTCATGAACGTGATGAAAAGCACCAGGTACAGGAAGATTTTCCAGTTCGCCACAATCCCGCGCCCCAGATCCCCCCAGTTCGTGTGGCGAGATTTTTCCCAAACCTCCGACTCCGTAACGTGGAACCGGATGAATACCGCCAGCAGCGCCGGCAGCCCGCCCAGCAGGAACAAAGGTCGCCAGCCCCACTTGTCAAACAGGAAGAAGTAGCAAACCACCGCCAGCAGATTCCCCGCGGCGTAGCCCTCCTGCAGGAAGCCCGAGAGCAGGCCCCGCAGGCGTGCCGGAACCTTCTCCATCGTGAGCGAAGCCCCAACACCCCACTCGCCGCCCATGCCAATTCCAAACAAGGCACGCAGCACCAGAAACACCGTGTAGTTCGGAGCAAACGCCGCCGCCACCTGCATCGACGAATAGAAGATCAGGTTCAGCATCAGCGGCATCCGCCGCCCATACCGATCTGCCAGCAGGCCAAAGATGACTGCGCCTAAAGGTCGGAAAGCCAGCGTCACCGTGATGGCCAGCGCCATCTCCTTGTCGCTCTTTCCAAAGTCCTTCGCGATCGCCGTCAGGCAATAGATAACGAGGAAGTAATCAAAGGCGTCCAGCATCCAGCCAATAAAGCCGGCGGCCACCGCTGCGGTTTGGTCACTACGTGGTGACCGGGAGGTTGACATTCACGGGGTATTCTATCGCCCCGACCACTTCCGATACGCTTCCTCCAGCCCCACCCCGTCCGGATGAATCAAAACCCGATACCGGAATCGCATCCCCTCACCCTGCTTCAGAGTGATCGAACCATCCTGCGTCTTGTCGCCCGTATAGTCCCGAGCCCCAAACGGATTCGCCGCAAACAGCCCATACCCCCGCGCATGCCAGTACGTCGGGTGCTTCGGATTCCCTGGATGGTCAAAGATCGCAATCCCCAGCTTCTCGCCTTCCAACTCGCCCGAAACATCCATCCACGCCGCCCGCTTGCCCCAGCACTCTTTCTCCGTCCGGCACCCTGCCGAACTCGTCAGTACACCCGTCCTCTTCGGCTCCTTCGGACCCCTCGCCTGCGGCTCTTCCAGCGATGCGGCGACCCGCATATTGAACATGCCTTCTTTCGTATCCGAGAACACAACCTGGGTCAGCGCCTTGAAGCGGAAATCGAAATCCACCGTGCGATCCGTCGGCGTGCCCCCAAACGTCATGGTCCGGTCTTCCAGCAGGATCGGCACGCCCTTCGGGTCCAGCCACTCAAACTCATACCGGGCGGTGGCACCCTTCACCGAAACCACCCTCTTCAGGCGAATACGTCCACTCTTCGCATCAATCTGTGTCTTGTCCGAAGCCCAGTAGTTATAGCCATTCACCTCGGCATAGGTGAACGAAAGCCCCTGATGATGCGGGTGATCCACCGCCTCACCCAGTGCCTTTCCTTCCGCTTCTGAAATCATCGGGTAAGACCGGGTCACCTGCTTGCCTGAAGCCGACCGCATCGGATGGAAGTAGGGCTTCCGGGTTTCGGGCCCGTAGAGCAACTCGCCGAACGGCTTCCCTTCTATCGAGACAGACAACTTGCCGTCACCCTGCTTCAGAACCACCTGGGCCGGCATCAGAGCCGCCAGCAATAACGAGAGAACCAGAACACGCCGCATCGTTCTATTATTCTCGATACAGCCATGCGCGTGCGAGTTATTCACTGGAAACCAGCCGAGGCCGAGCCCCTTCTCGAAGCTCTCCGCGGCGCCGGTGCCACCCCTGAATACGATGGTTGCGGCAATACCCCGGAACTCGACCGGGCCATCCGCATGAACCCGCCCGACGTTGTTGTGATTGACCTCTCCCGCCTGCCCAGCCACGGTCGGATGATGGCCACCTGGCTTCGCCGAACAAAGGCGCTCCGCGATATCCCCCTCCTCTTCGCCAATGGAGCCGAAGACAAAATCGCAAAACTCCGCGAGACCATCCCAGACGCCCACTGCACCATCACCAGGGACCTGAAACAGGCTCTGGCCCAGGCGCACCGGTCCACCACCCCACCCCGACCCGTCATGGCCGAATACCAGGCCCGAACTGCCGCGCAAAAACTCGGTCTCGACTCAGGCGGAACCATCGCCGTCATCGATCCGCCCAGAGGTTATCTCCAGGCGCTCGGAACCCTGCCTGACGACGCCGAGATAGTCGAAGACCCAGCCGAAGACCCCAACCAGCCCTGCGACACCACCCTCTGGTTCATCCACGAGCCGGAAGCCTTCCTCGCCGCCCTCCGCCCCATGTGGCGAACCGCCGGCAAATCAAAACTCTGGATCCTCTGGCGCAAAGGATCGACTAACGGAATCACACAGAACTCCATCCGCGAGGCCTGCAAAGAAGCGGGTCTCGTTGACTGCAAAATCTGCTCGGTCAACAAAGCCTGGAGCGGCATGCTCTTCACCAGAGCGGAAAAGTGATCCTGCCCCGCGGCGATGTTTTCCGCTTTGGGTGCGTGCTCTGCGAATTGCTGAGCGGCAAAAGGGCGTTCGGAGGCTTGTCGGCAGCGAGCTGATTGCAGCGATTTTGGAGCGCTAGCCGGTCGAAATCCGCCTCATGGCCGGGGGCATGACTTGTTCAGTTTAGAGTCTCGTTTCAGGCCGCCTTTGGGAAGGTGAGGATGACGAACGGGGGCTGGCGGGAGCGGTCCCAGTTGCGGGCTTTGTACCAGCGGGCCTGGGCTACGGCTTGTTTGTGGGCCATGGCGGCGAGGAGTGTGGGGCAAGAAAAAACGAAGCCGTTTAGGTGGATGGGCTGGGTTTGGTCGATGGGTTCCAGCTCTGCAAGTTTTTCTTCCAGAAGGAGTTCCGCTTCTTCGCGAGCTGCGGTTTCGGCGGCTTTCCGTTTGGTTTGGAGGTCGGCGAGATCTTTTTTGTTTTTCGCGATCATGCGGTGGAGGCGGGTCTCGTAGAGGGCGATGTTAGAGAACTGCTTGTTGTCGGCGCGCCAGGTTTGGGCCTGGGTGACGGCTGTTTCGGTTTCGGCAGTATCGGCCCGGGCTTCGGCGGCGTGTTCGTGGTGGCCGATGCCATAGGAGTTGAATTCGATGCCTTTGACGCGGTTCATGCGCCAGTGGTCCTGGGCGATGGCAACTGCGAGCTGGCGTTCGTAGTAGTCGCCGGGATTGAGAACGTTGAGCATCTGCTCTTCGTGGTGATTGTAGGCGAGGCGGTCGGCTTCGTCCATGACGTAGAACTGGCCGGTGAGGCCGTGGCGGCGGGCGTTGTATCGGGCCTTGGCTTTGCCTTCTTCGGTGCGGGGGCCGGTGGAGTGCAGAGAGTTGGCGATGTTGGCCAGGAGTTGCGCGTTCGAGACGTTAGGTTTTGTTGACATTGGTTTCCCCTTCTGGTTTCAGATTTGCCACAGAGGGTTTGCAGAATGACTGTGAATTCCCTGCAGGTTGTTGAAAGCAGGCAGAAAATTATTTTTGACTGGCAAAATGCTGCTCCCCCCTTTCTTCCGCCCGGGGTTCGGCAGAGCAGGGGTGTCAGGTCAGGGGTAAAGAGCAGCAGGACAGCTGTTTCTGGGCAGAAGCAAGCGACGCCTGCATGTCTTCGGGGCCCAAAAGGCATTATGATCGGAAGTATGATGCAGGTGCGGATATCGGATCTGGAGATCGTAGGCAACTTTGCGGCGGCGCTGGCCAAGGTGCGGCAGGGGATGGAAGTCATCGTGGAGCATAATCGCCAGCCGGTGGCAGTGCTGAAAGCGATGGAACCGGAAGCGCGGACGATTTAGGAAATGCTGGCGCTGATTCCGAAGGACTCGACGGGCGTGATGGACGGGGAGTTTGCACTTGACGTCGAAGCCGTGATTGAGGCGCACCGGGAGCCGCTGGACACGTCGCGGTGGGATTGACCGAAGCGGGATTGCTAGTGGACCAGACGGTAGTGATCGCGGCAGAACGGTCTGGTCAGACTGCCTATCAGATGGTGGAGAGCCTGGGGTCGGGCCGGACTGTAGTAGGGGTATCGGTGATTACGGTGCTGGAACTGGCGCATGGCGTGGCGCGGGCCAACACCGAACAACGTCAGAAAGTGCGTCAGCGGTTTCTGGACGACCTGCTCGCGGGTATGACTGTGTGGCCGGTAACAATCCCAGTGGCGTTGCGGGCGGGGCAAATTGACGGTTTGTTGCAGGCGCAGGGGATTCGCGTTGCGATCAGCGATCTGCTGATCGGGGCGACGGCACTGGAGCTGGGCTATGCGGTGGGTACGCACAATGTGCGGCACTTCCGGATGATTCCTGACCTTCGGGTAAAGCCGCTGTAGCATGCGTGTGGTCCCGAACGTTCGGGGCTTTAGCGGACGCTGGGGCGGTCGTCGGCTTTGAGGTCGCCGAGGGCGTATTGGACTCCGGCGAGGATGTGTTCAAGCATGGGGCGGAGGGCGTAGATCTTTTCGTGGTGGCCGTGGGCTTCGTAGAAGATGCGGCCTTTGCCTTCGCGGCGGATCCAGCTGAGGGCATAGTCGCCGTCGGTGCGCTTGTTTTCGGCGGGTTCTTTGGCTTTGTCGACGTCGGCCATTTTGGCGTAGTTGACGCTGGTCAGGACGTGGACGTTCTTTCTCGAGAAAGAGTCCTGCGCGTAGACGTAGGTCTCGTCGCGGATTTCGAAGTCTTCGCCGTGGAACATTTTGGTGAGAGGGCTTTTGGGGTCGTCAATCTTTGTGGTGATGAGCTGGGGGTAAGACCAGTGGAAGACGAAGAAGCCTCCGATGGCCTTGTTCCATTCT
>Ga0114970_10003616_pt1 | contig 11306 bp, 9 predicted proteins | sample M_140205_XF_Meta_FD_87030 | JGI IMG/M metagenome (GOLD analysis project Ga0114970, IMG submission 87030) | Freshwater microbial communities from Lake Montjoie, Canada to study carbon cycling - M_140205_XF_MetaG | ecosystem: Environmental > Aquatic > Freshwater > Lake | place: Lake Montjoie... | reverse complement strand
TTAAAAGTATTGAAATGTAGAAACTTACAATGAATGGGTGTCTTCTTTACGCTATCTCTTTAGTGACCCCTATTCGTTCGTATTTGTCGACTCCAAGGGGAATAGAGGCATAGCCTCCAGCAACCTAAAGGAAAGAGTTCTGCGGCTACTTTAGGGGCGGTGTCCTAATGTCACGCTATGGGGATTAGTAATGGCCCTTTAAGCCCTCAGTGTTGATTGGTTATGCTTCGCTAGCTCTTATGACCCAACTCTCTAGGCGTACATTGGTGCCCGCCTAGAATTATCCGTAACTGAGCAGGGGTAAAGTGAGCCGGCCCCTTCTGTGGCATGGAGGAAGGTTTGTGGCATAGAGGAAGGTTTGTAGCTGGAGGAAGATAAGCCTAAAGGTCACCTCTAATCAGTGCTAACTTTCTAACTTAGTGCTAACTTAATCAAAGTTGGAACTGTTGTAAAGTCTTTAATGGTAATGCTTTATAAATATATAGTGCTAACTTTCTAACTTTCTTAATAAAAAAAAATATAATAATCTTAAAACCAGTACAGATAAATCTACAGCAAGCAAACTTTATTGACAAAAGTTCGAAGTTAGCACCAAGAAGCCGCAAGTTGTTGTATTGTATGGAGTTATGGTTGTGCTAACTTTTATACAAGCCTGACGAAGTTCGCACTCTGGGTTCACAAACGAAGTGCAACACTACTATGAGTAGCTGTCACTACGGAAAAGAATATAGACATTTCACGCTGGAAGACAGTTTTACGATTACTCGCCTTCACGAAGACGGGCAATCAATCATTAAAATTGCAACATCTATGGATCGTGCAGCGTCGTCAATATCGAGAGAGATGAGGCGCAATACCCGCACTACATACAATAGGATACCAACCAGCCTATGGTGACGACCTTGCTTGGTCATGCCGTTGGCAAGGAGGCCGCATGGATCGTAATCTTGATTTGTGCGAACTGTTGTTAAAGCAACTTAAAATGGGTTGGTGACCAGAACGAAACTAAACATTCAGCACTAGTTCTCGAGCAACTGCGACAATGGTTTGGTGGCATGCCGCCTACAATGAGTCGAACACTCGCCATAGATAAGGGGTTGAGTTCTTCATGCGTCATCAGCTTCATCCTAGCAGTATAAAAACCTACTTTTGTAAATCTCATCAACCATGATTATTCATTTTTGAATGTTCTTGTTCTTCACGAAAATACTTGGCTTTAGCAGTATCGGATTTTGCCTCATCAACCCTTCCAAGGTTCGTATAGGCGGTAGCTCGACCTTCATATGCCTCCACGATAAAATCTCTCGAACTTGTTGCACTTGTAAAATCGTTTATTGCTTCTAGATTTCTACCCACCTTCAAATGATGGCGCCCTCTTTCTAAATAGGCATTACTAAGGCATTCAAGAGTATCTGTATCATTAGGATTTAAAGAAAGGGCTATTATTAAATCTGGAATAGCTTTGTCATACAGTTCCATATCATCGAAGGTGCAGCCCCTGAAATACCATAAAATGGAACTGTTTGGGTTTAATGCTATTGCATTTGAGAAGTTATTCACAGCTTGAGAATATTCTTCGCATAACAAATGTGCAAACCCAAGTTCAAAATAAACATCTTCATCATTTAGCCCTAAACTAAGCGCTTTATTTAAATCTCTGAATGCCTTTTTATGCCAATGTTTATAATTGTACATTGATCCCCGCAAGGAATAAGCATCTGCAATCTGCGGATTGATTTTTATTGCCAACGAACAATACTTTAAGGCAGTATTAATCTCATCAAGGTCCGAACAATCACTGTCTGCAAAATTACCCCAGTGCCTATATGCCTTTTTCATTGCATAATTGGAGCATCTTATTACTGCCTTATCTTCTGGATTACTCATGGAACTCGGCCTTTCTGTTAAATATGAAAACTGTTGCTGCACTATCGTGATTCATTCTGCTTGATGATTCTAGCCAAACTGCCCTTTACGCCTTAGGCTCGCCTACATCAGGCATTCGTCCAATCAAATTTGGTAACTCCGCTTGAATGTTTTTCACATAGTGCAAAGTTGTAAGAGCATTCTGGTGTCTAGATAATTCTTGAAACTCCTTAATGTTTGATGTCAAGGCTGCAAGTCGTATTATGAAGGTCGTTCGCAAACTCTATAAAACTCCAAGGAAATGTCTTGGATTTAAAATACTTACCGAGGTGTTTTATAAACATCTTCAAACATTGCACTTAAAGTGTGAATTCACCACCTCAATGAATGGGCGGCTTTTTATACTGTTCGGTATTAATCTGGGAATTCATCGTCTTGATTATCACCATCAGGCAAGTCGATGGGGTTTAACCACGCATGGTGATTTGGAGACCCAGCTTCAATTTCCTCTGTGGTTAAATCTTGGCCTTCCCAATCGTAGAACTCCTCGTCTTGGTTATCACTATTAGTCAAGTACCTCGTGAGCCAATCAACATGATTTGGAGACCCAGCTTCAATTTCCTCTAAGGTTAAATTCTGGCCCTCCCCGTCGTAGGATTCATCGTCTTGATTATCACCATCAGGCAAGTCGATGGGGTTTAACCACGCATGGTGATTTGGAGACTCATCTTCAATTTCCTCTAAGGTTAAATCCTCGCCCTCCCCATCGTAGGATTCATCGTCTTGATTATCACTTTCAGTCAAGTCGATCGTGTTGAGCCAACCATGTTGCTTTTGAGACTCAGCTTCAATTTGCTCAGGGGTTAATTTCTGCCCATCCCGCCGGAATAGCCAATAGCGGCGCCCACCTTTTTTATATACCACCTGTTCGAGACAGGGTAATCCCATGCCTTCTATCGTCTTCTTTACATTGTTTTTCCCAACGTAAAAACCCTTTCCATAAAAACTTACCAAGAGTTCATGCATCTTATTATGTTGGATTATCTCAACATCTTGTGGGGAGGAGCTGCGGGTAATATATAGGTCTTCTAAAATTTCTTGTAAAAATTCTTCGCTGTTTGATGCATCAGCATCAAATTTACTTTGGCGATTTTTGATCAACGTTCGCACATAACTTGGGTTATTGACTTTTGATAATACTCCATATTCCCAACTCCCCCAGCGAGTTGTTCCTTCCTCTTGCAGAGGATTTCCTGTTGACTGCAACAGTTCACCAATTTCGCCAATAATTGACCATTTATGGTTCTTGATGAAATCATCGACTTTTTCGGACCAAGTCGGTGAGTGCACTGATTGACCAAGTTCGATGACCATGCATCGTTGAGCTAAATCCTTTGAGAGGTTTGCATCGTTTATTGTGAATACAAAGGTGTGGAGATTCGGGACCACGCCGTTGCCGCAATACAGGACTTTTCCAGACACGTCCTTGGATGTAATCAGCGATTCCAGATCCGCATCACTAAATCGCCGAGTCTTGATATTGTCGATGGCGATAACTCGGGGACGAGCATTGTTTTTCGCTTGGTTTAAGATTTGTGTTTTTATATGTTCTATCGAATCCTCTTGGGAGAAGCGAAACATCCCTCCACACAGTTCAGCGCATTTTTCCACAAGGGCCGATTTCCCATACCCACGCCCCTGATTCTTACCATTATGATCATCGGTAGTAATGAGAAATGCTGGTCGCTGTCCAGGTTTCCCTCCCCAAAAAAATGTCAGCAGAAGTGCCTTGATGAGTTCTCGATCACGATCTGTTGCAGGATCAAAAAAATCTAAAAATTCATCCAAAGCCGTCTCAGATTTGATAACTGGTTGTTGGTGATGGTAGAGGACTTTATCGATAGGAGGGAAGTGGGGGTGGTCTGCAATATCCACATATTGATCTGCATGGGATTTACAGAATTCAAAAAATTCATTTTTTGTAATACAATTAGATGTCGCCCATTCGATTTCAAAATAATCATGGAGCCATGCAAAAAACGCTGTTTCTTTTTTGATTGTCTTCAACTGTCCACTTGGATCCACTACGGCCAATTCACCTGCAGCGCACTTGGGCCACCCGTCAGTCTTAGACTTAATAGCTGAAAGAATGTCTATAGGGTCTACTTGAATTGTCTGCTTTGTTTCTGGTTCATAGTGTCGGTTTGTTAACCTTGGCTTAGATGGATCGCTCAAGGGCGAATCTGCTGATTCGTCAGGGACAATATATGCTATTTGGTCCAGTTCAAAGGTTTCAATTGTCATTGTGGGTTCTCCGTTAGGTAATCACGTAAATCCTTAAATTGCTTTGGTGGTGCGCCCACTCGGATAGGTTTCTTCAAGGCATTACTTAGTTGCTTTGCGAGTTGTGTGGCCCCTATTCTTCCGGATTCTTCGTCGTCGTTGTCAGCAGCCATATTGATCTCACTAGGTTCGTCCTTTTGTGTGGCCTCTGTTCTTCCGGATTCTTTTTTGCTGTTGTCAGCGACCATAATGATCTCACCAGGTTCATCCTTTAGCAGAACAGCCAGGTCCCTGAACCCGCTCTTCAGTCCCGGCCTACCAATCGCACGGATATTGTGACTCATCGCTGCCGCAACATCAGATTGTCCCTCGCAAATATAAAGTTTCCCTTCACCTTCTTGCCAACCTTGCGGCAGCGTGAGTCCGCGGTGACTTCCTTTCATTGTTCTTTTTTCCCCTGTTTTGAAACGTCGAAGGATACCGCAGATTTGTTGACGGCCATTGTATTCAGGAAAAGTCCAGCAACTATCTATGACGCACCACCCAATACCAAGGGCGCGTAGTGAACTTGGAGACACCTCCAAACTGTTGGCCAAGCTGTATACTCTGGAATCTGTTGCGCTGGACGAAAGGATCGCTTGTCGTTCCTCAAAAGCAGGAACACTCTCGGTGATTTGCGGTTCTAAACGTGGCCGTTTCCTTGGTGGCAGGATCGCTGATCGGACAGACGGTGCTGTATCGAACATTTCAGATATGGTCATCTCGACTGCATTTACAATTTGTTTGAAAGTGCAGTTACAAAAGCACTTTACCAAAAAATAACCATTTTCCTTCACCGTTAACGAGAATGAGGGATTTCTGTCATTATGTGCTGGGCAGAGTGCTGACCAGCCTTCATTGGATTCTGACACACTATTGAGCTTACTGAGCAACTTAGCTAATGTTTGAATTCGGTAAGGACGAAGAAATTTATGGCATCGATGGCTTTGTAATCGGTTAAGCCAGTAGTCGACACCATAAACAACCTGATTTCTGGATTTTTTTTGAATACCTTTTACTGTGGTGTGTAGTACTTGGACTAGGGATGAATTGTTTTCGTTCAACTTAAACGAAAATGGCCTCAAATTGCAAAAACGGTCGATGGCATCCTGCCCCTTGATCCAGGTTTCACCATCCCAAACTTGGGAATAAAACTCATAGGTATGATGCAAACCAGGTAAGCGCAACCAGTTACCTAATTTACCCTCATCCAGTCTAGGCTGTTTTGGGTAAACCTCGGGTTTTTCAATCTCCAGTTCTTCCCAATGAGCAACAACCTCATTGCCAAGGTTTGAAACCTTTGAAGAATCTTGAGGTCCTTCAAAAAGCACCCAAATATGAAAACCGCCCCGCCCATTGCTTTTGATCACTAAGGGATTCGCCCCAAATTTCTCAAGCTTTTGAGCAAAATCGAGGGCCGCTCTTTCGTTGCGACTCTCAGCATTTGGATCGGATTCTCCGTGATGATCTATGTCGATCACAAGCCAGCGACAGGTGTTGTTCCGACTCGTAGTGTGTAACCCAATTAGATCCCCACGATCTGTTGCACAAAAATGGTCTTGTAAGATTTCATGGCTGACTTTTTCGCGGGTGGTTTTCGCTTTTTGCTTTTCGCTTCGTAGATAAAGTGAAAGGTATCTGCCGTAGGCATCCTCCCGATTGAGCAGGTTGGCAAGTGCAAATTTTGCTAATCGATCAGCGTTTCGGTGCCATGCTTCTTTTTCTGAATCAACTGGTTCAATATGGGCATTTGCTGGACCTTTTGTAGATTCTAACCTACCAACTTGATGTCTTTTTCTAATATCCATGAAAGACCCCTGTAAAATTAATTGGTTTGAAGCAAGCGAAGAAATCAGTGCGCTGGATGGCAAAAACGAAACCCAATAAACTCCCCATCTTTTAAAGATCTGCTCTCATTGCAAGGTCATTGTCGAATCAAGGAACAATATAATTTCACTTGCAGATCAGCCTCGCAGTTTGATGTTTTTTGTTCCCTTATGCCAACACCTTTCAATGCGTGGTAAGCGTCTACTTGGGTTCGTGGGACTTAACCTTCTTGACTGCTTTGCACTTTTTCAGCTTGGGTAATCCTGCGCTGGAGATACTCGGCAACGATTTTCTCAGTGTAAGCGAGTACTGCGACTTTTAAAAAATCGCAAATAGGCATTCCCCGCTCAGCGGCTGCGACCTTCACATCCCTATGTTGGTCAGGAGTGATCTTGATCTTCAAATTCACATCCTTTTTTTCCGATCCTGCTTTGCTTCTTTGGCTCTTTTCCATAATCGCTCCCGTTTTTTAATTATGCCTAGGTGGACCATTAGTTTCATTAAATATTAATGGGTAATTATGTCCACTTGGACTATCGTATCCTCTTGGAATATGTTTGTCAACTCAATACGATTAAAATTTCTGACACAAGGAAATTCGCAAAGCGGTGCAGAGATGTTTCAATAGGTGGAGAATTCTAATGTGACAAAGAAATAATCTCCGGACAAACGGCTAGTGGTGCCGTTGTCCGCAGTCATTCGGATGCACTGTGAATTATAACCAAACAAGAAACCATCAATTTTAAGACTTACCTTCAGATGTAACGCTTCAACGCTTCAACGCTTCAACGCTTCAACGCTTCAACACTTCAACACCAAAGACTGGTTCAATTCTTGGAAACCGAGAATCGTTAGTTGGAATGTTTTAAGCAGCGGTATGATTAAAGGCCAATTAATCTAACCAATTTCGCCAAAAATGGGGCCAATTAGAAAGTTGATATAAACGCAAAACCCTATAATTAATAGAGTTACGACGAATGACATCGGAAGCCCCGCGCCTCCACTAAACAGAGGGGTCTGGTTATCCAGATCCCTCTGTTTTCATTTTCCTATCTTCCAAAGAAGGTTATCCGACTCACTCACCCACACTTTATTGTTGATTTTCATCCGGTGCAGAAAAACTAGTACTAAATAATGATCTTGATCATCGAGTTCCGAACAACTGCGCCCAAGGAATGATCCAGGGATAGGTCACGATGATTATCAAAAACGCCGAAGCGATTCCCCAAGGGACTTCATTGCTACGCTGATTAAGCATACGGGGCATAGCATAAACTAGCAGCCAAAGTGTTTTGTAAATAACTTGAATCAGAAGCAAAGCCGACATTGTTATTGGAAAGAACAGCCCTAACACCGAACCAATTAAGATTGCAGTCCACAAGGATCCTAGAATCGTTCGGAATCCTTCGCTCTCAGGAAACTTGCTCTGGCAGGCTAACTGTCCGCCCTTTTCGCCACCAAGCAGCGTCATAAGGCCGATTGGGATTAGTACGATAATGTTAAAAATGTATGCCAAGACCAATGGCGTCATTTCGACCCCTCTTTCCGCCCTACCTTGATAGGATCAATCCGTAATCTTCGATTCATGATTGCCCTCAATTCATCCGAATGATGCTCATTTGTAACACATTCGCAAGAGATTCCCCAAGGAACTTCGTTGCTACGCTTATTGAGCATAAGGGGCATAGCATTAACTAAAAGCCAAAGCGTTTTGTAGATCACTTGAACCAGAAGCAAAGCTGACATTGATATTGGAAAGAACAGTCCTAACATCGAGACCCAATTAAAATTGTAGTCCACAATGATCCTAGAATTGTTCGGAACCCTCGCTCTCAAGGATCTTGCTCCCATAATTTCAATTAGAGAGTTAAAAATGGTACCGAACATTTTTGTAAATCGATTTTAAACAATAGTTAATCAGGTCCCCAAATTAGCTATTTTCTGTATCTTCAGGCGAAGTGGTGGGGCAACTCCGAACTATAGGATTAATTTTTCCAATCATTTTTAACCCCTAAGCAAATTCTTACCCATGAGAAGTCGGTTGAATTGATGTAGATCGGCTTTGCAAATAGCACTTGTTTTAAAGCTTAAGATGAAATTTTTAAAAGTTACAGGGGTTGAGTGCTGATGTTGATAGCATTTTAAAATAAGGAGTCTGGGTTGGCGAGATAAAGTCGTCCCAGTTTGAAATCAGCTGAAAACGATTCTTTACTATTGCTTCCAGCTGAATCAAAGTTATGATACTCGCTTGATTACAGGGATGTATTTCTACTGTTAAACTTCGTTACTGCATGGAGGCAGTTTTGCTATGGCTTCATTATTACCTATTGTTGATCAATCTTTTGTCGCTGCGGTCAAGTACCGTTCTTTGGGATTGGAAGTCAAAGCCGCCAAAATATTTCGCTCTTTAATGCGCTTTCAGGATCTCCCAAAAGCGATGGCAGAACAAACCCAGCTTCATCTAGGTGAAATTGCTCTGAATCAAAAACGCTTCAAACAAGCAGCCCGTCATTTATCCGTAGCCCTTTCCTATAATGAAAATAATGCAACCTATCATTTGCTATTGGGTAAGGCGATCGCTGCAGGTGGTAATGGGCATTTGAAACAGGCGATGGTTCATTTCAGGGCCTGCCTGAAAAATGACCCGAAAAATGTCAAAGCATTAAGATTCTTAGGTGTCAGTCTGATTCATACCAATAAAGCAATAATTGGAATTAGTTATCTAACGAGAGCCTGCAAATTGCAGCCAAACAATCTTGAACTTTTAAAATTATTGGTCAGGCACCTGCAAGAACAAAATCTGCACGACGAAGCTAGGGCTAGCATAACCAAGGCTTTGTTTCTTAATAACAACAACCCAAAATTCAAATGCTTATGGAATAGCTTTTTGTTTCATGAAGCGAGAATCAGTCAACAAAACACCAATGATCCCAGCCTAGAACAAAGACAAGTAGTCCTGCCATTTCTAAAAGTTGTAACCAAGAAAAAGAACCCGCCTGCCCAGGGAAGAAACGATGGCCCTGAATCGTTGCCTACGCCTCATGCAAATCGTTCCAAGTGGAAGAAGAACCAACGCAGGGTCAAGTAAAACCCAGCGCAGAAGAAGAAGCAAAAATAAGATTTAGCCACGGAATAACACGGAAAAAAGGCAGGAGAAAGCTCCGTGTCGGTTCCGTATAGTTTTCTTGGCAAGTCTTCTCTTCTTCTTGTGTTATTCCGTGTAATTCTGTGGCTAGTTTTTTCTTGGTGTCTTGTTCCGTGGCGAATGACACCATGCTTTATTTAGTTGGCACAGAATTGCAAAATACGGGCAGCGTTGCCCGCACCTTTAGTTTCTTTGGCAATCACAAGTTTCAAAGTATGTTTGCCCGGCTTAAGATCTGTACCGAACATAACAGTTCGTGGGTAATGCAAGCCCTTGCTGTAAGAATGTAATAAGTCCACAGGCTTGGGGGCTGAGCCATCAATGCTTGCAAGTACGATGCCTGCATCGGGTCCAGCGACGACAAAAGCACCAACTGCGGTGCCTTCAAATTCCAAGGTGATTTCTGCGCCAACTTCCGAAGCATAAAGAACCGGAACTGAGGTGAAGCGATCGCGTTTACCACCCGGAAGCGATTTCCAATCTGGTACGCCAAGGGTCCAACCTGATTTAATCACAGCATTCTTGGGGTCAATAAACCTGCCTGCCTCGTAGCTTAGTGAGTCTAAGGGTGCAGGCATTTCATGGGCCTTGGGCGAATCGGTTTTTCCCCATGGGTTTTTCCATGCCTCGTTAAAAAGATTATCGATCATGGTTGCAGCGATTGCATTGCCAAAAGGTGCTGGATGCACTCCACCATATTGTTTCCAATTAAGGGAGTTTGCTGAAATTCTTTCTGCAACTTCTTTAGCAAGGTTGATGGTGGAGACTTTGTAATTCTTTGCGACGGAATCATGGGCCTCGATGGTAAGGGGTGTTTTTCCATCTTGAAGTGTTTTCAGCATTCCCTCGTTAACAAAAAAAGTAACAATAATATCCATGTTAGGGTTGGATTTACGAGCGTGCCTGATGATGCCTTCGAGTCCGCGGATGCAATCCTTGCGTGAGTGATGGGCATCCTGATCATCATTGACTGCAAATTCGATGAAGAACAAATCGATGGGTTTGGTTAAGACATCGCGTTCGAGGCGAAAAGCGCCTGTGTTGGAACAAGTCGAGGAAATACCCGCATCAATAAAGGTAAAGTTGGTTTCAGGGAAACGCTTTTTGAGTTGGTCTGCAACCATCGGGCGATAGCCATTCATTTCGGTAATCGATCCGCCCATGAAGGCGACATTACCCTTTTTGTTTTTGAGGAACTGGATGCGGGAGTTGTCTAGATTGCCTCGAAATTGAATATTGTTTTCCGCAGCTTGAGAGTAATTAAAGTAAGGAAGTACCAAAGCGAATAAAACAGGTAGAAAGAAGCGTGTGGGTTTCATTTGTAATCCTAGATGAAAGAGTAAGTGGGTTGGGGAAAGTTGTGTTAGCGAACCTTTTCTTCGCCTTCAAGTTGGTTGTCAGTCCAGTCGGAGACAAACATATGGCCTGGGCTGTGGGTGATAAGGAAGGGTATTTTTGAAGCCACTGCAACAGCTTGTGGTGTAACTCCGCAGGCCCAGAAAACTGGGATTTCATTGGGATGAATCGTAACATTTTCGCCATAATCAGGGCGATTGATGTTGCTTATTCCAATTTGGGAAGGATCGCCCAAATGGACGGGTGAACCATGTGCGCGCGGGAAACGCCCGGTGATACGCGAAGCTTGCAATGCAAAGTCTGCAGTCATGGGCCGCATAGAAACCACTAATGGACCTTTGAAAACTCCTGCGCTTTTGCATGGAATGTTAGTGCGATACATCGGAACATTTCTGCCTTCATCTTCGTGCCTAACGGGGATGCCATTTTCTCTTAGGGCCCTATCGAAGGTGAAGGAACAACCCAGAAGAAAAGAAACGAGGTCGTCACGCCAATACTTATTAATGTTGGTTGGTTCATCAATCATTTTATCTGATTCGTAGATTCTATATTTTGGGAGGTCGGTGCGTAGGTCTGCATCTTTTGCAATCAATCTGGTTTGTGGGGAACCTTTGTCGAGCACTTCGAGGATGGGGCAGGGTTTGGGATTACGCTGGCAGAAAAGTAGAAAGTCGTATGCGAATTTTGCGGGAACGATAACGAGGTTTGCTTGCACGAATCCAGGAGCGTGCCCTGCAGTGGGCGAAGTGAAATCACCATTTCTACACTGTTCTCTGATTTGGGAACCAGA
>Ga0114970_10003615_pt1 | contig 11306 bp, 9 predicted proteins | sample M_140205_XF_Meta_FD_87030 | JGI IMG/M metagenome (GOLD analysis project Ga0114970, IMG submission 87030) | Freshwater microbial communities from Lake Montjoie, Canada to study carbon cycling - M_140205_XF_MetaG | ecosystem: Environmental > Aquatic > Freshwater > Lake | place: Lake Montjoie... | reverse complement strand
GCCTGCTCGACCTGTTGCAGCAGGATGCGTCCCTGAGCAACCAGGCGCTGGCCGAGCGGGCGGGCACGTCCCCGCCGACCTGTTTGCGCCGGGTCAAGCGCCTGCGCGAGGCGGGCCTGATCGAGCGCGAAATCGCCATCCTCGCGGCCGACAAGTTGGCGCCCTTGCTAGGCCACGGTCTGTGCGCGATCGTGGAGATCACACTCGATCGCCAGGGTGCAGAACTGCTGGCGGACTTTGAAAAACGGGCAGTGGCCGAGCCCGCGGTACAGCAGTGCTACCGGGTGTCGCCCGGACCCGATTTCGTGCTGGTGCTGCAGGTGCGCGACATGCCCGCCTATCTGGAGCTCGCACAAGGGCTTTTCAACAGCGACGCCAATGTGCGCAACGTGAAGGCCTTTTTCAGCGTCAAACGCAGCAAGTTTGGGGTGCGAATCGCTATGGCGCCGCGCCTTGGGCCAGCGGCAGCGTCAGACTGACGGCGCAGCCCTGGCCCACAGCGGCTGTGGCGCTGATGGCGCCGCCGTGGCGCTCGACGATGGCACGCGCCATCGCCAGCCCCAGACCAAGGCCCGGGTAGTCGCGTGCGCGGTGCAGGCGTTGAAAGGCCCCAAACAATTTGCCGCCCCAACGCGGGTCAAAGCCCGCCCCGTTGTCGGCGATGCGCAGCGCGCACATGCCATTCGCCTCGCGCGTCCAGTCCACCGTGATCGCCGCAGCGGGCTGATGGCGGCTGAATTTCAGCGCGTTGTCGAGCAGCGCCGTCAGCAAGCGCATCAGCAACACCGCGTCACCGCGAACGACCGGCAGATCGGGCGCGACTTGCCATGCAAGCGCTCGCTCCGGCGCCATGGCGTCGAGCCGGCCGCGCGCCTGGCGCAGCAAGGCCTGCAGGTCGACGTCGGCCCACTGCAGTTCGGCGCCCGCGAGCTGCGCGAGTTCGGCCAGCCCGTCGATCATGGCTTGCAACTGGGCGGCTGCGCTCCGCGCGGTTTCCAGGTGCGATAGCAGGCTGGGGTCGGCCGCAGCGCCGAGGTCCTCGCGGATGATCTGCAGGTAGGCGCCGATATGGCGCAGCGGCGCGCGGAGATCGTGCGATACGGTGCGTCTGAAGTCGTCCAGCGCCAGCCTGGAGTGCGCGAGTTCAGCTTGCAACCGGGCAATCTGCGCGTTGGCCTCCTGCGGCCATGGGCTCACTTGATCGGACGCTTCCATCCCGACACCACAACCTGCTTGGCGCGCGCGACGCTCAGGGAACCCGCAGGCGCGCTCTTGCTGATGGTCGACCCGCCGCCGACCGTGGCGCCCATGCCGATGGTCAAGGGCGCCACCAGGACGCAGTTGCTGCCCACATGCACGTCGTCCTCAATCACGGTGCGGTGCTTGCGTGCGCCGTCGTAATTGGCCGTGATGCTGCCAGCGCCAAAGTTCACCCGCTGGCCGACCGTCGCGTCGCCCAGATAGGCCAGGTGGTTGGCCTTGGCGCCGGCGCCGAGCGTGGCGTTTTTCACCTCGACAAAGTTGCCGATATGCACGTTTTCGCCCAGCACCGCACCGGGGCGCAGGCGCGCGAAGGGTCCGACCACCGCACCCTCGCCCACGCGCACGCCGGCCTTCTCGCCGTCGATGTGGGTGAAGGGATGGATCACCGCGCCGGCGGCGATGGTGGCGTTGGCAATCACGCAATGGGCACCGACGCGCACATCGTCGCCCAGGCGCACCGCACCTTCGAACACGCAGTTCACGTCGATCGCCACATCCTGCCCGCACTGCAGGCTGCCGCGCACGTCGAAGCGCGCCGGGTCGGCGATCCGAACCCCCTGTTCCATGAACTGACGCGCCTGGCGCAGTTGCCAGGCGCGCTCGAGTTCGGCGAGCTGCAGCGGACTGTTCACGCCCGCCACCTGCAAGGGGTCGGAAATCTGCTGCGCCAGCACCTCGACGCCGTCGGCCACCGCGAGCTTCACGATGTCGGTCAGGTAGTACTCGCCCTGCGCGTTGTGGTTGTCGAGCCGCTCCAGCCAGCCTTTGAGTAACGCCGCGGGCGCCGCCATGATGCCGCTGTAAATCTCACGGATCGCGCGCTGCGCTGCACTGGCGTCCTTTTCCTCGACGATCGCCACCACCTGGCCCGCGCCATTGGCCGAGCGGACGATGCGGCCGTAGCCGCTGGGTTCGTCGAGCGCCAGCGTCAGCAGCGCCAGCTTCGAGCCGTCGCACAGCCCGATCAGTGCGCGCAATGTGTCTGCTTCGGTGAGCGGAACGTCGCCGCTGAGCACGACCACCACGCCGTCGTCAGGCAGCACCGGAACCGCCTGCTGCACCGCATGGCCGGTACCGAGTTGCGGCTGCTGGCGCACGAAATGCAGCTTCAGCGCCAGCCCCCCCGCAGCGCCACAGGCGGCTTCCACCGCCTCGGCGCCATGCCCGGTGACCAGCACCGCGCTGCGCGCGCCCAATCCGCTCGCCGTGTCGAGCACATGGCGTATCAGCGGCCGGCCGGCAAGACAGTGCAATACTTTGGGTAGTTTGCTTTTCATGCGGGTGCCCTTTCCCGCGGCCATGATGACCACATCCACCGAGCGCGTTTCCGCTGTCTTTCCTGCTGCCATGTCTGGTTCCCGTCCCCTAGGGGTGTGCTGTGGCCGGATTATCGGCCTGCTTGCCGCCACCGCAGCGCTGGTGCTGCTGCAGGCCTGCAGCGCGGTCAAACTGGCTTACAACAATGCGTCGGAGTTGGCGTATTGGTGGATCGACAGCTATGCCGACCTCAACGAGCAGCAGTCGCAGCAGCTGCGCGCCGAGCTGGCGCAGTTGCAGCAGTGGCATCGCAGCGCCGAAATGCCCCGGGTGGCTGAGCTGCTGAAAAAGACCCGGCTGCTGGCCAGCGCGGACACCAGCCCCGAGCAGGTCTGCAGCCTGGTTGCCGAGGCGCGTTCCCGTCTGGACGCGCTGATCGCGCGCGCAGAGCCGGCAGCGACTGCGCTGGCGATGGGAATGGCGGGCGCGCAGATTGCACACCTGGAAACCAAACTGGACAAGACAACCGCCGAGTGGCGCGCCGAATGGACCAAACCGAGTCCGCAGGAGATTCGCGCCAAACGCCTGAAGACCGCGGTAGACCGGGCCGAACAGTTTTACGGTTCGCTAGAAGAGCGCCAGGTGAGCTTGCTGCGCAATGCCATCGCCGAGCAGGGATTCGACCCCGCCCGCAGCCTGAGCGAGCGCGCGCGGCGCAACCAAGACCTGCTGCAAACCCTTCGCCTGCTCAGCAGCACGAACCCCCGACCCGGCGCTAGCCAGTCCGCTGCCGCGCTGCACGCCTATATCGAGCGGCTAAGCCATTCACCCAACCCGGTCTACCACGCGCATTTCGAACAGGTAATCCAGGACAGCTGCAAGACCACCGCACTGCTGCACAACAGCGCCACGGCCGAACAACGCGCGCGCGCCGTTCGAAAGCTTGCGGCCTATGAAAGCGACGCACGAACGCTCGCGGCAACGCGCTAAGGGGCAAAGGGGCTAAGCCTCAGGATTGCAGGGCGGCCCACATGTCCTGGTCGCGCTGCGCGGTCCAGATGCGCGGGTTCTTGATTCCCTTGGCCTCGTCGAAGGCGCGGCTGACGTCAAAGGGCAGGCAGTGCTCGTAGATGAAGACCTGGCCGAAGATCGGGTCCATGCTCTTGCGCGTGTGCTGCATCGCGCCCTTGAGGTCGAGCTCGGCGGCGGCGGCCTCTTTGCCGCAACGAAACAGCGTCTCGACCCACAGCTTGGTGTAGTCGATCGCCTTGTCGACGTCGGCGGCGCCCTGCATCGCCTCGCCGCGTCCCGGCACCAGCGCGGTCGCGCCGAGCGCGCGCAGCGCCTCCAGGGTGGCAGGCCACTCCTGCAGCTGTGCGTCGCCGGTGTACACGCCGGCCTGGTACTCGACCAGATCGCCGCTGAACAGCACCTTTTCCTGCTCGACCCAGGCGATGGTGTCGCCGCGCGTGTGGCCCGGCCCGGGGTGCCAGATCTGCACCGTGACGCCGCCCAGGTCCAGCGTGAGGCGGCCCGGCACCTCGCCACGCGCCGGGTCGCCACCACCCACCACCAGCGTGGGCCAGGTCAGGCCGGGCACGCTTTCGCTGTTGCGAAAAAGACGGGGGAAGCGCTCCATCTCGCTTTGCATGTCCTGCGCGCCGCGCTCGCGGATCAGCTCCAGCGTTCCCTGGCTGGCGATGACCTCGGTCGCGCCCTCGGCGCTAAAGGCGCTCGCGCCCAGCACGCGCACCGCGTGGTAATGCGTCAGCAGCACATACTTGATCGGCTTGTCACTGACCCCACGGATGCGCGCGATCAGGTCCTGCGCCATCGCCGGCGTCGCGGTGGCGTCGCTGACCAGAATGAACTTGTCCCCGATGACGACTCCCGAATTCGGGTCGCCCTCGGCGGTGTAGGCCCAGCAGTGCGCGCTGAGCTGCACGAAGCTGATTTTTTTGTCGCTCAGGTCGGCCTGGGAGGCGAAGACTTTGGCGGTGCTGCGGGACATGGGCTTCTCCTGAGGATGGTTGAATTTTAGCGGCGTACCCTGGGTGCAGGCTATGCGAGGCGCTCGGTTAGAGTCATCGGATGTTCGACCCCCTGTTTCGTTTTTTCGAGTCGCGCCTGGCCGCTACGGAGCCGCCACCGCCCGGCGCGCCTCCGCCGGGGCTGCTGGCCTTCTACTGGCATTTCATCCGCCAGGCACGCGGGCTCTTTGCGGCCATGCTGCTGAGCTGCCTGCTGGTGGCGCTGAGCGATACCGTAACGCCGGTGCTGATCGGTCAGTTGGTGGGCCTGATGACCGCCAGCGATCGCCAGGCCGCGCTGCGCGATGCCTGGCCGATGCTGCTGTGGATGCTGGGCTTCATGCTCGTGCTGCGGCCGGCGGCGCTGCTGTTCGACAGCCTGCTGCGCTTTAACGCGGTGATGCCGGCGTTCACCAGCCTGGTGCGCTGGCAAAACCACTGGCATGTGGTGCGCCAGAGCTGGCCCTTCTTTCAGGACGACTTTGCGGGTCGCGTCGCCAACCGGGTGATGCAGACCGGCAATTCGCTGCGCGAGAGCGCGGTGTCGGGCGTGCGGGCGGTCTGGTACATCCTGGTCTACGGACTGACGACGATCGTGCTGATGGGCCTGTCGGACTGGAGGCTGGCGCTTCCCACGCTGTGCTGGTTTGCCGGATACATCGGCTTCCTGCGCTACTTTGTTCCGCGCATGCGCGAGCTATCCAAAGCCAGCTCGGACCAGCGATCGCGCGTGGTCGCGCGGGTGGTCGACACCTACAGCAACATCCTGACGGTCAAGCTGTTCGCGCGACCCAGCGACGAAGACCGCCATGTCCGGGATGTGATTGACGCGCACCAGACGGCGATCGCGCGCCATATGCGGCTGGTGACGCAGTTCATCTGGACGCTGTGGATGCTCAACGCGCTGCTGCTGGTGGCAACCGCCGCGGTCGGGCTGGCGCTGTGGCAATCCGAGGCACTCGAGGTCGCCGTGTTTGCAATGGCGTTGCCGCTGGCCTGGCAAATCACCAGCGCCGCGGGCTGGGTGTCGTGGGAAGTGGCGGGCATCTTCGAGAACCTGGGCGTGGTGCAAGAGGGAATGGAAACCATCGCACAGCCGCACCAGATGGCCGACCAGGCAGACGCCCGCGCGTTGCAGGTTCGCAGCGGCGAGATACGCTTCGAAGGCCTGAGTTTTTCTTACCACAGCGGCCGGCCGGTCCTCAGCGACATCGATCTGGTCATACGCCCAGGCGAGCGCATCGGCCTGATCGGTCGCTCGGGCGCCGGCAAGTCCACGCTGGTGAACCTGCTGCTGCGCTTTTTCGACCCCGACAGCGGCCGCATTCTGATTGACGGACAGGACATCGCGCTGGCGACGCAGGACAGCGTGCGTGCGCAGATCGGCATGGTGACGCAAGACACCTCGCTGCTGCACCGCTCAATAGCCGCCAACATTCGCTACGGCAACCCCAATGCCAGCGAAGCCGAGGTCATCGCCGCAGCGCAGACGGCGCAGGCCTATGATTTTGTCCAAGGCCTGCGCGACTGGAAGGGCCGCGACGGCCTGGCCGCCCAAGTGGGGGAGCGCGGAGTCAAGCTATCGGGCGGTCAGCGCCAGCGCATCGCGATCGCACGCGTGGTACTCAAGAACGCGCCCATCCTGATTTTGGACGAGGCGACTTCAGCGCTTGACAGCGAGGTCGAACTCGCCATTCAGCAGCAGTTGCTCGGACTGATGGACGGCAAGACGGTGATCGCCATCGCACACCGGCTGTCGACCATCGCACGGCTCGACCGGCTGATCGTTCTCGACCAGGGGCGCATCGTCGAGTCCGGAACGCACCAGGAGTTGCTGGCGCTGGGCAGGCACTACAGCGCGCTGTGGCGCCATCAGTCCGGAGGCTTCCTGCCCGAGAAACTGCCGCAGCAGCCGCAGTCTGAAGCGGCGCAGACGGCCTGAAGCCGCAGCGCCGGACCTAGACCGGCCAGACAGCGCCGTTTTCGTTGAGGATCGCGTCCAGCGCGATGTCGTGCGGCTGCGGCTCGAAATCGGACACAAAGCCGTTGGTGAAAGCCAGCCCGACGGTGTGGGGGCGAGGCTCCAGCGTCGCCAGCATCCGGTCATAAAAGCCGCCGCCATAACCCAGCCGGTAACCGCCGGGCCCATAGCCGACGCAGGCGACAAACAGCACACTGGGAATGATGACTTCGGTATCCCGCGGCTTGGGTATGCCGTAGGCGTCTTCTTCCATGCGGCAGCCCGGATACCAGGCGTGAAACACCATGGTCTTGTGAACCTTGTCGACCACCGGCAGACCGATGCGTCGAAGCTGGGGCTGGTCGATCAGTTCGCCGTCTTCCTTCCAGCGGTGCAGCGCCGGCAAGGGGTCGAACTCGCCCTTGATCGGCCAGTAGGCGCCGATCACCGTGTCCGGACGACCTACCAGCCAGATCCGCAGCACATCCTGCAACAGGTCGGCGCGCTGCTGACGATCGGGCATGGCCAGGCGCCGCGCGACCAAGTCCATGCGAAGGGCTTTCTTGTGAAGCGCCTTTGCGTCCTCGGAGTTGTCCATAATCTCCCTATGCGATTGCCCGCCATTTTGACATCGATCTGCCTGACGCTGGCCGTGCTGGCCATGCCCGCCGCCAGCGCCGTCGCCCAGTCAAAGGACAGCGCCAGAGCCGACGAGGCCATGGTCGAGATGGGCGAGGCATTCAAGAAGGCCGACCGCAAGCGGCTAGCGGCGCTGCTACCGCAGTCGCGCGGCCATGTACTCGAGGCCTGGGCCGCCTACTGGGAGCTGAAACTGCGCCTCGAGGAGGCTGCGCCCAAGGAGGTCCAGGACTTCCTGCAGCGCTTCGCCGGCAGCTACCAGGAAGACCGGATGCGCAACGACTGGCTGGTGCTGCTGGGACAAAGGCGCGACTGGGCCGGATTCATGGCCGAATACCCCAAGTACCGGATGAACGACGACCGCTCGGTGCGTTGCTACGCGCTGCTGACCGAGTTCCAATCCAGCAGCGCCGACGTGGCGGCACAAGTGCAGGAGCTGTGGCTGGCGCAGCGCGAGGCCGACGAAGGCTGCGCGGCAGCCGCCGAGCAGCAGCTCAAGGCGGGGAAACTGCCGGCGCAGGCGGCCTGGATGCGTGCGCGGCTGGGCATGGAAAGCGACCGGCTTCGGATCGCGGTGCAGGCGGTTGACTTTCTCAACCCGGGCTGGGGGGCGAAGGTCAACACCCTGTACGCGAACCCCGAGCGCTATCTGAACGAAAAACTCACCGCGCTGCTGCCGCGCACGCGCGAACTGGTGACGCTGGCGCTGATACGCCTGGCGGTGCAAGACCCTGCGCTGGCGGCCGCGCAATTGGGCAAACTGCGCTGGAAGACCCAACTCACCCCCGAGGAACGCAGCTGGGTCTGGGGCGTGATCGGCAAGCGAAGCGCGCAGCGCCTGGACGACGGCGCAATGGCCCATTTTTTGCAGGGCCAGGACCCGTTCATGCACGAAGACCATCTGGCCTGGAAGGTGCGCGCCGCGCTGCGCGCAGGCAACTGGGCGCAGGTGCTGGCGGCGACAGCGGCGATGGGGGAGTCCCAGCGCAAGGAGCTCCCCTGGGTCTACTGGCGCGCGCGCGCCCTGATGGGCGCGGGCCGCAGCGACGCCGAGCGCGCCGAGGCGACCCGCCTGCTGCAGAGCATCGCCAGCGTGCGCGGCTTTTACGAGCAGTTGGCGCTGGAAGACCTGGGGCAAAAAGTCGGCGTTCCGGAGCGCCCCGCGCCGCTGACGGCGGACGAAAAGGAGGCCGCCAGGCTCAATCCAGGACTGAGCCGGGCCCTCTATGCGATCGCCATCGGGCTGCGCAGCGACGGCGTTCGCGAATGGAATTACAGCGTAGGTCTTCACACCCGCGGCGGCATGGACGACCGCGCGCTGCTGGCAGCGGCCGACATCGCCTGCCAGCGCGAGGTCTGGGACCGCTGCATCAACACCAGCGAGCGCACCCGGGGGGTGATCGACTTCGCGCAGCGATTCCCGATGCCGCACCAGTCCGCGGTGGTGCAGCGCGCCAACCAGATCGGTCTGGACCCGTCCTATGTTTACGGACTGATCCGCCAGGAAAGCCGCTTCGTGACCGATGCCCGATCGCATGTGGGCGCTTCCGGGCTGATGCAGGTGATGCCGGCGACGGCCCGCTGGACGGCAAAGAAAATCGGCTTGGTGAATTTCACACCGGATCAGATCAACAACCGGGACACCAACATTGCCATAGGCACCGGTTACCTGAAGCTGGTGCTCGATGACTTTGCTGGCTCGATGCCGCTGGCCGCTGCGGCCTACAACGCCGGCCCGAGCCGATCGCGCAACTGGCGCAACGGGCCGGTGCTGGAAGCCGCCATCTGGGCCGAAAACATCCCGTTCCACGAAACCCGCGACTATGTGAAAAAGGTGCTCAGCAACAGCACCAGCTATGCGGCGGTTCTCAGCGGCCAGCCCCAATCGCTGCGATCGCGGCTCGGTACGGTCGGGCCGCGGGGCGCCGGCACGGAATCCGAAAACAAGGACCTGCCATAAGCAGTTTGCGGGGAAGCACCATGAAACAGATCTTGCTGCTCGGTGGCACCGGCTTTGTCGGCGCCCATGTGTGCGAAAAGGCAGGCCAGTTGCAGTGCCGCTTGACCTTGGCCACACGCCGGCTGGAGAACGCCAAGCCGATGCAGTCCCTACCCTGGGTCGACCCGGTCGCAGTCGATGTCCACGACGAGGCCGCATTGACCCGGCTCGTGCGCGGGCACGACGCGGTGCTCAACCTGGTTGCGATCCTGCACGGCGACGCGGCGGCATTTACCAAGGTGCATGTGGATCTGCCGGCCAAGCTACTGCGCGCCTGCGCGGCGGGTGGCGTGCGCCGGCTGGTCCATGTCAGCGCGCTTGGGGCCGCAGCCGACGCAGCGTCGATGTACCAGCGCAGCAAGGCGCAGGCAGAGGCCCTTTTGCGCGCCAGCGATCTGGATCTGACCATCCTGCGCCCGAGCGTCCTATTTGGCGCCGGTGACCGCTTTCTGAACCTGTTTGCCAAGCTGCAGGCATTCGCGCCCTTTGTTCCGCTCGCCGGTGCCCGGACCCGCTTTCAGCCGGTCTGGGTGGAAGACGTCGCGCAGGCGATCGTCAACGCGCTGCGCGCCGGATCGGCAACCGGCCGCGGTCGGGGGCCGGTGCTGGAGGCCTGCGGGCCCGAGCTATTCACGCTGCGTGAGCTGGTGCAAATCGCCGGGCGCTTGTCGGGCCATCCGCGTCCGGTGTTCGCACTGCCGACCGCGCTCGGTCGGCTACAAGCGCTGCTGATGGAATTCGGACCTGGCCAGCCGCTGATGAGCCGCGACAACCTGGAGGCGATGCGGACCGACAACGTCGCCAGCGGCGCACTGCCGGGCCTGGAGGCGCTGGGCGTACAGGTCAGCGCGCTGTCGGCGATCGCGCCGACCTACCTGCAGCCGGCGCAAGCCGACGTGCATCTGGCGCGGCGACGGATCGCCGGAAGGTTTTAGCCCGTGATCCTCTACATCGGCAACAAGAACTACTCGTCCTGGTCGATGCGGCCGTGGGTGATGCTGCGCCAAGCGGGGATCGCATTCGACGAGGTGATGCTGCGCTTTGACGCCTTCAGCGCCGATTCGCGCTTCAAGCAGCGACTGGGCCCCATCAGCCCGGCGGGCAAGGTTCCGGTACTGGTTGACGGCGACCTCGCGGTCTGGGACACGCTGGCGATCGCCGAATACGTCGCCGAAAAATTCCCGCAAGCGGCCCTGTGGCCGTCAAGCACGCACGCTAGGGCGCGCGCCAGAAGCATCTGCGCAGAAATGCACGCTGGCTTTCAGCACCTGCGCAGTGCGTGCCCGATGAACATTGAAGCCTCGCTGGCGTCCACCGGCGCGCTGGTCTGGCGCGACAAGCCCGGCGTGCGCGCCGATGTCGCGCGACTGGTCGAGATGTGGGGCGAGTTGCTCGCTGGGCACGGCGGGCCGATGCTGTTCGGCGACTTCACCATCGCCGACGCATTCTTTGCGCCGGTCTGCATGCGGCTGAGCACCTATGCGCTGCCGCTGCCGGCGCCCATCGCAGCCTATGTGCAGCGGGTGCACGCCCTGGCGGGCGTGCAGGCATGGGTGGACGGTGCGCTGGCGGAAAAGGACTTCATCGACTTCGAGGAACCGTACCGCCTCAGACCCTAAACTTGCGGCCATGCACACCTACCTGGTCGGAGGAGCGGTACGCGACGCGCTGATGGGCTTGCCGGTGAAGGACCGCGACTGGGTCGTCGTCGGCGCCACACCGCAGCAGATGGTCGCGCAAGGCTACACGCCGGTGGGCCGGGATTTTCCTGTCTTTCTGCACCCGCGCACCCGTGAGGAATACGCGCTCGCGCGAACCGAGCGCAAGACCGCCCCCGGCTACCGCGGATTCACGGTTCACGCCGACCCGGATGTGACGCTCGAGCAGGACCTGGAACGGCGCGATCTGCGCATCAACGCGATGGCGCTGGACGCCCGCGACCTGGCAGCCGACGGCGGATTCGATGCTGCGACCGACCGCCTCATCGACCCCTTTAACGGCCGCGTCGACCTGCAGCGCAAATTGCTACGCCATGTCGGCGACGCCTTTGGCGAGGACCCGGTGCGGATTTTGCGCGTTGCGCGATTCGCAGCCCGCTTCGCCGACTTCGAGGTGGCGCACGACACGATGGACCTGATGCGCAGCATGGTGGCGCGGG
>Ga0114970_10003614_pt1 | contig 11312 bp, 11 predicted proteins | sample M_140205_XF_Meta_FD_87030 | JGI IMG/M metagenome (GOLD analysis project Ga0114970, IMG submission 87030) | Freshwater microbial communities from Lake Montjoie, Canada to study carbon cycling - M_140205_XF_MetaG | ecosystem: Environmental > Aquatic > Freshwater > Lake | place: Lake Montjoie... | reverse complement strand
GCGAACCTATGCGTAGCGAACCTATGCGTAGCGAACCTATGCGTAGCGAACCTATGCGTAGCGAACCTATGCGTAGCGAACCTATGCGTAGCGAACCTATGCGGGCGCAATAACAGACGACCAGGGTTTCGCATCTTCGGCATCCGGCCAACCACGATCCGTCATATCCCCAGGATAGCCTTTCGCACGTAATTGCGCCTCTTGATTCGCAAAGAGCGGAAGTTGTTCACGTCCATGATAATACATTGCACGACCGGTCGCATCTTCCGTATCGGGTTCGGGGCGTAGAGTTGCGGGTGCGCCCGCGATCCAACGGTACGGCGCTGCGGTATCATTAATCCATAGTGTTGCTTCAAAGCGTTTTCCGCCCTGTTTAGAAACCGATGTAAACTCAACAAGCGGAGGTACATATACGGTTCCAAGACCAACGTAATAACCGGCTGGAATACCGTGTAATTGTATGCTAAACGAACCGTCCATTGATTCAATAACACCGCTATTAGGTGTATTCGCAAACGCAATTTCCTTATTCGGGTAAGGTTGCCCAGAACCGGCAAATCCAATACCGCGTGTCGTAGGCGCAGCCGCACGCCACGCAATACGTTGGGGTGTGATTCCTAAACCGCTTATACGTCCTACGACTTTTACGAGTCCGCTCGATGGTTCTCGGCGTACAACACCTTCAACACCATTTCCGGACGAGGCGTGCTCCATTTCTATCGTAAGAGTGTTATTTTTACTACTGGGAGATAGGAGGCGACGGTATTTGAAATAACAAGAAATGCTATTTCAAATAGAAGACCAAATATTTGCGACTATAGTGTATTAGTTGCGAGGAGCAGAATAGGGGTGCGTTTTTGCGGAACTTCCAAAGGTCGCAGCAGGTCCATGAATATTGTAGGAGGTTTCAGGGTCATTGACTGCACATTGCGAACCAACACGAGGCGGTTGTCTCGCATACGTACGAGGTAATGTTGGAACGCTAATATCGGATAAAGCCTGCGGGTTCGAAGCGGAGCCAATAGCAGTTGGAACATAGATACGTCCAACGCCAATACCTTGAAAATTACCGGGTACAGTTTTACAACCATCCCATTTACATACGCGTTTGTAAAGTTCGGGAACCATTGTATCCTCGCACGATGTAGGTGTAACTTTACGGTTATTGACATTTTGTGCGGCTGTCATAAGTTCATCTGCGCCATCAATCATACGTTTACGATAACTTTCTACACCCCATTCACGTGCCGCAACAACGGGATATTGAAAGCATCGGGGTCTATAGTCAGTCATAATACGACCATCCGCCATGCGCGCAGGCGCACCGGATTTCGCAAATTGGGGATCGACCGAAGCAAAACAGTTTGCGTCTGCAAGTTGCACAGATGCGAATCCCAGCGTACTCATTCCTTCTGTACCGTCAGAAATTATTGAGGAGTCATTTCACAGTCTCAGGAGCAGGAGCAGGAGCAGGAGCAGAAGCAGTCGCAACCGATAGAATCAAAGCGCCTAATCGCTGAGGTCGAGTGTGGCTTCACCCATATCAAACGGAGAAATAGACGGGGGTTTCATTCGAATAACATCAATCAGCGCCTGTTTGCGCATTGTAGCAGAACCTTGTACTCCCCGTTGGTCTGCGAGTCGTCGTAGTTCTTTGAGTGTCATATTTTCAAGCACTGAGGCTTTTGAAGTATCAGCGTCTATTTCCAATGTCGGAGCACCTGGTCTGAGTGCTTCAGGTACAGCATCCGATTTAGAGGACGGCGATTTACGTTGAACTTCAATAAGCGGCTCATCGTTTACGTGCATCGTATTTGGAGACGCGTTTGTTACAACAGGTGCTGTGTTCGCAGTAACTGTGGTCTCAGTCATCTCTTCACCGGGTCCTTCAACTTCCGACAATAACGCTTCATGTTCTAAATCCTCATCCTCGCCGAGTACGGACGAAGGCGCAGGTTGGTAATGAACTGGTTCGGGCAACATTGCCGGGGTATTTCCCTGTAACGACGTTTTCATTTCATAGACAATATTCTCAAGTAGATTCATTTTACGTTGAATATACTGATTCTGCGTCCAAAACCAATATACGACACCTAAAATAAGCACTGTCATACATAGTGCGATATAGAAGGTATCAGATAGGTTCATTCTCTTCTTTTGGTTCAAATGTTATTTTAATGGCTGGACCGCAGAGATCTATAGCGGCTGAATCTATAGTTTTCCTGTAAAGGTTTGGTTTTTAGGTTTACGATACTTTTGAATCGTAAACGGAAAAAATACTATAATATTACACCGAAACTTTACAATTAGTCCCAATCAAGGGGCATATCTTCCCTTCGCGCTACTACTACGTAGTGTCAAGAAAATGCATGAATATAGATTAGTATCATTGTCATAGTATAAACATAAATTACATTTCTGTTTATAATACTAATTTTTCCTATAGTAATAATTGGAGCTATCAATCCCAATAGGCATTGCCCGCTGATACAATATTGAATATACGTCCATTACTCTTCAATGTAACGGATAATACCTGTGTATATTTATCTGAAGCGAAATGATACGACGATGTTATTTCATTAAGTTGGTCAGGTGTTGTTACTCGCACAAAGTTTCCGTCCGCATCGCTTGAATTAAAACTATCAAAAAAAACAGTAAATTCTAAACCGGGATACTTTGCCGCGAGTGTTGTATCGTACACAATATTAAACAAATAATTGCTTCCATCTGGAGTTACACCGCGCACATCAACATTCACAGTCGGGGAATGCACTGGATCCATTTGGAGATCTAAATATTCTCCTCCGCTGCAATCGCCTGTTGGTGTCAATTCAAGAATATTACTATTTCTTTGAGCAAACGAACGCTGAATAGACATTGTATATAATTAGTTTAGAAAAAAAATCACAGTGAAAACAACCCACGTTCCTCTAAAATTTCCATAACACTGCTTTTCTCCGAAATACCGGGCGCAACTTTATAGGTATAGTCTAATTTACCGTCTTTTTCATTTGTGACAAGTTGTAACATCTGTACTTTTCCTGTGTATTGTGATACAAGTTCTTTGTAATGTGTTGAAATAATACTTACGACATCGGGTTTTTGATAGAATCGGTCCATAAAGACACGACTCGCAGCAACACCATCGCCCGCATTGGTAGAATGGAATATTTCGTCCATTATGACAAATAGGGGCGCATCTTCCTCTAAGACACGTTTTGCGAATTCTATTTCGGCTTCAAATGTGGAGAGTTCGCCAAGTTTGCCTGTACTTTCAAGAGCCGTTAAAATACGCCGGAAAGGTGTCCAGGTCATACGAGATGCCCACGCGAATCCCCACGATTGCGCCGTAACGATAGATAGCGCAATGGCTTTACAAAAGGTTGATTTACCACCACGATTTGGTCCCGTAAGTACAGTATGCGCATTTTTCACATGAACAGCGGATTGGAAATTGTTAGAAATACAGGGTTCCAGACCAGGATGATAGACTCCTTGTATATCGATAGACGGTGTTCCCGTTTGAATGCGTGGGAAGCATATAGATGATAAAGATGCAATGGATGTGAAAACATCTATACGCGATAACCACGCTTTTAGGTTCTGTACAGCGGTTGTATCGTTCCATACAGTCCCATATGTACTTACACCATCCAATGTTTCCATAGACGCTGATAGTTGTATTGCGGAATCACCTGCGTCTAAAAGGACACGTAAAGCACGTTGTTTTCGTAGCGGTAGCGTTTTACATAATTCAAGAATTCGTTTGGTCGTTGTACGAAGAGTTTGTAAATCGGAACCCCGTTCTGCGACTGTATGCCAAATATTTCTCAAATGTAACGATGCCGCTATTTGATTCCATAAACTACTTATGTACATCGCGAGCGTACCGCCAATAAATAGCGATTCTAATACAAACCCAATTCTATCGTCTGCTGTTTTTGATTTTAATACTTGCGGGACGCTTATTTGTGATAAAATGACAGTACGTATATGCTCAATATACTCAGTTGAACCTAAATCGCTTTTGTAATATTGGAGAACGAAGAAGGGTATAATAAGCGCCAGCAAGGGCATTAGAATTGCGAAAGCAGGTAAAAGAATTGTTTTCCACGTAATAAGCCCATTCAAAACAAGAGGACTGCTATTTAAAAAACTTCCTGTACTTTCTGGCTTCCACAATACTTGTGAAATAGATTCTGTGACAATTGCTTCTTTAGGATGTATTGCGTCGTCAATAACGTTTGTTTTAATTGCGGACAATTCCTTACGTATTTCGTTTGTAAGTTTTGGTTCAGTATAAAACGACATAATCGTAATCTGTTTTCGTTTTATAATTGCTTTATTATCTGAACAGTTGTGTAATCCTTCTGTGAATTCTTGCTTTCCCCAGGATGTTTGAAATGGGATGGAGTCCGCGATAGAGTTTAATTGTAAGTCGGAACTTACGAGATCTCCTAGCATTTAGAGTTCCTTTGTAAATAAAACGGGCGAAAAATGCGCGCCTAAAACGGCAAAAATTGAATCGTGAGTTCACGAATATCGTTTGATGGTTTTCCTTTCCTTTCCTACTTTTCTGCTTTCCTGCTTTCCTGCTTTCCTGCTATCTGCGTTCTTTATCTTCCTATCGTTTCTTTCCTTCCAGTAACAATGGCAACAACACTTCCGGATGTCCTACGCAAGGTCCTAGCTCTTCGTACAGAGAAGAGCAATACGTGCTCTTCTGAAGCAATGAGCAATATGGCGAAAATTCCTTATTTCAGTGTCAAGAAGTCTGAACCGACGACACGGTTCACCCATTTGATGGGTGGTGGTTCTGCTGGCACTGGATCTTCTGGCGCTGGTTCTGGTTCTGGTTCTGGTTCTGGTTCTGGTTCTGGTTCTGGTTATGGTTCTGCTGGCGCTGGCGCTGGCGCTAGGTCCGGTTCGTATGGTTCAAGCAGCCATCGGGATAACTGGGGCGGTCATCGATCTGGAGGCGGTTACCGTGGTAGCGATGCGCCCTCAAAGTCGGACGACGGCTTTCAAGTATGGAGCAACCGTCGTGGCTCCCGTCGTCCAAATGAGAATCCTTCCAGTTTTCGGACATCTGCGAGTGGCGGTGGTGGTGGCGGTGGCTACGGTGGTGGCGGTGGCTACGGTGGTGGTGGTGGTGGTGGTGGCGGTGGCAGATACGCTGCGCCTGTCAGTGCGCGTAATACGTACGAATCACATGGTGCAGCGGCTGCGCCAGCGGCTGCGCCAGTCGCAGTCGCACCAGTCGCACCTGGTGAGCCACAGTCCTATACCGCCGCTACCTTCACTGCTGCTGCTGCTGCTGCTGCGGCTGCGGCTGCGGCTAGTTCTGCGGATGAGCCTGCGAAGTTTAGTTCTGCGGGAGTCAAGGCGATGGACCACGAGGACCGTATGCTCGCGCGCGTCAAGGGTAAGATAAACCGTATGGGACATTCTACCTACGATGCAACAAAGGTCTTTATGGAGCAGATTCTATCCTCGGACGATACGGACTTTCTTGACGAGTTGATGAAGTACGTATTTCAGAAAGCCGCGACGGAGTCGGCATTCTGTGCGCTTTACGCGCGCCTCATACACGAACTCGCCGACGAATACACGCATTTCCGCAAAGTCATGCAGACGCTCTTCAGCGACTATACGGATATCTTTAGCGAGGTATCGACATCACCCGACCCCGATACTGAGAGTTACAAAGCCTTCGTAGAGGCGTCAGAACGTAAGAAATTCCGTCGTGGATACAGTCAGTTTGTAGCTGAACTCGTAAAGCTCGGCGAGGTCGATAAACTCGCCTTTGAACGGCTTATCCAGCAAATTGTATCGGTGCTAGAGGTGATTCATGCCGATGGTTCAAAGACTCTGCTTTGCGAAGAGTACATTGACTGCCTCGCGAACATGTGCGCATCCGCTGCGGAACTCCTCCGGACAGCAGGTTGGGCAGCCGCGATTCGCGTTCGGCTGGAGGTCCTGATAGCAAAGCCAAAAGCAGATGTTCCCGGCTTTAGCAACAAGGGGCGTTTTGCGATGATGGACCTCGTAGATGCCGCCAAGAAGGTCGGCTGGAAATAAATTGAAAACAAAAACAAAAACAAACCAAAACCAAAACCAAACTAAAACCAAAACAATCAAATTAATGTAAAACAGTCAAATATTTTTTAGTGCGTTTAATTAGAAATGCCTTCCCGAAAGATGACACGCAAGAATCGTATCCTAAGCAACGTTGTAGGCAGCGCTGCGAATATCCTCAATACGGCGGAAGGAATGACAGAAAACTTTGCGAACGCGTTCGTCAATGTTCCGTTTCGTGTAATCTCCGGCGTTAAGAATGCCGCGAAGTCGGGTCTTCGTGGTACAACGCGTGGTGTTGGTGGTATCGCGAAGCGTGGTGCACGCGGTATTGAAAATGCTATATCGCGCATTGCGAGCCGTAAGAATCGCCGTGGTGGTGCTCGCAAGAACCGCAAGAACAGCCGCAAGAACAGCCGCAAGAACCGCAAGAACAGCCGCAAGAACCGCAAGAACAGCCGCAAGAACCGCAAGAACAGCCGCCGCAACCGCAGACACTAGATGTAAATAAATCAATCAAAATTGAACCTTGACCTTTTTCTCAGAATGCGGTTAAGACTCACCAAAGAAATAGATTATCCAATAAATGCCACACAATGATGATAAAAAACGCAAACGCCGTCGTGTTAAAGATGATGACGATGATAGCGTAGATAGTAAAGGCAATATTCGTAATCTTATTGATTATGATTACGAAGAGTCAAGCGAGGAGGAAATGTTTGAAATAGAGGATGTACCACGCAAACCACGTGCTGCGAAAGTTCGTGCAAATAAACGCCTAAAGCGTTTAGCAGATATGGTTTCCGATTCTAGTAGTTCTCATGACGATACTAAAAAGACGAAGCCCCGTACAAAACCGGCTTTAGTCATTGAGGAATTAGAAGACACCCCGAAAAAGAAATCCTCGAAGTCAAAAAAGGTTGATAAGGAAGAAGAGGATGATGATGACGATGACGAGCCAATTGTTGTACGTAAAAAACAAAAGGCAAAACCAAAAACAAAACGAAATGTCATAACAATTGGAAAGTCCAAGAAGAAAAAGGAGGAATCTGAGGATGAAGAGTCTGAGGATGATGACGATGATGATGATGACGATGACGATGAGGAAGAGGAATTTGAAAGCGATGACGATGATGACGATGATGACGATGATGACGATGAGGATTACAGGTCGCGTAAGCGTAGAACTGGAGGCATTGATATTGTAATTTCCGATTTGCTAGGTGGTAGCGGTCGTGACCCGAATAAACCCCAAAAATACAATCTCAAGAAGGAGTCCGCTAGCGTACGTCGTTTTGTTGAACTCGTTCAAAAAGAAGATGAAGAAGAGGATACAATCGATAACGATATTACCTATTTCAAGTCACTCAATGGTGAAAAACAGAATACATTATTGAAAGTATTGGAACATAAAGCCAGCCCGGCGGAAGTTCAGATTCCGTTGAAATTCAAGATTCTTGAAAAGGTTGCTATGAAACCCGATTTGAATCGTATTGCGATGGCGAAGTACAATGCGCTTTGTAATATTGAGCCATCCTCTACAGAATATTACAAAGTCAGTCATTGGATTAATGGATTTACAGGATTACCATTAGGAATTTACAAGGATTTACCTGTGAAATTGGATGATGGTCCTGATAAATGTTATGAATTTATGGGAAAAGTTCAATCATGTATGGAAAAAGCTATTTATGGACACGAAGATCCGAAACTTCAAATTATGCAGTTTGTAAGTTCGTGGATTGCGAATCCGAAGGCACATGGAAATGTATTGAGTATCCACGGTCCGCCAGGTGTCGGTAAAACATCGCTGATTAAGGAAGGTGTTGCGAAGGCGTTAGATAGACCGTTTCACTTTATATCTCTCGGTGGCGCGACAGATGCGAGTTTCTTAGATGGTCATAGTTATACCTATGAGGGTTCAACGTGGGGTAAAATTGTTGATGTCCTCATTCAATCGAAATGTATGAATCCAATTATCTACTTTGACGAATTGGATAAGGTTTCGGAAACCCCGAAGGGTGATGAAATTATGAATATCTTGATTCACTTAACAGATGGTTCGCAGAACGACCGTTTCCAAGATAAATACTTTACGGGTGTTGATTTGGACTTGAATCGTTGCTTATTTATCTTCAGTCACAATAACCACGAAAAAGTCAATCCGATTCTACGTGACCGTATGTACAATATTGCGGTCAAGGGATTTACAATTAAGGAGAAACTGCTCATTGCGGAAAATTATCTACTTGCGGATGCGTTGAAAGAAGCGGGATTGTACGAGAAGATTGCTATCAGTAGGGAGATTCTCAAATTTGTTATTGAGAATTATACGGGCGGTGAAGCTGGCGTACGCGAACTCAAACGTTGTATCCAAACGATTATTGGAAAAATTAACCTACTACGGTTTTACAATAATGCGAAACTCGTTCCGTTTGCGATTGAGAACTTTACGCTTCCCTTTACGATTAAACAGTCTCACGTTGAACTATTCTTAAAGAAGAAGGAAGAAGTGGATCCGAGTATTGCTCATCTTTATACGTAGATGCGTTCAATCCAAAAATATAATCTAAATACTTTCTAGAAATGCAAATTTTTGTAAAGACACTTACGGGTAAAACAATCACCCTGGACGTTGAGCCTTCCGATACCATTGAAAACATCAAAATGAAAATTCAAGATAAAGAAGGAATCCCACCGGACCAACAGCGTCTTATTTTTGCGGGAAAACAATTAGAGGATGGTCGTACGCTATCCGATTACAACGTCCAAAAGGAATCTACGTTACATTTAGTATTGTAAACCGTAACAAGTCGTATTATAATATGAAAATATACATTACTATAATTTCATATTTAAAGATATCACTCTTTACGCAAGTGTCATACTTGATTTATTCGTCAAATAATTTATGCTACACGATTCAACCAATAAACCGTTTGCGTATACACCGTAGTTTTTGTATATATTATCGTTGTCTAACGCAATATGCCAAATCTGGAAGTTTCCTTTGGATAACATAGGTTCGCAGCGTTCATCAACGTACGCAGGAAGTCTGTATTTATCGTCTGTTATGTAAATATCTCCTAACGTTTTTCTTGTTTCACCTCGTTGTTTATCCGTAAGCGAATTCACAAGAATAGAATGGGCTCCTGTAATAAATAAATCCTCTTTGAGTTCGGGGAATTGTTTAGGAGAGCATTTGTATAGATGATTCACAATCCGTTCGCTGCTGCCACGATTACTGATAGTCCCAGTACCAATTGAATGTAATGCTTTGTATCCGTTTTTATAGGTTTTCACAAGCATTCCTTTCGTCATTTTTTCAATAGGAACGTATCTATCAGCACCATCAACATTACATAATATTTGGGTGCCTTGTAAGAAGCAAATCGTACCAACCTGTGCGCCCGTTTCAGCCAAAGGACCAATCAAGAGACGCGGTAATACGCCAGCATTTGTAGTTTTGTGAACCACACCTTCATTAAACTTAAATCCTGTGTTCTCCACAATCGGATATGATGTTCCATTCACAACAAATTCGCCTACCGAATTATTTAAATAGACTAAGTGTGTATTTGAAAACGCCGATGACCCTCTATCGCTGTGTGCTGTAGTATCACCTTTAATCCAACGTAAAGGTACTCTCGCGCCACTTTGAAGGTCAAGACCTAGTTTATTATTAAGCGCTAAACGTATAGACTCTGTAGGAACAAAGGATATATTGACTACTCCGGAAGTCATAGTAAGTAATTGCGATTTTGCTTGTACGACTTGTGGAAGTTGGTGAATATACGAAATATCGGCACCGGATAAAACATTTGTGAACGTTGAAGCCATTTTTCTAAAATGTTATCCATTTTTTTTTTCATAAACTATTTTTTAAAAGTAGTGTATGAAAATTACAAATAAGACCAGACTATCTAAAACGTAGGCATTCCCACAGTCATCTCACCTGCATCGGCTACTGTTTCGGCTACTGTTTCAGCCACATTCTTCGTCGCAGCAACGGCAGATGTAAGTCCTTCCATAACTTCCTTCACTTCTAATGCGTCGCCCATAGATTCAAGCAATTTTGTTGGGTCGCCACCGGCTCCAAATAGCCACGCGTATGCTGCTAAACCGGAGCCGAGCGTACCTGTTACGAACCAACGAAAAAGTACAGGGGTTTCCGGGAGTTTCTTCTCAGTGAAAGAGCCCCAGCCTGCGGATGCGAATAACGAAAGTAAACCTCCAATGACAGTCATGACTATCAGATACATCGTCTGCATTTGTTTCTAGACCTTCACAAGAAAACGCAGGGTCGGGAAATACGCAACGATGTCGTTTAGGATAATACTTCAAAATCCGATGTTGTTCCTAATGATGTATCTATATCCGTAGCGTCCAAATCTTCAATATCCATTCCTGTAAGTTCGTTGCTAGCACCCTGAATCGTAATTTTAGGAACGTCATCGTCCAAACCCCACGTTGAAGGCGGTTTCTCCTCCACACTGAGTTTCGGGTTGTATTGAATTTCACTTACACCGGCTTTCGTTTCATCAAAAACAGTATCGTATGGTGTAAAATGTACCATAGGCTCGGTATCAATTAAAACCTGTTGTGGTATTGGTGCACTACCGAGTGTCTCCTGTTTCTCAATATTCACAACGCTAGGTTTATCTATAAGCGGAACGCTATGCGGGGAAGAATCTGCGACTTTTGGTTCTTCAGGAGCACTATCTAATTTTTCAATTATTACGGGCGATTGTTTCACATCATCTTTTTTAACTTTCTCTTTTTTGGCTTCTTGCGCCTTTTCAGTTTTTTTGGGTCCTACATCTACGACCTCAGGAAAATGTACAACTGGTGCGGCAACCGATTCCTCTTTCAAAGCAGTGACTTTCTTATCTGCAACAGGTTCTGAAAGGGTAGGTGTTACGATAGTTGGTTGTACCACAGCACTAGGTACGTCCACTGCGACTTCTGCGACTGCAACTGCGACTGGGACTGCGACTGGGACTGCGACTGCTGCTGCGACTGGGACTTCGGCTGCGGCTGCGACTGGGACTGCGACTGGGACTGCGACTGCGACTGCGCCTGCTTCAGGAACAACCTCTGGTTTTTCCTCTACTTTTACAGCTTTCGTGACATTTGCTACTGTAGGAACGGTCGAAGTCGCATCAGTCACATCAGTCGCATCAGTCGCATCAGTCGCATCAGTCGCATCAGTCGCATCAGTCGCATCAGTC
>Ga0114970_10003613_pt1 | contig 11313 bp, 9 predicted proteins | sample M_140205_XF_Meta_FD_87030 | JGI IMG/M metagenome (GOLD analysis project Ga0114970, IMG submission 87030) | Freshwater microbial communities from Lake Montjoie, Canada to study carbon cycling - M_140205_XF_MetaG | ecosystem: Environmental > Aquatic > Freshwater > Lake | place: Lake Montjoie... | reverse complement strand
GTGCGTCCCCTTCGGTCTCAATCGCATCAGCCAATTGAATTTCCGAATTATGTTCCTGCCGGACAGCAACCTTAAGGGCCATTGCAAGTTGATTGCGTTCATGGCCTGCCTGCGCCAGTCGTTCCACAGTCGCCGCCACCAGATTTGACAAAGCTGTTTCAAGGAATTCGATCTCAGCGTTTTTGCCGGTATCAAGGCCCTCAAGCATCGCCCGGCGCATTTTATAAACGACCTGGCGCTGCTGATTCATCACGTCATCGTATTCAAGCAGATGCTTGCGGCTGGAGAAGTTGTGCTCCTCGACACGTTTTTGTGCGCGTTCAATCGCTCGCGAAACCATAGGCGATACAATGGCTTCGCCCTCTTGCATGCCAAGGCGTTCCATGATGGTCGACAAGCGGTCCGACGCGAAGATTCGCATCAGGTCGTCTTCCAACGACAAGAAAAATTTGCTCGCCCCAGGATCGCCCTGACGTCCCGATCGGCCACGGAGCTGGTTGTCGATCCGGCGCGATTCATGGCGTTCCGTGCCGATGACACTGAGGCCGCCGACGGCAGCGACGCCTGCTCCCAAGACAATGTCAGTCCCACGGCCGGCCATGTTGGTGGAGATGGTCACCATTCCCATCTGCCCAGCATTTTTGATGATTTCGGCTTCGCGCGCGTGGTTCTTCGCGTTCAGGATTTCATGGGGTATTTCGCGCTTGGTTAAAAGCCCAGCAAGGAGCTCAGACTTTTCGACCGACACCGTACCGACCAAAACGGGCTGGCCTTTTTTCTGGGACTCGGCGATTTCATCGGCAATGGCGTTGAACTTTTCGCGTGCCGTCCGGTAGACCACATCCTGATGATCGGCTCGGATCATCGCTCGGTTGGTCGGGATGACGACCACGTCCAGGTTGTAGATTTTTTTGAATTCGACGGATTCAGTGTCAGCCGTTCCCGTCATGCCACCAAGTTTTGAATAGAGGCGGAAATAATTTTGAAACGTGATGGTGGCCATCGTTTGCGTTTCGCTTTGAACGGTGACGTGTTCTTTGGCTTCAAGCGCGCCGTGCAGGCCGTCACTGTAACGCCGGCCTGGCATCAGTCGGCCGGTGAACTCATCAACGATCACAACCTTGTTGTCGCGCACGACATAGTCGACGTCTTTTTTAAAGGTGACGTGGGCCTTGAGCGCTTGCTGGACGTGATGCAAGAAGTCGATGTTTTTCGGATCGTAAAGATTATCGACCCGAAGGCGCTTTTCCAGTTTTGAAATTCCGTCTTCGGTCAGCATCACGGCTCGGGCTTTTTCATCAACGATGTAGTCGGAATCTTTTTGCAGCCCTGGAATCGCCGCATTGACGATGCCAAACAGGGACAGGTTGCTTTCCGTTGGCCCTGAAATAATCAGCGGCGTGCGCGCTTCGTCGATCAAAATGGAGTCGACTTCGTCGACGATGCCAAAGTTGTGTCCGCGTTGGACGAGACGAGACACTTCGGTTTTCATGTTGTCACGCAGAAAATCAAAACCAAATTCGTTGTTGGTGCCATACGTGATGTCGCAAGCGTAAGCCGCGCGCCGCTCGTCGTCCGTCAGCCCGTGAAGGATTGTGCCTGTGGCCATACCGCAAAATGCGTAGACCTTTCCCATGGTTTCAGCGTCACGTCTGGCGAGGTAGTCGTTCACCGTGACAACGTGGGCGCCCTTTCCAGTCAGGGCATTGAGGTAGACGGGTGCCGTCGCGGTCAGCGTCTTTCCCTCGCCTGTTCTCATTTCTGCAATCTTGCCTTCGTGCAAGGCAATCCCGCCAATGAGCTGCACGTCGAAGTGGCGTTCATTGCGGACCCGGCGCGCGGCTTCTCGAATTGTTGCAAAAGCCTCTGGAAGCAGTGAATCGAGAGTCTCGCCCCCTGCAAGGCGTTCCTTGAACTCGGCCGTTTTGCGGGGGAAGGCATCATCGGGCAGTGCTTTGATGGAATCTTCGAAATGGTTGATCCGGATCACCGTCGCACGAATGCGGCGGATTTCGCGTTCGTTCTTTGATCCGAAGACTTTTTTGAGGAGATCCATCATGGGCTTTGGCTTTCCATAATTTGGCACCGGATAAAAGCGCCGCCTGCCACAGGAAATTCTGCGGCAAGCTAATGTTATATTTGCTGATTAAGGCTAAATGGAAGAGGTATCTTCGATATCGAGGATGAACCGCTTTGGATCGACGGTGTGGCCGTTGACCCAAATTTCATAGTGCAGGTGGGGTCCTGTCGTCCTGCCGGTCATTCCAACCGTCCCGATTTGATCCCCGCGGGTAACGACTTGGCCCGGCTGGACCATGTTCTGCGCATTGTGGCCGTACGCGCTAACAACTCCATAACCATGCGCAATCATTATAAAATTACCAAAACCTTCTTTCGCCCCCGTAAAGACAATCACCCCGTCGGCCGGGGCAAAAATCGGCGTTCCAATGGGCGAGGCGATATCCAGACCCTTGTGCAGGGCCTGGTCGCCAGTGAAGGGCGAAATCCGTTTGCCGAAGCCTGATGTGATCCAGCCGTTGACGGGATTCACGGCTGGAATTGAGGAAAGCATGTTTTGGTGCTGACTCATGGTCGAGAGCAGTTGCTGAAGTTCAATGGCACTGCGTTCGGCCGAGTTGCCCAGCGTCCCTAGTTGTTCAAAGACCGTCCGGAAGGCAAGTTTATCGATATTCAGCCCAACAGGCAGGTAACTGCCACTTTCTTTTGCGCGAAGATCCTGCGCGGTGGAGCGCTGGTACTCTTCAGTAGAGAGCGGCCCAATGCCAGTTTTTTTGCTGACGCTTTTCACCCGCAGCTTGGTCAGATCCGACAGCTTAGAGGCGTAATCCTGAACCCGCCGCAGCGACCTCTTCACGTCTTCCAGGTTGCCCTCGAGCACCCTTGCCTCGCCCTTAAGCCCCTCGTTTTCTGCAGAGATGGCGCGGACGTTCTGGCGTAATTTGATCAGCTCGAGATAATCGATGGCGAGAAAACCGGCGACACTCAGGCCAAACATGCTGGCAACGCTCGCTATTTTCACAACGGCCTTGGGCAGGTGGAACTGACGAGGGGTGCTGGCCCCATCGGGAATGATCATGATGGTGATGTGCTTCATGACAAGTTCTTCGGCCGTCCTGGCCTGAACTTAAGTGGCAGGTGCTAGATTGGAATCAGAACAATCACGGCAGTGATGTTATCGTCTCCGCCATTGGCATTGGCGGCAGCAATCAAGCTGTGGACGGCCGAACATTTCAACTTTCCGCATTGATTGGATATTTCCTCGTCCGTTAGCTTTCCGTGAAGTCCATCGCTGCAAACCAACAGAAGGTCTCCCGGCTGTGTTGGAAAGGTAAAGCTGTCGACGTCTTCTTGCTCTTGATAGCCGACACTTCGGGTGATGACATTTTTTCGCTCGTGCAACCGGGCCTGTTCCTTGGAAATAAGGCCAGCCCTTAGCTGTTCGTTGACGAGCGAGTGGTCGTGGGTGATCTGATAGATGAACCCCTCCCGGACCAGGTAAAGGCGGCTGTCTCCAACGTGGGCACAGTAGGCGTGCCCGTCAGACAGTTTAAGGAGGGTGCTGGTGGTTCCCATGCCCTTCAAGTCTGGTTCTTCCAGCGCCTTTTCATAGATTTTCATCGAGGCGTGGTTGATTGCCGCCGCAAGGACACTGCCAAGGCGCAGGTCTGGGTGTGTGCGGGAAGTGCCCTTCATCATTCGTTCGTGGGAGCGCAGGTAACTGGTGATCTCCTGAATGCACAACTGGCTGGCGACTTCCCCGCCCGCATGACCGCCCATGCCATCGGCAACAACAAACAGATGGTCATTTAAATCGACCCAAAAGGCGTCTTGGTTGGATTGCCGGATGCGGCCAACGTCGGTGGCACCCAAGGCCTCGATTTTCTTTTTTTGGAGTGCGCCCGCCATCAATGGAACCCCAGTGACTTATTTTTCCCTGTTTATTTTAACGTATTTCGAGGCCAGCAGGATGCAAAGGGCGGCCAAGCCGTGGTTAATTTCGCCAAAACGTACCATGTGTTCCAGATCGCCAAGGTCAGTTTCCACGATCTCAATTGATTCTTCAGCGTCAGGAAAATGCTTTCGTTCTGGATTCAAGTGACAGCCTAGGGCCAAAAAAAAGTGGCAGCGGTTGGTCATGATGGCCGGGTTGGGATTGATACTCCCAAGGGGCAGAAATCTTTGCGACGTATATCCTGTTTCCTCTTCCAACTCCCGGGCTGCGGCCATGGTCGTGTCCTTTTCGCCGGGGTTGATCATGCCGCCGGGAACCTCAAGGACCGGACCCAGGACTCCCGCCCTCGGCTGCCTGATCAAGATGGCTTTGTTGGTCGACGTTACGGGCAGGACGTTGACCCAGTCGGCGCAGTCCAGCCGGTAGTAAGGATGGCGGGCCGCGCCCCGGTCTGAACGGATCTCGATCTCTTCGACATTGAAGGGGATGGTTTCAAGGATCGTTCTTTTTTTTAGAAGCTCAATTTTCATAATTTTTCCTCGATGTAGTCGGCGGTCATATCCGCGACGTTTCTGTGGAATTTCACCCACTGTTCGTGGGCGGCAGGTCCAATTTGATTTGTGATGCCGAGGATCACCTCAACACAATCCGCTGAATCGAGCAGGGGCTTGATGCACGAAAACAGCTCCAGGTTTTCAACGCACAAGGCAGGATCAAGGACCTTCAGCAGGTCACCGGTGAAGCCAGCCTCAAGGCTGATACTTGGAGAGCAAACCACCGTCTTTGCGGGAAGGTCGGCGGTCAGGCTTTGGGTTTGGTTGGGCGTAAGGCGGACTTCGTGCAGGGTTCCTCGGGGAATCCCGTAGCCAAGGCCAAGCCTTTCGCACGCCGGTAGCCAGACGACGCGCGAGGCTGTGCAGAGGGATGGCGCGGCAAACGGGCCAAATGTTCCTGAGGTTCCAACAAAAATCACGTGACGCCCTGAAGCCGCCTCGGCCAGTTCATGCGCCTTGGTGGCTGCAGCAATGGCTCCGATGCCGCAATCTGCCACCTTGAAATCGATGCGTTTCTTTTCGAGTCGCTGCACGAGCGGAGCAATTTCAAACGGCGCAGCTGAGACAATTAAAAATCTTTTCATCCGAAGCAATGAATCCGCGCAAAGACCGATGGCTTGCGATTGAGTGAACCAAACAGAAGGCGCCTTAGCGTCAGCCGGGCTTCTTCCTCGAAATCTTCAGCGCTTGATCCTGGCTGCTGCTCTGCCATGCGGACCACGGCATCGGCCACATACATGCAGGCCTCTTCAATCCAAAAATCTTTGGCGACCGGTCCCGCGTGTCCTTCCTCAGGCCGAAACTCTATTCCTTGCAGGATAATGTCCGGTGAACGAAGCCAACGTTTTCCATCGACATCAAACACGCCACTGACAATGGCACAGCCACCCTCGCCCAGGCGTAGCCTTTCGCGCAGGACTTCTTTTGTCATTGAAGCATACGAGTCTGAATCAACGAAAAGGGTTTCCACATTGATCGATCCAGCGTCGACACAACCGGCGGGCGACAGGTCTACCATGTCGCCGTCTTCGATCAGCAGGGTTGCCGTGCCGTCCATCCCCAGCTCGGCAATAATGCTTTCATTGGCGTTCAGGTGGGTGAATGTTCCGTGCATTGGAATGAAATTGCGTGGCTGTAATAGTTCGATGAGCGTTTTGATTTCACCCCGGTACGCATGCCCGCTCACATGAATTCCTGGCGCGTCGCGTGACGTGACAACCTTGGCGCCCAAGCGGTTAAAGTTGTTGATCAACCAAAGAACACTTTTTTCGTTGCCGGGGATCATGCGTGAAGAAAACACGACGGTGTCGCCCGGAGCGACTTTAAAACTGCGGTGCTCGCCAGCGCTGAGCCTTGACATGGCCGAGCGCCATTCCCCCTGGCTTCCAGAGGCCAGTACAACCAAGCGGTCCCGGGGGATGTTGCCGAGCCCCACTTGATCTTCGGGTGCCCGGATTTTCTCGGGCAGGGGATCGAATCCAAGCTCGTCTGCGATCCGGATGCCCTGTTCAAACCCACCGCCAAGGATCAGAAGTTTCTTGCCAAATTTTTCACATAAATCAGCAATCGTTTTGACCCGCCAGTAGTTGCTGGCAAAGGTCGTGATGATCACGGCACCCGTGGCATTTGCCATCAGGTTGCCAAGGGGCTCCGCCACGGACCTTTCGCTCGGGCCCATTCCGGGTCGTTCAGAATTCGTACTGTCTGCGATCAGGAGGTCGACTCCACGCGCGCCGATCTTGCGAAGGCTCTCAAGGTCGACGGGAGCTTCGTATTGGCGTTCGAAGTCGATTCGAAAGTCACCAGTATGAAAGACGGTGTTGTCACCAAATTTCATGAGCAGAGCAGAGGCCATTGGGATCGAATGGTTCACGGGGATCCAGTCAATGGCGACATCTTTGAATGTGGTGCGGTCTCCCGGGTTTATGCGGGTCACAGGAAATTTTCCCGAGATTTTGCGGCGTAGAAATTTTGCCTCGATCAGGCTTGCGGTCCACGGAGTGGCGTAGAGTGGCGCGGGCCAGCGGTCGAGCACGTAGGGCAAGGCCCCGATGTGGTCCTCGTGGCCATGGGTGATCAGATAGGCGTGAACGCCCCCCAACTGCTCAAACCAGGTGTCGATTTTGGGATAGATGGCTTCGACGCCAAGTTTTGACGGGTCGGGAAACATGATCCCGCAGTCGACAACGAAGAGCTTGCCGCGAAACAGGTAACCGGTCAGGTTCATCCCGAATTCCCCGCATCCGCCAAAGGGAATGATTCGGACGGTGTCGTTGTCTAATGGATTCAATGCAGGCCCCTAATTGGCTCGTGGCGGGTCATCCCGGGGGGCTGAGTCTATCCGCGTGTGGGATTGAATTCAAACGGATAGGTGATTTCGATGCTGCCGCGACGTGGTTTTGGGAATCGCCAGGCGCTCATCTTCTTACGGACGCAGCGCGACATGACCGGATCGTTAATGTTGGACTTGACCAGCTCAAGTTCACTCATCAGCCCCCGCGAGTCGATCTGCCAGCGCCACTCCATGACACCCCTTGTGAACCGGTCGCGTTTGAGGGTCCCCTCAAAGCAAGCCTGCAATTCGTAGCGGTATTTTTGAATGGTGGCTTCAACGAGAGTTGGATCGATCTCACCAATGAGAGGCTCGACAACTCGCTGAATCTTGGCCGCCTTGGGGTCAATGCTGGAGCCCTGAAGGGCATCAGCCTTGGAGTCGTCGAAAATCTTGTCGGGGGCAAACACATAGGTCGCAAAGGACAATTTGCTGGAAAGTCCCACGGGCAGGCTCACACTCTTGGATTTCGCGTTGGCGCCCGGCTTGGACGGTCCCTTTCCTGATCGTGACTTGGCATAGGCCCGCGACATTTGGCCAGTCGTTTTCGCCTGAAAGTACATGGCTTCTTCGTCGGTCATGTCATCGAATGGGCGTATCTTGCCCAGTGCGGCAAGGGCTTGTTCATTGAACATCCCCTTTTGGCCTGGCTTGAGGTCCCGGTAAAGATTGAAATCGTAAATGGCATCCTTTGGGAAAAGGCTGCCCACCTTGCGTTTCATTTCCTGATTCCGCAGAAGGCCTTTTTGGAAGATCTCAATCTTGTCTTGAATCCTCTGGATCTCGCCCGAGATGGTGGTGCCCTCCATGGCCGGGATGGCAACCATCGCGGAAGCAGGTTTTTTCAAAACCGCGGCAGTCATTCGGGCTTGGGCCTCGCGCATTTCAGAGAGTTCGCGTTCCAGGGCCTGATGGGCAGTGCTGGCCAGTTTGCGCGACTGCGGAAAGGTCATCTTGTCTGAATCCTTGCCTTGGCCGCTAAGTACTGCGATCACAGAACGGTAAAATTGCACGACGCTGCGTGTGAGGCTCGAACGGACAAGATTATTTTGCAGGGCTTCCGGGGCCGTCTCAAAATGCCCTGGAGCAATAAATGGTAAATTGAATTCCGGATCAAGATTTTCAAAACTCAACTTGGGAACTCCGGGATGCTGCAGCAGGCCTATTCCAAATCCACCAACCAGCAATCCCGCAAGTAGCATCGCATAGGCAGCCACCGGGATTTCCATCCGATCGCGAATCAGGCCGCTAAAAAAACCCGGACGGTAGATTCTCAAAATCGAATGCTTGATCACCTTTCGTTTTGGCCCAACCCGGTAGAGCAACGTTAGGTCGCCGTTACCAAGGCTGCCGTAATCCCCCTTGCGGACTTCGAGTGGTCCCGCTGGGCGATGTTTTCTGGTCACATCGGTAACTTCGCCGCCGGACACCACAATACCAACCCAGAACCGGTCGAGTTCAAGAAAGGTTTTTCCGCCCCGGGAGTGAAATAGATCCGTGTTTGCACGGTCGCCATAAAGCGGAATCGGCAACGGGCCAGAGTTGCCGCCGCTGATCCATATGTGTCCGGTGCGTCCCATTGGGCGCACGAGCGAGGCAACGGGCGCGCCATTTTGCAGCACCTCCACATAGAGCATCATGCCCTTGTTGTTCACGGCCATGGCCACGGCGTCAATCCCCATCCGATCTGGTTTCAAATCCATACGAGCGAATGCCGGCACTGGAGAGGGCCAGCATGATTGGCTTAAAGTGGGCGTAGGTCAGGTGTTCATCGACAGCGATGACGGCTCGAGATTTTGACTCGATTCCCTCCTGATCCATCGACAAGACGAGATCCTCAACCACCTGTTTGCGGCGGCCTCGAAGGTAATCCTTAAATTCAAGATAACTTTTGCTTTGGAGGGCCTTCAATGGGTCCAGGGGCCATTCAAAAATCTTTTGATCGTCGGTTGTAACAACAATGCTTTTGGCCGGTGCGCTGAGAGAAAACCAGATGCCGCGGCCGGAGTCATCGCTATCAGCCTCGAGGGCCATCGGCTGTGCTGGATATGAAAGCCTTGGGTTGACTGCCTCAAAGGCCTTGATCGCACAGGCAAGGCCGACAATGAGAACGACAAACGCCGCAATAAAACCAGGCATCATATCTGGGACAAGTTCGTCACGGTGCCTTGTGATCGCGCGATCAGTGGCCTCCTCAAAAAGACGAACATGTTTTTTGCCTGGCAAGATCATGATTAAATTAACCCACCTGCAAGGATTACCTTTTCAAATGTCCCGTCAGACTTCAGGGCATCGAGCATCTGAATCACAATTGCCGCGGGAATGTTGCTGGCTGGCGCAAAAACCAGGATTCCCTCATTACGCCAACCGCGCGTCTCCTTGCGCGTCGCAATCCACTTCTTCATTGCCCCGAGTAACTTTCCAACCTGAGGTGCCCGGTCGCTGTGGGCGATTCTGATTTTACTTCTCGAGTCGATATAGTGGTTCGAAAAGGAATCCATGTCCCCGAGGAAAATGGCATCCATCGTCATCACCACGGCCGGCGTCGTTGCCTTGATGAAGTGCTCCGGCCTTTCCGTGAAACGATGCAGCGATGGATCGTCAATCGTCGCTGGCACCACTGGAAATTCTGTATTCACCACCGAATAGGATCCAGGGGCCATGACCAACGCCATGAGGCCCATCATGCATGCCGCCGCACCAACAAGCCCGATCAGGCCTGGGATAAGGGTGACTGGCTTAGATAATTTCTTCTTCGTCTTTGATATCTTCGCTTGCAGTGACGACTGGAGTCGCATTTGTTGTTGCTCCTGATGCGTTTTCAGCGCCCTTGCCGGAATCGGCTCCGCCATTAGCCCCGCCGGCTCCAAAGCCCGCCCCCGACATTGAACCAGTCGTGCCGCCACCCATTCCGCCACCCATGCCGGCTGCCGCGATCGGAACAAATGCTGTTGATTCGCTCGGAACCAAGAGGTTGTTTAAAACAGAGACGCCCAAGTGCACGCGTTCGATAACCCGCAGTGCGTAACCTCTCAGAATCTGCTGGGCACAGATGGTCAATGCTGAAATCAGAATGCCCATCGCCATTGGATTGAGGCTGCCCGCCAGTCCCTTTGCAATCGTGGCCTGCTTCTTCGCCGAATCCAGAACATCGATCGAGTGAAAGGTGGACCAGATTCCCTCGAGCGTTCCAAGAACGCCGATCATCATGGCAAGAGTCGCCAGTGCGGGAAGGAGCGTCAGACGGGCTTCCAGTCGCGGCAGAAAGTGAATGGTTTCTTCTTCGATCGCCCCGCGTACGGTGGTCGGGTCAGACTCGGCAGCCTCAAGGGCCTTTAAGGCAATCAGCGGTAAAGATGTGCGGCCTGCGTTCTTGCAAAGTGAAACGGCGCGATCCAAATCTTCCGCGGCAATCGCTCGTCGAATATTGAGCAAAAAGCGGTCGAAGTTCAGATTGTAGACAAACTGCACCATCACGAATCGTTCAAAGAAAATCATCGCTGATATGAATCCGATTCCAAACAGCGCCAACACATAAGTGTTGCCCTGTTTGAAACTCAATGCGAGTTCAGCCCACATGGCAGATCTCCAGGAGGTTATAAAACCGTGAAAAAACAATACGGTACTTCCACCATTGTATCTCAAAACCGGCGGATTCGTTGTTGTCGCTGGTGCAGGCGGGACGCCTGACGGGGAAAGTCGCGGTTCTAACGGCGTTTGCGGGTATCTTTTGATGAATTATCAAGTTCGATTTTGAGGAGCGACCGGTCCTCGCCGATACGATTTTCCTGGGTCGAGGTCTTGATGGTGAGGGTTCCCCGATCGTGGGCACGGCTAAAAGCTTTCAAGATTTCAGGATCAAAAAGTTCGCGTTCCTCATGTAGCCTTTCCAGGGCATCTGACTGGTCGATGAATCCCGAGTAGGCGCGCCCTGAAACCATCGCGTCAAAAACATCGCAAATTCCGACAATCCGTCCGAAAAAAGGAATGTCCTCGCCCTTGAGGCCATCGGGATAGCCGGTCCCGTCCCAACGTTCGTGGTGGTACTTGATCCCTGAAACAAAGCGCGATGATCCAGGCAGGCGTTTGACAATTTCTGCGCCCAAGACGGGATGCAGTTTCATCTCCTGGTATTCTTCGGCGGACAAAAGCGAAGCCTTTTTAAGCACGGAATCAGGGACCCCGATTTTTCCGATGTCGTGGCACAAGGCGCTGATGAGAAGTTGCCGCTTTAGGTCACGACTCAATTTGAGCTCGTCGGCGATGGCAAGGCTGTATCGGCTCACCCGGTCTGAATGGCCGTGGGTATAGGTGTCTTTGGCTTCTATGGTGGCAACAAGCGTGTCGATCACCCCAATCATCCAGCCGTCAAGTTCCAGGCGCAGCAAAAATGTTTCTAATGTGGCTGCGACCCTCTCCAGTAATGCGAGAGCGGGTTGAATCTGGCCGTGGGC
>Ga0114970_10003612_pt1 | contig 11315 bp, 13 predicted proteins | sample M_140205_XF_Meta_FD_87030 | JGI IMG/M metagenome (GOLD analysis project Ga0114970, IMG submission 87030) | Freshwater microbial communities from Lake Montjoie, Canada to study carbon cycling - M_140205_XF_MetaG | ecosystem: Environmental > Aquatic > Freshwater > Lake | place: Lake Montjoie... | reverse complement strand
TAGTACACAAGAAGATAAAACATTTTCTAAATCAAAACCTTCAGAAAGAAGAACATCTACAGAAACAAAAACTAAACCTACTGAAACTCAAACTACTAGTAGTGGATTAGAAATGGGAAATGTTTACAATTATAAAGGTGTAGATTATGTATATCTTTTTGATGTTGAAGGTGTTTCATATTACATAGATACTGTAGAAAATGATACTGTAGAAGATTTACCAACTAATTTACCAATTAAAAAACAGTTTAAAACTGTTGTAGGTGATAATAATTTTATATATGTAAACAATACTGATAAAAAGTTTATATACATATATAGAGGTAGCCTCGGTGTAAAAGTAATAACTAAACCAAACGAGTATGAAATGTATTTATGTAAATTCTAATAAATGTAAACAATAAATTGTATTTTTGTAAATAATAAAATAAAGAATTATGGCTATTCCAACTAAAAAAATATATGGAAGAAATGGTAAACTAATGTTTGACCCTAATAATCCAGAGGATGTAAAAAACTATAAAGAAAAGCAACCTTTAATGGAAGCATTTAATATTGTAAGAGGAATTACAGACCCTAGAGGTGGTGGTGGATTAGTTGGTATGGCTAGAAAAGCTGCAAGTAAAGTAGTATCTAAAGCAATTGCTAAAGAAACAGTTAAGAAAGCAGCTAAATCTACAACTAAAAGAAGTAGTAAAAAAGTTACTACTACTGAAAACAAAGTAGAAAAACCAAATCTTACATTAGAGAATTTAAAGAAAGCATTAAATCCTTCTAGTGGATTACCAGGTTCTTTACCTAAAGTTGGAAGTAATAAATCAGTATCTACAAGTAATAAGTCTTTAACTTCTAATACTCCTAAGAGTAGAACTAGTCAAAAAACATTATTAGCTGGAGAAGAATCTAATGCAGTTATAAAAACAGCTGCTCCTAAAGTAAGAACTCTATCTGATTTTATGAAACAACAAAGTGAAGTAATAACTCCTTTGTTACCTAACGTTAAAACACTTCCATTTGGTTCTACTAAACTTCCAAAAATAAATAATGTTCTTGAGCAACAAGTTAAAGCTAATGCTTCCAGAAAAACAGTTAATAATGTAACAAGAAATGCAGAAGTACCAAAAACTTCTAATAATGTACCATTGCCAAGTATGAAAGAAGTTTTTAATAAACAAATGAATCCATCAAATCCTCTTGGACTAAAACTTCCTTTTGAAGATGCAATAGGTAGATTTAGAATTGGTGATTCTAAAATAGCAACATCTCAAGTTGATAATGTAGCACCAAAAGTTATACCAAAAGCTACTGAATTTACAGGAAGACCTACTTTTGGACCATACAGTTCAAGAGCAAATATATTATCTGAAGTAATACCATTTCAAAAAGATGTATATAAAAATCTTAGAGCAAAACAAGCTGCTGAAAAAGCAAAAGAAATAGCAAAAGAAATACCTAAAGAAAAATTAGATATTTTTTCAAAATCAGTATTAGGTACTGCAGGTTTAGGTATTGCAAGTGGTATAGCTTATCAAGGTTATAAAGGTTATCAAGGATTAACTAGTAAACCTATAGATTTAAATAATATTAATGAAAACGATTTAAGCGATAGTAAAGTATATAAAGATGTTAAAATACTTAAAACTTCAACTGGTGATAAAGGTATAATAAAAGACCCTAAAACTGGTAAATGGAAATATTTTAATAAAGATAAAGATGGAGTATTATTACAAGAAAAAAGTGGACTTGCAATAGGTGGTGGAGATGGTGGTGGAGGTAGTAAATCACCTAATACTGGTGGTAGAAGTGGAACTACTACACCTAGAAGTACAACTGGACAATCATTTGATAAAGCATTTGCTGAAGCTAGAAAACAAGCTGGTGGTGCTGCTGGTATTTTTGAATGGAATGGTAAAAAATATGGTACTGCATTAAAAGGAGAAACTGTACCTAAAGATAGAGTAGAAGTTGGTAAAACAACAACTCCACTTATGGGTGATGAAGAATATAAAAAAGACCCACGTTTAGCAACATTAAGACAGCAAGATGATGATAGACAATTACTAGCAAGAGCTGAAGCACAGAAGAAAGAAATGATGGAGTTTAAACCTACTGAAGTATTACCTACTAAACCGCTAAGTAGTCTTGTATTTAAAACTACAAATAGAAGAGATGAACAAGCTGCTTTATATAATATTGAAGCAGATAACAAACTACCACTTAAGAAAAAAAGATATGGTGGTAATTTAGCAATATTAAAATATATGAAATGAAGAAATTAATGCCAAATATAAAAACATTACCTACTATGAAAACTGGAGGTAGTATTAAAATAGACCCATCTAAAAAGGGAACATTTACTGCTCAAGCTACTAAAATGGGTATGGGTGTACAACAAGCTGCTAGTAAAATATTGTCAGCTAAAGAAGGAACTTATACTCCAGCTATGAGAAAGAAAGCTAACTTTGCTAAGAACTTTGCTAAATAAATAATATGGCTTGTAATATAATAAAAAGTTTAGATGGTACTAATACTATAATAGATTCTAAAGGAAATCCTAGTATTTTGTATGATAATTTACTACAATTATTAAGTGAATATCCATACACCACATCTGAATTAATTCCTACAGATGATATAAATAATTTAGCACTACAATATTATGAGTTAAGTAATACTCCTGAATTTAGGAGTAAGTATAATTTAACATCTAAACTAGATGTAGAAGTTTCTATTGATGATGTTATAAATCATATTCGTACTGAATATAGTTTTAATGAAAATGTAGAACAGAATATTGAAGAAGAAATTGTTAGTGAGTTTGGTGTTAATACTACAATAGATATACCTAAAGTAGATAAGTTATCTGATGAAGATAAAAGAAAAGAATTAGATATATTACTAAATGCTATAAATAAACTTAAAAGAGATAAAGTATATTCAGAGAAAACTATTAATACTATAACACAAATGATGCGTGATATAGGTTTTAATATGGGTAGTTTTGAAGAAATAGTAGTTAAGTCTAAGAAAAAATATCTTAAAAAAGAAAATGCTATAGTAGATATAACTGCTAAAATGATTCATCTTAGTGAAGGTGGTACTGTATCTGATTTACTAGAAGAAATAGGTCATATTATATCTGCACAACTAGATGGTGTAGAGTTTAAACAAGCATTGGAGATAATTAAAAATGACCCAAAGTATAATAGTGAAATGCAGAAGTATATTGCTATATATCAATCTGAAGAACAATATACTGGAGAAGATGCTATAAATAAAGCTGCAACAGAAGTACTAGGACAATTAATAGGAGAACAATTAAGTAATAAATTAGAAGAAGATACTGATTCAGCATTAGTTAGTATGATAAAAAGTTTTATAAAATCAGTATTGAATTTGTTTAAAGGTAAATTTGAATTACATACTTATGTATCACAGTCTGTAGATTACTTTATTAAAACTCCTAATAGACCATTTAAAAGAGAAACTCATTATTATTCATTAAATAATAATAAAAAGAATTATGAAAGATTGTTGTATAATTTAAAACAACAACTTAATAAATTGATGGATTTAAAAAGTAAATACGATGTAAATAAAATTGACAATAAATTATTTAAATCTAGTACTAACTATAACAGATTAGCTAACTTAGAAAAACAAATATCTTTAATAGCTAATGAATGGATGGATGTAAAAACTGATAAGAATCTTATTGAATTTTTAAACTCAATGTTATATGATACAGATGAAGTAGTTGATTGGATTAAAAAATATATAGATGTTGCTGATAATGATGTACTTATTAAATTATCAGATGGTACTGAAGAAGAATTAAAAACATTTATTACATTAGGATTAAAAGATGATTTTAATGTATCAGATGTTTCATTATCAGCTTTATCTCAAGCTAGAGATTATGTTAATAACTATAGTTCTGCAATATTAATATTAAATAACATCATTGATAATAATAAAACATTATCTCAAGAAGTTAAAATTGATATGAAAAAATATGTAAGTAATCTAAGAGATAGATTAGCTTTCATAGAAAATAGTGTAAATGAAATAAATGTATTAAAAACAAAAGAAACCATTAAAGCACTTGTTGAAGAAACAGGAGTTACTTATGACTATAATTCATTACCTGATACTGTTAAAAATGCTATGGAAAGTTATGAAAGTACAACAGATTTAAATACTGCTGAAGTATGGTTTGGTCCAATGGGAATGGTTAATTCATCTATTAGTAGATTAGTTGATGGAGTATTTAATCTTGTATATAATAATGCTAGAATTAAAACTATTGATTTCTCTAATACTTTCCTAGATAAATTTAAGTCTTACATAGGTAGAGATATGTCATTTGTAGCAGAAAAGTATAATGGTAAAACAACTGGAGATTTTATAGATGAATATCATTGGGGTCAATGGAATATAGAAAGAGTTAAGTTTATGAAAGAACTTAATGCTAGTAAAGATTATAACTTTCCAGTAGATGCTTATTTAAGAGGTGAAGAATTTGATGATATAAAATTATTTAATAGAGAGAAAAAAGAATTAACTGATAGATTAGAAAAATTAAATGATGAATTATTAGGAAAAATGCCTAATAGTCAGGAGTATGATGAACTTAAAGAAATTATTGATAATTTAAGTATTAAAATAGAAGTATTTGAAGAAAAAGCAGAAATGTTTGATGATTATCTAAATAAAATAAACAATTGGTATAGTACTAATTCTAAACAAAGACATAATGTTGATGATATTATAAATCATTATGAGAAAATATTAGATGCTGATGATTTTAATATATGGTATGATAGAAATGTAGTAACTAACTCTAAAAATAAAGTATTATTCTACAAAGGAGAATTAAGTCAACCATCTGAAAAATGGAAAAATAAAGATTTTAATAAATTAAGTGCAGAACAAAAAAGAATTATAGCAGAATTAAAAACATACAAGAAAGAATTTGATGATATAGTAGGTTTACCTACTAATACGTTAATGCCTCAAATGTATCAAAGTATGTTAAATAGTCTATATGATGGTAAACTATCTAATGTAGGTAAAAACTTAAAAGGTCAATTAAAACGAGCATTTACTAGAACTTCAGATGATACTCAATTTGAACCTGAAGATGAGATGAGACACTTTAAAGAAGATAATAGAGTTATTAGCTATTTAGGAAGTAGATATACTAAAAGATTACAGAATCCTGAATTTATAAGTACTGATATTCTTGGCTCGATGATTGGTTATGCACAAATGGCTTATGAGTTTAAAGAAAAGATGCAAAGATTAGATAGTTTTGAATTACTTGCACAAAAAACAAAAGATACTAAATTTATAGATTCTAAAACTAAAACTGTAACTAGTGGAGATGCTTCAAATGCTTTTAAAAGATTACAAAATCATTTTGATGCACATTTAATGGAAAAAGCTGAAGACCCTATAGAACTTAGAATACCAGGAACTAATATTAATGTTAATATGAATAAAGTATTAACTAAATTTAATAAATGGATTTCTCATACTAATTTAGCTCTTAGTGGTGTAACTCAATTAGCTAATATAGCTACATCAAGAATTAACTTATTACTAGAGAATATTTTAGGAGAACATACAACAATAAAATCTAATACATTTGCTCATAAAGAAGTATATAAATTATATACTAGTGAAACAATTAAAGATTTTGGTAGAACAAGAAAAACAAATAAATTAGATTTAATGCTAAGATATTTTGGTTTATCAGAAAGTGCTGATAGTTTATTTAATGATTTAGATAAAAATATTATGCTTCGTAAACCAATAAGTACTGTAGCTTATGCTGGATATGAATTAGGTTCTTATTATATAAATAGTATATTATTAGTTTCTATTCTTAAAAATAATAGAATTTATAATGGTAAATTATATACTGAACAAAACTTTAAAAATGAAAATGCTACTGTATCTTTTGATAGTTTAATATCAGCTTATGATTTAATATCAATTAAAGATGGTAAACTTGAACATAAAGGATTAAGTTCTAGTGAAATAAATTTATTAGTAAATAAAATAAGAGATTTATCTAAAAAAGTAGATGGTAAATTAACTAGAGAAGATTATGCTATGGCTCATAGTAATATTATAGGTATGTCAGCATTAATACATCGTAACTGGATTATTGATGGAGCATTTAGAAGAGTTAAAGCTAAAGGATTAAACTTTAAAACTGGAGAAGTCGATGAAGGTTATTGGAGAAGTACATGGGAAGTAATAAGAAAAGCATATTATAATCCTGAAAAGATTAAAATGTTAATGAATCTTCGTACTAATTATAAAAAGTTATCAAAAGAACAACGATTAGGATTAAATAGAACTTTATTAGATTTAGCTAGTATATCAGCTATGATAGTAATAGCAGGATTTATATTTAATGGAGAAGATGATGATGATGAAGATTCTCAATTCTTAGCATATTTATCTAATCGTATATTGTTAGAAACAACATCTTTTTATAATCCTTATGAAATTATATATGCTGTTACTGACCCATTAGTATCAGCTAGACAATTAGAAACTTTAATGCAATTAGGAAATGCTGTTGATTTTACTGAAATAAAAAGAGGTAAATGGGAAGGTTACACTAGGTCAGAAAAATATTGGCTTAATATGATTCCTGGTGTAAAAGGTTTTATGCAAGGACAAGATACTCAATCAAGTAATCAATTCTTAAAGAATAAACAATTAATGTGGTTATATTAAAAAAAGAAGGGTTACTCAATTAAGAGTAACCCTTTATAAATAATCTCCCACATGTTTCTACTTCAATAATTTCTTTATAGTTGTTATATTACAACAATAAGATGTAAATATTTCTTTAACATTTGTCTTTCTAATAACAAACGAATCACCTACATTATACCAAGCTATACCATAGGGTTTATTCTTAGGATAATCTTGATTCTTAGTAATATAATGATAACCTAAACCAAATAACAGTTTATGTACTTCATTACTTTCTTCTAAACTTTTAAGTTTAATTTTACCTGATAATACTACTGATAACATGGATAGTTTTTTGCTATGTAAATAATAACAGCTACTAATATATTCCAACTAATAAAGTTGGCTATATATAACCATTTTAAAATTCTGTAATATTTATTTAAGTCTTTCATGATTGTAAATATACAAATTAATTATTTATTATACAACTGTCTAGTATCTATATTTGTATAAGTTTTTACTATTTCTCTAATCTTATTACCAAAAGATTCAGCCATTTTAATTCTATCATCCATTGATAACTCTTCAGATTCTTGTAAATTCCAAATACGATCTAGCACTACTGATGAGAATATTTTAATACCAGCTCTAAAGCCTTCATCTGTAAACTCTGGTTGGATTCCTATATTAGCTTCATACTCGAGTAGAGTTATTTCTATTTCTTCTAATACAGGACTTAGTTTTTTACCTATCATTTTGTTTAGATATATTGTTCAGCTAATTCCCATAATTTAGTGTTAATAGTATTATCATTAACAAAATTATTAATAGGTCTACTATGTCTATTAGTTGGTAATTTAATACCACCTCTAATAAGTTTCTCTTGTACTACATTAAATACTGTCCATAAATCATCAGAGTAATCTTCAATTCTTGATGGTTTAACTACATCATTTATATTAATACCTATAGCATTAATAAATCTGATTTGTAAAGCATTGTAAGTAAAATTATCAATCTCATCATTACTTAATGTTCTATCTTTCATTCTATTAATATTATTCATAATAACAGGAATCTTTTCATAGAATGAATTGATAATAATATCAGTAGATGAAGCGTTTAAATCTAAATGTTTAATAGATATAGATTGATTAATACTAGTAGGTACTACTAATCCATTAGAACATACTAATCTGTATATTCCAGTATTAATAGTCATCTTTTTAATCCCATTATGTGAGTTAGTAAACATTAATTGTGGTAGTAAATCTCCAACAGTAGCAATATCATTATTTCTTAATATTACTTGATGTGGAGCATACTCTGACTTACTAACTTGTCTAGCTGAATGAATTGTCCAATCAGCATCAATAAACTTCTGTAAATAATACTCTGAATCAGCAAAAGAATATCTATCAGATACTTTAGGTGATGGAGTTTTAGTAAAAATAGCTGGTACTCTTGTTCGTAAAGAGTCTAATGTTATACTCATAATTTGTTGGTTTAATACCATCCTTTTATTAAGTCAATAATAAAATAGATAGCGTACATTAATGTTACTATAGCTCCAGCAGCAACAAAGCCACGAGCTAGTAAGTCAAGATACTTCTGATTGTCTGGTTTCATAAATTAAAAGCTTTTAATGAATATTCAAATGGATTGTTAGGTATTGATTTTATCTCATCTAACATTTGTTCAACTACGTTAGCTATTTCTCTCTGTGATGGTGATAGTAAATTTCTTTTCTTATATATCTGTACAAAACCATCAAATGACATCATCTTATTACTGTTTATCTGTGAATTATACATCTTAAAAAACCTAGCAGATTCTTTAGCTCTAGCTTTTGGCATTCCAGCTTCTACTAATTCATTTAAACAAGTGTGATATATTTCATTTAATATTTTACTTTGTGATTTTAACATATCATACCAAAACTCACCAGTTTTACCATATTCTAACCAATCATTAGGTAGATAAAACTTATCTTCTTTTAATTCTTTGTATCTAGCTGATTCAGCATTTTCAGCAGTAAGAGCTACAGAATGTTTTAGAAACTGAATATGAGTTGCTATTTCTGTTGTTGTTACAAAGTGTAATGTACTAAATCTAAATGGTGATGTATGATTTTCTGTAGATAAATATAATAATAACTGTTCAATATTCCTAATTCTTTTAGAATTAGATAGAATATAATCAATAATTACATCAACTCTATTCTCTATTTCAAGAGGCATTTCTAAATCTAACTCTAAGAATGTAGAACTCCATGCAGCTAGTGAATGAGTTTTATCTCCACCATAGTGTCCTATTAGTATAGCTTTGTTATCTGTCATAATTTATTTGTTTAATAAATACACAATTAAATTCGTTAACAAATTTAATCCTGCTAATAATGCTATTAAAGATGAAATAGCAAAACCAATCCAGTATAATTTTTCTCTATTTTTCTCTGTCATAATTCTGCATTAAAGTTACAATCACCAAAGCTTTTTATATGGTCTCTAATCTTTCTACCAAGTATTAAATCTGCATAATCAGATATTATACTTTCATCCATTTGTTTTACTATTGTAGTAAGTTCTGGTTTATCTACTGAATTTACATCATAAAATTCATCCAGTAATGCTAAATTATCTCCTAACTTTTCTTCAATGAGTTTAATTTCATTCTCACAGTCTTCTAAGTTATCTTCATCAAAATAATATTCAAGGTAATCTGGTGGTTGTCCTATAACACCAAATCTATCGGCTGCATTAGAACTTTGTAATCCAAACCAGAATTTACCTTCAATATCTCCATCATAATATCTTCCCATTGTTATTTTGTTTTAGTTATTAAAAATGCCGTCTAGTTCCGAGCTGCCAATTCATCCTCTGACGCAATTAGGTGTAAAGAAATGCTTAATTAAATAAGAACATCACCTAATCCCGAGGTCTGCAAATGTCTTCAAATTGCTCAATAATTAAATCACAATGATTTATCATATTTAGTATTTCTTTAGTATAATTACTATTTAAATACTGTTCATAATATATAACATGTTTAATTCCTGATGCAACTATAAGTTTTAAACAATCATTACATGGTTGTAGTGATGTGTACATAGTACAGTTATTAACTGGTATTCCATATTTAGCTGCCATCATTAGTGCATTTTGTTCAGCATGAATCTCATATAATAATGACCATCTATGGTGTTCATCTTTATCAAAAGTATCACCATCAAATATATCATTACAGTTATCAAATCCTGATACAGTACCATTATATCCTGTAGATATAATTCTACCATCTCTAGCAATAATAGCTCCTACTTTCTTAGAAACACATTTAGATTCTAATCCAAGTCTTACAGCTGTTTCAATAAAGAATTTATGTTTCATTTTATTAAGTTTATTTCTCTAATAACATCTATGTAAAATTCTTTATCTTCCTTATGTCTTTTAATAATATTAACATGTACTATAGCCATCTTTTTAGCTAACTGTAATATATGAACAGCTTCAAATAAATCTTCATCACATATTAATACAGAATAAAATTCAAGGAATATATAGTTAGCTAAATCTTTAGGATTTGACATCATGCTTATACTTTATTGTGAAATAATATTCTATTTCCTCTAGTATTTCTTCATCATTTTCAGGTGCTTCACCAATCCAGTTTACACATTCTATATACTTGTTATCAATAGTATTGACAACTATAATAAAGAACTCGTAATCTTTGTCTTTAATACTATAGTATCCTTTATAAGTATGAGTATACTCAATAGGTTTTTTATCAAATTTTAATCCTTTCATAATTTAAAATATGTATCTAATATTATTCCAAGATATTAATTCATTATGTAACTCTTTAAACTGGTTAATCCATTTAGTTTTGTATTTAACCTTGTATCTAAGATTTAATCCTCCACATTGAGATACTTTATCTTCTTGTATTTCAGGATTCCATAATAAATCTTCTCCAGCAATATTATTAGTAATGTTATAATCGTGTTTATTCTTGTTGTGTGTTAAAAATATAACTTCACTGTGTACATTATCTTTATCAGTAACTAGTTTATTAACGTTCTTAAATAAGATTCTATATTCATCTAACCAATTATCTGTAACAATAACAGGACTAAAGTTTATATGAACATCGTACCCAGCTTTCTTAAACATATCAATAGCTTTTATTCTATCTATTATGGTAGAAGTATTAGGTTCTAGTATAGTAGAATATTTCTGTGGCATTAAACTAAATCTAATTCTAACTTTTCCTTCAGGATTAAATGATAATAGTTTAGGATTCACATACTTAGTAGCAAATGTAGCCATAGCTTTATCATGATTTTTAAAGAATGTAAATATAGCTTCCCAGTCGTAGTATTTAGCATGGAGTGATAAATCATCATTATAAGCAATATCGTAAGTTACATACTTATCATGTGTTTGATTAGGTTTATCAACTGTAGCAAACATACTATGATTATTAATAGCTGTTAGTATATCAAATGTATTTGTAGCTACTAATACACCTGTAGGTTTATGTCTTTTAAGTGTACAGTATGAGCAATTGAATAAACAACCGTAACCAAATGC
>Ga0114970_10003610_pt1 | contig 11322 bp, 12 predicted proteins | sample M_140205_XF_Meta_FD_87030 | JGI IMG/M metagenome (GOLD analysis project Ga0114970, IMG submission 87030) | Freshwater microbial communities from Lake Montjoie, Canada to study carbon cycling - M_140205_XF_MetaG | ecosystem: Environmental > Aquatic > Freshwater > Lake | place: Lake Montjoie... | reverse complement strand
ATTCATGAACAAAGTTTAAAAAGAGTATCTGAAACGTATGGCGCAAAAGTGGTTGGCCTAGATGATATTTACGATATTGAGATGGATATTTATGCTCCATGTGCTTTAGGTGCAACGATTAATAGTGATACTTTATCTCGCTTGAAGTGTTCAATCATTGCAGGCGCTGCTAATAATCAGTTGCAGCAAGAAGATGTTCATGGGTTAAACGTTATGCAAAAGGGAATTATTTATGCGCCAGATTTTGCCTTAAATGCAGGAGGTGTAATTAATTGTTATTCTGAGGTAAAAGGCTATTCTTCTGAATGGGCAATGTCAAAAGCGGATGAAATTTATAATACGATTTCGAATATTGTAAAAAGATCAAAAACTGAAAATATCCCAACGTATCAGATTGCTAATAAAATGGCTGAAGAAAGAATAGAATCAATTGGGAAAGTTAAGTTACCAATGTAATGATGGAAGTTTAAATATATTTTTAAAACTTTCATAAAATAAATAGAATGCTGAATAGAAGACATTTAAGGATCAAAGTATTACAAGCTCTTTATGCTTATTATCAATCAAATGAAGACAGTTATAAACGGACTGAAAATGATATGATGCAAGCTATCGAAAGAATTTATGATTTGTACATTTATCTGATGTTAACATTTGGTGAATTGAATTCAATTGCTGCCAGGAGAATTGAAGAAAATAAAAAGAAAATTCGCCCTTCTGATCTTGAATTGAATCCAAACATGAAATTTGTTGAGAACGATTTAATAAAATTGTTGAACGAAAACAAAGAATTAAGAGCTATTTCTGAAGATTTAAAAGTGAATTGGGTAGGGGATGATCACCAAGAAATGTTCAAGAAAATGCTTCTTCATATTCGTGAAAGTGAGACTTATTTTGAATTTATGGAGAATGGAGTAACTGGATTTGAAGAAGATAAACAGTTCGCATTAGCGCTTTTTAAAACAGAGATTGCCAATTATCCTTTACTGTATGATTTTTTCGAAGAAAAGAGTATTCAATGGATGGATGATATCGATCTTGCATGTTCAATGGTATTAAAAACAATGAAAGCTTTCACGTTGGAGGGAGATAATGATATCCTAAAATTATACAAAGATAAAGAGGATGAACAGCAATTTGTAACTGAACTGCTTCGTAAAACGATTTCTTTGGATAAAGAAAATGAAGTCCTAATTGATGATTTAACGAAAAATTGGGAATTAGATCGTATTGCAAAAATGGATGTTGTGCTGATGAAAATGGCAATTACTGAATTTCAAATTTTCAATAGTATTCCAACAAAAGTGACATTGAATGAATATATTGAAATTTCCAAATTTTATAGTACGCCCAAAAGTCACACGTTTATCAATGGAGTTCTTGATAAGGCCATAGATCGATTGACAAAAGACAATAAAATTATAAAAGTTGGAAGAGGGCTTATTAATTAGCCTTCATTGTATAAAAACAAAAACAAGAAGAATGAAAAATAAATGTTTACTTTTTATTGGATTAGCACTTTTAGCTCAATCTTGCACAGATACTTCCAAAGTGGAAGTTGGAAATAAAACAACCATGACCGTCAATCTCGTTTATGATGCTGGAAATGTTGTCAAAGGAGAAGTTATCGATGCTAAATTTGTACTCAAAAATACCGGAAAATATCCTTTAGTGATTGGCGACGCAAAAGGTTCTTGCAGTTGTACGATTGCAGAAAAACCAGAACAACCAATTGCTCCGGGTGAAGAAGGAGAAATCAAGGCGCATGTTACAACAATGAATGCAATCGCTGGAAACATAAATAAATCAATTAATATTGTAGCTAATACAGAGCCGTCCGTTACGCAAGTGATCGTAAAAGCAAATATCTTAAACAAGTAAATAATTAAATTAATATATAAGAAGATGAATCCACAAGTGATAATGTTAGTGTTAATGTTGGTCGTATTTTATTTCTTTATGATCAGACCTCAGCAAAAAAAGCAAAAAGAGTTAAAAGCTTTTAGAGAAAATATGAAAGCTGGTGATAAAGTAGTTACCATTGGAGGAATTCATGGTAAAATTTTAGAATTAAGTGATGCAACGGTATTAATTAGTACTGAAGGTAGTAAATTACGATTAGATAAATCTGCTATTGCAACTAGTTCGGCAGATCAATTAACACCAACTGCTTAATCCTCTTTTAGTATATATTTTAAGTCCGAACTAGAATTAGTTCGGACTTTTTTGTTATATTTAAAAGATTTAATGATAAAAATCCGAGAATTATATGAGAGTTTTCCTAGTTGTCTTTTCTTTTTTATTGGTCTTGGTTTCTTGTAAGCAAGAGACGGTTCATGAGGATTGTGGTTTATGCGGGGTTAATATGAATAGGGTAGACACACCTGAAGATCCAGAAGCGGCCATGCTGCAAGTGAAGGAAGCAGACACTTCCACCGCTGGTAATGCCGAATTCAAGGAGAATAAACTTAAAATCGAAAAAATTTATGGGGAACAGTGGGATTTTTGTAAATGTGTTGTAGCAAATGACTCCCTTGATAAGGCAGTAAAAGCTGGAGATATTACAGATAAACTAATGGAGAGGTTTGATGAAGTGGATAGAAAATGTAAATCATTTCTAGTAATGGATAATATGCATACTCCTGAAGAGAGAGCAAAACATGATAAGAAAATTAGAAATTGTTTAAGAGCAGCAGGAATTCGATAATAGAATATGGACTTGCCTTCAAATTCTGGAGGCAAAGGTAAGCTATGCTGCTAATAAGACTTCTATTAATAGTATCTTAATTACTCATGCAGAACCTACTGTACAGTGATAATATATTTCTTCTAATAAAAATAATTATAATATGTGTGTCTTAAGTTAAAAATAAATGATGAAATATTTTTTTTAATGAAATTATTTTAATAACTTTTTGACCTAATAAAAATATTAACTAAAGCCTTTTGTATGAAAAATCTAACACTATTGGTTGGCATGACTTTGATCAGTTGTACTCTCTTTTCTCAAGAAATTGTTGATAAGAAAACAATTTTAAAAGAAGATAAAGCCGTTATTAAGAATGATAAAGTGACTATAAAAAGTGATGAAACACAAATTGAGCAAGATGCCAAAGATTTAGCGAAAATTAAGGCTGAAAAAAATAAAGAGGCAGAACTTCAGATGAAAGAAAAAATTAAACAAGATAAATTAAAATTAAAAGCAGATCAGGCTCAGTTAAAAAAAGATGAAAGTAAGTTGCAAAAAGATTCAGACGCCAAGGAAGTAAAACCTGAAAAAGTAAAAGTAGTCGAAAAAGCTGATAAAAAATGAAGTTTATATTATAAACTTCTTACTATGATTTGAATACTTTTTTTAATAAAAAAAGAGGCTGTATCAAAACTCGATATAGCCTCTTTTTTGTGAAATTTGTTCGCACCCACCTTCAGGAGCATTTTCAAATTTTTAATTCTCGAGGACTTCTTTTCTCTTTTGAGACATCCTCTTTTTCTTAATAATAAATAGCTCTTCTCACTTTAGCAATATGTTTTGCTAAACGAATTACTTGTTTTGTATAACCAAACTCATTGTCATACCATGCGTATAAAACGATGTTTTCCCCATCTACAGAAACGATTGTAGCTTTTGAATCATATACTGAACAACACGTGTTTCCGATTATGTCGGAAGATACCAATTCAGGATCAAAAGAGTAATAAATTTGATTCACTAATTCTCCATTTAATGCAGCATCTTTAATAATTGCATTTACTTCATCAACAGTTGTTTTTTTGTCAATTTGTAAACTTAATATCGCTAGAGATCCGTTTGGCGTAGGAACACGCACTGCGTTAGCAGTCAATTTATCTTTTAAATGTGGAATCACTTTTGTGACTGCTGCTCCTGCACCTGTTGACGTGATTACCATATTGACAGCAGCTGATCTACCTCTTCGAGAAGATTTGTGCATGTTATCTAATAGATTTTGGTCATTTGTGTAAGCATGCACAGTTTCAATGTGCCCCTTAACAACTCCTAATGTATCATTTATAATTTTTAATACCGGAGAAATAGCGTTCGTTGTACAAGAAGCTGCTGAAAAAATATCTTCATTTTCTACATCAATGTCGACATGATTTATTCCGTAAACAATGTTTGGAATTTCTTTTCCTGGGGCTGTAAGAAGCACTTTTGAAACACCATTCGCTTGTAAATGTCTTGACAATGCTACGCGATCAGTGTACACTCCTGTATTATCAATCACTAAAGCATTGGAAATTCCATACGCAGTGTAATCAATATCTTCAGGGTTCTTAGCATCTATCATTTGAACAATTTGTCCATTAATAATAAGTGATTTGTTGGGTAAATCCGCTTGAACAGAACCTTTAAACGCTCCATGAACAGAATCATTTCTCAACAATGCTGCTCTCTTTGTGATATCTGCATCGGAAGAACCACGCGTAACAATTGCACGAAGTCTTAATTGTTGACCTTTCCCCGCTTGTTTTATCAACTCACGAGCAGCTAATCTGCCAATACGACCAAAACCATATAATACAACGTCTCTTGGTTCAGTACTGCTATCTTCAGAATGACCAATATTTGATAACTTATCGTTTAAAAAAGTAACTTTACTATCATATTTTTCTTGAGCAGCTAGCCATTCACTTGCTAGTTTTCCAATATCTAATTTACAAGGAGCTAAATTTAGTTTCAAAATCTCTTCCGCTAATTCTGACGTAGTAAAAATATCGATAGGTTTATTTACAACCTCACGTGCATATTCATGAAGGTTTAAAATTTCTGAAATCGTCACATCTGTTAAATGATTTCGGAACAATACTAATTCAATTCCTTTATCATATAAAAGTTGACCTACTTTACTCGTAAGTTTTACTGCAGCACGTTCTTTTGCTACATGAGTTTTTAATACTGTTTCGTATCCTAAATCAGTTGCCATTTTTTTTTGATTTTGATTTACTGTTAATATAATTTACCTGTTAAATAAAAGAATAAAGAAAAAAGGCTGCACACAAAATGTGGGCAGCCTTTTTTATTTTAGCCTAAATATGCTTTCAATAATTTATTTCGAGAGGCGTGTCTTAGTCTTCTAATCGCCTTTTCTTTTATTTGTCTAACTCTTTCGCGCGTTAAGTTAAATTTAGCACCGATTTCTTCCAAAGTTAATCCATGATTCATTCCAATTCCGAAAAATAAACGAATAATTTCACGTTCTTTATCTGTAAGAGTGCTTAATGAACGCTCAATTTCTTTCTGAAGTGATTCAGCCATTAAAGCATGATCCGCTTTTGGAGAATCAGGATTAGCCATGACATCCATTAATGTCCCTCCGTCTTCTGCAGAAGATAATGGAGCATCCATAGATACATGTCGTCCAGAAACGCTTAAACTTTCCTTAATCTTATCTTCAGGAACTTCTAACGCTTCAGCAAGTTCTTCTGCAGATGGCTGACGTTCAAATTCTTGCTCTAATCTAGAAAAAGCTTTGTTTATTTTATTTAATGAACCCACTTGATTCAAAGGTAAACGAACAATACGCGCTTGCTCTGCTAATGCTTGAAGGATCGATTGACGAATCCACCATACTGCATAGGAGATAAACTTGAATCCACGAGTTTCGTCAAATTTCTGAGCTGCTTTTATCAGCCCTAAATTACCTTCATTTATTAAATCGGGTAGTGTTAAACCTTGATTTTGATATTGCTTTGCTACAGATACGACAAATCTAAGATTTGCTCTTGTCAATTTTTCGAGTGACTTTTGGTCACCGGCTCTAATTTTTTGCGCCAGAATTACTTCTTCCTCCGCTGTAATCAACTCTTCCTTACCAATATCTTGTAAATACTTATCAAGTGATTGACTTTCGCGATTGGTAATCGACTTCGTAATTTTTAGCTGTCTCATTCTACTATTCTCTCTGTTTTAGAACTTGGTTTATTCGAAAATGTCTGCAAAGGTCGATGAAAAATAAGTGTTATCCAAATATTAATGGTATATTTTTTTTCCTATGCTTTTGTCAAAAATTATGCCTTTTTTTAATTAAATTTCAAATCCTACGAAAAGTTTTTCACCTGTTGGTGATATCACTTCTAACCAAACTACGCTTGAACCTTGATTAAGCTTATTAGTAAGCTGCTCGATTGTTTGTATTAATTCATTGTTAACTTTTATGATAATCATACCTTCTGTGAGTCCTTGCGATTTTAATTTACCAGCATTTAAAGTTTTTATTTTTACACCATTTCTGATGGAAAGCTCTTTTTTCTCTTTATCAGTTGCTTCGATAAATGTAGCACCAAGTGCCATGTTTTTTTGTATTTCCGTTTTTGTCACGAGTTTAGTATCACCATCAGAATTTCGCAATATTAATTCTTTTACTAACTCTTCATTATTTTTGTTACGAATTGTGATAGATATTTTATCGCCAGGTCTTCTTTTCCCAACTTCTTCTTGCAAAGCAGCTACTGAATTTACATCTTGTGTTCCTATTTTTAGAATTACGTCCCCATTATTAATACCCGCTTTGTCAGCACTTCCTCCTTCATTTATTTTGGATAGAAATACACCTTTTAAATTAGGCAAATTATTTTTTTCTTTAATTTCTTGGGTAATATCTGAAATTTGAACTCCTAAGAATGCTCTTTGAACGATACCGAAATCAATCAAGTCGTTTAAGACTTTATAAACAAGATTAACAGGGATAGCAAACGCATATCCTGCATAGGATCCCGTTTGTGATTGGATGGCTGTATTTATTCCAATCAATTCGCCCCGCACATTAACTAATGCACCTCCGCTATTCCCCGGGTTAACAGCAGCATCTGTTTGAATAAAAGATTCAATCGGAATAATATCTGTTTTTGTTCTGTCTGATAATAAGTTTATATTTCTCGCTTTCGCTGACACAATTCCAGCAGTAACTGTCGATGTTAAATTGAACGGATTCCCCACTGCTAAAACCCATTCACCTACTTTGACATTATCACTATTACCAATAACAATTGGTTGCAAATTTTTACCTTCAATTTTCAATACCGCAATATCAGTTGATGGATCGGTAGCGATTAATTTTGCTTTGTATTTAGAATTATCATTTAGAATGACTTCAATTTCACTTGCATTTTCAATTACATGATTGTTCGTGACGATGTATCCATCTACTGATACAATCACTCCAGAGCCAGAACCTGCCCCATATTGTTTGAATTCTTTCCCTCCAGCTCCTGGACCATAAAACATTTCCGAAAATAAATCACGCTGAAAATTAGTTGTTACTACTTTTGTAGTGACATGCACAACGGAATTAATTGAATTTTCTGATGCTTGCACAAAATCGCCAGTCATTGCTTGACTTTCATTCAAACTAGTGCTTGTCGCAAATTTATTTCTGTCACCACCAACGACCGAGTCGGTTGAACCTATTAGTGGATTGCCACTCAACATTAAAAATGCACTCAATGGTAACATTCCTCCTAAAAGTCCTAATCCTATAAACTTCAAGTTGCTTTTCATACTGCTGTAAATTAATTTATTTTTTGATTTTTTTACGAAATTAAGGAAATAACGAATTACTTTATATTTTGTTGCTTTATTCATTGTTAAAGAATGTTAAGCCAATTAGAGTAAAAAAATGAGTCGAATGAGATTTCATATTGATTTTATCTCAAGGTAAGAAATTCGATCTCATTTTCTACTTTTTTTCTATAAAATATAGCTCACCCCTTTTTGTATTGCTTAGAATATTCAATATATTTTAGGTATTTTTGCGCTATTAAACTCAGTTTTTTAAAATGATTGTGCATTTTTCTAAATACCAAGGAACAGGAAATGATTTTGTGATGCTAGATAATTTATCTGGTACATATGATGATTTATCTATCGAAGTTATTAGATTTTTATGTGATCGTCGTTTTGGTATTGGCGCTGACGGTTTAATTAAGATAAATTCACATGAAACGGCTGATTTTGAAATGGATTATTATAATTCAGATGGTTCCAAAAGTTTTTGTGGAAATGGAGCTAGATGTTCAGTAGTTTATGCCGAAACATTAGGATTGGATGTTTCTATAACTACTTTTTCAGCTATAGATGGCTTGCATCAAGCGAGTAAAATAGGAGAAGTTGTTTCGCTTCAAATGAAAGATGTTGCCGAAATCAATAGCAGTGGAAAAGATTTCGTTTTATACACGGGATCGCCGCATTACGTCCGGTTTACGAATGATATTAATGCTGTCGATATTGTTGATTTTGGTAAAGAAATTAGATTTTCTCCAGAATTCAATGCGGAAGGAATTAATGTAAATTTAGTTCAAGTGACTAGTGATAAAAAATTGATAGTCAATACGTATGAACGTGGAGTTGAAGATGAAACGCTTTCATGCGGAACAGGTGTTACAGCATGTGCTCTCGCGTATGGTTTTCAAAATAATTTACTAGGCAATCAATCAATCGAAGTTAAAGTGAAGGGAGGTGAATTGATTGTGTCATTTCTTCAAAAAAATCAAGGGGAATTTATTGATATTCAATTAATAGGTCCTGCTAAGTTTGTATTTTCAGGTGAAGTAAATGTATAGTTTTCAATTTGATAACATTACTCAATTAAAAGATTTTCAAGAACTTAATTTCGGATGCTATCTATGTATTTGGTACGCAGATAAAATACCACCACATATCGGAATTTCAATCAATGGTTCTTATTATAGTTTAAAAGTGAATGGAAAAGATACGGCTATTCCTATTAATGAAATTGTGAAAATTATAGATAAAAAGAAAATCTGTACTGTTTTTGTTGAGATACCAATACATATTGATTGCGTAGAGGTCGAAAGAATTTTTTCTAGGTATAAATGTGCGAAGGAAGGTGAATCAACTTGTCTTTCTCCTATTACGGAGATGTATTCTGTAAATAACCAGATCGATATGTTAGCAGATTTGTTAAATTATTTTCAAGGTAAACAGCAAATCGGTCAACTATTTGGATTAAATTTGATTCCTGATTTCAAAGGTATTCTTACTTATAATAAGAAAGATATTGAAGCTCGTTTAAAACAATTAAGTGAAAAGTCAACTAGAAATGTTTAAAGGTATAAATGTTTATTTACGATTAGTTGAACCAGCGGATGCGGCAAAAATTATGCTATGGGAAAATAATACGGCTCATTGGAAAGTTTCTGACACGGAGGTACCTTTTTCTATGCAAGATATTCTTTATTTAATTGATCAGGCGCATAATATCAGAACAACTGGGCAATTGAGATTTGTGATCTGTTTAATTAGTTCGGATGAAGAAATTGGTATTATTGATCTATTTGAGGCTAATTTTAAACATGGAAGGGCAGGTGTAGGCATTTTAATAGGAGAACATGATAAACGTGCAAACGGATTCGCAACAGAAAGTGTGGGGATTATAAAAGAATATGCTCTCTCAGTATTAGGCTTTCACAGTTTGTTCTGTTCAATTCATGCAGATAATGAAGCCAGCATAAAACTATTTGAAAAATGTGGATTTGAAAAAATTGGTACCAGAAAAGAATGGTATATAGACAAAGGAAAAAGGATTGACGAAATATTATTTCAGGTATGTTTAAAAAAATAAGTATTGCAGTAGGAATTGTTGGAATAATAGTAATTATACTGGCATCAAGTAAGATCGGGTTATTTTTAGATGGGAGAAAGTCTACTTTAAACGCGGAGAAAAAAGAGTTATTCTTTAATTCTATTGGAGGTTCTGAAGGTTTAGCAGATCAATTATTGAAATTACAATTAATAGATAATCGTGAAGCGTTTCTTTCGGTCGCTAAATATAAAAATTTAGATAAGAAAAGTTTAGCTTCAGGTAAATATGTTATTGAACCTGCTACATCCTATAGAGCATTATTGAATGGTTTTACATTAAATAGCAATGGAAATGGAAATGCAGAAGTGGAGGTGGATGTTACTTTTAACAATTGTAAGGACATTTATCAATTAGCAGGAAAAGTTTCTAAATGTTTACTTATCGATAGCACAAAGCTTGTCTCGATTATTGAGGATGGAAAAACCTTGGGGAAATATGATTTTACATTAGCTCAAATCCCTGCCTTGTTTCTGCCTAATACCTACAAAATGTATTATGATACTTATGAAGAACAATTTATTACGAGAATGGCAAAGGAGTTTAAAAACTTTTGGACAACGGAAAGAATAGCGAAAATAAATAAAATAGGATTAAAATCGCCCTCACAGGTAGTCACTTTAGCTAGTATTGTCTATTCCGAGCAATCTCAAAATCCAGATGAATGGCCTATAATTGCAGGACTATACTTAAATCGAATAAATCAAGGTGTAAAATTACAATCTGATCCCACTTTTAAATTTTGTTGGGGCGACCAATTAATAGGTGTTCAACGTTTGCTTAATATACACCGAGAAATAAATTGTCCTTATAATACATATAGAATCAATGGTTTGCCTCCGGGGCCAATTTGTATTCCTGCAACTGCTGTGGTAGATGCGGTGTTAAATAGGGCTGATGTTAATTATATTTTTATGTGTGCTAAACCAGATTATTCTGGAAGACATAATTTCGCGGTATCGGGAGAGGATCATACTAAAAATGCTTCTATTTTTCAGAAATGGTTGGCGAGCGAATTAAAAAAGAAAGGAAATTAATGGAAGTCAAAAGACGAACATTTTTTAAATGGGGATTGACGGGAGCGATTCTTGGACTTGTCAAACCATCAGAAGCTAAGGAATTGGTTGCGGCTACGTATTCTAGCAAAGCGAAAGGACCTATTGTTCTTTCAACTTGGAAACACGGGTTAGAAGCCAATAAAGCTGCATGGGAAATTCTATCAACCGGCGGTAAAGCTCTTGATGCAGTGGAAGCTGCAGCGAGAGTAACTGAATCGGATATCAACAATCGAAGTGTTGGAATAGGTGGAATGCCGGATAGAGATGGATATGTAACTTTGGATGCCTGTATTATGGACGAGCAATCTCGCTGCGGTTCGGTTGCTTTTTTAGCAGGAATTGATCATCCTGTTTCTGTTGCTCGTCGTATCATGGATACAACGCAACATGTAATGCTTGTAGGTGAAGGGGCCTACCAATTTGCGATTGAACAAGGTTTTTCAAAGATAAAAACACCTATTCCTGCAGTGAAGGCGGAATGGAAAAAATGGAAAAATGAAAATAAAGATTTGTTTAATAAACCAAAAATTAATCACGAAAATCATGATACAATTGGTATATTAGCAATGGATGAAAATGGCGATTTAAGTGGTTCCTGTACTACTAGCGGTTGGGCTTATAAGTTGCATGGAAGAGTAGGAGATTCT
>Ga0114970_10003609_pt1 | contig 11323 bp, 8 predicted proteins | sample M_140205_XF_Meta_FD_87030 | JGI IMG/M metagenome (GOLD analysis project Ga0114970, IMG submission 87030) | Freshwater microbial communities from Lake Montjoie, Canada to study carbon cycling - M_140205_XF_MetaG | ecosystem: Environmental > Aquatic > Freshwater > Lake | place: Lake Montjoie... | reverse complement strand
CCTCCTCGAAATGGCAGCATGGATCACCCCACGCCTGCCGCGCCGTCTTGTCATGGCCCTGTCACGCGGAATTGGCACCTTGGCTTACTTTGCGGATCAACGCGGGCGCCGCACAGCTCTAGACAATCTACGCTGTGCCTTTGGAGACCAGTACTCTCTCAGAGAGCGCAAGCGCATAGCCCGCGGTTCCTACCAGGTATTTGCACGCACCTTTCTTGAACTCTTCTGGTCGGCCCGGCTCACCACAGACACTTGGCAGCCACATTTCGACATCCATCCCCCGTCGGCTGAAGCTGAAGCACAAGCACATCAAACGGGTGCAGTTTGGGTGACACCGCATTTTGGGAACTTTGAGCTCATCAGCATGATCTGGGGATTTCGCGGATTTCCCTTCACCGTGGTGGCGCAGGATTTCAAAAATCCGGCCATCACACAGCTCTTCAAACGCCTGCGTGAGCAATCCGGCCACACCTATATTTCCCAGGAAAATGCGATTTTGAAACTTATGAAAGCGCTGAAGCGCCAGGGGCACGCGGGTCTGCTCACAGACCTTAGCATGGTCCCTGGCAGAGCCGCTGCTGCCATCCAATGCTTTGGCATGTGGGCTAGTTTGCCAACGTTGCACGTGGAACTCGCCAAGCGCCTCGGGCTTGCCATCATGACAGGTGTTTGCCGTCCTCTACCGGATGGCAGGTATGACGTGAAGTTTTTCGAAGTCATCAAACCCAAACCGGAAGATGACACCCGCGAAATCACGCAGCGCGTGTGGAATCTCTGCGAGGAAGCGATACGTGAGCATCCTGAATGCTGGTTATGGATGTACAAACACTGGCGCTACCGGCCTGTCGGTGTTCCGGAAACCCCGCATCCTGATTATCCATTCTATTCCAACTATTCATGGGCATTGGTGGAAATGATTCCTGAATCCATGCGTCCACAACAGACAGACAAGGCAGCCTGACGCCGAACCAACTGAAAGACTCGGCTGCGTGCTCCAGTTTTTTCGTTGCCCGTCGAGTCCACCACTCGTAAACCTCATGTCTGCCAAAAACCACCCAGCCAATGTCCATCCCTCATCTTCCCGCTCTTCGCAAAGGCCGCCCCTACGAGTCACTCGACAAAGCTCAGGTCAAAGATCATAAAACCGGCGAAGTCTGCGCCGAAATCAGTCAGGTGAATGCCGGTATCGTGCGCAAGGATCTCGCGAAGATCGGTGAAGCACGGGCGGCTTTGAAGAAGTTCACGGTCGAGCAATTGATCGAAATCACCGACAAAGCAGGCGAACTGTTCCTCAATGGCACGCTGCCGCTCGGTGACAAAGGGCATACGCAAACGCCGCAGGAGTACATCGCCACATTATCACGCACCAGCGGCCTGCCACATGTCATGGTGAAGCGTAACATGGCCAAGCTTCACTTTGCGCTGACGAACATGAAAATGATCCTCAACGGCCTCACACGCGGACTGGATCTCAGCGTCATTGACCGCGGCTTTGGCACGCAGTCCGGTTGCCCGGTGTCCTATTTCCCCACCACGAAGTCCCTGGGCCTCGTGATGCCGAGCAATTCACCTGCCGTGAACTCACTCTGGCTGCCCGCCATCGCCTTAAAGATTCCGGTGGTCATCAAACCCGGCCGTGAGGAGCCTTGGACACCGTATCGTCTCATTCAGTCATTCATCGCAGCCGGTGCTCCGCAAGAAGCCTTTGGATTCTATCCCACCGACCATGAAGGCAGCGGTGAAGTCGTCAAATTAAGCGGCAGAAACCTCGTCTTTGGCGATGTGGCGATGGCGAAGATGTATGAAGGCAATCCAGCCGTTCAGGTGCATGGCCCCGGTTGGAGCAAGATCATCATTGGCGAGGATAAGATCGAAAACTGGAAGGATTACCTCGATGTCATGGTCGCCTCGATCAGCGACAACGGCGGTCGCTCTTGCATCAACGCCTCTGCCATCATCGTGCCGAAGTATGGCAAAGAAATCGCCACCGCTCTCGCCGAGCGCCTCGGTCCGGTGATGCCGACGACTTCCGAAGACGAGAACGCTCGCCTCGCTGGCTTTGCGAACGTGAAAATGGCCGACTACATCGACGGTGCCATCGACAGCGATCTACAAAAGCCCGGTGCTGAAGACGTTACTGCGCAGTTTCGCAACGGCCCACGCAAGACCGAGTTCCAAGGCGGTACTTTCCTCCGTCCGACCATCATCTGGTGCTCGGATAATAAGCATCCGCTCGCCAATCGCGAATTCCTATGCCCTTACGCCAGCGTGCTCGAAGTGCCGCAGACGGAAGTGCTCGGTCGCATCGGCTACTCGCTCATCGTCACCGCCATTACTCAGGATCCGGCCTTCATCAATGACCTGCTCGAGTGCGGCGACATCGACCGCCTGAACATCGGGCCGATCAGCACGATGAAGATCAGTTGGGATCAGCCGCATGAAGGCAACATGTTCGAGTTCCTCTACAAGCGCCGTTCGATTGACTGCGCGTGAGGTTGCCTCGTTCCGCCTGAAGGTGGGACTACCAAACAAACTACATGTCCCTCGCCCCCTTTGATCACCAACCGTGCACGCGCCTGATTTATGGTAATGGATCGCTCGCGCGCATTGGTGAACTGGCGCGAGATCTTGGCGGCACGCGCGCGCTGCTGGTCAGCGATCCGGGGATTTTGAAAGCGGGCTATGTGGTGCGTGCGGTGAGTTTTCTCGTCGGCGCTGGACTGGAGACCCGCGTGTTCGGCGAAGTCCGCGAGAATCCCAGCACCGAAGATGTTGACCGTTGTGTCGCTGTGGCCCGTGAATTCAAAGCGGACATCATCATCGGCCTCGGCGGTGGCAGTAGCATGGACACCGCGAAGGGCTGCAACTTCATTCTGACTAACGGCGGCCGCATTCACGACTACTGGGGCTTGGGCAAGGCAACGAAACCCATGCTGCCGCTTATCGCGATTCCAACCACCTCCGGCACCGGCAGCGAGTGCCAGAGTTTCGCGCTCATCTCCGATGCCGAGACGCATGTCAAAATGGCCTGCGGCGATCCCAAAGCCGCTGCGAAGGTCGCCATCCTCGACCCCGAACTCACCGTATCACAACCGCAGCGCGTGACAGTCTGCACCGGCATTGATGCACTCTCACATGCTCTCGAAACCGCCGTCACCAACAAGCGGAACGCCTTTTCATCCCTCTACTCCCGTGAAGGCTTTCGTTTGTGCCACAGCGGTTTCAGTCGCGTCCTGCGTGAACCCAAGGATCTCGAAGCACGTGGCATGATGCTGCTCGGTGCAGCCTATGCAGGCATCGCCATCGAGAACAGCATGCTTGGTGCCGCGCATTCATGTGCCAATCCGCTGACGGCCAAGTTCCATGTCGTCCATGGCGAAGCCGTGGGCGTGATGCTGCCCCACGTCATTCGTTTCAATGCCCAGCTGCCCGAAATCGCCGCCGTGTATGAAAGCTACTTCGACGGCGATCTCGCCGACCGTGTGAGCGAACTGCTCTGGGAAGCCCGCATGCCACGCCAGATCTCCGAGTATGGCGTGAAGGAGGAACATCTCAGTAACCTCGCCGAAATGGCCGCCAAGCAGTGGACTGCGCAGTTCAATCCGCGTGTGCCGAGTGTGGAAGATTTTGTGGAGCTCTATCGTTCGGCTTTGTGAGTCCGACTGAACAATTGGATGCCCTATTGGCCCGGCCTGAACCTCTGCTGGCGCTGGCTCCGATGCAGGATGTCACTGATCTGGCCTTCTGGCGGCTGATGACACGCTATGGCGGTGCGGATGTGTATTACACCGAGTACTTCCGCGTGCATCCTGACTCGCATTTGGAGAAACCGATCCTCTCTTCCATCACGCAAAACCCCACGGGCAAGCCAGCCATCGCGCAGATGATCGGGAATGACATTCCCTCGCTCGTGCGCAGTGCCAAGGAGCTGCAGCAGCATGCGATTGCAGCTGTCGATCTGAACCTCGGCTGCCCCGCGCCCATCGTGTACAAGAAATGCGCGGGTGGTGGTCTGCTGCGCGATGTGCCACGCATTGAGGGCATCCTCGGCGCTTTGCGCGAGGCTGTGACGGTGAAGTTCACGGTGAAGACCCGTCTCGGCTTCGATGACACCGAGACCATCGACGCGCTGGTGCCGTTGTTTGCGAAGCATGGCGTTGATCTCGTCACCATTCATGGCCGCACCGTCACGCAGATGTATCGTGATGGCGTACGCTACGATGTGATTGGCTCCGCCGCCGCCAACCTCCACTGCCCGGTGCTCGCCAACGGCAACATTGGTTCTCACCTTGATGCGGAAGCTGTCACACGAACGACGGGTGTGCGGGGTCACATGCTCGGCCGCGGTGCCATCCGCAATCCGTGGTTGTTTGATCAGATCCGTCAGCACGTTCGGGGTGAAGCCGTCTTCCAGCCGACGAAAGCCGATCGACTGGCCTACGTCGAAGAATTGTATGAAACCGTGACGATGCCAAACACCCGCGAGATCGATCAAGTGAACCGCCTCAAGAAGCATCTGAACTTTTTCAGTGCTGGTTTGAGCGATGCTGAAGGCTTTTTAAGCGCCATGCGCCGCTGCACCACACGGTCTGGTCTGCGGGAAGTTTGCACACGTTTCTTTTAGCCTGAAGCCCATGTAAGCATGCAGTTCCGGGTGCAGATGACGCGGAATCATCTTCTCCCGGTTCTTCGGCGAGAAAATGAGATGGACGTCAATTTGGCGAGGGATTGCGGCATACGGACAAAAGAACGTGTTCCCGCGCTCCGCTGGAGCGCCACCTGGATGAAACGACATCTGGGGCGTTCCCAACCCAGGGCTTGCTCGTTCCTCGCCACGCCCTGGGCTGAATCCATCGGCCCTTTGGGCCGCCAGACTCAACCCAGACCGGAGCTAGCGCATCAAAGTGTGGAAGATAAAACGGCTGACAAACACACGAATCTGTTAACCATCCACACTGTTAGGCGACTACATGCACTCTCTATGAATCAACATGTCTTGAATTCCTTCCATTCCTCAGTCGCAGCTTTTTCCCTCGACCTCGTGCCAGCGACACCGGACAACCCTCATCAACTCACTGTCATCGACGGCGATGATAAGGAGGCATTAGCGCGGTATTCCTCCACCAAAGAAGCAATCCGCACGCAAAAGACAGGATTCCCGCCTTGGGATTCCCTTCCAGCCGCAATCGCAGCAAGCGAGTTTTCAGACGCAAGCCGATGGAATTCAGCACCCGTCAGATTTTCAACGTAGCGAACGCCCAGTGAACCAAAATGACCTCAAGCAAATGAAACTTCCAGTTATCGGAGTCTTACTACTCAGCAACATTGCGTTCATTTCTGGCAGCCAAGTTGCCGCAACCGAACGCGAAGCAATCTCGGAAGAGGCTGCTTCAATTCAGATTCTGAACCTCTATGTTCTCCCAAGCAGAAAAGTCGTTCTGAAATGTAAGAATAATGGCAACAAGCCTATTAAAGCATTTAAGGGGAAGTGGCTCGCGTTAGACGACTTCGATGAGGCTTCGCAGTCCGACGACATTCTATTTACCAGCAGCACGGCGGTGACTGGATCGAATGCAGTCAATGCAGTCCTCGGAGGATACCTGATTCAACCCAATAGCATCATCTATCTTGTGAATGATGGAAACCAACGATTCGCCATGGTCGGGCGTCTTGCTTCTGATGCGTTCGGAAACCTCCAAGAGGCTCCCCCTATGTGGAATAAGCGATTCAAGGCGGCTATTACCAATGTCATTTTTGCCGAGAAAGAAGACGTAGATAACCTCCACAAACAAGAAGAAGCACTTCGCGAACAAGAAAGGTTGAGTCAACAAAAGATGACGCGTCAAGCCGAAGATGACGCGCGGGAAGCCGAACAAAAGCGACGATTTGACCAGATGATAACGCAATCGCAGACAGCAACTCGAGAAATCACTCGAATTCCGATGGAGGATAGCCGCGAACACTTCATTATTACCGACGTGTCAGTGGAATATCGGGGGGCTCGCAAAGACTTTCGGAGACCACCCAATCTCCATGCGGAGGGGGCAAGAGCAATTGTCGAGGACGGCATATATTCTTATTTCGCCAATCAGGCAGATCGCGATAAAGCACTACGAATTTTCAACGAAGCAATCAAAGCATGGCAAAAGAAGTTTCCAGAAGCCGTCGATGCGTTGGATGCGCCCGCTCCGTCGCCAGCCTTGCGGGAGCAACCACCGCGCCCTATCAGGGAGAATCAAGTCTCCACGCCGAAGCCGAGTTTGGCACCGCTCTCACACGAATCTAATCCAGCGGAGGATTTCGCTCAGGGGAAGGCTTTCAGTAAAGGCGAAGGTGTCGCGCAAAACCTTCCTGAGGCGACCCGCTATTACCGCCGCGCTGCGGATCGTGGCTACGCCCCCGCGCAACACCAACTTGGCGTTGCTTACGCGAAGGGCTGGGGAGTTGAGCGAAACGACGAAGAGGCCGTAATCTGGTATCGGAAAGCAGCAGAACAAGGTTTGCCTGAAGCTCAGCACGATCTTGGAGTCCGGTATATCCTCGGTCTTGGGACTGCAAAGGACATTGCAACAGGCGTGGAATGGTATCGCAAGGCAGCGGCTCAAGGCTGGCAGGAATCTGTGGTGGCGCTGCAAAGTTATGGCGCAGCCGCCCCTCCCGCAGCCTTGCCGCCAACTGCGATTGTCACCGGGATTGCCGCTGACGATTACTTGAGTGTTCGCTCTGCTCCAGCAATGAACTCTAAAGAGCTTTTCAGGTTATCAAACGATCAAAAAATCCAAATCCGAGGAGATTCAGTATTCAACGGTGACGCCGAGTGGGTTCCTATCTCAGCCGCATCGAAGCAAGGTTGGGTTCGCAAGAAATACCTTCGACCTCAATGAACAATACGCCCAACCACCCCTCTTCCACACAAAAAACTCCGCCAGACCTCGCGGCCTGACGGGTGTAAATCAAACGAGCGCCGTTGAAACTACTTCTGCTTCACCTTGAAGCTGCGGAACACCACCGGATCGCTGTGACCGGCGAAGCCGATGTAGCCTTTGGTGTGGTCGAGTCCCTTCGGCGGGTGGGCGATCTGGCTGCGGTCGAAGGTGGCAATGTCCACGTCGAGGATCTTGGTGCCGTTGAGCGTGACCTTGATCTTCTGGCCCTCGACTTCGATCTCCTGGAAGTTCCACTCGCCCACGGGACGCAGGTAGCCGTGTTTGGCACCGACGCAGTGGTAGAGCGAGCCGTGATACTGATAGGGTTCGAGGCCCTTCTTGCCCGCAGCGGCCTGTTTCTCGTTATAGCCGTCGCTGTCGATGACCTGAAGTTCCAGACCATCGGAGGCGGAATGCCCCCCGAGCGGCGTGCGCAGAGCGATGCCGTTGTTGCCGGCCTTCGGCAGTTTGAATTCCACGCGGATGATGCCGTTCTCGAACTCGTCCTTGGTCAGCAGATCGCCGCCTTTGCCGGGCTTGCAGGTGATGGAACCGTCCACAATCTCGTAGCTCTCCACCGCGCCCTGCCAGTTGCTCAGGTCCTTGCCGTTGACGTATTCGGTAAATCCTTCTTCGCCGCGCTTGGCGAGTTCCTGATTCGCTTCGTCAGCAGGGATTTCGCGGATATAAACGTTCTTCCAGCGGATCTCGCTGCCGTGCGTCTGAAGCTGGATCGGGCCTTTGGCAAAGGCGGGATCCACCATCCAGCCGTTGGGAACCTTGGTCTCCTCAGCCTTTGGCGCGACCTTGCCATAAGCCTGGTAGCCCGCCTTGCGGTTGGCGAAGAAATTTTCCAGCACCGTGTTCTTCACCACGACTACACCATTGAACGTCACGGTCGCACGCTCACCGATCATCTTGACGTGGAAGGTGTTCCATTCGCCCAGAGGCTTGTCCATGAGCTTGAGGGGATTCTTGCCCTCTGGATTCTTGTTGTTCCAAAGACCACCGGAGCCGAAGGGCTTGCCCAGCGCGACGGCTTTTTCGTCCTTCTCCGTGAAATCCCAGATCTGCACCTGTGGAATACCGCGCAGGTAGATGCCGCTGTCGCCAAGCGGAAGCATCTTGTAATCGACCATCAGTTCGAAGTCGCCGTAGTCCTTGTCAGTGGTGAGGTACAAGCCTTTGCCATCATTGACGAGTTGGCCATCCTCCACCTTCCAGTGCGCGTTGACGTGATCGCCCTTGTCATTGCCCTTGGCGTCGGTCAAACCACCGTCGATGGACTTCTTCTTGTAAGCGGCCTGTTCCTCCGGCCTCATTTTCCAAAGGTCGGTGGGATCCTGCGTGCCCCAGCCATACCAACCGGAGGAGATGTCCTTGCCGTTGAACAAAGCGGTGAAACCTTCCGGCGGCGTGTTGTCCGCGGCTCCGGCCAGCGTGGCCGCAGCGAGAATCAGAGTAAGAGAGAGTGTGTGTTTCATGGTTGGATGAGAGGCTCAGGAGTCGCCCGCCACACCGTGCATCTTTCATGCAGAATACCTGTGCCTGACTTTCTGCTCGACACCTGCATAGAAAAGGGGACGATTCGCCCGCCATGAAATTATTCCTCTGCCTCCTGCTCCTCTGCACCGGTCTGTCCCGCCTGCACGCCCAGACTCCGGTCGCCGAAGATGCCGCCGCCGGAGCCAAGGAACTGATGCAGCGGCTCTTTGCGCAAAACACCACCGAAGCTGAGTTGCTCACGCTCGCCAAAGAAGCCAACAAGGCCGGTGTGCCGCGCCAAGCGATCATCGAGGCCAAGCTCGTCTGGGGTCTGCGCCATCAGGACACGCCCTTCCTCGTGAAAATCCTGCCCGAGGTCGAAATCCTCGCCGCCAATTTCGATTCCGCCAGCGCAGCCGCCATTCCCACGGCAGAAGCCGCGAAGGCCTTCATCGCCTACATCAAGGCGCTCAAGGCTGCCGACGCCAATGACGCTGCCGCCTTCAAACAAAACATCCTCGAAGCCATCTGGCTCAATCCGCAGCAAACGCCCGTCTTCATCCAGTCCATCGAGAAATTTCGTCGCGAATCGAAGATGGTCAGCCTCGTGGTCGATCTCAAACTGCCGCTCACCAATTCCATGGGCGAAGCCACCACGCTGCACGATCAACTCGGCGGCAAGAAGGCCCTGCTACTCGACTTCTGGGCCTCCTGGTGCGGCCCGTGCATGAACCTTATGCCCGCGCTCAAGAAGAAGGCGCAGACGCTGGCCGCCTTTGATGTCGTCGTCGTCGCCATGAACAAGGACGATCCCAAGGACAACGAAACCGCCGAGTCCATCGCCGAACGCATCCGTAAAGAGCAGAACGCCACGCTGCCCTGGCTCGTCGAACCCGCCGAACGTCCTTACACCAAGGCCTTCGAGCTCGACTCCATCCCGCGCATGGTCCTGCTCTCACCCGAAGGCAAAGTCCTCTTCAACGGCCATCCCGAAGACCCCTCGCTCTGGGTGGCGCTCAAGAAAATCAATCCGGCGATTCAAGCGCCCTGATCGGGTTTCGTAGTTCCACGTTTAAAGTTACAGGCTTCAAGTTGGCATTCTCAGACCACTTGAAACTTTAAACTTGGAACTATCCGACGAGCGGCGGCTGGAAGTTCAGCAACTCGATCTCGACTGCATGCTTCCGCTCCGGCAGCAGTTCCACCACGCAAATGCTGCCATACTCGATGTTGAAGTGCGCCATGCGCGCGAGCGGCCAGTCCAGCAGCAGGGCGATCATCACGCGAATGATGCCGCCGTGGCAGAACACCGCCACCTTTTGATGCGGATGCGCGTTCACGATGCGCAACAGGCATTCACGCACGCGTGCGGTGAAGCCGTGAACGCTTTCGCCATTGGCAATGCCGTCACTCTCCATGATCTCCAGCCAGTCAAACGCGCTCACGCCAAACTTGGACTGCACCTCATCCCAGCGGTGCCCGGTCCAGTCGCCGAAATCGATTTCACGCAACCCGTCCATGAGTTCCGGCTCCATGCCGCGCTGTTTTGCGGAAGGTGCCAGCGTCTGCTGCACCCGCAGCATCGGGCTCGCATAGATCTTGTCGATCTTCGTGTCTTTCAGCCACGCCGCCACCGCCTCGCCGTGTTTCACCCCCAACGGCGAGAGCGCCATGTTTATGCGCGAACCGCCAAAGACCTTGTGATACTTCTCCTCCACTTCGCCGTGACGGATGAAATAGAGCTGGGTGGGATGATTCGGCAGGTGGGCTTTCACTCCCTGTCTATGAAACAGGCCGTTGCATGGCGCAAGCCGTCGCTGCGGATCACGCAATCTTCCACGCCTCGCGCATGGGGCGCAGGAGCATCTGATTCGCCTGCTCGTCGCCTTCAAAGCGCTCAGCCTTCGGATCGAACTTCAGGGGACGCTTCAAGACCGCTGAAATAGCTCCAATGTGACAAGTCGTAGCGGCGCGCTGGGCAATATCCGCCGTGGCGGCGGTGCGGCCACGGGAAAGCACGGCGTCGATGAAGTTGCGGTGATGATGCTTCGACTCGTAGAGTTTCACATCGCTGTCCTTGAGCTTCACACGCAGGATGTCGTCGGAGCTGGCCTTGAGCACCTCGGATTCGCTGAAGATCCAGCCTTCGCTGCCGATAAACTTCGTGCCCCATTTGGTTTTATCGTCGGTGCTGAGCATGACCACGCGCACGCCGTTGGCGTAGCGGTATTCGATGCGGAAGCTCTCAGCGGCATCGTAGATGCCTGCGTCGCGGCGTTTCACCTCGGTGGCGCTGACCTCGGTCGGCGTCGTTTCATCCATGCCCGCGCCCCATTGCGCCACATCGAGGAAATGCGCGCCCCAGTCGGTGATGTAACCCGGCGCGTATTCCTCGATCCAGCGGAAGTTGAAATGGCAGCGCGCCGCCGTGTAAGGCTTTTCCGCCGCCGGACCCAGCCACATCGCATAATCAAAGTGAGCTGGCACTGCTTCCGTTGCCTCCAAGCCTGTGACGCCGCCACGGATGGCAAATTTGCCCGGCACGCCGATCTCGATCTCTTTCAATTCACCGATGTAACCGTTGCGCACGCGCTCGCAGGCCATGCGCACCTTCATGCCGGAGCGCCGCCAGGTGCCGCATTGCAGTACGCGCTTGTTTTCTTCCACCGCACGGCAAATGGCGCGGCCTTCGACGATGCTCGCGCCCAGCGGCTTTTCGGAATACAAATCCTTGCCCGCTTTCGCAGCAGCGATGGCCACATTCGAATGCCAGTGATCCGGCGTGGCATTCATGACCGCATCCACATCGCTGCGGGCCAGCACCTCGCGAAAATCGCGATACACATCGCCTTTCGACAATCCGGCGAGCTTCGCCGCCGCCTCAGCATGCTGGGAGTCCACATCGCACACGG
>Ga0114970_10003608_pt1 | contig 11326 bp, 9 predicted proteins | sample M_140205_XF_Meta_FD_87030 | JGI IMG/M metagenome (GOLD analysis project Ga0114970, IMG submission 87030) | Freshwater microbial communities from Lake Montjoie, Canada to study carbon cycling - M_140205_XF_MetaG | ecosystem: Environmental > Aquatic > Freshwater > Lake | place: Lake Montjoie... | reverse complement strand
TTGCTTCGTCGGCCTCAGCTTCGGCGGTAATCATGCGGTGAGCCAAGAAACCGATGTCCCGCTCAACACCCGCTGGCGGCGCGATAACAAAGAGAAGAACATCGTCAACAACCGCGCCACCGAAGCCACACGTGGCACCGAAAGCAGCCGCTGGCCGCTTGAAATGATTCTCAAACGCGGCTTCGCCGTCGCCACCGCTTACTACGGTGAAATCGAACCCGACCGCGCCGACGGCTGGAAGGAAGGCCTGCGTGCCGCTGTCAGCAAGAATGGTGCGAACACGGTTTGGAAAGACGGCGAGTGGGGAGCCATCGGTGCCTGGTCATGGGGCCTCAGCCGCATCGTCGATTACCTTGAAACTGATGATCAGGTCGATGCCAAGCATGTCGCCGTCATCGGTCACTCGCGTCTCGGCAAGACATCGCTCTGGGCCGGTGTGCAGGACACTCGCTTCGGCGTCGTCATCTCCAACGACTCGGGCGAAGGCGGCGCAGCCCTCATGCGTCGCGACTTCGGTGAAACCACCGCGATTATCACCAAAGTTTTCCCACACTGGTTCACGCCGAAATATTCGAGCTACGCCAACAACGCCGCTGCTTGTCCCATCGACATGCACATGCTCATCGCCCTCGCTGCGCCACGCCCTATTTACATCGCCAGTGCCGTGGAAGACACGTGGGCCGACCCCAAAGGCGAGTTTCTCTCCGGCAAATACGCCAGCCCTGTTTATGCTTTGTTCGGCAAAAAAGGCACCGTCGTTGATGAACAGCCAGCGATCGACCACCCCGTCGGCGACTTCATCGGCTACCACATTCGCACCGGCAAACACGACGTCACCGACTTCGACTGGACGCAGTACATGAACTTCGCCACACGCCATTGGGCGAAGTGATTTCACCACTCGGCAGAATGTCACTTGCCGACTCTGCCAAGCCCGTGTGTCTTGCGAACATATGCCCGCAAAAAAAGCATCCGAAGAGGTGGTCAAGCCTGACAAAACATCGAAGAAACTCCGCAACGTGCCCTTTTGGATCGGCTTCGATCTTGGTGGCACGAAGATGATGGCATCGGTGCTCGATGCGAACTACAACGTGCTGGGTTCCGCACGTAAATCGACCAACGGCTCCGAAGGTGCCGCCAAGGGTCGCAACAAGATCGTCAAAGCCATCCATGAGGCAATTGAAGAGGCTGGAGTGAATCCCAAGGGCATTCAAGGGATCGGCATTGGCTGCCCTGGCCTCGTGAATCCTGAAAAAGGCATCCTCATCTTCGCCCCAAATCTCGGCTGGACGAACATGGCGCTGCGGAAGCTGCTGCAAACCATCTTCAAGGCACCCGTGGCCGTGTTAAACGATGTCGATGCAGGAACGTATGGTGAATATGTCCTCGGTGCTGGCAAAGGTGCACGTTCACTGCTCGGAGTGTTCCCCGGCACAGGCGTTGGAGCCGGGTTGGTTTACAACGGGCAGCTTGTCATGGGCAAATCGATCTCCGCGATGGAATTCGGCAATCTGCTCTTCCCCGGCACACATATCGGCAGTCCGGTGTTCGGCGTTGTAGCGCTCGAAGATCTCACCAGTCGCCTTGCACTCGCCTCACAGGCCGGTCTGGCCTGCTATCGAGGCCAGATGCCGGAACTCGATAAAAAAACCGAAGGTGCGCTCCGCAGTATTCGCAGCAAGGCACTCGCCAACGCCTTCAGAAGCGGTGATGACGCCGCGATGATCATGTTCCGCAATTCCATCCGCTATCTCGGCATGGGCGTTGCCACCGTCGTCAATCTGCTCGCTCCTGATCGTATTACGCTTGGTGGTGGTCTCGTCGAAGAACTGCCCGGCCTGTACCTTAACCTGCTCAAAGAAGAAGTCGAACGCTACGCCATCCCCGAACTCGCTAGAGGCATCCGCTACTCGCTTGCCAAACTCGGTGGTCAGGCCGTTGCCGCTGGTGCCGTGGCATGGTTGCGCAATGAGAAGAAATAATCACGAATGAGCGACCCACTTCCAGCAGCACCCGCGATTCCACCGCCAGAACACGCCGTCATCTATGTGGGTGCCGCGTCCGTTTCACTTGTGATCGGGCGTAAGGATGCCAGCGGCCAGTTCATCCGTATCGAGAGCCTCGACAAGCCGCTGCCCGTCGCACGCGACACCTTCCGCTCCGGCAGCATCACCCGCAGCACCGTCGATCAAGCAGCCGCCATCTTGCGCGATTATCTTCAAACGATGCGCGAATACGGCATCCCGCCCTCTCAGTTGCGCTTGTTCACGTCGAACATTCTCGCCGAGGCATCCAACCACGAAATTTTCCTCAATCGCCTCCAGGTTCACAGCGGCGTTACCCCCAGCTTGATTGATGACGGCAACATGACGCGCCTCGTCTATCAAATTGCGCAGCGCATGCTGTTGAAGAACCCCACGCTAGCCAAAGGTAACACATTCGTCACTCACATCGGCCCCGGCAACACGCGCGCGATTTACTTCCAGCAGGGTCGTCTCGCCGCCTACAGCAACTATCGCCTCGGCATCTTCCGCGCACGCGAGGCCGTCGCCACACCCGACGATGAAACTCAGCAGCAGATGCTGCATCTCGAAGAACACATCCGCGGTGTCGTCGATCATCTCGCGCAGGATTACTCCGGCGTGAAGATCGACCACCACGTCGCTATCGGCGCGGAGATCCAAAGCATCGCTCCACGCCTCGGCAAGGCACGGCATGGAGCGCATCTCGTGCGTGAAGAGGATCTTTCCACCTTCACCGACAAACTCGCGCGCCTGACGCCTGATGAACTTGTGCGCGAACTCCACGTTCACTACACCGGCGGCGAAGGCATCGTGCCCGCGTTGCAGACGAACCTTGCGCTCTCGCGGCGTTTCGGTGATGACGCCATCTGGGTGCCGGAAGGCGACTTCCAGCTCGAACTTATGCTCGACTTGATGACCTCGGGCTCACGCACCGCGATCTTCCAGGAAGAAGTCATGCAGGCCGCATCCGAAATCGGTGCACGCTACAAAACGGATCGTAAACATGCCGATCAGGTCGCCAATTTCTCCCAGCAGCTTTTCCGTGAACTGCAGCACCTGCATAATCTCGACTCCAAATACGAACTCGTCCTGCGCGTTGCTGCCACGTTGCATGAGGTCGGCATGTTCATCAGTCCGCGTGAGCACCACAAGCACAGCCTCTACATCCTGCTGAACACCGAAATCTTCGGCCTTAGCACACAGGATCGTGTCATGGTCGCGCTGCTCGCACGTTACCACCGCCGCTACAATCCTGAGCCCAATCACCCAAGCTTCTCCGACCTCACTCGCGAGGAGCGTATGATCGTGCTCAAACTCGCCGCCCTGCTGCGTCTTGCCGATTCACTCGACCGCAGCCACGCGCAGCGCATCAAATCTATCCAACTCCGTCCTGAAGGAGCACGCCTCAACGTTCTGACCCAAGGTGTCGATGACACCACCGTCGAGCAAATCGCCATCGATTCGAAATGCGATCTCTTCCGTGAAATTTACGGGTATGAAATCACCCTCGCCAAATCCTGATTCACGCGAAATGCCTACCACCAAGCCCACCGATATCCATGTCACCGCAGCCGAAGTTTTCTTTCTGCCTGTGGCCATGCGAGTGCCATTGAAATTTGGTCCGGAAACGGTCACGAATGTGGTCTGCCTGCGGGTGCGCGTTACCGTGGCCAACAAGAATGGCAAAACGGCTCAAGGCTGGGGTGAAACGCCGCTCAGCGTTTCCTGGGTCTGGCCCAGCACGCTAAGCGTGGCGGTGCGGGCGCAGCGCATGCAGGATTTTTCCACGCTGCTGGCGAAACGGCTCGTCGAGAGCGATTTGAGCGGCCATCCTATGGAGATCGGCCAGGACTTCATGCATGGCCCGCTGGCAGCAACCTTGAAGGAAGCCAATGCTCAAGCCGGTGGCGACGCGATGCCTTATCTCGGCTCACTCGTGGCCTTCAGTGCCTTCGACATTGCCGTGCATGATGCGTATGGCCTCCTACACAACTGCGATATCTACACGACCTACAACGCGGACTTTATGAGCCGCGATCTTTCTGCCTTCATCACACCAGAAGAAGGCAGCGGCATTAGTTTCGTTGGACGTTACCCGCAGGACTACCTCGTGATGAATGCACCGAAGCAGCTTCCCGTCTGGCATCTGGTTGGCGGTGTGGATGCACTCGAAGCCGCTGATTTAAATAGCACAGAGCCGAAAGACGCCCATCCGCTGCTACTCGCGGACTGGATCCAACGTGATGGCTTGAAGTGCCTCAAGGTCAAACTGCGTGGAACGGACGCGGCGTGGGACTTCGAACGCATGCAACGTGTGGGCCGCATTGGACTCGCCGGAGGCGTGACATGGTTCAGTGCCGACTTCAACTGCACCGTGAAGGAGCCAGCTTATGTGAATGCCATTCTGGATCGTCTGCTCGCTGAGGAGCCGGAGATTTTTGCCCGCACCTTGTATGTGGAGCAGCCCTTCCCCTATGATCTCGAAGCCCACCAGATTGATGTGCGCAGCGTTTCCGCCCGCAAGCCGCTGTTCCTCGATGAAAGCGCGCACGATTGGGAATTCGTGCGTCTTGGCCGACGTCTCGGTTGGTCCGGCGTCGCCTTGAAGACCTGCAAAACGCAAACCGGCGCGTTGTTGAGCCTGTGCTGGGCCAAAGCCCACGGCATGCCGCTCATGGTGCAGGATTTAACGAACCCGATGCTCGCCATGATTCCGCATGTGCGCCTCGCTGCACATGCTGGCACGATCCAAGGCGTGGAATGCAACGCGATGCAGTTTTATCCTGACGCGTCACTACCTGAGCAGGAGATTCACCCAGGTCTGTTCCAACGTCGCAACGGTAACGTGGACTTGAGCACACTCAGTGGACCGGGTTTCGGTTATCGAGCCGATGAAGTGAAGCGCACGCTTAGTGCAGTTCCTCAATCGTGATCGTGAAGTGATGCGGGCTGTCTTGATTGCCGAAGGTGAGTTTGTTTTCGCCAACCTTGAGCGGACAGGAGATACAGCCGGCATCGACGCAGACGTGATTACCATCCAGCCAAGTACCAAGCTTGCTGCCGCGATCCCGCAGAATGAAGTGACCATGCTCATAGTCGATCTCGCAGTGGTTGCGCGAGAGTTGGTAGGGATGTTCCTCTTCAATGGAAAGATCGTTGCGTGCGAGTGAGGAAACCGCGGTGTCAAAATAGGCACGGCCAATGCGGAACGGAAGCTTGGTGATGGTTTTTTCCACCGGAAGATGCCCCGCATTCGTTGCGGCGTAGTTCGAACGCAATTTCACACGGAAAACTGGTTCCTTGTCCGGTTTAGCCTTGGAAATAAGCGGCACGGTGGCGTTGGTGGTCGTGGAAAGCAGCAGATCGGTCTTGCGAATGCGTTCGAACAGCGTTGCTAAGTAAACGTGCAAGCGGTCGGGGCGTTGGATGATCTGTTGCTCGAATTCGTCATCTTCAATGGTCTCGACGGTGGTGGCCTCCAATGCCGTGGCGGTAGCGGAACGCGGGCGGTCCATGATCATGCCCATCTCACCAAAGATTTCCCCCGATCCCATTTTGGCGAGGGATTGCACCCCGTGGGAGGTGTTGATCGAAATTTCGACGAGCCCGGAGACAATGAAATAAGCCTCCTGAGATTTGTCGCCTTCACGGAAAATGATCTGCCCTCGTTGTAAATGCACGGTCGCCATGAATAGGAGAGTATCGGGTGGCATTCATAGGTCAAGCACCCAATCTTTCCGGTTTTACAGCTTACGGATGATCACCTCGCGAATGCGTGCGTGCGTGGCATAGCTGGCAAAGCCGAAGGGAGCGCATTTTTCGATATCGCCAGGCCGCATGCCAAGCTTATGGCCCTTGGTGCTCACGTTGATGAAGAGCTTGCCGTTGATCCACGCTCGCAGATCATCATCACGCACCTCGATCCGCACCTTGTGCCACTCGTTGTTTTTGAAGAAGGCATTGCCACGGGTGTTGTTCTCGCTGGCATCCATGTCGTCGATGCAGGAGATGCCCACGAGCGTGCCGCCCCAGCCGCCGATGACGAGAGAGACATGCGAATCGTTCACCGGAAAGGTCACGGTGCCGAAGAAATCGTTTCCCTCGACACGCATGGCCTCGTATTCGATGGCGTAGCGCGTGACCGGAATGAGCGCGGACTTCCATTTTTTCGTATCAAAAGTTGCGCCGGTCATCGGCTGTCCGGGCAGCAGTTCGATGCCGCCCTCACTGATGTGCCAAGCGGGAGTGAAGCTGACTTTGCCAGACTCGGGGATGTCAGATGCTTTCCAAAAACTGGCAAATCCAGGGTTGTTCATCCTCCAGATGCTCTGAGGAGCCAGGCCGCTGCTCCGTATGCCGGTATAAAAGAGACTGACGCAAGCGACGGCAAAAAAGAAGAGGCAAAGCCATGCGGCCTTGCCTCCGAAACGTGTGCCGCGCTGCTTCATCAGCCTTTCACATCGTAGCAGGAGATAAACTCTTGGTCACGCAGGTAGAGTTTGCCGCCAGCAATGACCGGGTGCGTCCAAATCTTGCCTTTGGGATTACGGTTTGAAGAGGTGGCTTCGAGTTTGAAGCTGCCTTTTTCTTCCCAGCCTTTTTTTGAGACTTCCACAAGCGCCACGGTGCCAGTGTCTTCAGACAGGCAGTAGAGCATGCCGTCAGCGCTGGTGACTGCACCTTTGCCGATGCCTTTGTCCTGCCACACGATCGCGCCAGTTTTGAAATCCTGGCAGGTCCAGCCGCCTTTATCAGAGTGGCCGTAAAGGAGACCGTCGATGAGAATCACGCCGCCGTGGTGGTTGACCATGTTGGTGTTGGAATACACCTCGGTGGCAGTGCTGCCGTCGAGTTTCACTGCCTTACAGCCCACGCCGTAACCGGCAGCCACATAAACCTGGCCGTCATTGTAGATCGGCGTGGGGATCACGGCGGTTTTGCCCGGGAAGTCGGCCTTCCACAGCACTTTGCCGTCCTTGGAAACACCAAGGATGCTGTTCATGAGTAATTGCACATACTCGCGCTGACCGCTGTGATCGATGGGGATCACGGAGGAATACTGCGCGTTCTCCGTCACGTCAGTGGTCTGCCACTCCACCTTGCCACTCTTGGCATTCAAACCAGCGACGGCACCTTTGGCACCGCCAGGAGTCACGATGACGAGATCGCCATCAACGAGCGGAGATTCGGTGTAGCCCCAGCCTTGCAGTTTCCCGCCGAGATCTTTAACGAGACTCTTTTCCCACACTTTTTTACCAGTGGCTGCATCGGCACAAATCACATCACCATTGCCTCCGGTGGCATACACCATGCCATTCGCGACAGTGGGTGTGGCGCGAGGTCCGTCCCCCCATCCATTCTTGAGGATGGCTCCGACCGGTGTTTCCCAAAGTTTTTTACCAGAAGCGGTGTCGATGCAGATGAGCTTTTCCTCGGCGTCGTACAAGCCCATGGTGTAAAGTTTGCCGCCGACAACGGCAAAACCTGAGTAACCAAGGCCTGCGTCTTCAAAGACCCATGCACGCTTCGGACCATCGGCGGGCCATTTCTTCATCAAGCCGGTTTCTTTCGAAACATCATCGCGATTCGGACCGCGCCACTGCGGCCAGTCACCTGGGGCAGCAGTAGCACCGGACTTGCCACCGCCGAGAATTGCTTGATCAGCCTTGCTCAAACTGGCGAGAGGCAGCGTGATCAGCGTGCCGTTTTCGCGTTTCAGGGTGACCTTGCCACCCTGCACACCGACGAGTTCGGCTTTGATCTCATGGGCACCGGAAGCGTCCTTCCAGATGCGGATTTCGGCCTGCACGGAAAGCGTGAGGCACAATGACAACAGAACGATGGTGGTGGTCTTCATGATGTGGGTGGTGAAAGTTGACCTAGCTCAAACGGGGATTGGACACAGAGTTTTAGCACAGAGTGCGATTATGCGCAGTTTCTGGTGTGTGGAGGTAAAATTATCCACCCATGTCCTGAAGCAGGGCTTCGACCGCGGCTCGGGCTGTCTGATTCTTGTAGGCGTCATCTTTGAGGACTTCACGCAGCAGTCTGCGGGCGTCATCGGCTTTGTCAGCACGGCGGAGCATTTCCGCGCGGTACAATTGCAGGCGTATCAAGTCCGCGACCTCCCGCGTGGCGAAGCTGGCGTGTTCGAGGAGGTCGATGGCCTGCGGCAGTTTGAATTGCAGCGCGGAGAGCAGGGCGGTGAGTTCGAGAAGCACAGTGCTTTTGCGTTTCTCAGCGAGTTCAGTGAGCGCGGTCTTGATATGAGCATCGGTTTCTCCGGCGAGGCGCAAGGCCATGCCCTGATAGAGCGCGTAATCGCGATCTGCACCGGCACCGAGTTTCGCGCCGATGCCTTTGCCATACGGGCGATAAAGCGGATCGCCGAGAACGACATTCATCCAAGACAGAGCGGGCGTGGCATTCCATGCGGCCTCACCGACGGTGTAGCCTTCGAGGAGACGTTTGTTGAAGATGTCGAAGTGCAGCGTGAGCGAGAGATAGGGCTCAAACACGTTGCCAAAGGTGACGGCGGCACCGTGGGAGAGCAGCGGGCCAGCCCATGCTTTGTCGTGAGTGCGAATGACGCTGGCACTGAAGGAATGCAGGTGGCAGGCAATGGCACCGCGTTTGAATTGAAACGAGGGAGAAGCCAGCGCGCCGGTGATGTGATCGGTGTACCAGCCAAAGTAGAGAATGGTGTCAGGCAGCGGCCAATCATCGCGCAGCACGGCCTCGGAGCGGTCGATGAAGACAGGGATGCCGGCACGCCGGAACGAATCAGCGCTGCTCTTGAGCCAGTCTTCGCCTTCTTGATACGCACCGGTTTTTTTTGCGAGATCAATGACGGCGCGGCCGAGCAGGCCGGTTTGTTCGGCGTGAATCGCGTCGTCGATCATGCGCTTCACGGTTTTGTCATCAGGACCGTCGAGTCTGCCGACGATCAGCAGTCCCGACGAGCCTTGGAAATGCGGGAAGCGCGTTTGCTGGTCGAAATACGGATTGCGCAGGCCGCCTTTGACCGGCGGATGGTTCAAACCGAGCACGGTGAGTTCGGAATCGACGCATGCTTCATCTTCTTCGGATTGCTTCGGGTTTTGCGCTTCACGGCGGATTTGAAACGGCACGCCACGCATGAGCACTAGCACCCGCACCTGTGAGGGCTGGGACAGGGGAGGGCGGATGCCTTCACCAGTGAGTGGTTTGCCAGGTGTGGGAGGCGCGGCGGCCCACCAGTGCTTGGATTCGAAAAGTTTGAGCAATGGCTCGCGCAGCAGCGAGTCGAACTCGCCGCGTGACATGGAGTCCTCCTGCGAGCAGCGCAGGCCGATGACGCGCTCCATCGGAATGTGGCGTTTCTCTGCATAGTAGTTCGCGAGTTCTTGTGAGCCGGGGAAGTCGGGATTGAAAACGACGGCGGTTTCAGCGGCGGCATCCCAGTCGGCCACGAGCTGGGCATGCATCGGGGTCACGCTGAACCAGGCGAGAACGATCAGCAGCAATGACGAATGATGAATTCCCGAATGACGAACGAATGACGATGCTCGAATGACGAAAAAGGCCGTCATTCGCCATTGGGTGTTCGCGGACGTGCCGTGGGTTTCGTCAGTTGGCATTCTGGTTTCCTTCGTCATTCGTCATTCTGGTTTCGTCATTTGCCTCCATCACGTCCATTCCAGCCTCAGGCCGTCGTAGGCAATGTTCACGCCTGCGGGCAGTTTGGGATCTTCGACCGCGTGCATGATCTCGCATTGGATGTGGGTGAACCAAGTCTGGCGCGGCTGGAGTTCGCGCTGCACGGCCAGCGTTTCCTCAAAGTTCATGTGTGTGGAGTGCGGCGTGTGGCGCAGGGCGTCGATGATGAGCGTATCGACACCGCGCAATGCTTCGAGCGACTGCGGCAGCAGCGTTTTGCAGTCCGGGATGTAGGCGCAGAGTTTTTTGCCGCCGCGTGAGAAGAGAAAGCCGATGGTTTCGACCTTGCCGTGCTGGACGGGCAGGGGAGTGATGGTGGTCTCACCGAGATGAAACGGGCCGTGAATGGGCTTCGGAAACGGCTTCAAATAACCACGATAGCGGTTCTCGCCGTTGAAGGCATAGATGAACATGCGTTCCAGCACCGCGAGGCATTCCGGGGTGCCGTAGATCGGCATGAAATGATCCGCTTCGACCGTGAAGCGCCGCAGATCATCGAAGCCGGTGAGATGATCCATGTGCGGATGCGTGAAGATCGCCGCATCGAGACTGCGGATGTTCTCGCGCAGGCACTGCATGCGGAAATCCGGCCCCGTATCGACGACCCACGCGGCCTCTGGCGTCTTGAGGTAAACCGAGCAGCGCAGACGCTTGTCATGCGGGTCCGTGCTGCGGCACACCGCGCAGTCACACCCGATCACCGGAATGCCGACGGAGGTGCCGGTGCCGAGGAAGGTGAGTTGCATGGACATGAAGTGTGTCAGGAAAACACGGCAGTGTTAGCCACAAATAGAAGCTTTCACAGTAGTTCTGTCCTCATTTCCACGCCTTACACTACCAGCCAAAAGAGGTCTCCCTTCGTAGTTTCATACCCCTGAGGCACGGCTCTCATCACGGGCCTATGATTTGCTCCGTCTTGCGGGTTTTCCCCTCCAATTTCACGGAGTCCTTGAGCTCTTTGGAAAGCAACACGCCATTATGAAACAATACGGGCTGTCCTGTGGTGGCATCTTTAATGACGAACTTTCCCTGCGGCTGCCCATGGTCTTTACGTTTAATCTCAAGCGTGTACTTACCTTTCTTCATCGGCTGAGTATAAGTTCCAGGCCCGAAATCTTTGCGGTTGACCACACAACTGTTATTTCCCATTTCAAAAGACACATCGGTATCTTTATCAAGAATAACGAAGCCGATGGCAACATACACCGCATCTGATTTGCTCGCTACAGCCCTCAGCTTCGTCTCAGCCAATGGTTTTATGACATCATTAAACTCCTGGCCATTTTGAATGACTGCCATCAGATGGGTGGGAATAATATTTGATCCCTCGCCCGCTATATGAATGCGTGCAATGAGACCTGGAACTGGGTCTTGAGGGTTGGGAGCGCCTGCTGACTGGCCCAATAAAGCACACGAAAAAACGAGAACGGCTGTCAGGCCGGTAAAACGACATATTTTCATATTAGAACCGAGTATAAGGGGGGCGGCCTATTTTTTCAAGCATCAACTGCCAAATCGCTCACCCGGCTAAGCGAACTTTATTCGACTTCAGGCACGGGACGATCAATAGACCCTTTGTTCCAGCGGCCGTCGAGGGTGAAGGA
>Ga0114970_10003607_pt1 | contig 11326 bp, 7 predicted proteins | sample M_140205_XF_Meta_FD_87030 | JGI IMG/M metagenome (GOLD analysis project Ga0114970, IMG submission 87030) | Freshwater microbial communities from Lake Montjoie, Canada to study carbon cycling - M_140205_XF_MetaG | ecosystem: Environmental > Aquatic > Freshwater > Lake | place: Lake Montjoie... | reverse complement strand
TATAACTCAATCGGCTCAGCGGTGTTTCCGAGCCACGCCCCGTTTACAAATACTTTTATATTTGAATACATCTCTTTCGGATTTACCCTTTCCATACGCGAAATAAAGGGCTCCGCGTGTTGGTGTAATGACTCAGAATTGCTTGGTGTCGTGATATGCGTCATATAACTGATATTTTTTACAACACCAACGCTGCCACCTTCTGGTGTCTCAGCGACGCACAAGAATCCCCATGTCGTATTGTGTAACTTGCGCGGAGCAATGAGTTTGCCACTTTTATCGACAGGTGTATTAATGCGGCGAAGATGGCTAAGACTTGAAACATATGTAAGACGATTCAGCACCTGTGCTACACCGACCTTGTTGCTATTCACATTTTTAATACCGAAGTCGCCGGTGGAGAGTGCGCGTTTAATTCCATTTTCGATGGTCGTAGACTTGATAATTTTGTAAATATTGGTCTTGTTGACGATACTCATATGGTCATCGGTAGAGCGCCAAGATCCGGTATTGATTTCTTTGACGATTTGCTTCGACATATCCTTCACTAGCTTATTGAAATAGTTGCGAAATAGATTATTCAATAAGGCACCAGTCAGATCGACGCGCTTATTTACATATGAATCGCGATCATCTTGTTTAGAAATATCAAGACTAGATTTTATAAGACGATTGACCATATATCCGAGAAAGTATATTTTCTGCGTCATGCTGTGGCAATGCGGGAATAAATCATTATTGAGCACGTCTTGGGCGAATCCTCGTTTCTTTAATGCGCCGGCATCTTTGTCCATATTCATCGGAGTAAACATCACGTTTGTTGTGATAATTCTTAGCGCATCTTCTTGTGTCATTGATGTATTTGCGTCGATAATTGATGCTTGGAGCGACTCGAGAATTTGGGCATCTTGTTCGATATCTAGTAAGATGTGTTGGCATATTTCTTTGTCCGAATTAATTCCGAGTGCGCGAAAGACGACAAACAGAGGCACGGGTTGTTTAATACGCGGGATCTGAACATAAATCGGGTGACCAAAGCCGTTATTTTTGCTGGAAATCATAATATTAATTTGCTTCGGTGAGATACATTTAGCGGTGGGAACGGATTTGATTTCGGCAGTCCAAGACCATTTATTGTTATTTTTCGAAGTATTAAAACAGTATACGCGATTCTCGGCTGCGCGTTCTTGACCTAGAACTGTTTTTTCGCTTCCATTAATAATAAAATAACCCCCGGCGTCATGCTTGCATTCTCCAGATACATTATTATTAATATGTGTATATTGATTCAAAACACAAATCGACGACTTCAACATGATTGGCAATTTGCCGATATGGACCTTCGGGATTGACTTGTAGTGTGTTTGCGTATTTTCCAAGTTTTCCCCTGTTCTAATGATATAGCGAATATTTATATCAATTGTCATAGTAGACGCGTATGTGAAATTTCTTGAACGTGCGTCGTGGGGGAACATTATTTTAGTAGCACCATTATTTTCGTGAATTTGAGGGCGATACAGATTGAATTTGTCAAATGTAATCTCCATTTCTAATTTATTCTTCCTTGATTTTCTACAGTAGTCGTGTTCTGAAGCAACAGATACTGTATTGAACATGTCGATTGTTTTCTGAATTTGATTGTTGACAAAATCATTGTATGACTCGATCTGGTGTCTTACCAATCTTTTCAAATGTTGATTTTTGAAGTATGCTCCGATAATCGCCCAAGGTGTTTCGACATATGGGAGTGGACGTGAACTGTCAATTACCTCTAGTGTATTTCTAATTTTTTTACTGCTGGATTCCAGTTCGGCCTCTTTTGCTGGCACCACTGCTGCCGCCAGTGTCGCTGCCACCGCTACCGAAGCTGTTTCATCTTTGGTATGTGTCATATCTATTTTGCTTTGCTTTTTGTTGAGCCGCGATAATGCTATCACCCCCTTACCTCCGGTTTTTTCGGATTTCAAGGATGAAGAAGGTTCAATTGATGTAATCTGTAATTCAATATTATTATCATCACCAATATTCAAATCTACGCAAATATCTTTTGTATCCTTTCCTTTCATATGACTTGACTTCGAAGATACCGAAGATGTTTTTGATTTTGACATTTGATTTTGGCTGAGACGTGTGTTATTGAATTACTGCTTATTTATTATTTCAATTTATTTTTAAGCATATTTCCGACAATAATAATAAATCATAAATCATAAATAATAAATAACAAATAATATATAAAAATAATGTTATAAATACACTTATAGTATTCTTATACACAGTATGACCAATCCAGAGAATAATAATAAAAAACGTGTCAGAAAATGTTTCAGGGATTTTATAGATATAATGGATACTAAGTCTAATTATTATATTATGTTTTCACATTTAGCCGACACTCCAAATGGTTCAAATGGTTCAAATGATCAAACCAATAATAAAATAGAAAAAATAAACAATAATGCCAGCAATAATGCCAGCAATAATACTAGTAATAATACTAGTAACAATACTAGCAATACTAGCAATAATATTACAAAAAAGTATGTATCAAAAAACGCTGACAATATTCCTTTGCCGCCGCCCCGCGACAATCCTGAGTGTATATATCATAGCTCTTCAGAAACACGTGAAACGGGAGATACGGGAGATACGGGAGAAAATGCGAAATTCAAATCAAATAAAGAAAATGAGAATATAGTAGCACAAGATGAAGTAGAAGTTGTAAAAGTTGATATAGACGATAAACGTGCTTGTTATGATGCGAATTGTTCAAAATGTGGGCATCGTATTCCTTTTAAAATTAATAAAATAGATATAGATGTTGAAATAACAAATATTGGGGATCTAATAAAATTGTGTAACGATTATAAGTTGGCAGAAAATATTGAATATAATATTAATATGAAAGCGCTACATAAAATAAAGCCCGATCTGATTGAATTAAATAATATGATAGGTATGAAACATCTGAAGGAAAGTATCGTCGATCAGTTGATATATTATTTACAGAATCTACATTTACCTATTTTTGATAATGGAAAATCGGTAAATAGTGGCGATTTTTTACATACTGTTATTTATGGTTCGCCAGGAACAGGTAAAACGGAGGTTGCCAAAATAATTGGGCGAATATACAGCAATCTTGGTATAATTAAAAGTAAACAAGTGGCAGCATCCTCATCCTCATCACCATTGCCATCATTAATATCAGCGGCGGCGTTATCACCCCGAACCTTATCATCTATTGTATCCGATAAGAAAAAGGCATCTGCATCATCATCTTCGTCATCATCGCGCCCTAAATTTAAAAAGGTTACAAGAGCGGATTTAATTGCCGGTTATTTAGGACAAACGGCATTGAAAACCAAAGATGTTATCAAAGATAGTTTAGGTGGTGTATTATTTATAGACGAAGCATACGCTCTTGGTAATACGGAAAAACGCGACAGTTTTGCGAAAGAGTGTATTGATACATTATGCGAGGCACTGAGTGATAATAAAGATAATTTGATGGTAATTATTGCTGGTTACGAGAAGGATTTGAAGGAATGTTTTTTTAGTTATAATGACGGACTTGATTCGCGATTTACGTGGAGATTCAAAATTGATGATTATACGTCGGAGGATTTAAGAGATATTTTTATTAAAAAGGTGAGTGATTTTGGTTGGTCTGTTTCGGAAGAAATTAAAGCGGAATGGTTCGAAAAGAATATGAAATATTTTAAGTTTTATGGGAGGGATATGGAAACGCTTTTTTCTAAGACGAAGATTGCTCATAGTAGACGCGTATTTTGTAAACCGGAAACTGCAAAAACTAAAATAACGATGAAAGATTTAGAGAATGGATTTGAACTATTTATAAAAAATGATGAAGTAAAACAAAGGGCAAATGACGATGGTATAAAAGTTTTACAAAATATGTATCTGTAATATGTTTTATTCATAATAATATTTTATTTTTAAAATTATATTATGAGTGACACCACAAAGAAAAGTATTATAATAAATCAATCATTTTTATCTGGATCAAGTAAAGGCGCTGCTTCGTCGGGTAATAATAAAGTTTCAAAAAGAAATCGCCCCAAACTATCGGATGAAATCATTAAACCGAATAAACTAAAGAAAATGTTATTAGATAAGATAAATGCTAAGCGTAAAGCAGAACAAACATCGGCAGTATCTAGCAGTGTAGCAAATAATAATAATAATAATAATACAAATAATACAAATATTGATATATCAAAAGAGTCGAAAATATTCAGTAGTGAATTTAAAAAATCATTAGAATTTTTAGATAACTACATAAATACAAAGAATCAAAATCCAAAAATTAAAAGGGCAAATGATAATTCTCATTCGAAAACATTAAAGCGGCAAAACATTGGTTCTGGAAGTTTGACTGCAGATATTCTAAAATCTCTACAAAACAGTAAAAATTCGCAGCAGCAGCGAAATCCATCTCCGGTATATACTCCTGCACCGATACAACAACGCGCTCTTATACAGCCACAAATTGTAACACCGAATGTTAATATTCATGCACCTGCTCCGGCTCCGCCACCTATTTTTCAGAAAATACAGCTACAGTTGCCTCCTCCTCAAGTTATTGCGCCTCGCCAATCACACGCTATTCCTATGTCACATACATCACCTAAAATAAATATGGAGATCGGCAAGAGTTAACCGGGAAATATGATTTATACTGAACTTCCTCCAGAATTACAGCCAACGGTATCGTCATTCCCTGATATAAATATGATGACATTTAATACACCATCGTCCCCTAAAATGGGAGAAATACAAGAAATACAAGGAATACAGGAAATAATAAATAATCAAGAAAATATTTATGACAATATCGAGGACATTGACTATGGAAATGACAGTAGTGGTATAACTGGAAAAACATCACTTTCTACATCTAATAATACTTTTTCACCTGTAAAATTATTCGACGATGCGCCATATGGATGTTTAAAAAATGGGAACAAACCGACTTTCCGTGCTTATAATAAAACAATCAAACATAATCTTAGATTTAATGACGACAGCAATAATGAGACGCCTCACACTGAACGACAGACAAAACTTAAGGAATTACAAGATAAACATAAACGACAAGCCATTTTGAGTGGTAATGGCAATGATGGCAATGATGGCAATGATGGCAATGATAATGACGAAAAATCTCGTAATAACAAAACATCTCATATGTCAAGGACAAAAATAAGAAGACATTTGAGAAAAACGATTACTAAGAAATTTAAATTAGGTAAAACAGGCGATGTTGTCGGTGTTTTAATCAAAAATAATGACACGCGCAAAAATATACAAAGAGAACACGGTTTACTTAAGACTAAAAAATTATCTGAGATTAAAAAATATTTGGTAGAGAAAAACCTTATAAAAATCGGTTCAATGGCGCCCCCCAATATTGTGCGTAAAATATATGAAGACGCAATGTTGACGGGCGAAATAGAAAATGTAGGTAAAGGTGTAATATTACACAACTTTTTGGAAGATAAAAAGTCGTGGTAACATATTAATAATATATTGGAATATTGGCAAGCATTTTTCCTGTTTTTATACCTTTAAAACTATTGCCATACTTGTTTAATGGTGGTGATAAAATACATATGCCCATTACTCCTGGTATAACAATCATAATAATCCCACCTACACCACTTTTAGCGGGTAAATACGTTTTTCCCCACCAGTTGTCAGATTCATTATATAGACCGTGCTTTGCCATATGATCAACTATATATTCAGTATTTTGTGTAGTTACTACGCGTTTTTTTGTTATAGGATTTATACCCCCGTTAGCTAATGTTGCCGCCGCGATTGCGATATCTTTGCTTGTAACCATTACAGAACATTGTTTGGTATATGACTTTAAAGAAATATACGGGTCCCCATAAAAACGCTTAAATGATATTAGTTTTTTTAATATGATTATATTTGTTTTACTAACTCTGTGTTCAGACAAATATAACGTATTATTAATATGTAATTTTTTACCTGAGAAATTTTCCATACATTTTAATATATCTTTCTCTATTTGTTTTTCATTTTTCTCCTTTGATATCGTTTTATCGTATAATAAACTTGTAGTCGCCATCGCACCAGCATTAACAAAAGAATTTATAGTATGATTTGGTATATGTATAACATCATACACGGAGTTAAACTCGTGTATTTCTTTTTCATCGCCAATTTTATCAAGTAAATATGGTATATTATATTTTTCAAGAGCCAAAGCAAGTGAAAATATTTTCGAGGCAGATTCAATCGCAACTTCATTTTTAAAATCTCCAAAATTCATAATATCTCCTTTTATATTACAAATAGAGATAGCATATATATTAGGATTGATATCCATTAAAAAGGGTATATATGATGCCTCTTTACCCTGTTTTTTTTCCGAAGATATTTTATTGAATATTTTTTCAACATCTTCGTGTTTAAAAGACATAATGTATATATATATATACATATAATATATATACATAATACGGGTATAAAAACATATACATATTAAACATAAACTTAACCTATGTCTCCTCCATTACTGATTTTCGAATTAATTTTACAATTTTTCAATATCTCCCGTTAGTGGCATTCATCGTGTTTTTCAAATCTATAAAATTATGACCACCACAGTCATCTCGCCCCTCTCGCCCACTCTCGATCACTCTTCTATGCTAGAAGTATGCTCTCAAATATAATATATAAAACTAAGATAAAGACATATTATGTAGACATATAACAACAAATTTTTATATTTCTATTTCTATAAAGGGTGTCGCAATCAAAGCATATCCAATGTCTCTTATTTCAACATACCTTGACTATACGAAGACGTATAGTGAAGAATACGGCAATAAAACGGTTGTATTAATGATGGTCGGTTCATTTTACGAAATTTATGGAGAGAGGAGTAACGGAAGTGCTATAACAGGCAGTAAAATCGAAGAAATTGCGAAAATATGTGACTTATCAATCGCGCAAAAAACGGGGGAGTATGTGATGGCCGGTTTTACATACACAAAGATAGATAAATATTTGAAAAAGATTCAGGAAGCGGGGTATACATCTGTAGTAATCACACAAGATCCTAGCAACCCTAAAATACGGAATATAGAGGGTATTTATTCGCCGGGGACATTTTTTAATGCGGATGCCATTGAAATATCTAACAACACGATGTGTATATGGATTGAGCGTGTATCTTATTCGAAGTCTAGTTCAATTGTGATTGGAGTTGCCAATGTCGATATTTATACAGGCCGCGTAATTATTTTCGAACACAGCGTTGAAGATAAACATAACCCGACAACATATGATGAGTTGGAAAGATATATATCAACGTATAAACCCAGTGAAGTAATATTAATTACAAATGTAAATGAAAAAAATGCGGACGATATTATTAATTTTACCGGTATAATGAGTAAAAATATTCATAAGGTTCATTTATCTGGTGTGGAGACACAATCAACTCAAAGCAAATTTATTGAAAAGGCCAAGCGCTGTGAGAAACAAACATATCGCGATGAAGTATTGCGTAAATTTTATACTCATAATGTGGTAGAGTCTTTCATACAATCGACGTTTAATTATGAGTATGCTACACAGGCACTTATTTTTTTATTGAATTTTTTAAATGAACATAATCCGCATCTTGTAAATAAGATTCGCGAGCCGGTTTTTGATAATAAAAGTGATCGCGTTATTTTGGCAAATCATTCATTGAAACAGTTAAATATTATAGATGATGATAATTATACGGGTAAATACTCGTCGGTTTTGCGCTTTCTTAATAATTGTATTACGCCGATGGGTATGAGAAAATTTAAATACAAGATATTGAATCCGATTTTTAATGTGGAGAAATTAAATAAAGAATACGATATTACGGAGTATGTAATCTCGCAAGGTGGTGAAGAACAAATAATGGAATGGAGAACTAAGATGGCGGAACTAAAAGATATTGAGAAACTACACCGTCAAATTGTCCATCAAAAGGTAAATCCGAGAAATTTGTATCATCTATATAACAATCTTGATACTATATCTGGGATGTATGATAAAGTAAAGATGGATAAGAAGATTGTTTCTTATATAGTTCCGGATAGCAGTGGCGTCGGCAGCGGCGACATATCTACGTATTGTAAAAATATACGAAAATTTATGAACTCTCATTTTGATATGGAGAAGTGTAAAAATATCGACAATCTGAACTATGACGAAAATTTTGTATTAGAAGATGTTAGTAAAAAATTGGACAAGATTGTTTATAACTACGAAAATTCATTTATTGAATTGAAGACTATTCAAATGTATTTTGATAAGTTAATTGCTGCATCGGAAAAGGAATCAAAATCTGAAAAAAAATATGAATATGTCAAGATTCACGACACTGAAAAAATGGGATATACTCTTATATCTACAAAACGGCGTGGTAAACTACTCGAAGAACAGATTAAAAAACAGTCGAAAATACAAATGAAGGGGCAGGTTACGGCGACGGCGGCGGCGACCGCAGTATCGACAGAAATTATAAATGAAACAAGCGGCGCAAAGACACCAACCGTAAATGTAGAGTATATATCGTATAATAAGAAACAAGCGAGCTTGAATATTGAGTTATCAGGAATAACATATCCTACATCAACGGGGAATAATTGCTCTATTCATTCGGCACAGATTGCGAAGATATGTAATACAATTATTAAAAGTAAACTAGAAATGAAACAGGAGATAGAGGCGGTTTTTATGGATGTAGTTAAGAAAATACAGAATATGTTTGAAAATGATATTCAACAAATAGTGGATACTGTTACTATGATAGATATACTACAAAATAAAGTATATATTGCGCATAAATATAAATATTGTAAACCTGTGATTGAGGGCGCATCAGCAGCATCGGGAGCCTCATTTGTAAGGGCAGAAGGATTAAGGCATTGTTTAATAGAGCATATAAACACAAATGAAATTTATGTGACAAATAATATTGAATTGGGTGCCGGAACAGAGCAAAATGGCATATTATTATATGGGACCAATGCTGTAGGTAAAACGAGCTTAATCCGCGCACTTGGAATAGCCGTGATTATGGCCCAATCTGGATTATATGTGCCGTGTTCAAACTTCGGATATATACCATATAAGAGCATATTTACGAGGATCTTGGGCAATGATAATTTATTCAAAGGGATGTCTACGTTTATGGTCGAAATGTCTGAGCTACGTGTTATTTTGAAATCAGCCAATGATACAGGTCTTATTTTAGGAGACGAGTTGTGTTCAGGAACCGAAATAGATTCGGCAATCAGTATATTTGTAGCCGGATTGAAAAAGATGAACGACAGTAAATGTTCTTTTATATTTGCGACACATATGCATGAGATTAACAAGTATGATGAAGTGATATCTATGGATAGGTTAAGTATGAAACATTTAGAAGTAGTTTATAATAAAGAAACGGATTGTTTAGTATATGATAGAAAACTTAAGGACGGACCAGGGTTTAGTATGTATGGCTTAGAAGTATGTAAGTCGCTTCATTTACCTGATGATTTTCTCGAATACGCAAATGAGATAAGGTTAAAATATAGGAGTAGTGAACAAAGTATTTTGTCATCTGATAGGAGTAGGTATAATTCTAAAAAAGTGAGAAATATGTGCGAATTTTGTAATAAGGAAATCGGAACAGAAATACATCATTTACAGCATCAGAAAAATGCCGATAGTATGAATTTTATAGAACACTTTTCCAAAAATCACGTAGCTAATTTAGCATCTATATGTGAAAAGTGTCACGATTCGATTCACTCAAAAAATGAACAACATAAAAAGGTGAAGACGTCGAAAGGGTCTATTATCATTAAAATGTAATATGATACTTGAATAAATAAAAGCGAAATTTTAAATATATAATTATCTTCTATAACTATAATTATATATAGTATATATAGTTATAGTCACATACTAAAATTCACATAGATGAGCAACAGTCCAGCAAAAATTCAGACAGTAGGTGAAGCATCGAGTTCTATATCAAGCACATTTAAATCGACATTTTCTAGTTTAGCAAATACGCTTGGCTTGCCGGAATTACGCGATTCATTCTTTCAAAATATAATTTATATTTTACTAACGATTATTATTTTGGTTGGTATTTTAGTTTATATACAAATGGTGGGTCCAGATGGTAATGATCCACTTAATTTGCCGCCTAGTAGAGTAATTAAAAAGGTAGAAATTAAAAAAATAGTTGAAGGGTTTGATATAACCGAAAAATATACTCACGATATTGCTAGCAATGCTGATACGATGGGGGAACACGATGAACATAATTATAGCCATCACGACATTCATTTGGCTGATTCGAGTGAACACGGTGAACATCACTATAAAAACCATGATAAATACCCAAACCATAGAAAAAAATATTAATGATATAACATTATTATAATTATTTTAATTAATGAGTATTTAAGAATATATAATACAAAAAATTGATTTATAAATTTGTATATAATAACTATATAAGAAATCACAAGAGTAATACGAACACAGCAAAATGATCATCCCTGTAAAATGTTTCACGTGCGGAAAAGTCATTGGCGACAAATATCGTTACTATTTGGCGGAAGTTAAAAAAATGAAAATGTCGGAAAATATGAAAAATGACAAAGTTGTATATTTGACTGAAGAATTTAGAGACAAAACCCCGGAAGGATATGTTCTTGACGAATTAAAATTTAATAAAATGTGTTGTAGGAGACATTTCCTTTCTCACGTCGATATTGAATAAGCATTCCTTTATATATGCGTTTAATTATATAAAGTATATAAACTTTATAAACTATATAAACTATATAAACTATATAAAATTATAAACTATAAATATTTTTATTTTATGGTTTATTTTACAAGTTTTTATGTTTTTCATAGATTTTTTTATTTACACGAATTATTATAATATATTATAGTATATTATAGTATATATAATACATTACAAAACAACATAACATATGTCTATTAAAAATAAATCAAAACGTTCCAGACGTTCGCGTTCCAGGTCGAATAAAAAATCAAATACGCGTAAAATGGGCGGTGGTAGTATTGGAGTTAGAGTAGAAAGCGGATCACCAAATCAGTATATTAATCCTGTAAATTCGGCAGTAAATTGTCCTGGATGTAGAAGTGATAATACAACTGGAACAGGTGCTTACTCTTTAAATACGCCATTACCTGATTTTCCTCCGTCGTGGAATAAGGGATTAATAATGAAAGGTGGTGGTACTTGTAGCGG
>Ga0114970_10003602_pt1 | contig 11338 bp, 23 predicted proteins | sample M_140205_XF_Meta_FD_87030 | JGI IMG/M metagenome (GOLD analysis project Ga0114970, IMG submission 87030) | Freshwater microbial communities from Lake Montjoie, Canada to study carbon cycling - M_140205_XF_MetaG | ecosystem: Environmental > Aquatic > Freshwater > Lake | place: Lake Montjoie... | reverse complement strand
CCGTTCCCCCCCCCCCCCCCCCCCATTTACACTCCTCCCCGCAATGGGGTTGGTGGACATGGGAACACGAAAGGAATCGCACGATGGACGCACACGCAAACGAATACCTCGCCGCCGTCGCCGGCCTGCACCAGCAGACGCCGAGCAAGAAGCCAGAGCCCGCCGTTGGCGATTTTGTCAGCGGAACTACCGCCGGTCGCCGCTGGAGTGGCCGAGTCGAGTGGATCAACACCAACGGCGAGATCTGCGTGAACACAGATGGCAGCTGGGTCTACGTGCCCATGGCTGACATCACGCACTGAAACGAAAAGGACTCCCGATTGGTGGAACCGGCCGGGAGAAGGAGTCGAGCGGAGCTCGAGCAGCAAGGACGCACGATTCAGCCCGCCAGCACGATGCGAAACGGGCTATTCCATACCACGGTTCGCGAATAGCGAACAACGAAAGGACGCGAGATGACCACGGAAATCAGCACCAACACGACGCCAACGAGGGGGCTGGCCCTCGCTTCATTCGATGACGCATTCCGCTTCGCCACCATGGTGGCGAAGTCGGAGTTTGCCCCCAAGGATTTTCGGGGCAAGCCCGAGTCCTGCCTGCTGGCGATTCAGCACGGCAGCGAGATTGGCTTGAGCCCAATGCAAAGCCTGCAGAACATCGCCTGCATCAATGGGCGTCCTGCGATTTGGGGCGACGCGGCCCTAGCGTTGTGCCTCGCCAGCCCTGTCTGCGACGGCATCCACGAGACGATTGATGGCGACGGCGACAACATGACGGCCGTGTGCCAGACCAGCCGCAAGGGCAAGGACGCCAACGTGGTGGCACGGTTCAGCGTGGCCGACGCCAAGAAGGCTGGCCTGTGGGGCAAGAGCGGCCCGTGGACGCAGTACCCCAAGCGGATGCTGCAGCTGCGTGCCCGAGGCTTCGCCCTGCGTGACGCCTTTCCTGACGTGCTCAAGGGGCTCGTCACGGCCGAGGAGGCCCAGGACTACCCGCAGGCCGAAGCGGCCAGAGAGCCGGCCATGATTCGCCCGCAAGGGCAGCCGGCCAGGCCCTTGACCAAAAGCGTCAAGGAGGTGGCACCCGGCGTGACCGTGGCACACGTCGAGCGGTTTGAGCCGCAGGCCAGTGCGGTTGCTGCCGCCACACCCGGCGACATGGAGCGGTCCAGACTGGCGGTCAACAAAGCGGCCAACGCCGCTGCACTTGAGCGGATGCAGTCTGTCACCGAAGAGCGCCTGAAGTCTGGCTTTTACTTGCCGGCCCAGGCGGACGAGCTGCTGAACCTCATCAACGGCAAGCTCGACTGGCTGGCAAGCGAGCCCGAGGACCGTGGCCAGGAGTTCCCGCACGAGGCCGCCGAGCACGAGGTGCACGCATGAGCTACGAGCCCATGGTCATCGACGCCAAGACGGTTGCTCAGAAGCTCGAGCAGATGCACTTGCCACGCATGGCAGCATGGGCCTTGGCCCAAGACAACGCCATTGCCCGCGAGCGGCTGACTGCAGAGGTTTTTCGCCGCGAGTTGAGCGACGCGATGCGACGCCTGGAGAAGTACGAGCCCAGCATCCAGCACACGGCGACGTGTTGCGTCCCACCACCGGAGAGTAGCGACTGACGCCACGCCATTGGCGAAGCATGCCGTAGAGCAGCATTGGCCGCCTAGCGGAAGTGGCGAGTAACCACCGCAGCCGACGCCGCATGATCCGGCGGTGAGTCGGACGCGCCCGGCGTAACCGGGCAAATACACACAAAAGGACTTGTGATGAATCACTACGGAATACCAGACGCCGACGCCGGCCCGCTGTTCGCCACGCGAGCCCCGAGCGTCAACGGCTCGGCCACCTCGGCCGCTGCTGCGGACTCGCTTGACGCGAAGACGCTGAACGCCATGCAGCGGCGCGTCTACGAGTTCCTGTGCCGCACGCCCAGCACCGACGAAGAGATTGCGTACGAGCTCGCGATGAACCCGAGCACGGTGCGGCCACGTCGCGGTGAGTTGGCACGGCGTGGCCTGATCGTGGAGGCCGGGACCAGGCGGACGAGCAGCGGGCGGATGGCAACGGTGTGGAGGAAGGCGTAAAGAATCACTTTTTACAAGGCCGGGCCGGGCATGGCGCGGCAGGGCAAGGCGCGGCATGGCCAGGTAAGGCGTGGCCGGGCGAGGCTGGGCGCGGCGGGGCTGGGCATTGCTTGGCGGGGCAAGGCAAGGCATGGCATGGCCTGGCGCGGCAAGGCGGGGCAAGGCTGGGCCCGGCGTGGCGAGGCAAGGCATGGGTTTCGTTTACTTAATCGCAGGCAGCACGAATGGCCCGACAAAGATCGGCCACTCGGCAAAACCATCAATAAGGAAAGGGGAACTGCAGGTTGGCAATCCTCAAGAGCTTTTTGTCTTCCATCGTTTCCATTGCGAGGACGCCGAGCATCTTGAGCGTCTGCTTCACATTCGATTTGAGTCTCGCCGTATTCGCGGCGAGTGGTTCAGTGTGTCAGTAAAGGAGGCTGCGGAAGCAGCGAATAGTTATGGCAACGGCAACAGCGTCAGCGATTTCGATTGCGTGCAAACTCACCGGGGTTCGCCCTTTGATGTTCGACAGGTACGCAGGGGACAACAGCACCCAGCTGCCCGTCGCGGAGAAGATGTACCTAGACGCTCAACGGCGTTTGACTCTTCCCGCCGTCAACCTCTTCTCAATGCTGTGCGCGGAGAACACAAAGAGTGTTTGCCGACAGTTCTTCGGGAAGAACGGGAAGACGATCGGCCTGGGGATGGCGAGCTACGTCACCATCACGCCGTTTGAGATCCCAATCTGCGATGACAACGGGCCAATCGTATTCACGGGCTTCAACGAGCAGGTCTACGAACACAAGACCGTCGCCCGCGTGAAGGGCGGCATTCCGAACCCAAAGCATCGGCCGGTTGTTGCGACTCCTTGGAACATGCAGTTCACGATGGAGTACATCGAAAACAAGTATTGCTCTCTGGAGAACCTTCGGCAGGCGTTAACTATGGGCGGGATGCTCGGCGTGGGTACGTTTCGACCGTTCTTCGGAAGGTACGAGGTGGAGCAGTTCAAGATTGATTTGTGATCACGGCGAGGCCGGGCACGGCGAGGCGCGGCTGGGCGAGGCCGGGCCCGGCGAGGCCAGGCAAGGCGTGGCGCGGCTGGGCGAGGCTGGGCAAGGCGTGGCCAGGCGAGGCAAGGCAAGGTTATCCGCCATCGTGATAGGCACGGTGCCTCTTCGACGAGGCGTGGCGGAATGGAGGATGCAAGCATGTTGAGTGAAAAAGGAACCACTTACACGGATCTTCTTGTGCGAGAGATATGCGCTCACCTTGAGTGGATGGCCACCGATCAATCGCGTGCTGCTTGTGAAGGCAATGCTTTTTATAAAGCTGCTCGGTCGATCGGTAGGAACAGAGACGAGTTCGTAATTCGCACGCTGCGGCAAATGGAATGGCTAGGCCGTCCGTACTCGTCCGATGCTAAGGAGGCAGAGCGTGGCCGCTGAGACTCGAGTTGACGTGTACCTCCCGCTCTACGTCAGGGACTTCCTAACGAGCACCATCGGCTGGACGGCTGAGGAGCGAGGGCACTACCTGACGCTGCTCATGATCCAGTGGGATCGCGGATCGCTTCCGGCCGAGCCCTCCGACTTGGAGCGGCTTTCTCCTGGCGTTGCTCGTTGCTGGCCTGTGCTTGTGGGCAAGTTTCCTGCAGGCGATGACGGGCTTCTCCGCAACGCAAAGCTCGAGGAGCACCGCTGCCGGTGCGTTGAGATCAGGGAGAAGCGTTCGCAGGCTGCAAAGTCTGCGGCATCTGGGCGGTGGTCCGGCGATGCGTCACGCATAGCAAACGCATCGCAAACGCATAGCAAACGCATAGCAAACGGATGCCATCCAACGTCAACGTCAACGTCAACGTCATATCCAAGTGCTTCTCCTGACGGAGAAGACACACAACAGGCTGCGCCTGTTGTTGCTACGAGCGATCCGCCGAGGCGGCGGAAACGCTCGCAGCCGAAGTATGCGATTCAGTGGACGATTGATGACGGGTGGCAGGGAATCACGGACGCAGACCGAGCGACATGGGCCGAAGCGTTCCCTGCATGCAAGCTTGACATCGAGCTACTCAGGGCAACTGAGTGGCTGAAAACGAACACCGCCAAGGCCAAAAAGTCGAACTGGCGGAAGTTTCTCGTCGGCTGGCTGAGCAGATCGCAGGACAAGGGAGGCACCATTCGCGTTGTGGGCCAGGCGGCCGAGGAAGTTGCCAAGCGCGAAAGGCTGGAACGCAAGGCACGCGAGTTCACCGACTACCAGCCAGCACCTTACAGGCGTCCGAAGGAAGTGGTGGCGCTTGCACAGTCCATGAAACTCAAGGAGGAAGACCTATGACACCAGAGAACACCACCACCAAAGAACGCCTTACTGCCCGCCAGCAGGAAATGCTGGATTTCATCAGGTCCAACATGGCGTATTGCTCGCCAGCCATCAGGGAGATTGGCAGGGCCATGAACATTCGCTCGCCTAACGGCGTGGTGTGTCACCTTGACGCATTGGAGAAAAAGGGCCGCATCCGCCGCACGCCAGGGAAGACGCGAAACATTGAGGTGATCGCATGAAACCGGAAGGAACCATCAAGCGTCTGCGGCGTCTGTACCGCTACCACTCGCTGGCTGCGGAGTCGTCCGAGAACTGGGCGATGCACGACGAAATCCTGCAGCAGGCTGCGTGGATCATGGAGGGCATCTCGGTCATCGAGAAGCTGAGCGAAGAGAACGGCCAGCTGCGGGCCAGGCTCGTGCGTCAGGCGTGCTACTTCGAGCACATAGAGGCACGCGAGCAGCCCAAGACGTGGCCGCTGCTGGAAGACGAAGGAGAAGAACTATGACGCTTACGGATTTCGTCTGGATCTCGGTTGGTGAACTTCTTCTCGCGGGCACTTTCGCTCTCGGGATTCTTGTTGGTGTCGCATTAAAGCCACGAAAGGAATCGACTCATGGCAACTGCAACGAAGGAACGGAAGACGTTAGGAATCACGCTGGCAACGTCAACGCTGAGGGCCGCACTTGCGGCCGTGATGCGAGCCGTGCCGGCCAAGAGCGCCAAGCCGGTGCTGCAAAACGTCCGACTTGGTGACGGGCTGCTCAGCGGCACGGATCTCGAGGTGCGTATCGACCGCGAGATCGACTATCACGGCGAGCCCATGCTCTTGCCGGCGTACAGGCTCAACGCCATCTTGCGTGCCGCGACCGGCGACGAGGTGGTGCTGCTGCCCAAGGAAACCAACGTCACCGTGAAGTGCGGCGCTGGCTCGTGGACTTTGCCTACTGAGGACGTGGCAGAGTTTCCAACGTGGGAGTCTGGCGAGCTCAGGGCCATCTGCCGCCTGCCGGCGGATCAGTTCTGTCGGGCAGCCAAGGCGACGACGTATGCCACTGACACCGACAGCAGCCGATACGCCTTGGGTGGTGTGATGCTGGACGTTGAGCAGACCGCTGACGGTTCGCGTCAGCACTGGGTTGGCACTGACGGGCGCAGGCTCGCGTGCGTCGAGACTGAGAGCGAAGATGCGCTGACCGCTTCGCAGACGTTGATTCCAGGCCGCTTGGTGTCGCTCGTGGCCAGCCTTTCTGCCGGTGACGGCTCGGTGCAAGTTGAGGCGGACACTAAGCAGGCCCGATTTACATTTGAAGACGTGAAAAAGCAGATTTGCTGGACAGTGACAGGCCAACTCGTGGAAGGCAAGTTCCCGCGATGGCGAGACGTTGTTGGCGAGGCCGAAGGCGAGCCCACCGTTATCGACGTGACTGAGCTGCTGTCTTCGGTGCAGTCTGCGGCCATCGTCACCAGCGAGCAGAGCAAGGGAATCTCACTGACGTGGACGGCCAACGCGCTGGTGCTTGTGGGCCGCTCGAGCGAGTACGGCGAAAGCCGGGTTATCTGCCCGACGATCGCGGCTGGCTCAACGGCTGCGACCAAGTTGGACCCGAAGTACGTGGCTCAGTTCTTGGCCAACCTACCCAGCGACGAGGAGCCGCACGTTGACGTGTACGTGGCCGATGCCAAGAGCCGCGTGCTTCTGCGCTGCGGGCCGTACACAGGCGTGATCATGCCGCTTGCGGAGGACGCATGATGGCATTCCGCATCGACTATACGGAAATGAAGAGACTGCGTGAAAGCGGGATGCTGAACGCAGACATTGCCGCCCGGCTCGGCTGTTCGACAAACATGGTTACGGACGCTGCCAAGCGTTTCGGCTGGCCTCGCCGTGCTCGCGGCACACGGAGGCAAGTTGACGTGCCGCTGCTGTTTAGGATGTGGTACAGCGAGATGGAAACGCCAGAGATTGCCTCTGCTCTTGGCATAACCGCTTGCACGCTAAACACGCTGCGTCAGAAACACGGGCTGCCCAAGCGGCCACGGGTTGCCGTGATGCTGGTGGCTGACCCAACGCCAGACGAGATAGCCAAGCGGGCCAGAGAGTGCCGTGAGCGGCACTACGCAGAGCGACGCGGCGAGACTGATCAGACAACGTTGCAGTGGCGAAAGAGAGGTGTGGCATGAGCGACATCGTGGAGCGTCTTCGCAACTGGCGAACCGTGCATCTGACGCAGCTGCGGTACGTCATGGAGAGTGCGGCCGACGAGATTGAGCGGTTGCGGCTCACCGACGCGGAGCGGGAAGCTGTTGAGCGCTCTGCCGATTGGCTGTACCGCTGGCAGGAGACGCATGGATACCACTCTGCTGAGAATGGCGACCTCGCGACGCTCCGCTCCCTGCTGGAGAGAACGAAGCGATAACGCTTGCGATCAGCGGCCCGTCCGCTGCATCGCTTGGTTCTGTGGCGAACCGAACGTATTGGAAAACCAACGGAAAGCGAGTGATTGCAAATATGAACGGGGAGTGGATTTTGGTGAGCGAGCGACTGCCGGATGAAGGCGTCGAAGTATTGTGGTACTCGTCGCATGACCGCTTCGCACGCTGGGCAACCGGCAAGCGAGATGGGGGGCTGGTTGATTGGGGCGGCGACCTTGAGTCCGAGATAGAAGGGTGGCTGACGCACTGGATGCCGCTCCCGGCCACGCCAGCGGACGGCAAGTAGCCACAGAACGCGCAGGATCAGGAGCGGCGAGACATGAGCGATGACAACACGCAGGACGCGCCCGAGCCGTCTCTTGCATCCGATGGTTCTGTGTCCATCGGTGAGCCGCAGAACACGGGCTACGACGAGTGGTATTGCCAATGGTATCTCTGCCCAAAGTGCGAAAAAAGCAACATCGCCCGTTGGTTTAGGTACTGCCCCGACTGCGGCGTGCAACTTCAATGGCAGGCGTGACCACAGAACTACTGATTATCTGGACCCGGATAATCACCAATAATCCGACACCCTGCTGCATATCGCCCCGCAGATTTTCGCCGCACGGCCGCGAAACGCTGATCGCCGCCGCTATCGGGTTCCGCATAACACGCCGCCAGTGATCGCTTGACACGCTTGGCATCCTGCGTGAGTCCCGGCAGATACCGGGAGTTCACGGAGGATAATTCATGCGTTTCGTTTTGCTGCTCGCCGCCCTGGCGTTCGCGTCCGTTGCCAACGCCGATACCACCGTGGTGGCTCGTCGTGGCTCTGTCATCAGTGCCCAAGATCACGCCGTCGTGATCGCTCGCCGTGGCTCACTGGTTCACAGCAGCTGCGGCCAGTACGAAGGCATTGGCACCGGCTCAACGCCTGAGCAGGCCCGGCGCAACTGCTGCTTCTTTGGGCAGCGCGTCATCGTCGAGGAAGGCTGTGCCTACTCGCCCGTGGCCCGTCGCTGGTTCGCTGTCATTCGCTACCGTTAATGCACGCCGTGTCGTTCACCGTCGCAGGGCAGCCCGTCCCGCAGCCGAGGCCAAGAGTCTCGACTGCGGGCGGGTTCGCTCGTGCGTACGTCCCAGGAAAGCACCCAGTGCATGCGTACCGCGAGGCTATCGCAGCAGCTGCTCGAGGTGCCGGGCTCACGACAACCGGCGAGGTGCTGAACGTGGTGATAGATGCGGTGTTTGAGCGGCCGAAGTCGCACATAAACAAAGCAGGCGTGAAGAACACGGCACCTAAGCTACCCAGGCCCGACGTGGACAACATCGCCAAGGCGGTGCTTGACGCACTGCAGGACGTTATGGGCGACGACTCGCTCGTGGGCAGGCTGGTGGTTGAGAAGTCATACGGCCAGGAGGCACGGACTACCGTGAGAGTGTCGTGAAGTTTGGCGTCAGCGTCTACATTCCGAATCGAAACCACGCCGCCACGCTAGGTGCTGCAATCTATTCTGCAGCGTCTCAAAGCCCAGTTGAGGTGGCAGTCATTGACGATGCCAGCACTGATGACAGCGTAGCCGTGGCTGACGCTGCAAAAATGACGCACGATTGCGTATGGGTACAGCACAACGCCGAAAAGGCTACGTGCTGGCAGCAAAAGGCTGCTGAAGAGTTTGCGTCATTCGGCGGCTCTCACGTCATTGGACTTGGTGCTGATGACGAGCTTATGCCTAGCGTCGTGCAGAGTGTCATGCGTCACCGGCAGGTGGCCATTGTTTTTCATAACTACTACTGCCGGATTTCCGGCCAGTGGCCGCATCTAATGGTGCAGTGCGCTGAACCTTCACGGCAGCAAGTGCTTTCAGCGTCGGACGTGCAAAGTCGAATGTTGAGTGGTGCAGCCCCCGTTGAGACAGGCATTGGTTCTGCGATACGCCACGATTGGCTGATGCGTCTTTGTGAGCTTGAGTACTGGCGAATGGGGCCGTGGTCTGACGCGATTGGGTACGGAACCGTGGCGGCTTTGGCGGCGCTGTGTACGTGCCGCAGGCTGGGGCAATCTTCACTCAGGACAATCAAGGCTACGGCGAGAAGTCGAGGACCGGCCCAGACTCATCTCGGTACATGGTGGAAGTCTGGGCCTTTCTCAAACGGGCAGAAGTTCCGCCAGACGTGGCGGCAGCCCTGTGTGCAAAGCGAGGCGTGCATGCCTGAGATGCGTGCAAACAATTTGGCAAAAGCGTTGCGGGCAATGTCTGGACCGCAGCAGGGCAACCTTCTTGAGTCAGTGGCGGACGAGCTTGACCGGCTCTCTGCCTTTGAGTGTGCGTTCTTCTCAATGATGGAGATCCTCAGGGCCTACGCCAAAGCCAACGGAGAACTTGACGCAGCGAGGAGATCGGCAAAGCAACATGTCAAAAATTGACCAGCGGCTTCTGTACCCACACGAGCCATTTGTTGACTCGTATTCAGACATGGTTGGCCAGGGTGCCGATCGCTTAAAGAACGCAAGCGTGGCTTTTGTTGGTCTGGCCCGAAACTGTGCACTGCGTCTGTCGCAGAACCTTGGCTTGGCAGAAAGCATTGGCGGCAGGTGCGCGTCATGGAAGCTGCACATCGAGAGCAACGATTGCCAAGACGAAACGGTTTCTGTGCTGTGCGACTTTTCTAACCAGCACAAAAACGCGACTTTCCACTACCAGATCCTTGGACGCCAGCAGTTTTCGTCTGAGTTCTCTGGCCGACGCACGATTGCGCTGGCTGAGTACCGAGATGCTTGCCAACGATGGGTAAGATCGTGTGCGTCAGAAGTGGACTATGTCATAGTCGTGGATTGGGACGCATGGGGCGGATGGACGGAGCAGGGACTACTCAACGGCATTGGCTGGCTTGTTGAGATGCAAGGGGCCTACGGAATGGCTAGCGTCTCGCTGTTTCAGCACGACTTCGGCCGAGGTCCAGAGTGGCTGCATTACGACCTCTGGGCCTTGCGTGGCATTGGCCAGCCGCAGTGCTACTGGGACACGTACAGAAATGGGTACGGATCTTTTGGCCTGACGTGGCTGCAACCTGTCGGCTCGCAGCCAGTGCTTGTAGCGAGTGCATTTGGAGGGCTGTGCATCTATCGAATAGACGCATACCTCAAAGGCACTTACGACGGGGTTCATGATGTAGAGCATGTGCCTTTTCACCAGAGCATTGCCAAAGCCACGGGTCAGCATCTGTACCTCAACCCGTCTCAGCGAATGATTATGAGTTGGATGGAGACTGCCGATGCGGCGAACAGTCTCGACGGCGTGTAAATCGTTCCAAGCTTTGCTGACAAACGTGTGGGCATCTGGCTCCACATACGCCGAGATGACATGGTTTCTTGGCGTGAGCCGAGACCAAATCATCCGGCTACGCGACCGGCTGCACCTGCCGCTACGGCTGGACCGAAGCAAGCGGAAGAAGGGGCCACGGCACGGCGACCCGACGCCGGCAGAGATTCGCCAGCAGTGTGCCGCCATCAGGGCCAAGCACCTGGCCGACAGGCTGGCTGAGCCAACCGACAAGGCTTACCGCAAGACCGAAACGGACTTCATCCGGTTTCGATTCGACGCACCGCACGAACGTGGTGACGATCCGATTGAGGGCCTGATTGACGGCATGAGGGGCGAATGATGGCCAAAGAGAAAGACGCAATCGTTCGCCGCATCGTCGTGGAGTATGGGCGGCTGTACGTCTATGCGTATTACACGGACGGCAATGCAAAGGTGCTAGAGGAAGAAGTGTGGCAGCAGCCCTTTCGCCTGGACGCCAAAGACGCACACGACGAGGCCAAGGACATCTGGCAGTTTCTCTATCAGGAGCTGCAGGACACCGTGCTGCACTCAACTGCAAGCAGCGACGAGGAGGAGGCAGAATCAGACGAGGAGGACTGATCATGCCCGCATACGAAGCCACGCCCGCCGAGCTCGAGCAGTACGGTGCCAACCTCAACATTTGGCAGCAGATCGCTTTGTTGCAGGCGTGGTCGCCACTGATTGGCTACGGCCAGCGGCTAGTGAACGAGTCGGACCCGTACAAGAAGTCGCTCATCGTGGCCGAGGCCGCCGAATGGTTGGCCAGTAAAACCGACGCAAAACTTGACGATCAGCTAGTGAAGCTGCTGGGCGACATCGTTCGAGCACCGCAGGGCGAAGCCCTTGTGCGATGGGCGTTGCTCCAAGTGGAGGCCGTCCGTTGAACGATGAGTCCCTCATACGCCTTGCTGCCGTGGTGGCGGCGGCTGCTTTGCTGGCCGCCCCGTACCGGGACACCGTTGCAGGCTGGCTCTCTGCGGCCACCGAAGCCGCCAAGCAACACCGAGCCGGCCTTGCCCGGTTCGCAGCCGCAGGGCTCCTAATCGCCGCCGCGTGGGGGAAGATCCCGATGCCGCGAATGCCAGAAGGTGCCGTGCCAACAATTGTCGTGGAAACGCCGAGCGTGGAGATGCAGGCGGTGGTGGCCCCGATTGCTCTGGCCATGAAAAGCATGCCGGCAGGCGACCGG
>Ga0114970_10003600_pt1 | contig 11339 bp, 13 predicted proteins | sample M_140205_XF_Meta_FD_87030 | JGI IMG/M metagenome (GOLD analysis project Ga0114970, IMG submission 87030) | Freshwater microbial communities from Lake Montjoie, Canada to study carbon cycling - M_140205_XF_MetaG | ecosystem: Environmental > Aquatic > Freshwater > Lake | place: Lake Montjoie... | reverse complement strand
CTAATCCGCTAGATGACGTTGAATAGTTAATGTCAACCTCTAAATCTAAACTTAATCCAGCAAAGTCCAAGAAAATTGGCTTTGATATAATTGGCTGGTCGGTCTCTTCTCCGTTTGGCATAAATCGAATGTCCCAGGAAACGCCTTGCTCGTCGTCGTAACCAGTTTGGGACGGAATATTATTTGGAAAAATTTGTATTACTGGCGTGTCAGGATCGGGAGTAATTGTCCAATCGTAAAGCTTATAAGGCCCCTCTTGAAACCAACTAGATTCGTTTAAGCTTTCGCCATTTGTTATTATTGACTGACCCAAATCGCCCTGTTTAACGGTAAGTTTTTTTATTGGCCTTTGGTATTGCAAAAGCTGGTCGCCGTCAACTGGAATCCAAGTTGTATTGGCTGTGTCTTGGTCGCCAATTATTTCGCTTTGCAAACTTTCAAAATAATTAAACATAATCGTATTGGCTCCAGTATCTGCAACCCCTACAAAAGTGTTTTCGCCAAATGTAATGTCTCTATAAGTATTTAAACTAGGCGAGGCCGTGGCGGTCCAAGTAATGGCGTCAGTTGAATAATAAATTCGATTAGCTCCCGATTCAGTTAGTCCAACAAAGTAGCCGTTTCCGTAAGTTATTCCAACGGCATTAAAATTTATATTTGCTAAGTTCCAAGTAATTCCGTCACTTGAATAACGATAACCAGTTGTAAATTTTCCGTTTCCAAAAAAAACAGTTTGAGCGTTCCAAGCTAAATTCCTTTGTGTCCAAGTAATGCCGTCGGTTGAGGTCATAACATTTCCGCCAGTAACTCCAGCGCCGCCAGTACTAACCGCAACAAAAACACCGTTTCCGTATGCCACGCTAGTAAAATCGGCATTCATTGGCGTTGATCTACTTGTCCAATTTATTCCGTTAGGTGAAGTCATAACTCGGTTACCCGTCCCAGTTCTAGCAACCGCAACAAATAAACCATTGCCATAAACAACGCCTTGCCACCACAAATTAGCCGCTGGAGTTCTACTTGTCCAACTTATTCCATTTGTTGAGGTAAATACATAGGCCGTAGGCACGCCAGGGGACCCAACATTTGCAAATCCAACGCCTACAAATAAACCATTTCCAAACGTTATGGAATCAACTTGCCAGCCTCCGCCAGGTATTGATTCCTCCCAATTTATACCGTCAAAAGAATAGGCCCTAAATGCTGAAAAGCTGGCAACAAAAATGCCGTTTCCATAGGCGACGGTTTTGTAAGCATAATCAACGGTTAAATTTGTCCATTGAGTAATTGCCGTGCTTATGTTATTTGGGAAACTTTCAATTACTGACCCATCAACGTAGCTATGTACATAAATCATAGTCCCCTGAATGTTTCTTGCAATCGGTCGCTGAATTAACCAACGCCCGTTTTTTTGTAGCAAAATCCAGCCAAATGTGCGACAAATTTCCAGCAAGAAATCGTAAGCGTTTATTTGTAATTCGTCAAAAGTAAAGTCTTGGACAAGTAATTGTTCGCCAGCTGTCTGGTCAAATATGGATTTTGTATTGTCCATTACAAGGCCCTCGTATAGATCATTACAAACCTCAATATCTAGCTCTAAATCCAAGCGGTTTAACGTCTCAAAAATAAGGCTACCAAGTTCGGTGTCTACACTTGGACCAACCAAGTCAACTTCTTTAAGTTGCGCCAATCCATCCGTTGCCGTTACGACAACTGGGTAAGGTGGGTCTTGGAATGGCTCGCCAGTAATGTCGTTAAGTAAGTAGCCTTTAAAGACAACATTGCCCTCGAATTTATGCACAACTAAAAACTCGCGATCCGAATAACTAAAGAAATTCCTAAAATCTGTCGTGTCAGTTGAGTAAAAAGAAATCGTAAACGTTGTGGACATTATTGGCGTTGTAATGTCCTCATTGTCTTCGCGCTCGTATTTATGCGTCGCTGGTTGCTCGGTTGCAATTAATTCCGTGGAGGCGCCAACAAAACCGTCCTGGTAAATTTCAACTAGGTTTGCGTAGTTGTCGACGTCCTTAAATGGTATTGTATATTTTAGACCGTATGCCATTGTTTAGAATTTTCTTGCCCTTGTTTTATTTGCTCTGTTCAACGTGCCAACCAATGAGTCGCCGCTAATCGTAAAGGTAACGTTTCCGCCCATCATGTTTTGCAATTTGCTCAAAGGTGCAATAACTTCGGGATTTGTTCGAGCTCCTGTATATTCACCAACTAGCGCGGAGGTCGGACCGCTTACAATTCCACCATTTGCAAACGGCGTAAGTCCGCCAATGCCCATCGATTTACCTCCTTTTAACAAAGCACCAAAACCGCTTTTGGCTCCAGCCGCTTTACCAGCTGACATGACCGCGCCGCCTGTTAAAATGTTTAAAGTTATTGCCGCAGCAATGGCCGCAGCAAATCTTAAAACCATTTGTTTTAACGCATCGAAAATGCCTTGAAAAGATATTTTACCAGTCTCGGCAAGTTGTCCAAGTGCTTGGCCAAACAAATCCCCAACCATTAAAGCTGCGTTCATGTTTTGAGCAACCAAAGCCGTTTCGTTAGCTAATTGAGTTTGAGCGGCATTATATGCTTGTAATCTTACAACTGCATCCTCGGGTATTGTAATGCCTGGCATTGTTAAAGCAATTTGTTTATTCATTGCTAAAATGCTTGCCGATGCGTTTTGAATCATTGTTAAACGCTCGGGACTCATTTGTTTCGTTTGGTCGGTTGGTTGTCCGCCAAAAGCATCCCTTTGGCCCACCTTTTCAAGCGTTGCGTTTTGATTCTTTAAAAACTCTTCAGATTCTTTGCGTAATTGCTTAATCCTTTGCTCGTGAGCCTTTTGTCTTACGGCCGCTTGCTTTTCAACCTCAGCCGTGTTGATTTTAGTTTGTTGCGTTGTTGTGGCCGTTGCGCTTGCTAGTAATTGCTCCGAACTTGCTTGCTCTTTTCTAAGCTTTACATAAGTTTGAAACAATGCCTTTGAATCCTCAACGCTATGACCCAAACGAATCATTTCGTTTAAGAATTTTGTTTGAGACGTTCCAGCCTCTAAAGTTGAAAGGCTTAAAGAGTCAAACTCGGTAGCAACGTCCTTAACTGTCCTGGTTAAATCATTGGTCGAATCGTTTACCCTTAAAATGTATTCCCTTGCATCGTCGCTATCTTCGGCAAGCGTTTTAAAAGGATTCATTAATTCAATAATTTCTCCCATATTTCTAAGGGAAGAAATCACGTTATTTAGGTCTTTAACAAACCAGTTAATAAAGCCGCTGGAAGAGTCGCCAATATTTTTAAATAGCTGGGTAATATTGTCCTCTAAGTTTGAAATGGCACCGCCAGTAGTTGCAGCAATAGCCTCCATTGATCCTGAAACACCTTCCAAGTTCCCAAGGCTTAATAAATATTCTTGTATCGCCTTGTCAGATTTGGCAACCTCGGTTGTTATTCCTTTAAAAGTAAATTGTACAACGTCGCCCTGGGCCGATGCTTTAATTCCAAACTCTTTTAAACGCTCAAATTCGCCTGTTTGCGCGTCAAGTATTGCCTCTGTTAATTGGTCGAATGATTTACCAACCGAGCTTGCAAGGTCGCCCATTTGTCGCATCTGTTCCATTGTTGGAACAAAACCGCGGTTGGCTAATTTTACAAATGAGTCGGTTAATTCGTCAACTTGAAAAGGTGTAGTTGAGGCAAAATCTACAATTTGATCCATTGCCGCTTTTGCGGCTGAATTACTACCTAAAGCCGTAGTTAGTACGGCCTCCATCTTTTGAAATTCAACGGTAGTGTCTAGGATTGCCTTGCCAAAAGAAATAAGTTGATCAACTGCAAAAACGCTGGCCAAAGTTTTACCAACGTCCGAAAAAGCGCCCGACATTTTTTTAGTCGAGGCAATCGATTCGTCGTTGGATTTTGTAACGCTTTTGCTTATTCCGTCAACCTCCGATTTTAACTCGGACATTGCTTTATTAAAGTCCTTTAATTGCGCGACAATGTCAACGTTTAATTTTGCGCTCATTGTATTTTGTTTGTTGTGGTGTCAAAAATGGCTTCTTCTTCAAATTTAAGGTTTTGCCATTTAAGTCCAATTTCATAGGCTTTTGCCTTTTCTTCAGCGGTTGGAATTACAATTGGTTTGGCATCTAATAAAGGAATTTTCCAGTACTTATCAGGCTTGCGAATTAAGTCGCTTTTTTTAGTGACATTGACGTTGTTTAGTTGCACCCAAATAGTTCTAAATAAATTCTCCTCTTTGCTTTGCCTCATTTGGTAACCATAAGCAATGGATTGATACTCGGCAAAAGACATAAAATAAAAAGAGTCAGGCGCAATGCCCAACTCCCCGATTGCGTAATGCAAAATATCGTTAAAAGTTATTTTTTTTTTGACCCTCCAGCGTCTTCGCTTGGGTAATCGACTTTGGTAATGGAGCTTATCCCTTGCATAATAACAACCATTACTTTACTAATTTCGTCGGTTGCATTCGAGTCGACCCAGTCAATTACATCGTCAAAAGTTAAAGTAAATTCCTTTTCCTTGTAAAGCGCGTCAACGTACAAAGCCGCGTAAATAAACTTAGCAATTGATTTAATTTGGCCAACGCCTGGCTTGGTTAAAGCCTCAATTGTTTCTTGGACGTCATAGCCAAGGCCCTCGCTAAAATGCAACAAAGCACCCATCCCAAATTTAACAGGATAGGTGCCGCCATTAATTGTAATAATTGTTCTGCCTGTGTGATTCATAGGCGAAATATAATACTAATTAAGTAGATGCTGGTACTACGGTTGCTTTTAGTAAAGGACCTTTTCCTGTAAATTCTACGGAATAAGTAACCGCGGCCTCCATTTCAGCTGAAACGCTGATTGATGCAACGCTAGCGTTTCCGTAAAATACAAGGTCGCCAGTGACGTTGGTGGTAAACTTCAACGCTACAACGCTACGTCCGCTTAAAAGCGTGTAAAGATCGCCAACGTTATTAACGTCATCAAATTGCACAAGTCCGTCGGTAGAAACAGACCAATCGCGAAGACCAGCGATATGGTCGGCCCATCCGCCATCGTCTTTGCAAGTTGCATCCGCAAGGTCAACGTTTACGGATAATTCAGAAGAGGTTGCGCATCCAATCATAACGTTTCCAAGGTAAACGTTTAAAAGGGTGCCATTAAATTTGCCAGCAGTTGCCATATTTTTGTGAGTTTAATTCTAATTTTTTTTAAAAATAAAAGGACTTTGAATAATTGCAAAACAATAAATTTTAAGTGTAGACTAAAAAGTTGCCGTCTTGATCTATAATTATTTCAAATAATTCGTCAACAATAAAGCGCTCGGCTGGTAAAATCGTTGGATAAAGTCCGCCAACACCTTTAAAGGTTGCGGATATTGTTGCAACGTTTTCCATAGGAGCCGACTGGCTTAACGACTCAATCATTGCCAAACCTATAAAAGTTAAATTGTCTTCTTGCCCAGCTGACAAATAAATGCGCTCACGATTAACGTAAGCATTAAATAAATCTCCAAATGAAAAGCCGTCTTGAATGTATAAGGACTCGCTAGATAAAGACCAAGACGCAAGTCTTGATATATGGTCCGCAAAAAATCCTGACTCGTTGCTTGTCCTATCAAGTTGTCCCATTTCAGCGGACAACTCGTAACTTGTTGACTTAGCAACCCTGTTAAGTCCAACGGTGACAAATAAAGCCGAGCCGTTTACCTTAGCCATTTATCCAGTTTTCAATTGTCATTATTTCACGGTGTACAATATTTGTGTCCGTAATGCTTGAAAGGCTAGTTTGTTGTATAAGCTTTGCCGTTACAATTTTGCCAACCTGTAAAGCCAAATAATTCTCGGGATAAAGACAAACAATTTGTAAAATAGAGTCGGCAATTAGATCAGCGTCTAGCCTCCCATAGGGCGCAACCTTAGCCGTCACAACGTCCAAAGTTATTGTGGTAATGTAATTATAGTCTGTGTTATCCTTGTCGTCCTCCTGGGTCTGATTCCCTATAATAATGTAAGGAAATTGTGCGGTATCAGGCGCAAAAGTATCGTAACAAGGTACTAGCAAACCTTTATAATTAATCGTATTATTTAAAGCCGTCCAATATGCCTTTCGAATAAATGGTTTTATATTTCTCATTTTTCTATTAATTTTTTTAAGGTGCGCTCGATATTTTTTGGCAACTCATTTCGTTGTTTAAAAACTTCGGGATAAAAAAACGGTCTTGCTGGCAAGTTAACCTCTTTAATTCCGTCGCCTTTAAATTGTGCGGCAAAATCGTTTAACTCCGCTGGGACTTTAACCCTGGTACCAGTTCCAAATTCAACGTAAGCCGCGTAATTTGAGCCAACCTCCACGCCTCCAGTAATTTCGTTTTTAGTTACTTTTATTGGCGTTGATTGTATGCTATTTTTTAGCGCGCCAGTATCAACGGCCACATTGCTTGCCGCCTCGCTTTCAATTGCCAATAATGAATCCTCCACCTCCGCCCGTACATAGTCAGAAACCTGATCCTCTAAGTTTTTTAAATACTTATAAAAAGTATTAAGGCTTTGTTTATTAAATTCAACGCTTAGCATTTATACTCGTTCGGTTGCTATAATTTTAATTAATCGGTCGTATTCTTCGACGTTATTTATTTCGCTTATTACAAAAGTCCTTTGATTGTAAATAATATGCATTGACTTTGTAACTGTCACCAATTCATTTTTCCTTATTAAAATTTCCCATTGATTTTTAATAACCATTTGGTCCTCGCTATTTTGCCGCGCTCCGCTAAGATTTGTAACTTTTGCCCAGCAAATATAAATCACGCTGGCAGTTGTATAAAATCCGCCGTAACCGTCACCAAATAAATTTGGATTTAAAAATTGGATTCTTTCGCGCAAATCGCCCGCTTTAATTTGTTTATTAGTTCTCACGCGCCAAACCAGTTATAAGTTTTATAAGGCATTAAAACCGCTTTAACACCTAAAGGCGATTCGATAGCCTGTAAGTCGCTAAAATCCTCACGACGTTCGTAAAGCGTATTAACCATCATTTTAACGGCAAGCTTAATATCCTCGGGAACGGTTGTAAATCCAGCAATGTAAACCATCTTAAATTTGTAAGATTGGGCGCCGCCTATAATGTTAATCTTTGGAAATAATCCAACGTTTAACTGGTAATTTAAAGCGGTCTCCGCGTTGTTTTGGTCAAGCGTTACAACCTTAGTGACATCGTTGGCCGCAATTAAAGGACCGTAAGGAATTTGCCATTGGTAGGGAAATCCAAATGATTCAATCGTTACTGTCTTGCGAATAATTGCCTTGCCCATGTACGACTCGCAATGTAGGCGCGCCACTTTTATAAGACTAGTAATTAAAGTGTCCTCGGCTGCTCCGTCAATTCTAGCGTATTCTTTTGCCTCTGCCAATGTAATTGGCTCGGTAACTGGCGCCACGTCTGCAAACTGGATGGAATATCCTGTAAAATTGCCATTGGTTGGACTATATAGTAAATCACTCATTGTATTGTTTTTTTGCTTTGTCAACGATAAAATTAAAGAATCTTTCTAGTTCTTGGTCTTGGTATTTAAGCCGCTCCTCTGCAAGGTTGCGCATTATGTTTTGGTGAAAGTCGTATAAAATTTCGTCGCTCATCAACTCGTCAATCTTTGCAGCCATGCCGTCTATGTCGTCACGATCAAAATAAAGACCAGCGGCGCCAAGACATTCCTTTAGGCCGTCCGTAGGAGTGCAAATAACTGGCAGTCGATTAATTGCCGCCTCCAAACCAACGCGCCCATAGGACTCGTAAAATGAGGGCACAAGCACAATGTTTGTTTTGCCATAGATTAAATGAACGTCAGGAGTTTGCGCGACATACTTTAAATTTTTTAGCGTGTCGTCCATGATTTGCTCGCCATAGCTTCCAAGCACGCCAAGAAATTTGCGCTTAGGTAATCGCTTGGCCAGCTCAATTAAAATCTGACCGCCTTTATTTTCGTTGCAATTAATAAGGGTAATGTATTGCCCATGCTTGCGGTTGTACTTTACATCCTCGGGAAAAATTGGCGGCTTACAAACAATGGAATCATTTGGATAAGCTCCGTTTTGTAAATTCTTTTCGTTTGCTTTGTTGTTGTAAACAACGTGAATGTTTTGCGATTTAAACCTTACATTTCTGTAATCGGAATCGTTATGGCTTAAAAAAATCAATTGCTTTTTAAATTGCCTTGCCCAATTAATTGCAACGCCTGTATTGTCTAGGTGCGTAAATATCACGCTTGCATTTTGTAAGGCTAAAAAAAAGTCGTTTGAATAATAGCCTGTAATAAACTTAATAAATGCAAACTTTTCGCCCTCGGGATAAATTTGGCCCTCAGGTAAAATCACTTCAATACTGCATCCTTTTTCGTTAAAATATTTGGCGTAATGTTGGACAGTCCACTCGGCGCCCGAGTTATGAGTTCCCGCCCACGCGTGTACAAAAAAAACGATATTCATGTTTTTTATTTTTGATTTCGATTAAAGGTATTGATTTATAGATAAATAAAAAAAGGCCGCCAATATTTGGCGACCCTTTTATAAACAAACACCTATTTTACTTATACCGCGGAACCGTTAGCCAAAGCGGCTGCAAATGTTCCGTAAACAATTGATTGAGACGTGTAAACTGCCAAAGCAATTCTCTCCTCAACGCGTACGGTTACAAAGTTCTTGGTTACGTTGTCTGCGTCTTGCTCGAAGAACTCCAAAGTTACGCCCTGACGAACAAACAACTGGGAACCAAGTGCAAAGTCTCCAACAAAGAAATCGCCAGCAACAACTCCATTGATTGCGTAAACTGGAACGCCCAAGATAAACATTTGACCGCCTGACATATTAACGTAAGTTGGCAAAATGTAACTTCCTGTCGATTCCTTAGTAGATACCAACTGCAAGTAATCAGATGGATTGATCATAATTGCATTTGGCGCGTATTCGTTCTTAGTAGTTTGAACAACCGCAGATGCAAGAACGTCAAATCTGTTAATTAGAGTACCAAATTTAACAGTTGTCCAAGCTGATCCGTCTGTTGCGAAACCGTGCAAGTTTTGACCGCTTCCACTTCCGTAAAGCAATTGGGTATCTTCAACGTTCAACAATTTGCTTGGCGCACGGCTAGAAAGGTAAGCAATCAAACCAGGGGTGTCGTCCAACATTTCTTTTGTCAAACGCATGAAAGTAGGGATTGTACGGATTGAACGATCAACCGCAGTCAAATCGAAATCAGATTGAGGCTTTGCAGAACCTTGCGCGGTTGGAGCCGCAGCGTTGTCGTATGCAGATTCGCGTACGAAACGGATAAGGTTAGAGCTAGTCTGTCCAACTGGCAACAATTGACGAACGTTAACCTTACGGTTAGGAACGAACTTCAAATCAGGTACGCGATCCGCTGGGATAACTTCGCCAGTATAAGCGTTTCCAACTGTCATGTCAGAGCCTTTCAATTCAAGGTCCAACTTTACTTTGTTAGCGTTTCCGCTTTTGTAGTTTCCAAATGCGTCAGAGTTAAAAGCTTTCTCTAGTTCGCTAGAAAAAGAATAACTTTTTTGAGCGCTTGCGAAACCCGCCTGGGTGCGTGCATCTACGCCGTCAAGCTGAGCCTGAAGAGCGGTTGCTTTTTCGTTTAGCTTAGCGGTTTCGGCAGAAAGATTTTTTCTGAATTCTTCGCCAGCTTCTTTCATTGACTTTACGTCGGAAATCAACGCCTCGTTGCCTTCCAATTTTGCCAATACTGAATCTAATTGATTTTTAATAGCTTCCATTTTGTTTTTAGATAAATTTTTTAAGTTTCGGTATATATTCAAATTCTAAGGCCATTGCTATGCTCGGGTCTTGTTCGCTTACGAATTGAGTTGCCTCGGATTCCACGGCCAAAACTGATTTTAATTGCAAGTCCTTTAAATGTTCTTCGATTTGTTTTAAGCAAATTTCAAGTTGTAACATTGTTTCGTCGGTAACGTCTCCTTTTCTAAGAAGGTTGCCAAATTTAACAATCATTTCCTCGCTCTTTGGTAAATCCCAGCCTTTCATTGATTCGATTGGCGTGTTTGCGTTGGCTCCCCAAGTAACAGTTGAACCCTCCCAAAGTTTAATCTCTCTTATCTCTCGGTAACCGCTTTTATTGTCGCTCTTTACAATTTCAAATCCAACGCTATGCTCGTTAAAAACGCCCTCTTTGTAGAGCTTTATTACGTCTTTGCCGTAACTGGTTTCCGTAATCTTTGAAGTAAAGCGCAAGCCTTTCGCGTCTTCCATTAATTCCATAGGCTTTGCCAATGGCATCAAAGGGTTATGCTGAAGTAAGTGCATGATTCGATTGCGGCCCATTGGTCCATTCTCTGCAACTGTCTTCTTGTAAGCGCCTGACACGATAACGTCGCCGTCGGAATCAATATTGTTAAACGCGGAAAAATATCCCGTAACGATTCCTTTAACGTCGTCGACGTCCTCAATTATTCCCTCGCTTAAATTCTTGTAAATCATTGCGTGTTTTTTTGTAAAAATAAAAAGGTTAAAAAAAAATGCAAACCAATAAATTATTGATTAATGAAATGCATTGCTCTCGCCTCGCTATCCTCAAAGATACTTGTATAATTTTTATAACCGCCTTCAATGTCGCTTTCGCTTGGTCGCTGGTAAGACAGAAAAGGAACGCAAATATAAGAGTTACCTTTTGGATGGACTATTGTCCTAAAATGTTCGTCAATTGGTATAGTTAAATCTAATTCTGCCATTTCCTTTGCAAAGCGATACGAGTACAAAATGCCGTGAGTTGTCCACGATCCATAAGTGCGAACCAATTGATTGCTGACGCGGTCAAGTCTTGAATCTTTAATATTGGCGCCGAGCATTAACATATCCCAGTCAGGCGGCAAATCCTTTATTGCATTTTCTAAACTTGTTGCCCAACCTCGGTAAGTCGCGTCGTCCTCAAAAATTAAAACGTCGCCGTCGCATTCTTGAAAAATCTTTTTAAATGTTTGCCACAATCCAAGCCAACCCCATTCGTGTTTAATTGCGCTTACTCTTATTAAATTAAAGTGCGGTGCCAACTCTTGCATTGACGCGCGCCATTTGTCTTTGCGCTGATCTAAGTTAATAACGTAAGCAATCATTTTCTCAATGGCAATCCGTCAGCGTCTCTCATAATTCTAAAAACAACTTTGCAGCGGCAATTACATATTTGGTTCGCGCCAGCACCTTGGGAGCCGTCGCCTGGTTGTCTCATATCGTTACCTCCAACAATAAAGTTTTGGTCAAAAGGAATCCAAGGCTTTGCCCTCATTTCTGCATGATCGGGACGCGT
>Ga0114970_10003599_pt1 | contig 11342 bp, 13 predicted proteins | sample M_140205_XF_Meta_FD_87030 | JGI IMG/M metagenome (GOLD analysis project Ga0114970, IMG submission 87030) | Freshwater microbial communities from Lake Montjoie, Canada to study carbon cycling - M_140205_XF_MetaG | ecosystem: Environmental > Aquatic > Freshwater > Lake | place: Lake Montjoie... | reverse complement strand
TTTTCAATATTGAACCACTTATACTGAATGTATTTAATGGATTTGTTATTAGTGTATATACAACTGGACTAGTTTGATCCGTAGATAATGTTCCTATTGACGTTCCTATAGGAACATTCTCAATAATAGATGTATTCGATAGAAATATATTAAGACGCGGAATAGGATCACCACCCCAGTTAGGTTCGTTTGATGGTAATAACACGGAATTGGAATCATTTGTAAAATTGGATGGTCTATTGATGATCAACATCAATGGATTCAATATTCTAACGTCCCAACTACGTATATATCTTTATCAAACGTGGCAGCATCATAAAACATACCACCCAACCCACCCTGAGCGTAATCTGTTATATTACTCTTCGTCAAATCATCCACAATTACGAACCATTCATTGCCCGGTAGATTACGCGGGCTCGCTTGTGCGAAACGATTTGATGGAACAGTAGAGCCTGTCCATTTAATAGTTATACCATTCAAATCTAAACTAACTGACATATTAAAAAACACGTAAGTATACTTCTTCTAACTAATGTCGCGTTGCCTTCAATTCTTCTTTATGTGCCATCCAATATTGAACCATTTCCATTATTTTCGATTGCATATCTTCCGCGAATAATAAATCCGGCTCGCGAAGGTCCGGATGTAAATTAACTAACAGACATTGTTCGATACTAACCCCATAGTTTTTCTCTAAGATATATCGATACAAATTCACTTGAATCTCATAATGGCATCCATTACAATCATCTACATTATTACAAACTAACCTACCTTTTTTTCCACGAAATGATTCTCTTGAAAATTTTGTGCATCGTTTCCAGTCAATAATCCATAAATTGCCTGTTTTTTTATTGCGAGCGATAAAATCAATCGACCCGGCAATATCGGCATCAGCATCGTAAATCATCCATTCTGTTCGATAAGGTTCTAATCCCCATTTATCCATCAATTTATGAAATTGCGCAAATAATCCATATTCGGTTGTATCGGTTATATCGGCGTGAGGAACAACAATTCCGTTCATGAAATCCTCAATATTTTTATGCATACGTGTTCCCGTCTGGGTTCCTTCCGCCCACATATCGAGAATTTCTTGACGTGTTTTGCCGTAATATTTCGTTCCCAGTTTGGCTTTCCGCGATAAGTCATCCGCAACAGCACTACTATTAAACGGTTCGAAGAATAAATGTAAGAATCCAGTTCCACTAATAGACATCGGTTTTCCATCTAAATAGTATATATGTGTAGGTTCATCCATATAGATGGAAGCATCGCGTGGATGTGCGTGGATTATATGTAAAGGTTGCGTTGGTTTAAATCCTTTTGGCGATTTTGGCGATTTAGATGAGGATGATCTTGGTGATTTAGGTGAAGATGATCTTGGAGATTTAGGCATTTGTATATTATGATATGATATAATGTTTCTTAACTGTAATATATTAACGTAAATATCAAAAATAAAATCAATCAATTTTTTGATAGTTGTGTTATATTTTAATTGTGTAAATCTATATTTAGGAAATTCCAGAAAGTCGTCTATGATGATAGGGATGCTCGTGTTTTCATATATTCTGTAAAATTATCAACACCTATACGCAATGTATCGTCATTCATAATAATATCATCATATTTACTTGTGTATTTACTAAAAACTTTCATTGTAATTGTAGTATTATCATTAGATAAAGGGTCGGATATAAATGTGTAGATTGATTTTCGACGTGAAAATGCCAAAGCAAATTGTTTATGAACGAATTCTAATACAAATGGATTGTAACTCAACACATTTTCAACTTGCGTTATATCACGTATAGGTATTGTCATATCACACGCTTCTATGACGTGTGGAACAATATCAAAAATGGATAAATGTCGCAATCCAGTATGATGAATAGGATTCAAATTAGGTATTTCAAATAATTTCACCGTTTTACCCGTATTTGCGTCCGGATACTGGCTATCAAATGCTGTAAATGTTCTAAAATATTTCGTAAAAAAACATTCTTCTGCGGATGGTGCAGGTAAAATACATTGTCGAATGATATTTAGATGTAGAATATACGTTAAATAGAAAGTATGAAACGCAAAGGTTTTAATAATTGCCAGTGGAATTATTTTCTGGTCGCAAATACGTTTATGAAATGTAGTAAAATCGGGTATATTTCTAGAGACCAATCCATTCTCGCGCTCATATCGTGGTGATAATTTAATAACCAAATATAAAAATGCCCACATATAGCAAAATTGATTTTGATTATCCGAACAATACATATACCGATTGATACGTTGTTTATTTCCAACTGATGCACGCATATTCTCGATATATACATTAGGTGTTTCAATAACACCACCTGTCAATTCTAATGGATATGCATCTGGATTATCGAGATTTGGAATACGATATAAATCATACACAACGCGAGGGTTAGTATGTCCGGCATAGTCGAAAAGAATAACATCATCTTTGATGATACTTTCAAAAATTGGACCATATTCGGATGGTGTAGGATCATCTGCATCGGTATTCATCATTGAATCAAATATACATAGAATATCTGGCAAATTACAATCATAAACAGCACCACCATAATGACCAAATTGTGCCTCAGGAACCGGACTATATTCGAAAAAAAATGCTATAGTGGTAATCCCCATTTGATAAATATCATCAATGGATATACTTTTAGTAGATGGTATTTTTGTCATCGTATATCCTGCACTATTTGCGTTTGGAATATATAGTTTGACTGTCGATACACGACCAGGACTATCATCTACAGTCGTTATATGAATAACTGCCGTATATGATTTGACGCAAATATCGTCAATGAATTTTTCGAAAATTCGGTGCTGAGAACTATTATAAACATGGGTAAATATTTGGGTGGCATTATCCGGATATAATAATGATATATTTTTTGTTTGACATAAGGTGTATATTTGATATAAATCTAAATGAGAGTCTTTGTTTAAAATACCGTGTATTTTTTTACAATTTGAACGTAATTCTAATGGTGTGGGTAAAGGCATTAAAATAATATATAATATTCGTTTATTTTTATATCTAAGATTACTTATTTAATATATGTTTCATTATATATTGAAACATATTTATTTATGAAATCACGCAGAGGTCTTAGACATTATAGTCAAAAAAAAACGGCTACTGTTAAATCTGTTCGATTTATAAAACCAACTAAGCCATCTATTTTAATAATACAAAACTCACGTGGACAAGCACATCGGGGTGTCGAATTATCTAAAACCGATATACATAAAATAATCCCAGATCGAACATTATACAAAATCTACGATAAATCGCATTTTACCAATTGCTACGATTCAATGCTCCAACTTGGTGAATTCTGTTTCAAATATCCGGAACTTAAACTATTTATTGGGGGAGACCATTTTACAAGTTTTGGAACGGTTTTGAGTTCACTTATGCGATACGGAAATGAATTTCGACTGATATGGATTGATGCGCATACGGACATACATAGTTTCGAATCTTCTCACACTAAAAATTTACACGGAATGGTTGTACGTATGCTAATGACCCATACATTTCCCGATATTCCACAATTATTGCCGCAACAATTATTCTATATTGGATTGCGAAGTGTTGAACACGCTGAAATGGATTTTGTAAAACAACATCATATTCGGCATATAACTGCTCGTGAGTTTAATGCAAATCCACGAAAAGCAATGGATACTATAATTCAATTTACGCAAAATCGACCCTTACATATTTCACTGGATGTCGATTCACTTGATCCAGTATATATGCCAAGCACAGGAACACCTGTTTCGAATGGATTATTATTAGAAGATTTAGTTGAACTATTGCGCGATATTCGTCATGGGTCTATAAGTGTGTATGCTGATATTATGGAGTATAATCCGGAGATTGGTTCGCACAAAGAAAGAAAAATATCCATTGAAACGATGCGTCAATGTATAGACATATTAATAAATTAAATAATGCAATCACTAAATTTTTTCCTATACTATAATATAAAACAAAACATGCTCAAAACAGGGTTATCTCGAAAATCTCGAAAATCTCGAAAATCTCGAAAATATAACCAAAAAGGTGGTGCTGGTTATATACCACATTCAGACAAAACAGATGAAACAGATGTAATAGAACAACTTAATTTAAATGTGAATAATTCGATTGATGCAATTAATACACAATTAGAAAAAATACAAGATAGTATGATGGGTAAATTGATACAAATGTCTTTAAAAAGTGATTTTAATCTGAAAGATCATGATATTACAAAATTAAATTATGAACAAATAAAAGAACATTTTTATCGCTCAGCTGTATATTATCTTAAAAAACCATTAAATGAGTTAAAATGTATAAATGAAAAGTTTGTTATATCAGGCTCATTGATACAAAATGGAGACATCGAGGATGAATGCGTTCCTTGTGACTACAATAAAACATATGTATATGATCAAAATAATGATTTGAACTTTAGATGTTATGATGATACACTAACGACAAAATTTTTAAACACATTTAACCCATCGGTAAAAACGAGTATAGTATCTTTGGCACATAGAATGTTACCACGTAATTACGTCAAGACGGAACTTTATTCAATTCCTGGAGAAAAAACTACATATGGATATAAAACATATACTTTGAGAGGCAACTGGTATAATAATCGATCACAATTTCCAAGCGAATTTGATGGTGTAGGTTATTTACAAGGATTTTATTTATACGCGTTCAATAAAGGGTTGCGTAATGAACTAAATGACGGTTTCCAGTTTCAAAATGTGCGGGTATCTATCATTCAAATAAACACGTGATTACGGGTATATTTAATTTTTATGATGATGGTCAATATTTTGATGACTATATTCAAGGAGGTTTAGGAAACGTTTACAATTTTTATACAGGAAAAAAACAAATCAATACTGACGTAAAATATATGGGTGAATGGAAAATAAATTATGACTTAAGTGAGAAAAGTATTAATGACATTCAAAATGTGTTAGCCACTACGATAAAAAATTTTGAATCGCAAGAAAAAGAAAGCGAGGAAAATATCGAATATTATCAAAAACAATATAAAAAAGATGTCAGAGACTCAGAAAAATATTGCGAGGATTATATCAATAAATACACAAAACAATACAACGATGATATAGAAAAATTACAACATCAATTGACCGTTCTTAACACAGAGAAAAGTGCAAGAATACCAAGAGTATGGGAGCAGAGTGGAAGGGACATGTTAGAATGGATGTTTAGTAGCAAGTTAACCTGTGAAGAAGAAATTGAACAAGTAAATAGAAAAATTTCCAAAACTGAAAGTGATTTTATATATAATAAAAAATGGTACGAGGACAAGTTAAAAAGTGATAAAAAATGGCATGATAATAAATTAAAGTATAATACGGAATATTATACGATTCCATTTGAAACCAAAAAGAAAGAACACGCTAAGCTGATTGTGGATATTAAGAAAAATATAAAAAATGAAGAAGAAATATTGGAAAAACGAATAATGAATAATGGTGTTGAATATCATGGTTATGGAACATTATCTAATACATCTTCAACATATAGCGGTAATTGGGTCAACGGAAAAAAACATGGATATGGTTATTATTTTGATACAAAACTTGAATACAACGGTCAATGGAAGTATGATGTATATAACGGTAAAGGAACACTCCAATATTTTTGGAACAGGGAATCAACAAAATATAACAATAAAAAGAAAAATTATGACGAAAAAATAAAAACCCCTGGATATAATAAATACGACGCTTTAAGAGAATTACCTATAGAACGAATTGATGGAACCTGGAACAATTCTAAAATTGAAGGTCCCGCAAAAATTAATTATTTTAATCAAGAATCACACACTGATACTGCGGGAATAAAAGAATTTGATGTCTTTTATATAGATGATGAAAATTTAAAAGAAAAATTTACAAAACAATATTATTTTATAGAAGAGATAAATTCCATTGGCGAATTTGAGGAACTGAAAGAATATATCATTAATATGTTATCAGACATAACTAAGGAATATAAAGCAGCAACAAAAAAACTTGCTGAATATACTACTCCGTCAATCCAGTTGATACATTCTGATAAGATGGCACGTGGTATAGTTGCTGGGTTTATGATGGCAATATTATTTTGTATAATAGGTCCTTTCGTCTACTTTGTTACACCTGCCGCTGCTACATTTATTAGTAGCGGAACTGACCCAGTATCCAGACCTATGAAACCAAACGAAGACACTGTGAAGTTACAATTAGACGCTGAAGTAGAAAAAACAGAGTACCAGATGCGTGTCTTAAACGGTTTATTATTGACGGCTGCTAATAACAATGAAAATATCGCAAACAGTGGTGGTGGATATAACAAATTTTCAAAAATAAACAAGAAAAGACGTCGTAATATTTCAAAAATAAACAAAAAAGGGCGTCGTAATATTTCAAAACGTATTTACAGATAAGAACTTTTATGTATACTTAATTATGAATTTCGTGTCTGGATGTTTATAGCGATGTTATGTTATATAAATCGTAAATACTGTAAATATTTTCTTGATTATTTGATTTTCGTGTTAGGGTTAAATATATGATCCTATTATTTAATATTTTATTATGTTATAATATAATATTATAATAATGCCCAAATCTAAAAAAGGAGTTAAGCCTATCAAATCGGCCAAACCTATTCAAAAATCCAAAAAGATGAAATCATTGACACCATCAAATAATTGCAAAACTGAATGTGTCAAACAATATCCGTTAGAACCACAATTCAAAAAAATAACAGATTTTTATACAGAACAAATGATACAATTGAAAAATTTATGTCAGGAAGCGGGTGTGAAAAATTTATTTGAATCCAATGACGAAAAATTATTAGAAAAATCATTGCCTATTTTACGCAACGTTTTCGCTAAATTCAAAATAGATATGAAAACTCTTAAACAATTAGTAGGAATGGATATGTATGGCCAGCGTATGAAATGTGTATTAACATCATGTATGAGTAGTGAGCAAATGACACAACTCAAATCAATGGCAAGCATATTCGTATTAATGCCACAAATGTTAATAATAACGATGGCTACTCAAAAATTTTTATCAATTGCGCGTATGTTATTAGAACTACCATCGTTAACATTGGAAAATATCGATGAACAAAAATTACAGAAATCAGTTGTGGTAAAGAAAGGTGTTGCCCATCTTCAGCAACAATGTCGGATATATGGTGTTTTGATTATACACGTATTAATCAAAGATTTAATGCCTTCTTGTTTTGATGTATTATTACCAATGTTATTAGCCAATGAATAAATGAATCACATGTGTTAAATAAACATGTTTAGTGTAAAATTGTCATTTTCTTATGTATCAAGAGATACTTAAGAAAATATTTTTATAAATGTTCCGGAGTACGGTTATGTACACAAATAAACAAATAATTGAAAATTCATTTTTTAATCTTTTTATTAGTTAATTGTTTAAATATAATTTTACTGAAAAACAATATTAAAATGACTTGTCCTATAAATTGTAGTAAGAGTGGTCTAATATTTTTAAGCGAAACGGTTGCACCGTATATAAAATATATTAAAAGCATTATTCTTCCAAATAAATAATCGGTTTTACTTAGAACATTATACAATAAAGTCATATGTGCAATTAAACCAATATAATTATAATAATATTCCGAATTTAAAATTACAATAGAATATAAATTATAAATAATAAATACTATGTGATATAATAGACGTGTTAATAATTGTGATTTATTATTCATTTCATTTAATGATGATGTAATAATGCGACTATAATACACAATAATTAATCCGGATGGAATAATTATTAATATAAAACCTATAATATTATATATATTTTGGTTTAAATTAGTTAACTTGTATAAGTTATATGAAAATATACATATATAGCCAATCAACCCATAAACATAAATATTCATTACAATATACAATATAATATTTTATTTATAAATATGATGTAGAAAGGATTACGTAAATATTTGTTAAATATTAAATATAAATCACGTATTCCAATACTTTGAACCATAACTCATCAATAGTTCTTGTCCAGGAAATATGTCCATTATTGACCAGATTTCAATTTGTTCATCGACAATATCAAGCCGACAATTATTATGAAATAACGTTTTATAAGCGTCATTGACCATCGCCATATAACATCGTGGAAATGCCATTGCGTCAATACCCAATATTCGACTCCCATCTTCAAATCCAACAAAATACGGACCCGTCCCAATGTATGATATTTCATCTCCGTAATAGTAATCAATGAATGTATTACTTTCAATAGATTCATCTATAAATACACCCTTGCCAGCATTCGATATAGTGGAATAACCAATTTGTAATTGGTATTTGGATGTATGATAATACTCTTCCAATGGTTCTTCGTATTTATATCTATATTTATGCTTCATAACATATAAACTATATTTATTATAGTTTATTTAAATCCTTGTATAATAATCAACCTAAAAATCAGCATTTGTTACAAATCCAGAGTCTAGTTCAGTCGATGACGATGCCGACGCAGACACATGCATACTATGTGAAACGCGCGCAAGAGAATAATCGCTAACGCGTTTTTCAAAAAAATTCGTTTTTCCTTGTAGACTAATCATTTCCATAAAATCGAATGGATTTGAACTTCCATATATAGTATTATTTGTATATCCTAATTGCGAAACCAATCGATCAGCAACATATTCAATGTATTGGCTCATTAGTGCAGCATTCATCCCGATAAGACTGCAAGGGATACTTTCTAATATAAATTCCTTTTCAATTGAAACTGCTTCGCGGACCAATTCGGTTAATTCATCTATTGTTAGACGCGTATGTTGTAATTCGTTATAAATAGCAATCGCCGTTTCAACATGCATACCTTCATCACGACTAATAAGTTCATTTGAAAATGTTAAACCCGGCATCAATTGTCGTTGTTTTAGCCAGTAAATGGCACAAAAACTCCCACTAAAAAATATACCTTCTACTAATAAAAACGCAACCAATCGTACCGCAAATCGCGATTCCGTATCATTAATCCATCGTAATGCCCATTTCGCCTTTTTCGCAACACTGGGAATTGTTTCAATCGCGTTGAATAGCCGCGTTTTTTCTTGAGGGTCTTTAATGTACGTATCGATAAGGAGACTATAGGTTTCAGCGTGAACCTGCTCCATATATCCTTGAAACGCAAATATCGTTTTTATTTCAGGAACTTGAACTTCTTGGATAAATCGTGTATCCAGATTTTCAAATACGATTCCATCACTACCGGCAAAAAAAGCAAGAACATTTTTAATAAAATGTTGCTCATTTTCTGTTAATTTTTCCCAGTCAGTGCGGTCCTTATTCAATTGTATTTCTTCCGCTGTCCAAAAACACGCCTGTTGTTTTTTATACAATTGCCATAAATGTGGATATTGAATTGGGAATAAAACAAATCGGTTCAATTGTGGTTGTAAAATAGGTTCCATTTTATTATTTATATGTATATATTGTTTTACGTACATATATATTTATGTGCATTACAGTTATTTATTTATTGATTGTAAATCACGTATATTTTATTATTTTCATATAAATAACAAAATATATACAACGCTGATTACGGTTAAGATATTTCTAAACAAACCGCGTTTTCTTTACGATTTTTTAGCTACGTCTGCTACCTTTGCTGCCCTTACTGCCCTTGCTTCCCTTACTGCCCTTGCTGCCCTTGCTACCGCTGCTACTGCTACTGCTTTTTTTAGATTTTTTTGCGGCCCTTGCTGCTTTTGCTGCCGCTGCCTTTTCTGCCTTTACTGTCGCTGCTAATTCTTTTGCGGCTTTTGCTGCTTGTCTCTTACGCTGAGCATGCAACGATTCAGCAACTCTTGATAAATGGTCAATTGCCTTAAATGTTATATTTTTAACATGTTGCACATATTCGACAAATCTCTGTCCGGCACTATTTACCCTAGAATGAAGCATTAAATCTTCTTTTGATGTTTGTACCATTTGCCATAATTCTTGTGCTCCTTCTCTAGTAAGATGAAGGTCCGTTCTTTCAATAATACTTGGAAATCCAAGTATTTCGATGGGGCGGTGTATAAGATCTACACGACGCCCATCTTCGAATAGTTCCTCAACTTTAATCTTATACGCGTCTTCTTCAACCTCCGTAAAAGTAATAACGAATTTGCACTTTTCTCTACCTGAGAATGCGTATGGTACGGGGACTGGGCGGGAGCTTTCTAACATCATTTTGTTTTTATATTATACTGTAATATTTTTTAAAAACATACAATATAAAATAAATATTATAATTGCCATATTTCTAAAAATATGGTAAAGTGCTAATATGTGTTATACTGCTAACGGGAATGCGTTCAATAGTCTCCGATACTTGCCAAAGAGTTTGAACGATACACGTACCCTGTTTGGCAAATGGCATTAAACGTCCAATATGACGTGTTTTATTATGTTTGTAAATAATCAAATGTCCTCCGTGTTTTGATACTGTGGCATCAAAACTATTAAATAAATGTAAAGGATAACGACGATTCGAATAGATCATTATTGATGTTGTATGATGTTGTATGTATATTTTATATTACATAAATAATAATACATTATCATTTTTTTATACGTTCCATTATTGTTTTTTTACCGTGGCAATTTCTACATAGTGCTATTAAATTACGACTGTCATTGGTTCCACCTCGAAATAAAGGGATAATATGGTCTACTTCGTATGTAAAATCCAATTGGGTATGACAATGCCCACAATGCCATCCCTGATTACTCGCTACAATCTTTTTTGTTACATTGGATACATTTCGTGTTGTAGTTTTAGTTATAGGTTTAGTCGTATTTTTAAAATTATATATATTCATCGACGGTGTCTTCAATTGGTTCATAACATTAACGCGTTTTTGTCGAAAATATCCATATAATATAGTTCCAAAAAATAACACAACGGACCAGTATGCACTTTTACTTGAAATCCATAACGCACATTTCTCAAGTGGTTCATAATAATACAACATAACCAAAATTAAACTTCCAAAACATAATAAGAAAAGTATCATATACTATAAATGTTCATTTTAACCCATATCTAAACATTATTATCATAAATCCAAAAGCGATTTCGCAAAATAGTGTAGAAAAAATAAATCATAATACATAATACAATAATGAGAACGACCGGAATATTTTTAATATTACCACGCAAATAATTATGTTTTTTCTGGGCAAAAACGTCATTCCTTT
>Ga0114970_10003595_pt1 | contig 11353 bp, 9 predicted proteins | sample M_140205_XF_Meta_FD_87030 | JGI IMG/M metagenome (GOLD analysis project Ga0114970, IMG submission 87030) | Freshwater microbial communities from Lake Montjoie, Canada to study carbon cycling - M_140205_XF_MetaG | ecosystem: Environmental > Aquatic > Freshwater > Lake | place: Lake Montjoie... | reverse complement strand
GGCGCGCCGCTGAAGACATGTGGTTCGTCCATCCCCGGCGCGTGGCCCACGCGTTTTGGTCCAAGCTGGCTCACGATACCGTCTCGACGATGAACATCACGACGCGCTCACCGTCGGGCTCCGAGCTGTCGTTCTTCTTCCTGCGCGGGTTCATCCAACAACTCATTGCCGCTTCTGGTCCGCTCGAAAAAATCGTACTCGCCGTGCCGGGTTCCTACTTGAAGGACGCCGCCGCGGAGGAGGAGAAAGTGGGCCTGCTGCTCGGGATGGCGGCCGAGCTCAAGCTCCCGCTCGCCGGGATCGTGGATATGGCGTGCGCCGCGTTGTGCGACCCCCGCGCACCGAGCTTCAACCCGACGTTGCCGGTCGTCGTCGTCGACGTGCATCTGGAGGGCGCGGACTTCACGGTCCTCACCGTTGAGGAGCGCTTGGAACGCAAGAATTTCTTCCACCTCCCCAATTCTGGATACGCCCCTTTGCTGAAGCACCTGACCGCCACGATGGGCAATCGCTTCTTGCGCCACACCGCCTTCGATATTTTGGAAGACGGACGGGTCGAACAAGTTTTTTTCCGCCAGACAAAAAACTTTCTTGTCAGTGGTGCCCAGGAGCATCGCTACCAAATCAATACGGCCACTCGTAACTACGAACTCCTCGCGAAACACGAACAACTCACGAGCGACGCGAACGCGTTTGTGACTACGCTCGTTCACGGGGTGCAATCATTTGTGGCTCAGGCCGCGTTAGCGCCCGGACTGTGCACGGTCGCCTTGAGCGCTCGGAGTGCCAGCGTCCCGGGTCTTGAAGCCAAACTGCGGGCCGTCGGGTTTTCACGTCAGATTCAACTCCCCGCCGGGGCGGCAGCCGCAGGGGCCGCGCGGATCGGGATGAACCGTCTGGCGGTCTCCAGTGATTTGTCGGATGTTGCCGTCGAAATCGCGATGCCCCTCTCCGACACGCGGCGCACCACCACCCGGGCGTGGGAACTCCGTTTCCAGAAAGCCCGCCACTCGGAGTCGCGGCCCGCGCCCACGCACGCGATTATCGAGGGGCTGGGTCACGCCCTCGGCTCAGGTCCACGTTTCACCATCGGTGCGGCCAACGTGCGGCCCGACTTAACCCTCCCCGCATCCTTCTGCGGCGACGATTGCTTGATTTCGCTGGTGCGCGACGCCGGCCGACTTTGGTTTATCGATCCCACGATCGTCCACAGTGGCGAGGTCACGCCCCGCGTCCCGGTCGAAACGGGCGACCGGCTCTCGCTTAAGACCGGCGGGGTCTCCGCTGAAGTGTTGTTCGCCCATTGCCCCGCAGCCCACCGGCAAGACGTTTAGCGCCGCCGCACCCGCCGCCATGTCGATCGCCGCGAAACGTCGTGAAACGGAGGTATTCAGCCTAGCGTTCTTGGATTGTATCTGCTGCGGCTTCGGCGCGGTCATTCTCGTTTTTGTGCTCACGGTCGCTTCAAAAATGAAAGTGGACAAAACGGACGTGAATGAACTCCGCGAACGCACGCAGGCGATGGAGCGCGACGTCGCGCTCAGCCAAGCCGAAATCGACCGACTCGCCAAAGTCCTGGCGGCAGCCCAGCTCGAACTGGACGACGTCAACGCGAAGAGCACTCAGGACCAGTTGAAGCTCAGCAGCCGCCAACGCGAACTATTGCTCCTGCTGCAACAGACCGGCGCGATGAAGGACGCACTCGCGACGCTCCTCGGCGAAAAGAAGAACCTGCCCACCGAGGATTTCGCCCCGGTGCCCATTCCCAATATCGATCGTCGCCAATACCTCACCGGCGTAAAACTCACCGGTGATTTCATCGTCTTCATCGTCCGCTGTTCGGGATCGATGCTGGACGAGACGATCGATACCGCCACCGCACGGCTGGGAGATTCGGATGAAAGGAAACGGGAAGCTCCCAAATGGCAGCGCACCATCCATGCCCTCCAGTGGATGATCGCCTCGCTCGGACCTGACACTCGTTTTCAAATTTTATTTTTTAATGACGAGATTACGCCCGTGCTCGCCGACCGTGGCGACGAGTGGTTCAGCACGCGCGACAAGAAAACGATCAACGAGATCGTCAAACAACTCGACACCGTCGTCCCCAAGGGTGGCGCCAATTTGGAGAAAGCCTTCACCGCGGTGCGCTCCCTCGCTCGCCTGCCCGACAGCATCGTCCTGTTCACCGACGGGCTGCCCACCAAGAGCGACTCCTTCCTCTCCGAGGGTGACGTCGGGCAGGACGAACGCATCCGATTTTTCAAAATCGCCACGAAACAACTTCCGAGCCGCATCCCCGTCAGCACCATTCTTTTTCCAATGAGCGGAGACCCGGCCGGACCCGCACTTTTCTGGGAACTCGCCAACGCCACTCGCGGCGCGCTCATCAGCCCGGCAAAATCGTGGCCTGACTTATGATTCGCCGCCGCCCCACTCAAATCTTCAGCTTGGCGTTTCTCGACTGCATTTGCTGCGGCTTCGGCGCCGTCATTTTGATTTTTGTCCTCAGCATTGATTCACGCGAAAAGGAGAAACTCGATGCCCTCGCCTCCCTTCGCACAATCATGGCGGCGCACCTGCTGGATATCGCGAAACTTAAAAACAGCAAAGAAGACCTCGATCGCAGCAACGCCCGCGTGGCCACCCTCGTCACCGACACTCGCCTCCGCAACGACTCGATCCACGCCCTCCTCGACGACCTTGATCGCAAGTTACAGCTAGAGAAACGAGGCCTAGAGGCCATGCTCGTCGATATCGACGACTTGAAGAAGGAAATCGCGGCACGCCAAAAGAAACCTGAGATGGAGTTGAAGGACGTCAAGCCGCTGCCGGTCGGCGTGCCGGTGGGCAGCAACTACATCGCGTTCGTCATCGACACCTCCGGTTCCATGCGCGACCCCAACACCGGTGGTCTTTGGGCGGTGGCGATTCGGAAAATAGAGGAGGTGCTCGACGTGTATCCCTCGATCGAAGGTATCCAAGTCCTCGATGCCGACGGTCGCTTTGTGATGGGCGGAGGGCGCAACGGGGGCTGGCTGCCGGATAGTCCCGATACCCGCCAAGCCATCAAGAGCACACTTCGCCGCTATAACGCCGACACCATCAGCAATCCTGTGCCTGGAATCTTTCGAGCCATGCGCACCCTCTTTGATCCGAAAGACGAAAATATGCGCATGGGCATTTATGTCTTTGGCGATGAGTTCACCGAAACCGCCGATCCGGTCTTGCGCCGGCTCGATGAACTGAATCCGGCGGATGAGAATGGTAAACGAAAAGTCGTCATCAACGCCATTGGATTTCCCACCACAATCCAATTTCAATTTTCCATGGGAAACACCGGCGTGAAGTTCGCGAACCTGATGAGGGAAATCACCTACCAGCACGGCGGGGCGTTCATCGCGGTGCAGGACCTGTAGCCGCCCGCGTCGGCACTCGTGGAGCGCAGCGCGCCTCTCGTCGAACTCCGCGTCACCCCGAATTCAAAGACCGAGGATAGCCTTCAACAGCGAACCCAGCAACTGGAGCGGATTGCTACCGCCTCCCTGTCCGCCCCCTGATGGACCACCGGGCGAGCCGCCCTGACCTTGCTGGCCGCCACTCTGCCCACCGCTGCTTCCTTGGCTTCCGGCTTGGCCAGCCTGCTGACCGGACTGCCCACTTTGGCCGCCTTGCTGCCCTCCGGCGCTACCGCTTTTCCCAACCTTGGCCGAAGCGACCTTCTGGGCTCCACCTTGCTGGCCACCGCCCGCGGAACCGTCGCCGCCGTCACCGGCACTCTTGGAGCCCAGGCCGCCTTTTTTCCCGCCGTTGCCGTCTGGGCCGCCCGCTCGGTCGCCGCCCTGTCCATCCAGGCCAGCCAACGGACCCTCTTTTCCGCCCTTCCCACCCTTGCCGTCTTTACCCTCGCCTCCGGCCGCGTCACCTTGCCCATCGCCAGAGCCGCCGTTCGCGATACCAAGCTTACCCTCTCCGTCGAGAGCTCCGTCCGGTTCGCCCTTGCCGTCCTTCGACATCCGCGAACCGCCGGCGCCCGACCCATCACCACCGCCTTTACCAAACACGCCAGAGTAAGTGAACTTTACATAGTCGACTTTGCTCGAGGTCAGCGTTGGCCGATTCCGGATCGCCGCATCCCGCACAGCCTCCAGCTCCCACTTCTTCTTCCTTGCGGCCTCGCTGTCCGTCAGGGGCCCAAACAGGTAGGTCAGGTTCTCGTGTTTGTAGCGCACATACCAGCCCTCGTCGCTAGGTCCAATCCCACTGATATTGATCCCTACATATTTTTGTCGAAAATCATCGGCGGGCAGTTGCCAGAGGTCGTCGATCGCCTCGACCGGATAAATCAACGTCGCGGCCCGCGCGAGTGTCGCCGCCAAAAAAAACACCGATAGTGGGAGCCAAGAGCGGAAATTTTTCACAGGATGGGGATATACTAATGTAGCGAGAATTAACCTACAGCCCAGCCGGCATGACCCGCCCTTTTTCGACGCCCTTGTTGCCGTTGTTGCCCGAAGTACCCTTCGCCGCACCACCGGTCGCCTTCTCCATTTGCTGCGTGTTCCCGGCGGGGACTTGGGCCCCGACCACCCCGGGCGCATTGGCCGCGGGCTTAATTTGCCTCGCCGGATCGCCGATCGCGACCGGCTGAGGTTTCCTCGTATTCGGATCCGGCTCGCCGGTCTGCCCAGCCGGACCCGCCGATTCGTCCGTCTGAAGTTCGGCGACCTGAATACCCTCGGCCTTGGCATTGGGATCGTTTTGACCACCACCCGGTCCCCCGGATGCCCCACCCTTGGGTGGCTGCTGCCCTGCTTGCGGTTGTCCGCCGGCCGCGCCCCCTCCCTGCGCCATGGCACCCTGCGGGCCCTGCGCTCCCTTGGGGTCCGCTTGGCCACCGCCCGAAGGCAGGCCGGGCGGCGGTTGCCGTCCAACAACGTTATCGCTCTTGGAGTTCTCGTCCCCCGGTAGCTCAAACTCACCGAGCATGCCGTATTCAGATTTTTTCTCGGGCAACTGGGTGGACCCATCAAGCAACGCCGGATCGGGCAAGGGACCGCGCGCCGAGGCTCGACCCGCATTCTTTTGAGCCGACGTCGCGGGGCCGGTAGCCGGCGAACTGCGCGTGTCCTGGGCCGCCAGCGGCGAGGCCGCGATCAACACTGCTGCAAAAAGAGGGAGGCCGAGACGGGAGTGATGCATGGGGACGGAAGGTCAGGTGCGATCTGCGGCAGTTTGGCAAATGACCGTCACCGTCGGCGGGGTCGTTCCATTGCGCACTTGGAGCAAAATGAGCACGTCCGTATACCCTTTTCGGCGACCGATCACTTGATAGTCACCGGGCAGGACCTTCACCGTGAACGTTTCCGCTTGGCTAGGCTGCTTGTAATGGGAGATCGAGACATGGGTTTTCCCGTCGGACTTAAACGTCACATCCACGGGCTTGCTCTGCGCGGTCAGTACGGTGTGGAGCTGCTCCATCGTGTCGTCATTGGGCAGAGGATAGGCCGGTTTGATCGCCATGGCCCGGCTAAAGATTCTGATCGCCGCTTGAAACTCGGCATTATTTGTCAGCTGCTTCGCATTCTCAATCAGGCGGTCGTATTCCAGCAGCGTGCGAATCATCGAGCCGCAGCGAATGTAGGCCTCCTTCGCGTCCGGCAGGTCGGGCTCGAGCTTGAGCGTCTCGGCGTAGGCATCGCGGGCCTCTTTCCACTGGTGTTGATTTTCATGGGAGTAACCCCTCGTGAGTGCCTTTTGCACGGAGTCGCGGTGCTCTTTTTCGCGGGCTGAGCGTAACATAGCCTGCACGTCCGTTTTCTGGGGGTAAACCTTCAGCGCCGTCTGAAGCTCGGTGATCGCCTTCGACCAATCCCGATTTTTAAACGAGACTTTCGCCGCCGAAAATGCCGTTTCAAATCGGGTCTCTTTTTCCAAGCGACTCGCCCGCGCTTGGCCGGCCTGAGCGGCTGCGGAAACCCCGTCGAGTGCGAACGCTTTTTGATAGGATTCTGCCGCCCGGGCATACTGCGCGTCCTTCTCGAATCCTTCACCTTGCCGCAGGAGTGCGTAAACGCGATCGATGTTGTCCGCCCGCTTTAGTCCGGCCAACGCGATCTCATTGCCAGGAGCAAATTCGAGCGCCGCGTCGAACGACGTTTTCGCCACATCGCGCTGCCCCTTGGTCAACGCCCGTTGCCCTTTCAAGAGATTCTCTTCCACGCGACCGGCCAAGACGCGCTCCGCTTTCTTGAGCTCCGCGAAGCCTTCATCAAATGAGGTCTTTGCTCCGAGAAAATTACCGTCATCGAGCAGCTTGCGCCCGGCTCCGGCATTTTCAAACGCAGCTTCCAGCACTCCGGGAGCCAAATTGCGCGCCCGTTCCAGATATTTTATCCGCACCAAAATCGCATCATAACCCTGCTGCGCATCGTACTTGGCTTTCACGTTGCGGCTGAACGTATCCATGTCGGTGTTCAGCGCCGAAAACGTCGAAAAGGCCCGGGCCCATTCGTGGCCGGACAAGAGGCTTTCACCCTCCTGAAATGATTTCGTGATCAAAATCAATCGCTGCAGCTGCACCGGGTGATCTTGAGGCAGGCGCCGCAGCTCATTGAGTGCTCTGGTCGCGGTCGCGTGGGCCAATTCCGCCTTCGACTGGCTCACGAAAGCGGTGTTCGCATCGTCATGGGTCTGCGCGCTCATGACGACCGCTTCACTCGGCTGAAAGATCTGCGGCCCCACCACCAGCTTGGCGACGCGGATGACCACACCCGCCGTGAGCAGTAACCCGAAAAAACCGCCTACGCTCCATAGTAGCAGGCGCTTTAAAGTCCACCGGCGCGGCGCGACCTCACGACCTGCTTCAGGATTCCAATGGATGATCCGGCGTTTTTTCCCAGGGGGGGAGGATTCATTTTCGTCTGCCATGATGGGGTGCCAGTGGGCGGCGATTGCCAAAAAGTGAAGAATCGAAAGGGTGAACGATGCGACGGAGGATGGAAGTGTACTTCGGGGTAGGACGGGAGAGACCGTGCTTTGTTCATGCCAATTTGCAAAGGGCATTATTATTTTGGCGGTGACACGCGGGCAGCCCCGTTTCGCTGCAACGAATCAATCCCCCCTCTGAGCGCGGGGCTTGCTAACCAGCCAAACCGAACTATCGGTTCGCAGTCGCCTCCCCTTCTCTCATCCCCATGAAATGTCTTGTAGGATTTTTCGGCGCACCGTGCTTGCTCCTCGTGACCATGCTCGGAGGTTGCTATCAGGTACCCGTCACCGGTCGCCAATCGATGAATCTCGTCGATGACAAAGAAGTCACGAAGATGAGCGTCGCGGCGTTCGACGATATGAAGCGCCAATACCCGCTCTCCCGCAACAAGGAGCGCATCGCCCAGCTTCAACGGGTAGGCGATCGTATCTCCAAGGTCGTGTTCTGGGACATGCCCGATGCCGACTGGGAGTTTGTCGTCTTCGAAGTCCCGCAACAAATCAACGCCTTCGCGATGGCAGGAGGGAAAGTGGGTGTCTTCAGCGGGCTCTACCGAATCACTGAAAACGATGACGAACTGGCGTCGGTGATTGCGCACGAAATCGCCCACGTCACCGCGAAGCACATCCACTCACAACTGTCGCAAGAAATGCTCGTCAAAACCGGTGGCCTCGTCGGCGGCGTCGCCCTCATGGGATCGGGCGCTGGCATGCTGACGTCTTCCGCGATTATGAACGCCTACGGTCTGACGGCGGGCGTCTCCGGCCTGGCCTTCGACCGAAAGAAAGAAAAGGAAGCTGATTACATGGGCCTGATGTACATGGCCCGAGCGGGCTACGATCCCGAGGCGTCGGTCAAGGTGCTGGAAAAACTGGACGCCGAATCGTCCAACCAGCCGGTACAACCCGCATTCCTTTCGACGCACCCCTCCAATCCCGAGCGCATCACTCAGCTGTTGGATGCCCTGCCCAAGGCGGTGAAACTCCGGGAAAAGAGCGCCATCGAGGCCAAACCTATTTTGATTAAGTAAAGTTTCGGTTTTGCCGTTCGGTTGGCCGACAGTCGTCTCGCCGACTTTCGCCGGTGTGGATCCCAACCCAGCACAGCCACTGTCCGGCGTAGAGTCCGCGCAACCGTGGCCCACGACCTAGCAGAATGCGGAAGATCACGCGGGGCTTAACGTGGGATGACCGTTCGGATGCCCACCTGCTTTGGCGACAGGCCGCCGGCAAAAACCTCAACAAAACGCGCGATGCGCCAGAGCAAATCGCGCGTTTGGAAACGAGGCGAAAGAATTCTAAGAAAATCAGCCGAGCTTGGGCACATCGACCCAGCGGCGTTCTGCCCACGACTTAATGCCGAGCTCCGCCATTTGCACGCCCTTAGCGCCTTGCATCAGGTCCCACGGGAACGGGTCGTCCTTCACCACGTGCTTGAGGAAGAGTTCCCACTGCACTTTGAACGCGTTGTCGTAGACGCCTTGGTCCGGCACCGTCGTCCAGCCATCCATGTATTTTACCGGACTGTCGATGTCCGGATTCCAAACGCAGCGCGGCGTCGCCCCCAAATGTTGAGCCGTGCAATTGCGCAGGCCAGCCACGGCAGTGCCGTGGGTCCCATCGACCTGCAAAGTCAACAAGTCATCCCGCCGTACCCGCACGTCCCATGATGAGTTGAATTGGCAAATCACGCCGTTCACCAACTCGAAGGTCGCGTAGGCCGCGTCGTCCGCAGTGCACTTGTAGGGTTTCCCCGCCTCGTCCCACCGCTGCGGGATATGGGTGGCTCCGAGGCACGTCAGCGACTTCACTTCGCCGAACAGATTTTGGATCACGTACTGCCAGTGGCACAGCATGTCGACGATGATGCCGCCATCGTCTTCTTTGCGGTAATTCCAAGACGGTCGCTGCAGTTTTTCGTGCTCCCCAGTGAATACCCAATAGCCGAATTCACCGCGCACGGAGAGGATTTTCCCGAAGAATCCGGTGTCGATGAGGTACTTCAACTTCAGCAAGCCCGGCAGCCAGAGCTTGTCTTGGACGACTCCGTTTTTCAGGCCGGCCGCCCGCACTTCGAGGGCGAGCGCCATCGCCTCGGCCGAAGTCGTGGCACTGGGTTTCTCGCAGTAGATATGTTTTTTCGCCGCGATCGCCTTGCGGACACCGATGGGGCGCTGGCCGGTGAGCGTGGAGTCGAAATAAACGTGGTTGGCGGGATCAGCTAATGCCGCATCCAGATTGGTCGAATAACGCGTCACCCCAGCACGCGCGGCGAGCGCCGCAAGCTTTGGCTCGCTGCGGCCAATGAGAATCGGATCGGGCATAATCACCTCAGTGTCGCCGATTTTAATGCCGCCTTGGTCGATGATGGCTTTGATCGAACGCAGCAAATGCTGGTTCGTGCCCATGCGCCCGGTGACGCCGTTCATGATGATACCAATTTTGTGAGTTTTCATAGATAGGACCCGTTCGCCGGATCAACTGATTCGGAGAGGGTAGACACATTACTCCGAAACCGCCACTTGCGTTAGCACGATTCCGACTTTTGCTAGCACCAACCCGATCCTATGCTCGCTTGGAGTCCGCTGCTGATTCAGAAAATTGAAATCCACGCTCTGGGTTTCGTCCTGCGCAAGCTCCAGTTGAACCGGCACCGCGACGCCGAGGTGGCGTCCCACGGTCACGACCACGCTCAACTGATTCTCTATCTGACCGGCGAGGGCGTGCAGACTGTCGATACGCGGCGGCGGCGCGCCCGGGCTGGAGACCTGTTCGTCATCCCGGCCCACACGCCACACGGCTTTTCGGTCGCCGGAAAAAGTCTCCCACTGTGCCTCGTGCTCGACTACGCGCTCGCGGGCGCGGCCCGGGTCCGCACTGCTCACCGCACGCTGTCACCCGCGACCCTCAACGAGCTCCATGGATTGCTGTCCCGCGTCCCGCGCAAAGGCCGGCTCACCCTAGCGGATTACCCAGCTATCCTCGCCGTCGTTGCCCGGCTCCTTGAGCCCGTACGGGCCAAGTCCGCTCCGAGTTCGGCCCTGTTCGAACAGCTCCGTCAACGCCTCCCGGCCCGCGTCAGCCTAGGGCAAATTGCGCGCGAATTCGGCTACCACCCCGACCATCTCAATCGGAAACTGAAACGTGAGTCTGGCCTGGGCCTCCGCGTCCTCCGGGACCGCGTGCGGCTGGAAACGGCCCAAGCCGCCCTTCGCTCAACCGCCACCGTCGCCGAGGCCGCCAGCCAATCCGGTTTCGACGACCCTAATTATTTCTCCCGGTGGTTTCGCCGACAAACCGGTCGTACCCCCGGAGCCTGGCGGCGATCGCCCAGATCCTCCGGTACAGCGTCAAGCAGCGCGCGCGGACCGCTCCAAGCGCTCGCACGCGGTCGGCGGTAACGCCGCCCCTCCCTGCGGCGTCCTTGCAGCGTGACTAATCTTGCCCCCCGTCCAGGCGCCACCAACGATGCTCTTCGCTTTTCTCCCGTGAACCCCTTCGCGACCACCTTCTCCCCGCGCCACCGTGCTGCCGTCATCTGTCTTGTCCTATCCGCTGTCGGGGCTGTTGCCGATTATGCCCAGGCGAAACCCGGCAAAGACGAAGCCCGCACGTCTAAACGCGAATCCACCGGAGAGGATTCCGGCGGCAAGCCCAAGAAGCGCGATGATAATTCCGATCCGGGCCGTACCAAGGCCAACCCGGCTGAGGCGCAAGCCCGCGTCCTCGACCGCCTGAGGGAGAAACTCGACGTAATCGACGACACCGAGTGGGCACTTATTCTGGAGCGCATGACCACCATCGACGAAATCCGGCGCACCTTATGGACCAGCAGCGCCAGCGCGCGTGGTCCCCTCCCCGGCACCGAAAAAAACAAACGTAAAAGTGGCTCCTCCGGAAATCCCGAGCGCGACGCATTACGTTCCGCCGTCAGCGACAATCTGCCTGATGCCGAAATCAAATCCCGCTTGGCCCGCGCCCACGAGATTCACCGACAAAATGAAGCTCGCCTCGCCCAGGCTCAGGCCAATCTCCGCGCCATCCTTTCTATCCGCCAAGAGGCCGTCGCTGTCATGGCCGGCCTTTTGCCGCCGTAAGTGGCAGGCGCGCCTCCACGAGGCTCACGCACTGCACGGCTCGGCTCCCGCACACACGGCGTTCGAGTATCTTGGTTTTTTGGCGTCGCTTCCCGATTACCCGGGTCATGCCGTTGGCCATGATTTCGCCGAGGTCGCAAGCATCCACGCACGGAGCCGGAGACGACGGCGTTGCCGTTTTGCAAAATGGAGTCGGCGGTCGCGCGCGGGAGACCACGAAGACATCGAGCTTCACCGTTTCCGACGGCTGACGGAAGCGCGCGGCG
>Ga0114970_10003588_pt1 | contig 11360 bp, 10 predicted proteins | sample M_140205_XF_Meta_FD_87030 | JGI IMG/M metagenome (GOLD analysis project Ga0114970, IMG submission 87030) | Freshwater microbial communities from Lake Montjoie, Canada to study carbon cycling - M_140205_XF_MetaG | ecosystem: Environmental > Aquatic > Freshwater > Lake | place: Lake Montjoie... | reverse complement strand
GGCGAGAAGGTCTCGGTCAGCAAGAAGGGCATCAAGGTCGGCAGCCGCGAGATCCAGGTGCTGGCGGAGCGCGATCCCGCGAACCTCCCCTGGGGCGAGCTCGGCGTCGACGTCGTGATCGAGTCCACCGGCTTCTTCACGAAGCGCGAGGCCGCTGCCCTGCACCTCGCCGGCGGCGCCAAGAAGGTCATCATCTCGGCCCCGGCGACGAACCCGGACGTCACGCTGGTGCTCGGCGTGAACGACAAGGACTACGACAAGAAGAAGCACCACATCATCTCGAACGCCTCGTGCACGACGAACTGTCTGGCCCCGATCGCCAAGGTGCTCGACGACCTCTACGGCATCGAGTCGGGCTTCATGACGACGGTGCACGCGTACACGAACGACCAGAAGATCCTCGACCTGCCGCACGAGGACCTGCGTCGCGCCCGTGCCGCCGCGATCAACCTGATTCCGACCTCGACCGGCGCTGCCCGCGCGATCGGACTGGTGCTGCCGAAGCTGAAGGGCAAGATCGACGGCGTCGCGATGCGCGCGCCCGTGCCGACCGGCTCGGTCGTCGACTTCGTCGTCACCGTCAAGAAGGCCCCGGCCGACGCCGCCGCCGTCAACGCCGCCTTCAAGGCCGCCGCCGCGACGGCGCCGCTCAAGGGCTACCTGCAGTACACGTCGGATCCGATCGTCTCGTCGGACATCATCCACTCGGCCTACTCGTCGGTCTTCGACAGCGGCCTGACGATGGTGCAGGGCAACACGATCAAGGTCTTCAGCTGGTACGACAACGAGTGGGGCTACTCGTGCCGCCTCGTCGATCTCGTGCCGAAGCTGATCTGAGCCGACGCCCGTGACTGCCCGCTCCGTTCGCACCGCCGAGGTCGCTGGCCAGCGCGTCCTCGTGCGCGCCGACCTCAACGTCCCGCTTGACGGCACCCGCGTCGCCGACGATACCCGCATCCGCGCCTCGCTCCCCACCCTCCGGCTGCTGCTGGAGGCGGGGGCGGCGCAGGTGCTCGTCTGCTCGCACCTCGGCCGCCCGAAGAGCGGCCCGGAGGCGGCGTTCTCGCTGCAGCCGGTTGCGGCGAAGCTGGGCGAGCTGCTCGGCATCGCCGTGGGCTTCGCCGGCGACGGCACGGGCGCCACGACCGCGGTCGGCCCCGAGCGGGTCGTCGTGCTCGAGAACACCCGCTTCCACCCGGGCGAGACAGAGAACGACGCGGGCTATGCCGCGGAGCTCGCCGCCCTCGCCGACGTGTACGTCAACGACGCCTTCGGCTCGGCCCACCGGGCGCACTCGTCCACGGAGGCCGTGGCGCACCTGCTGCCGGCCTACGCCGGGCTGCTGCTGGAGCGGGAGCTGGTGGAGCTGGGCAAGCTGCTCGGCGAGGTCGAGCGGCCCTTCGTGATCGTCAGCGGCGGCTCGAAGGTGGCCGACAAGGTGGCCGTGCTGCAGCAGCTCGGCGCGCGCGCCGATGCCGTGCTGATCGGCGGCAAGATGGCCGAGGACGTCCGGGGCGCGAACCCGTTCAGCTTCCCCGTGGTGCTGCCGAGCGACGTCGTTGCGGCTGCCTCGTTCGCCGAGGACGCCGAGGCGCGGGTCGCCACGGTCGATGCCATCCCGGCTGGCTGGCTGGGCCTGGACATCGGGCCGGCGAGCCGCGAGGAGTTCGCGCGCCACATCGCCACGGCGAAGACCGTGTTCTGGAACGGCCCGATGGGCGTGTTCGAGTGGCCACGCTTTGCCGAGGGCACGAATGCCGTGGCCCGCGCGGTCGCCGACTGCGACGGCCTCACCGTCGTCGGCGGTGGCGACTCGGTGCGGGCCATCGAGGAGGCCGGCCTCGCCGACCGCGTCACGTGGGTCTCCACGGGCGGCGGCGCGTCGCTGGAGCTGCTGGAAGGGCGCGTCCTGCCGGGCGTCGCCGCGATCCCGAGCGCCTGAGAGGGCGGGGAGGAGTGACCGTGCTGATTGCCGGCAACTGGAAGCTGTTCAAGGGGCCCGGCGAGGCCGGATCGTTCGCCCGCGCGCTGGCCGGGGCCATCGACACCACCGGTGTCGAGGTTGCGATCTGCCCGCCGTACGTCTCGCTGGCCGCTGCGCTGGAGGGAACGACGGGGAGCGACATCCAGGTGCTCGCGCAGAGCGTGCACTGGGCCGAGACGGGCGCCTTCACGGGTGAGGTCTCGGCGGCGATGCTGAAGGAGGTCGGGGTCGCCGGAGCGATCGTCGGCCACTCGGAGCGGCGCCAGCTCTTCGGCGAGACCGACGAGACGGTGGCACGGCGGGTCGAGGCCGGTCTGGCCGCGGGTCTGCGCATCATCGCCTGCGTCGGCGAGACGCTGGCCGAGCGCGACGGCGGCGAGGTCGAGGAGGTGCTGCGGCGTCAGGTCGGTGCGGTCGCCGCGGCGGTCGGAGCGCACGCGCAGCTGGTCATCGCCTACGAGCCGATCTGGGCGATCGGCACCGGGCGCACCGCATCGCCAGAGCAGGCGCAGGAGGCGCACGCGCTGATCCGCGCGGTGCTCGATGTGCCGATCCTCTACGGCGGCTCCGTCAAGGCCGAGAACGCGCTCGTGCTGCTGTCCCAGCCCGACGTCGACGGCGCCCTCGTGGGCGGCGCGGCCCTGGAGGTCGACTCCTTCGCAGCGATCGTCGAGGCGGGCCGCGCCGCGGCCGCTACAAAGGGCTAGTGCCCGCGCTGCCGACCCACCCGCTCGTCGTGCTGGTCATCCTGGACGGCTGGGGCATCGCCCCTGCCAGCCCGGGCAACGCCGTGCTGCTGGCCGACACGCCACGCTTCGACGAGCTGTGGGCGCGCTACCCGCACACGCAGATCGAGGCGTCCGGCCCAGCCGTCGGCCTGCCGCCGGGGCAGATGGGCAACTCCGAGGTCGGTCACCTGACGATCGGCTCCGGCCGGATCCTCTACCAGGATCTGATGCGCGTGAACACGGCGGTCGCGGACAGCTCGCTGTTCACGAACGAGGCGCTCGTTGCCGCGTTCCGCCGGGCACGGGAGCGGGGCGGTGCGCTGCACCTGATCGGTCTCGTCTCGCAGGGCGGCGTGCACTCGCACATCGACCACGTGCGCGCGCTGCTCGCCCTGGGCGAGCGGGAGGGCATGGGCGACCGCACATGGCTGCACGCGTTCACCGACGGCCGGGACGTATCGCCGCGCGCCGCCGTCGCCGACCTGGCGACGTTGCCCGCCGACCGCATCGCCACCGTGGTCGGGCGCTACTACGGCATGGATCGCGACAAGCGCTGGGAGCGCACCGACAGGGCGCTCGGCGCCATCGTGCGTGGCGAGGGCGTCGTCTTCGAGAGCCCGGTCGGCGCGGTAGAGGCCAGCTACGCCGCCGGTCTCACCGATGAGTTCATCGAGCCGGTCGTGCTGGCCGGCCGCCCGCGCCTCGATCCGGCCAGGGACGCTGCGATCTTCTTCAACTTCCGGCCCGACCGCGGCCGCCAGCTCTCCGAGCAGCTGCTCGCGCTGGGCGTCGACCTGACGACGATGACGCACTACAGCGACGCGCTCGGCTGCCCGATCGCCTTCGGTGAGCAGGACGTGCCGAACACGCTGGCCGAGACGCTGGCCGGGGCGGGCGCGCGCCAGCTGCACGCCGCCGAGACCGAGAAGTACCCGCACGTCACCTCCTTCTTCAACGGCGGCCGCGAGGAGCCGTGGCCGGGCGAGCAGCGGGTCATGGCAGCCTCGCCGCGCGACGTGCCGAGCTACGATTTCAAGCCCGAGATGTCGGCCCAGGAGGTCGCCGACCGCTTCTCGGCCGAGATCGGCGACGGCTACCGCTTCGGCGTCGTCAACTTCGCGAACCCCGACATGGTGGGGCACACCGGCTCGATTCCCGCCGTCGTGCAGGCGATCGAGAAGGTTGACGGCTGCCTGCGCCAGGTGGTGGACGCGGTGGCGGCGGCAGGCGGCGTCTGCCTGATCACGGCCGACCACGGCAACAGCGAGAAGCTGCTCGAGGACGACGGCGTCAGCCCGCACACGGCGCACACGACGAACCCGGTGCCGCTGATCCTCACCGTCGACGGAGCCCGGCTGCTCGACGGTGGCGAGGCCAGCGATCTCGCCCCGACGATCCTGGCGCTGCTCGGGATTCCGCAGCCGGCCGAGATGACGGGTCGCAGCCTCATCGCGTAGCGGGCGGTCCGGCGCGGCCGGCGCTACGGGCACTACCGGCGTTCCCACGGCCGCGACTGCAGGGCGCAACGCTCCTGAAAAGAAGCTGGGCAGAGCGAAATAGTCGGGCTATGCTTGGCCCCTCATGCCGCTGGAGCAGCCTGATCCCGGAGTCCTGCGCAAGGCCCAGGCTGGCGACGAGCATGCGTTCTCGCTGATCGTCCGCGCGTACGAGACGCCGGTCTTCAACTACGTGCTGCGCGTCGTCGGCGACCACTCGCTGGCCGAGGATCTGACGCAGGAGGTGTTCCTCCGCGTCTTCCAGTCGCTCGGCAGCTACGGCGGGCGCTCGCTGTTCACGACCTGGCTGTTCCAGGTGACGAAGAACCGCGTGCTGGACGAGCTGCGCGCGATCGAGCGGCGACCGCGCAAGGCGGTGCAGCTGGAGGCGGCGCCCGAGCTGGAGGCAATCGAGCTGCCGATCGAGCGCGCCGAGACGGTGGATGCGATGTGGCGTGCGCTCGCCCAGCTGCCGGTCGATCTGAAGCTGGCGCTGCTGCTGCGCGACATCGTCGGCCTGTCGTACAACGAGATCGCCGAGGCGCTCGAGGTGACGCTCGCCACCGTCAAGTGGCGGATCTTCAAGGCCCGCGAGGACGTTCAGGCGGCGCTCGCGCGTGAAGGCATCACATCGGGCTCGTCGATGTCGGCCCACGGCCCGGGTCAGGCCGAGGCCTCAGGCACCGGCGGCGCCTAGCTGCCCAGCACGTGCTCCTGCACCACGGCGCCCAGGTTACGCCCCCAGAGGGAGCCGCGTCGCCAGCCCGTTGGGGAGCCCGCGCTCGCGGATCTCCAGCTGGGTCGCCGCGATGTCGTAGTCGGTGCGCTGGAAGGTCGCGCTGCCGGCGCGGAAGTCGAGCAGCAGCCAGGCCGCCCGCGCGTCGCCGTCACGGGGCTGCCCCACCGACCCGGGGTTGAGCAGCCAGCGGCCCTTGGCCAGGTCGATCGTCTTGCCGCCCGGGGCGAGCCCGCCCGTGAGCTTGCCGCCGTCAGGCTGGACGACCGCCAGGGCGACGTGGCTGTGACCCACCAGCACGAGGGGCGTCTTCGTGTCGTCGAGCGCGGCCTGTGCGGCAGCGGCGGTGACGACGTACTCCCACACCGGATCTCGTGGTGAGGCGTGCACGAGCTCGGCCCGGGTGGTCGAGCGCGCCGGAGCGAGCGACGCCAGGAAGTCGCGCGCCTCCGGCTCGAGCACGGCGCGCGTCCAGCGGGCGCTCGCTGCTGCGTCGGGCGAGAACTCGCCGATGTCGATCGTGCCGAGCACCCCGAGGTCGTGATTGCCGGCGAGACAGATGTCGGCGTGCGCGGCGGTGAGGCGGGTGCAGCGGTTGGGACGAGGCCCGTAGCCGACCAGGTCGCCGAGGCACCAGAGCGCGTCCGGACGGACCTCGGCGACGGCCGCCAGTACCGCATCCAGCGCGTGGGCGTTACCGTGGATGTCCGAGATGACGGCGATGCGCATGGGGGGATCTCTCCGCTGGCTGACGATAGCCCTCGTCGGTGCGGGTCTTGCCGCGGGAGCGCTCCTGCTCTGGGATTCGAGCAGCGCGCCCAAAGCCCTTGTGCTGCCGCGCGTCGATGTTGCCTCGGTCACGCTGCTCGCGCTGCCGCTCGCCCGGGAAGCGCGGAACGCGGTCAAGCCGTAGGCGATACTTCGGGCGTGGAGAGCACGCACGTCACCTTCCGCCGCCTGTGGCGAGCGATCGTCACGTTCATCGCCGTGCTGGTTGCCGGCACGGTCGGCTTTCACCTGATCCTGGACGAGGGCTGGGTGGAGGCGCTCTACCGCTCGATCGTCACGACCACCCTCACCGGCCTCGACACGCCGCCCGCCGGAACGGCCGCGATGCTGTTCACCGCCGTCCTCCTCTTCGCCGGCGTGGCAATCTTCCTGTTCATCGCCGGCGCGATCGTCGAGGTGATCGCCCGCGGGATCCTGACGGGCGCGTACACGGAGCGGAGGAAGCGGCGAGTGATCGATCAGATGCGCGACCATACGATCATCTGCGGCTACGGCCGCGTGGGGCGGCGCGTCGCGTCCGAGTTCCGCGCGCACGGCAAGAGCTACGTGATCATCGAGTTCCTCGAGGCGTCGATCGCGAGCGCCGAGGCGCTGGGCGAGCCGCTCGTCGTCGGCGACGGCACCAATGACGCCGACCTGCAGCGGGCCGGGATCGAGCGGGCGCGTGGTCTCGTCGCCTCGTCCGACTCGGACGTCGGCAACCTCTACATCACGCTGTCGGCCCGGGCGCTGCGGCCCGACCTGATGATCGTCTCGCGCGCCTCCACCGAGGACGCCGCCGCCAAGCTCAAGCTCGCCGGCGCCGACCGCGTCATCCAGCCGTACACCGCGGCGGGCCGGTCGATCGCCAACGTCATGCTCAAGCCGCACGTCGCTGCCTTCGTCGAGTCGGTGACCTCGGTCGAGGAGAACTTCCGCTTCGAGGAGATCGAGGTGATCGCGTCCTCGGGCACCGTCGGCAAGTCGATCCGCGACCTGCGCATCCGCACGGTCACCGGCGCGGTTGTCATCGCCATCCGCCGCCGCGACGGTAGCCTCGACACCACCCCGAGCCCGGACGCCGTGCTCGCAGAAGGAGACATCATGGTTGCAGCTGGATCAAGACAGGACATGGAGAAGCTCGAGGAGCTGTTCGCGCCGCGCGAGGGTGCCGTTGCCTAGCGTGGAGCGCCTCGCAGCGGCGCTCGCTGCAGCGGTCGGTACGGAGGTCGAGCTGACCCGTCCCAACGACCCGGCGCACGGCGACTTCGCCACGAACGCCGCGCTGAAGCTGGCCGGCCGCGAGAAGCGCAACCCGCGCGAGGTGGCCGCCGGCATCGCCGAGCAGGTGGCATCCGTCCCCGGCGTCGAGCGCGTCGAGATCGCCGGCCCGGGCTTCGTGAACCTGTTCATGAGCACGGCCTGGTACGCCGAGGCGGCCGCGGAGATCCGCGCTGCCGGCAGCGACTTCGGCGCCGGCTCGGCCACTGCCGCCGGCACGCAGCAGCGCATCCAGGTCGAGCTCGTCTCGGCCAACCCCACTGGCCCGCTCACCGTCGGCTCGGCGCGCAACGGCGCGTACGGCGACGCGGTTGCCCGCCTGCTGCGCTTCGCCGGCCACGACGTGGTCGAGGAGTACTACTTCAACGACTCCGGCGGGCAGATGGATCGCTTCCGCCAGTCGGTCGATGCGCGCCGCCGTGGCGAGCAGCCGCCCGAGGACGGCTACGTCGGCGCGTACGTCGACGACCTCGCGAAGCTCGACGGCGACCCGGTGGAGCGCATGCTGACGGCGATCGAGCTGAGCCTCGCGCGCTTCCGCGTGCACATCGACAGCTGGCAGAAGCAGACGGTGATCGAGCAGGAGATCCCGGAGGCTTTGAAGGCCGTCGACACGTTCGTCGAGGAGGGCGCCACCTGGGTGCGCACCACCGCCCACGGCGACGACAAGGATCGCGTCGTGCTGCGCTCGAACGGCGAGCCGACCTACTTCGCCGCCGACGTCGCGTACATGCACCACAAGCTGCGCGACTTTGACCGCGCGATCTACGTGCTGGGCGCCGACCACCATGGCTACGTCGCCCGGCTGAAGGCGATTGCCGCGATGATCGGCGGCGACGCCGAGCGCGCCGAGGTGCTGATCTACCAGCTCGTCCACCTGCTGCGCGGCGGCGAGAAGGCCCGCATGGGCAAGCGCTCCGGCAACGTCGTCTTCCTCGACGACCTGCTGGACGAGATCGGCGTGGACGCTGCGCGCTGGTACCTGGTCGAGCGCGGCCCCGACCAGACGCTCGAGATCGATGTCGACCTGGCCACCGAGAAGTCGCGCAAGAACCCGGTCTACTACGTGCAGTACGTGCACGCCCGAACCTGCGGCCTCTTCCGCGAGGCCGGGGACGGCGCGGAGATCGGCGGCGAGCCGCCGGCCGAGCTGGCGCCCGAGGAGAAAGAGCTGATCAAGCAGCTCGCCGAGTTCCCGCACGTCGTGGCGGAGGCGGCGGCACGTCGCGGCCCGCAGGCGGTACCGACCTACGCGATCCAGCTCGCCGACGACTTCCACCGCTTCTACCACGAGTGCCGCGTGCTCGGCGTGCCCGAGCAGGCGTGGCGGCTCGGCCTGGTGCAGGCGACGCAACAGGTGATCGCCCGCTGCCTCGATCTGGTCGGGGTCGACGCGCCCGAACGGATGTAGCGGAGACGCGCCGGAGACCGGCGTATGCTTGACGTAACTGCGACTGCAACCCCGCTCAGAGGGAAGGATTCAACGTGGGTACCAACTCGAACCAGCGTGACCTAGCGGCAATCGAGGCGCTGCTCGGCTCTGAGGCCGACGCGCTGCTCTCGCACCGCTGCCAGACCGTCGACAAGAGCCTGCTGCACCTGCCCGGCCCCGACTTCGTCGACCGCGTGATGCTCGACAGCGATCGCAGCTCCGCGACCCTCCGCAACCTCGAGTGGCTCTACGGCAGCGGTCGCCTGGCCGGCACCGGCTACGTCAGCATCCTGCCGGTCGACCAGGGCATCGAGCACTCCGGCGGTGCCTCCTTCGCGCCGAACCCGGCCTACTTCGACCCCGAGAACATCGTCAAGCTGGCGATCGAGGGCGGCTGCAACGCCGTCGCTTCGACGCTCGGCGTGCTCGGCTCGGTCAGTCGCAAGTACGCCCACAAGCTGCCGTTCATCGTCAAGCTCAACCACAACGAGCTGCTGACCGCCCCCAACCGGTTCGACCAGGTGATGTTCACCTCGGTCAAGCGCGCCTGGGACATGGGCGCAGCGGGCGTCGGCGCGACGATCTACTTCGGCTCCGAGGAGAGCACGCGCCAGATCGTGGAGGTCAGCGAGGCCTTCCAGCAGGCGCACGAGCTCGGCATGTTCACCGTGCTCTGGTGCTACCTGCGCAACAACAACTTCAAGGCCGACGGCGTCGACTACCACGTCGCCGCCGACCTCACGGGCCAGGCCAACCACCTGGGCGTGACGATCCAGGCCGACATCATCAAGCAGAAGCTGCCCGAGAACAACGGCGGCTATACGGCGCTCAACCAGGACGGCAAGAAGTACGGGCTGACCCACAAGAAGGTCTACTCCGACCTGACCACGGACAACCCGATCGACCTCTGCCGCTACCAGGTCGTCAACTGCTACATGGGCCGCGCCCCGCTGATCAACTCTGGCGGTGCCTCCGGTGAGAACGACCTGCAGCAGGCCGTCCGCACCGCCGTCATCAACAAGCGCGCCGGCGGGCTCGGCCTGATCTCCGGCCGCAAGGCGTTCCAGAAGCCGCTCGCGACGGGCGTCGAGATCCTCAATGCGATCCAGGACGTCTACCTCTGCGACGAGGTGACCGTCGCGTGAAGCCCACGATCGGTGAATTCGAGGGCTTCGGCGCTCCCGACCGCAACCTGGCGCTCGAGCTCGTCCGCGTCACGGAGCTCGGGGCGATCGCGGCGGGCCGCTGGGTCGGCCGTGGCGACAAGATCGCCGCCGACCAGGCGGCAGTGGACGGCATGCGCCGGATGCTCGACACCGTCGCCATGAACGGTGTCGTCGTGATCGGCGAGGGCGAGAAGGACGAAGCGCCGATGCTCTACAACGGCGAGGAGGTCGGGAACAAGATGGGCCCGGCCGTCGACGTCGCCGTCGACCCGCTGGAAGGGACGCGGCTCACCGCGCTCGGCCAGCAGGGCGCGATCACGGTGATGGCCGTCGCCGAGCGCGGCTCGATGTTCTTCCCCGGCGCTGCGGTCTACATGGACAAGATCGCGGTCGGCCCGCATGCGGCACATGCCATCGACATCAACGCGACGCCCACCGAGAACGTGCGCGCCGTGGCGAAGGCGAAGGGCGTCTCCGTCAACGAGGTCACCGTCGTCGTGCTGGAGCGCGACCGGCACGAGGAGCTGATCGGTGAGCTGCGCCAGGCCGGCGCCAAGGTGCGCCTGATCCGTGACGGCGACGTTGCGCCGGCGATCTCCGCAGCGAATCCCGAGACAGGCATCGACATGCTGATGGGCGTCGGCGGCACGCCGGAGGGCGTCATCGCGGCGGCCGCGTTGAAGTGTGTTGGCGGCGCGTTGCAGGGCAAGCTCTGGCCGCGCAACGAGGAGGAGCGCAAGGCGCTGCTCGACGCCGGCTTCAACCTCGACAAGGTGCTGACCATCAACGACCTGGTCGCCGGCGACGACGTCTTCGTCTCGGCCACCGGCGTCACCGACGGCTCGCTGCTGCGGGGCGTGCTCTTCACCGACCAGGGCGCCGTCACCGACTCGATCGTCATGCGCTCGCGCTCGGGCACCACGCGCCGGATCGGCGCCGTGCACCGGATGCACAAGCTCGAGCGGATCTAGCCTTCGCAGGGCGTACGGCGACCCTCGGCGCGACCGCCTGACCGCCGCTCAGAGCGGCGCGCTGCGCTCGGCGATGCTCTGCAGCACCACCCGGTACGGGAGCCTGCGGCCGGCCGTGGCCGAGAGCTGCCGGTGCTCCTCCAGGAAGACCTCGCGCGACGGCGGTACCTCGAGCAGGGCCACCAGCTCGTCGAACACGATCGCCAGCTCGACGCGCTGCGCGAACTCCTGGCTCAGGCCACCACAGCCCCCGTGTCCGCACGCGCTCATGCCCATAGGGTTCCGCAACGGGCGGACAGGCGCAAGCGGGAGCAGCCGCCCGGCGTGGGCAGGCGGTACGATGTGCCCCGAAGCGCGGCGGTAGCTCAGTTGGTAGAGCGTCTGCTCTCCCAACAAAAAACACAACACAGTATTGCGTTTTTGTGCTATAATGGTAGCTGTGCGCGAAGTTCAAATTACCCCTGGCAGCGTTGCGGCACATGTCAAAAACGGGCCAATTGGGGCGTTATCTGTTGCCTACTTCGGCTACATGAAGAGGCAGGGGAGAGCAGCGGGGACAATCCTCAAATATCGGCCGCACCTCGACGCTTTCGCGGAGTGGGCGGGAGAGCGCGAGCTAGACGCTCTCGGCTACCGGGATCTTGAGGAGTACCTCGACCATTGGCACGGAGCCTATGAGACTCGCAGGGGCAAAATTCCTGCCTCCGACACCATGAGAGGCGCAATCACGGCTCTACGCGCGTTCTACGCATGGGCAGAGAGGATGGAATACGTCCTACGAAACCCTGCTCGCGCCCT
>Ga0114970_10003587_pt1 | contig 11361 bp, 17 predicted proteins | sample M_140205_XF_Meta_FD_87030 | JGI IMG/M metagenome (GOLD analysis project Ga0114970, IMG submission 87030) | Freshwater microbial communities from Lake Montjoie, Canada to study carbon cycling - M_140205_XF_MetaG | ecosystem: Environmental > Aquatic > Freshwater > Lake | place: Lake Montjoie... | reverse complement strand
TTGAAATGATTTGCCATAGCCCATCCAACGAACCATATCGCAATGATATTCAAATTCTTCTATACTCTTATTTACTACTTCTTCACGATCACTCGCTAAAACTGTAAACTGACCCGGGTGCATACTAAGTCGGACATCATTGGCTCGTGCAGTTTCACCAATGGGTGCCATCCAGTGTTCTAGTTTGTTTTGAATATCACTGTCGTGCCAAAATTCTTTCCAGTCATCGTGGGTATAAAAAGAAATCATGTCACTCGTAAGACGAACCATACGTAGTTCGGGTTGTAGTGTTGCTACTTTTTTAACTAGATTGTGGGTATGTAAAATGTTGCGTTTTGCAACTTCAATGACCTTTTCTTCTGCGATACTACGCTTTTGCCTAGCTGCCCAAGCGAGAGTAGTACCACCAGTATTCATTTCGGGTATGCTAACTACTTCACCCTTAGTGTTTAGTTTACTAAATTTGCAAGCAAATCCAATGCGTTTGATAGATTGATTTGTCAAGATAAAAGACCAAAGTGATAAATAATACATGTATCATAACATACTTACGCAATAAAGTCAACTATTTACGGACAAAAACATGAGATTTAATGAAATAACCGAGAGTTCTCCAGAAGACCGATTTAAAAAGTATATCAGACCAGTGGTAAAAACCACTCCAAAGATTGAAAAGGATAATAATCCGTCAGGAAGAACAACTGACCACGTTGAGTGGAAAGTTACAAGCCCAACAGGTGAGATTCACAGATATAATTCTAAAAAACAAGCACAAGAACATTATGATTCTTTTGGCCAACAAGGTGTGGCGGAAGGTGAAGTGGTTCCGTTTCCTAAAAAGCATCCTTATGAATTACTAACTAATTGCCCAAAGTGCGGTGGCTTGCTTCAAGGCGGTAAAGATGAAAAGGGTAGACTGAAAATGTGCATTCCTTGTATGACTCTTTACAGAGCACCTATTCAGCAAGATGTAGCAGAAGGCGAAACTTGGTCAAAACACAATAACAAACGTGCAGGTGGGATGAGTAAAAAGAGTGTAGCCAGTTATCGCCGCAGTCATCCTGGCAGCAAGATTCAAACAGCAGTAACAACTAAACCAAGCAAACTTAAAAAAGGCAGCAAAGCAGCAAAGCGTAGAGCTAGCTTCTGTGCAAGAATGCGTGGAATGAAGAAACATCGTACCGGTGCAAAAACTGCAAACGATCCAAATAGCAATATAAATAAAAGTCTACGTAGATGGCATTGTGAATCTATAGAAGAATTACATGAATTAGTAATGCTTGCTGAACAATTTATACAACAGAACAAGAAAACAATATGAAAAAACTATTAATAACATTCGCACTACTTTCATCAATAGCAGCAATTGCAGGTGAATTATCAATTTGTACAGGAGAATATGCATTATGTGCTGCATCGGCAACTACTCCAACTAACAAAATGATTACCGTAAATGGTAAAAAATATAAAGAAGGAATGGCAGTTTGCCCAGTATTAAAAGGTGATAGTGTTGCTGATTTGAATCTAATGAATGGTTCATGCGCTGCGCCAGCAGGTAAAGTTTGGTCATTATTCAGTCCACAATCAAGTTATCCGCAAGCACCGAGTTGGGCAGTAGCTCCTGCAGTGTTTCGGTCATTTGTAACAACTGACTCTCCGGGTGGCGGTATGAGTAACATGTGGTCATTCTTATGTGATATACAACCAAAACAAGTTAACGGGGTGACACTAGCTAATTGTTATGGGCCAATTAATGAAAGTCCTTGGAATGATCGTCATGTGCCAGTAGGTGTAACAGCATTCACTCAAGCTCCAGTTGGAGCAGTAAATCCAGTAGGCGGTAATATGCCTATTCTTCCAGCGAAAGTAAAAAAATAAAATGAACTTCAAAGAACTATTAGAAGGCACAGAGCCAAAGATGCCGGGTGCCCCAAAGGGTATCTCAATTATGACACCTCAGCAATTTGTTGCTAATGCAGGTGACATGCCAGATGAAGAAGTTGATGAAGGTAATGTAGAGCATACACCGACTGGATTGAAACATACTAGCACTAAAGACTACCCTGACTATCCAGGAGCAAAGGGAAAAGGATTTCAGCAAGATATTGATAGATTAAACAAATCAGAGACAGGTAGACTTGATAAGGCATTTGGTGTTAATTGGGAACCAAAAGGTCGCCGAAAAGAGATCAGCGGAGATCCAACAGGTGTATCAGAAGGTCAAGAATACTTAGATAGAATTCGTAGTCTGTCTGGGTTAGGTGAAGCAACTAAACTACCAGCACAAACTCGTGATTTAGATAGTCAAGAGTTTCAAGACTACATGAAACGTATCGTTGGCACACCTGACTTAGATAAAGCCGGTAACGTTAAGGTAGACAAAAAGGGCAATGAAAAGTATACTACTGGTAAGACTGCCGGCGACAAATACAAAATGCCTTACATCCATCGTAGTAGTGTAGTTACATACTTAAGTCCAGATGGTAAGTCATACGATGAAGATGCGGTTAAGAAAACATTATCAATTCGTCCCAAAGCGTTACTAAAGCAAAATGAAAAGATGAAGCATAGTAATGGAGAGTTTGAACAATTCTTTAACGTTGGATTCGCCGCATTGGTAGGTATTGCATTAGATGAACAAACCAATAATCTAATTGTTGTTAACACCTGTCCTGGCGCTGGTTCATGTAAAGTTGACTGCTTCGCTATGAAGGGCGGTAAGATTCAATTTAAGGCAGCATGGCAAAGTGATGGAAGAATACTAACATATCTATTGAATGATCCAGATGGTTTCTTTAATCAACTAAGCAATGAAATCTCTGTTGAATCACAAGCAGCAGCAAAGGGTGATAAGAAATTCCCTAATGGTTGGCAAACAACAGTTCGTTGGCATGATGCTGGTGACTTCTTCAGTCCAGAATACTTAGATTTAGCATTGAAAATGGCTGCTAAACATCCTGATGTTAGATTCTATGCTTACACTAAGATGGCAGGAGCAGCATTGGCTAATAAGCCGCCTAACTTTATTATCAATTGGAGTGAAGGTGCTAATACTACACAAGAGAAACAAATTAAAGCACAAGATCCAAACTTAGATACAACTAAGAATAGTCGTATCGTTCCGGAAAAACTATTCTATGATTTACTAGCTAAAGATGAGAAAGGTAACTTGAAAAAGACAGCAGATGGTGCATGGCAACCTGCTAGTCCTGAGGCTCTTGCTGAAATGAAACAACGTATTGCAAAAGAATACGGTATTAGTGTTTCAAGTATATTAAGTTATACTGAATACATGGCCAAACGAAATTCAATTCCGGCTGGTATGAAGTATAATGTTATTGTTGCCCCAGGCGAAGGCGATGTTAGTGCCAATGATCCTGGTGTACTAAGTACATTATTGTTAAGACACTAATGAGAGCAAATGAATTTATTTCCGAAGCAGTTGGTGGTGATTTCATTTATCATAGTGTAGCACAAACTAATCAAATCTGGAATATACTTCATAAAGGTGTAATACAACCACATCTAGCCGATACAGATGCAGAAGGCGGTTGGGAGATTCCAGTCATCAGTTCAAGTAGAAATCAATACTATAGATTCCCATATGGTAGTGGTAGTATTCAACTTGTGTTAGATAGAAATGCATTACGTCAAGCTGGTTTTAAAGTAATGCCATTCTCTTATATGCAGTTTTATAATAAAGCAGACGGCACTGGTCCTACTGCTAGTAATCCAATGTATAAACAAGAAACAGAAGAACGTATATATCACCCAAGAGGTATAGGTATTCCTGTTAAGAAGCCATATGTTTTGGGCATACAGATTCGTAAAGAGTTAATGAATAAAGTTCCAAAAGAATTATTAAAGTTAATTAATGAACGTGGTTTAGAATTAACTACTATGCGTGATGATCCTACTAATAAAGGTACGTTCTCACGTAAGTTAGACAAACCACCATTGAATAGTAAACATTACTATAATCCTGAAAACATGCAGATAGTAGCACGTGCCAATGATCCAAATAAGTTTGACTTATGGCATATCAGTGAATGGGGTCCAATGCCAATGACTGACGGTGATGAAAATTTTAAAGGTCATACTAAGGATAAGGCAATAGAGGTATTTAAAAGAATAACAGGTGGCAATCCTAAAGGAGTTCAATCAGCAATCAAGTTTGACGGTGATCTTGAACGTTATTACTATCATAATAAAGATGGCACTGGTAAAACTGATCAGGTTCCGCCAATAAAACGTAATAACTAAACCTTAAGAAGTTCTTCCAAAGAGTATAACTCTTTCATATAGGGTGACACATTATCTAATACAGATACTGCTAAGTCACCCTTTCTTCTTGGACCTATCTTTGTAAGCAAATTAATATTAGGTATGTTATTTACTTCTTTGAACTTATTAACTATCTCAGCAACAGTATAACCTACCCCATGACCTAAACATTCTATTTGGTTACTTGGCTTCTCAATAGCAGTACGCAATGCGTCACATATCTCATTTACATGAACATAATCACGCATACATGTTCCATCTCGGGTATCATAGTCATTCCCAAAAATAGTAAACTCGCCCTTTTCTTTTGATTTAATTAAATTGTGCATTAAACCATCTGGATTAGTTGGTGCAAATCCATCACTGCCAATTACGTTGTAAAATCTAAAGATTGTGTAATCTTTGGGATTATGTACAGTACAATATTCACGCACAACATCTTCCGCAGCACGTTTACTAATACCATATGCGCTACCACAATCTTGTGCTGCACCTGTGCTAGCAAAGATAAAGTTCTTTGTCTTAATCTTATTAAGTACATTCATCGTCCCATTCAAATTGGTAATATAATATTGAATAGGTATTTGTTCACTTTCACCTACATTAACCAATGCTGCTAAATGTATTACTGCATCAAATTCTTGATCAATGGTAAATAATCTACGAATATCAACATTATACCAATCTTTAAGACGATCTGTCTGTGGAGCGTTAATATCTAACCCGTATACTTCATATGAATCTGCTAACATCTTGGAAAGATGACTACCGATGTAACCTGAATTACCTGTTATTAATACTTTTTTCATTCAAAACTAAAAAGACTTTCGCCCTCTTCCTCTGGTTCAAACGATGGGTCTTTAGTTAAGTAAGTATCATCGTCTGTATATATTATACGAAATTTATGCTTGTTTGTCAACACCGACTTTATATCGTCAATGCACAACAATCTACGTCCAAGATCAGTATTAAACTCACTTAACTTAGTTGTAGTTTCTTCACATATCTTTGCGGTATTGCTATTAGACTTTTTACATTCAAAATCATTGAAACAACTGTTCCATTTGTGAAACACACCCGCTTCCACTTCTTGCGTATGTGTCAATGCACCTGTATCATAGTATGATTTAGCTGTGGTATATTGGTTGTATAGTGCTGTAACTACTTCAGCCATATGCTTTTTGTCAGTTCTATAAAAATAGACACTATTGAAGTTTTTAGTCCAGCGCATATCATCTAAGCAAACTGTTGGCATCTGTGATATTTCTTCATAGAAAGCCATACCATAACTCTCAACTGAACTAGGATTGAATGCAACTCTACAACCGGTAATGAAGTCTACTTTTTGTTGTCCAATGATGCTGACACCGATCTTATAATCAGTTATGCCCATCTTCTTAAATCGTTCTTCAAACTTCTTTGCACCATTCGCATTAGTCATAACTCGTGCAGGTAGTTTAGTTTGTTCAATCAAGTCTAAGTAAAGTTCTGGGTTCTTACCTTCTTCCCATCTACCAATAAACAATACACCTTCACGCAGCACATGATGTTCATCTAATAATCCCATCTCAGTGATTGGAATAGGTAATTGATATGCATTAGTGAAGTGTAACTGATTAAACTTACTCTGTGTACCAATAGTGATACCGTACAATTCCAATTGCTTACGCATCAACTCATTGGTATTATACAAGAAAGGATTCTTTGTGTCTTTGAAAATTTGACTTTCTAAATGAGTATATGCAATTATTTGTATAACATCTTCTAGGCCCATTGTACTAGCAACTTGAACAGTTTCGTAAGTATTGCAGATTAATGCGTCATATATATTATGTTCCAATGCTTCTACAATACTATTGCGAAAGTTAACCATACGCTCATAGCAGAATGTATCACCATACATAAAGATATTGCTATGGTCATAGTACTTTAATGATTCAAGCGGAGATAATACATTAGCCTTCAAAGACTTTACAAATTCACTATTTTGAGGTTCTTTGTCAGTTATGATATCAACTTTGATGTTGTGACTATCCATTAACTCACAGAAACTTTTTGCAAACTGCCCTATGCCACCGTGTGGTACTAGTGTTTGATAGCTTACCAAGAAGCCAATTCGTTTGTTATAGGTTCGCATGTTGTTTCTCAAATGGATCTTCAGTTGGAACAGTAATCCAATCTGTTAACTGATTTCGTTTTGCAAATGAACCTGTTCTTGGATTTTCTATACTGTAATCTGTTATTTCTCTTTCAAGGCGATATTGTAATATTTTTTCAGGGCCAGAAGGTGCCTCAATAACAAACCAACGCATTTCAAACTTCATATTAAATCCTTTAATCTTGCTATTAAATATTCATCTTTACTATACCAACGATGTTCATAACCAACGTATATGCCGTCTGTTTTATATTCAAGAAAGGCTGGTTTATACATTGCCGTAACACAATATGCAAACTCTAACCATATTAGACGCTTTGTTATATGGCATTGTCTAGGAAATAGGGCAAACTTTAATTGTCTACCCAGTATATTTTGCTTGAAGATAGAGTCCTGTATCGCTCTAATAGTCCAACAACTACTGCAACAATTACTGCAACAATTACTCGGTTGTGTCATTCTATATTAGTTCTTTTATCTATGTTTGAACGATGTGCCATATATAAAACACCTACTATATAACCAAGTAGTAATCTCCAAAATAAATCCATCAAGTACCCCACTCGTTTTTGAAAAGAGGGACTTGAAGTCTATCACTATAACGCCAGCCTAAACGCATTGCTTCAAGTGCAACATTTTTAGCATTCATGTTATATAACTTTTCAACACCACCGCATGGCATCAAGTAAACATTACCCCTAAAGCCGTGATTACGATATTGATTAACTGCTACTTGTGCTTCTTCTACATCTTGTTTAGTTGCAACCACAAACTTCAAATATGTATGACCCAATTGTGAGTATTCATAAATGATTTCAGGACATATTGCTTCTTCCCACTTCTCACCGCTAATACTAAGTTTAGGACTAACACTAAATGTAATTGCACCTTTAGAACGACTGATACCCCATTGGTGCAAATAACTTTTCAATTCTTGTTGTATAAATTGAGTACCATTTGTTTCAAAAGTTAGTTCCTGTAAACCCTTCATATTTTCATGTGAAAGTAAATCAATATAACTACGTTGCCAGCCTAATAAAGGCTCGCCCCCTGTAATAACAAGATGTTCTTCCATCCAACGTTTGTGTGGAAGCATTGTCATAATGCTATCAACAATACTATCAGTAGTAAGTACCGGGCTGAAATCTTTGAATCTTGGATCCCAACTGGCGAAACTATCGCAACCTGTACTAACTAATGGAAGTTGTTTATAATCAGTGTAGTAATGAACACGGGCTGCGATATCTTCTACTTCACGACTTAGTTCACCTTTAGGCATACCGAAACCTGCACATTTGAAGTTACATCCAAAAGTTCTAAGGAAAATACTTGGTACTCCGATATATCGGCCTTCACCTTGAATACTATAAAATAATTCTGCTACTTTTAATTTTGACATTTAATTCCAATGTTTGATAACACCTGCTATTATAAACAAGTTTGTAATTACATAGCATAACACAATACCTGTTCTAATACACGCAATACGGTCAGATTCTGTATCGGTTGTACCCACTTTTTCACCCAAGGCTTTTGCCCATATTCGCCATAGTTTCTTCATTATTTCTTTGCTGGTTTTGGTGGCATATCGGGAAATGATCCCCAAGGTTGTTTCAATTCATCTGATACACCAATTGGGCCACCCTTATTAACCCACTCACGATTAATAACAATAGTTGGATTACCATTGACTATAACATACCTAGTGAGGAAATCACTGTAATCATAGGTACCATCAGGTACCCATTTAAACATTTTAAAGTCTGCTTCAGAACTCATTGTCTTCCCTATGCCCAACTCGCATGGCCATATTAGCATCTGTTTCGCGGACTTCTACTTTGCAGCACCATACACGATCCTGCTCACCATAATCTTTTAAGAAAATCGTGTTAATGTATTCATACAAAAAGTCAGCAATACCTTCACATCCGGTCTTTTCTACTTCAGTGATCTTTGCTAGCTTTAGCTTGCCTAAGTTTAGCAAATGTTCACGCATGGGATCATCTTGTGCCACCAATAATGTATGATCAAACCAATCTTCAAGCAAGTCCTTGAGTGGTTTCAATCCACCAAAGTCCAGGCACCAATTACGGGCATCTAGTGTATCACATTCAAATTCTAAATGAAATGATAGTGCGTATCCATGTAACAAATTGCAATGACTGTCGGCACGCCATTGACGATAAGCTACTGGGCCTATTTGATTATAGGTCTTAGTACTAATAAATTTTGCCATGATTTTCTCCTATGTTAATTATAGCATAGGCAGCAGAATTTGTAAAGCGGGAATGATGCCAAAAGACCGCTACTATTATTTACCTAAATTCATTTCTTTTCGTATATTAGTAGCACTTATTTGAGTAATACTCTCATCAAATGTTTCTTCACCTGAGGTATAGCCTACGCCACGACCCCATCCAATATGAACAATATTGGGTACAACTTGTATCTCATATTGTCCTTGAAAGATTGGATCTAAATCTCTTTTGATAAAGCCCTTAACCTGATCAATAGCAAAAGGATTACTTCCTTGCCATCCTTGTACATCACGCACTTGAATAACAACTTGCCCAGTCTTTGCTAGTAGACGTTCAAACAATGCACGATGCCCAGCATGCCATGGTTGCCAACGACCTAACATTTGAACAGTTTCTTTCTTCCAATCAAAGACTGGTCTACGTTGATTGTCTAGTATATGTTGACCAATAAACTCTGCCCACTTATCACAGTTCTGTTCTATAACACGGAAATCATATACTTCTGGTGGAATGAATGCTTTGTTTGTATCTTCATACCGACCTTGGTCAATGGTATCAACCCAGATAGTCCAATCTGCTTTGAAGTTGTTACGCATTTCAACCAATGGTGCAACAAAGTCACATATAACATAGTCACTAGAACATTTCAATGCAAACTCAGCCATACGCAATGATTGACGAATACGACCTTCTTTACTGAAATCCCAATCATTATATTGTTTACGAATCTCATCAGCATTGAACCAATCTACAGTACATTTGTATCTAGTTGGCATACGTTCCATGTTAATAGCACGATTCATTGGAAAGTTTTTAATATTTGAATTGTCTTCAATATACTTTTTCAATGCTGTAGCTAAGAATGTTTTACCTGCTCCGGGTAAACCCATAATTAATATTCTTTGTGTCATTTTATTTTCCTTTATTGTGTTCTGCTTCAACTACTCTTTTACGCAAACTTGAACTACTAAAACTGTGGTCGCGTCCATTGAACACTAATTCAATATTACGCTGTTGGCATATTCCATAACCAGTAAAATCTTTATCTTTGTATTCTACACCCAAAATACGTACATCAATGGGCAATGTAAGTAGAATATCTTCCAAATCTTTTTCTGTGTTGTAGACTACAATTTCATCTACAAATCTCACTGCACTTAAACTTATCTGTCTTTCAACAATACTTTGAATGGGTGCATTCTTTTCAGGACGATCCCATTGTGCATTGTTTTGTAACCCAGCAATAAGATAATCACAGTGATTTTTAGCTTGACTAAGCATAGCAATATGCCCGGCGTGAAGTAAATCAAACTGACTGAAAGTGATTCCAATTTTAAGACCTTTGTCTTTTAGTTCTTTGATCTTGTTGAATATCATTTTTTTAATGTTCTCCACATCTTTACTTTAGAATGTTCATCTAAGAATTCTTTTTCGTCGGCGTAAGTAGGTGAATCAGCCATGATTTCATCTACTAACCATTTGATACGATGTAAATCTTTTTTGATTTCCCAAGTAGTAAATCCGTCATTATGACCAGAATGCATTTCTACACCAGCCATATAAATTTGATGATGTACACTAGAATAGTCCATTGGTTTACGAAATCCCATTTTTTTCTCCACATGTACAGTTACGACCTTGATTACAATTTCCAGTACATATTGAGTTTGTACTTTTCCAAACATTAGTGAATATTGCCACAACTGTTGCTAGTAGTGGATTGAGAAAATACCCAACAGCAATGCCGTAAACTAGATATTCTAAGTTAAACCAATTCATTATCGTCCCCTTGCTAATTGATAGAATTCTGCTCTAGCTGCTGGATCACTTTTGAATCCACCACCAAGTTTGCTTGTAACGGTTGAACTACCTGTATCCTCAACACCCCTTGACGCAACACAGTAATGTTTTGCATCAATCATAACCGCAACATCTTCTGTATCAAGGATGTATTGTAAGGTGTGAAAGATTTGTTCAGTCAATCTTTCTTGTATTTGTGGACGCTTGCTAAAGTATTCTACAATGCGATTGATTTTACTTAATCCAAGCACCTTTTGATTAGGAACATATGCAACAGTTGCTAGCCCATCAATAACTACAAAGTGATGTTCACAATTACTTTGTACATTGATATTGCGTTCGCAAACCATTTCATTGTATTTCATCTTGTTATCAACTGCTGTGCATTTAGGGAATGCTTCATAATCAAGGCCCCAAAAGATTTCGTTGACATACATCTTAGCAACACGTTTTGGTGTATCTATTAAACTATCGTCTGATAAGTCAAGACCCAAGATACGCATGATATGTGTAAAGTGCGCTTCAATGTGGTCTATTTTTTCTTTACGGTCGTAGTTGTTTGGATTTGTAGGAGTTTCAACTCCCATTTTAACTAAGTGTTCGTGTACTTTTTGACCCAACTCTGGATCCGTTTTTTGTTTATTATAACTCATAGATAACCTTCCTTTGTGATGGTCTGTTTTTGAAATGTAAGCTACCGTTGTGTAGCTTACATTATTATTTATCTTTCGTACTGCACATCCATTAAATTCTTCATCATTACGTACTTGTCGTACATGACACTCAATTCGGTGTCAATACCAAGACCCCAATCCATTACAGCCTCAATCTTTAATTCAGCCAACTGATGTTCATTGAGGT
>Ga0114970_10003586_pt1 | contig 11362 bp, 11 predicted proteins | sample M_140205_XF_Meta_FD_87030 | JGI IMG/M metagenome (GOLD analysis project Ga0114970, IMG submission 87030) | Freshwater microbial communities from Lake Montjoie, Canada to study carbon cycling - M_140205_XF_MetaG | ecosystem: Environmental > Aquatic > Freshwater > Lake | place: Lake Montjoie... | reverse complement strand
GGTGGAAGTCCTCCTGCCAAAACAGCTTCGCTACTCCGCCGATGACCAACAAAAAAGTCACGATGATGCCGATACGGCTCACAAGACTGCCGATCAAGCGCGCCTGCCCAAGACTAATGGTCTTCACTGAAAACATCTGCGTTTACCTATAATACTTCAGAATACCGAAACCGCCCCCCACCCGCTATCAGGAAATTCCTGAGCCTTTCTGGGGAAAACAGCTCTAAATCAGCTGATGGGCCTGGGCAAACTGAACTAGTTCGACCGGTCCGCTCACTTTCAGCTTGGTGTAAACAGCGGCCTTGTGGTTGTCGGCGGTTTTCGGCGAAATACCGAGCTGGAAGGCGATTGACTTGACGCTCTGGCCAGCGAGTAGAAGAGCAAACACTTCGTGCTCCCTTGCCGTGAGCAAACCCAAACCCTTCTGGCTGTCGATGGCACCATCGGGAATCTGAACCAACTGCCCGGCCAGAGCGTCTAGGCTCAACTGGTCGAGATACACGTGCCCCTCCCCAACGGCCTTCAGGGCCTCGAGGAGCACGGTATCGGCGCTTTCCTTGTTGACGAAGCCACGGGCGCCAGCCTGCAGGGCCCGAAGCACCAATGTTCCCTCTTGGTACATCGAAAGCATCAGCACCTGCGTCCGCGGGAACTTGGCCTTCAGCCGGGGCAGGTGGTCGAGGCTCACCCCATGGCCAAAGCGGAAGTCGAGCAGCAGCAGGTCGGTGGGTAGCGATTCCAAGGTTGCCTCAAGGTCTTCGAGCCGGCTCACTTCCCCGGTTAGCTCCACCTCGCTCATCGACTCAAGAATGACCCGAAGGCCCGCCCGAACCGTAGCGTGATCGTCAGCGATCAGGACTTTCAAGTGGCACCTCCAACGTCACGACAACCCCATCCGAAGAGGATTTCCAGTCGAAACTTCCGCCGAGCAGTGCGGCCCTTTCGCGCATGCCGCTCATCCCCAGCGAGGCCTCAGAATCCGAGCCGGGCAAAACTCCTACCCCATCGTCGGTTACTTGAACCACGAGGCGCACGCTAGTCTGCGACCCCGACACCCTCACGGTTTTGGCACGGGAGTGCTTCCAAACGTTTTGCAGGGCCTCCTGAACGATGCGGTACACATGGATATCCGACCCCGCTGCGAGGCCAGACCCCAAATTGGAGTCAAGTTCGGTTCGCACGGTGAGAGAGGTTCGCTGGCCAAACTCGTCTAGCAGATCAACAACCGCCTGCCGGAATCCCACCAGGTCGAGCGCGGGCGGACGGAGTCCCCGGGCCAAACCGCGAACTTGGTTTTGAGCGCGTTCGAGGCCTTCCAGCAGTGGCGCTTTGTTGTCTCCGGGCCCGAGCCGCGAGAGCAGCATTTTGGTTCCTGCCAACTCTTGAGCCAGGGTATCGTGTAGGTCGAGGGCAATCCGTTGACGGTCGGCCTCGAGCCCGGCCAGCGAAAGCCGGTACACCTTTTGCAGTTCCTCAAAACGGGCCCGGCGGCGCGCTTCTTCGCGCAACCAAAACACCGAGAACGCAGAAAGGCTGATCAGGACGATGAGAAGCCCCAACTCCAGCAGAGTGAAGGCGAGGCTCTGGCCTTCCACAAAACCATCAAACTGAGTTTCCAATTGTTTCATCAGGGCGTGAAACGCGGGGGTTGGATGGCCACGATTCCATTCGGTTACCAGGAGGTTTAGGTCAGGGGTCTTGATCAGACCGAGAACAATCAAGGCCTTCACCGACGGCGAGTGGGAAAAGCCCTTCCATTCGAGTTCGAAGGCATCGACGAGAAGTAGGAGGGTGTTGGTCGCATCAGCGGGCAAGTATCCGACAAAAGCGACAGCATCGGCGAGGTGCACCAGGCGGAGCTGGTCTTTAGCAACCATAGTTCGGGTCTGGTTGGCCGCCGAGCAAAGAAAGAGAAACGTTCCCAACACCACAAAGAGCAACAGGAGAAACGCGATGCCGTTGCGGGTCGGTTGGGAGTCCAGGGCTACCATGTTGCTATTGTAAAGTATTTTTTCTAATCTGAAAGTATGAAACTACCAACCTGGCTCGTCCTGCTTTGCTGGATTCTGGCTGCTTCGGTGGGAAACACGGTGCTGAACGTTGTGGACCGCCTTCTCGGCCTTCCGTTTTTCTTCGACAGCCTCTTCACAGCGGTGGGCGCCGGGGTTTTGGGATGGATTCCAGGGCTGTTGATTGCCACGCTGACCCAGTTGCTGATTTCGGTCACCCTTCTGTTTATCGAGCAACAGCAGTGGGGTTTGGCCCTTCCGTTTGTCTTGTGCCAATTCGAAACGGTTCTGGTTATCGGCCTCATGGTGCGCTTTGGGTCGCTGCGTACCATTTTGTCGCTGATCTTTGCGATTTTTGCGGTGGCGCTCGGCAACTCGGTCTTGGGGTCGATGATTGCAACCTTTCTGTACGGTGGCATCACCCTCCACGGAGCCGATTTCCTGGTAGCGGGCCTTTTGATGGGCGGGCAGAGCCTCTTCGAGGCCGCTTTCTGGGCCCGCGTACCGATCAACTTTGTCGACAAAGCCATCGCCGTGGTATTGGCCTATTTTGCGGTGCAACGATGGGGAGGGGCGTTCGCGGTGAACCGCTAGCTCTTCAACAATTTCTGAATGATCTGCGAGTTGTCGAGGAGCGAACTTAGTGAGCGGTTGTGATGCAACCGGCTCATTGCTCGGGCGAACAGGTTGCTCACGTTAGCGGTGGTGTACCAAGGACGGGTGAGCAGGGCCTCTTCGTGATACACGGCGTTGGTACCGATGATTTTGGTGAACAGGCCTTTCTCAAAGGCTTCGTCGAAGCTGCGTAGAGCGTTGCCGGTAAAAAGAGGCAAGCTGATGCCCGCAATGATTTTCTTGGCACCCATTTCCTTGAGCAGCACGAAGGCTTTGATGAGGGTGCCACCGGTTCCCAAAAGGTCGTCGGCGAGAAAAACGTTTTTGCCCGACACATCGCCTAACAGCTTGGTGCTGGTGATGTTGCTTTCGTTGGCGCTGGTGCTGAGCTTGGAGTAGTCGCGTTCCTTATACAACATGGCCAGCGGGCGCTGCACACAGCTGGCGTAGAACTTGTTGCGGTCCACCGCGCCCGTGTCGGGGCTTACAATGACCAGATCAGGGTCTTTGAGGTCGATCAGATCGTGAAGTCGGCGGAGAATCTGGTAGCTTGCGTGCAGGTTCTCGAGTTTGAGCCGGACGAAGGTGTTTTCGATTTCCTTGGAATGGATGTCGAGGGTGATGATGCGGTTGACGCCCATGTTCTCGAGCATCTGGCCGAAGCGCGCGGCCGTGAGACCTTCGCGTCCTTTTTTTTTGTGCTGGCGGGCGTAGGGGTAACTGGGAAACACCACCGTAACGCTCTCGGCACCTGCCTGCACCGCGGCATCGACGGCGGTCATGAGGCAAATGAGATGATCGTTGATGCTCAGCGCGAACTTCTCGTCTCCGTTGTGAAACTTCACCGGGTACGCGTTGGCCACGTCCTGGATGATGAACAGATCCATGCCACGGATGGAAGTTCCGATTTCGGTTTTGAACTCCCCGTTGGCGAAGCGGGTGAAGTTAGCCGGAACCAGCAGCCTAGGGGGCCGGTAGGCAGTAACAGCACCTTTGGCCTCGTAGTCGTTCGAATGGAGATCGTAGTCGAAGTTGAGCTGACGGGTGAGCTCGTCGCGGGGCAAGTTGTAGTGGCCCGACAATTCGGCCATTTTCTTGTCGAACTGCCGATGATAGATGTTTTTGAGATGCGACAGGATTTCTCCCGCCAAAGCTTTTCCGCCCGGACAGGCGAGGATACCCATAGAGGCGGGGCGGTTGAAGCTCATGCGCATCAACCTACCATATTGAGTTGACCCCGGCAACTGGCAACAGTACATTCATTCGTGTGAAAAGGAGACAAAATGTCTGATTTTAAGATGTCCGCTTTCGGGATGAACTTAAGCCCGAAGCTCATCATTGCCATCATCGTTTTGGCTGTTGTCGGGTATACGGTGTTCAGCGCCGTCTACATTGTCGACCAAACCGAGGAAGCCGTTGTGCTCACCTTCGGCAAATACAGCAGGACCGAGGGGCCCGGCATGAAGTTCAAGATTCCCCTGATCGAGGAAAACTTCAACGTTCCCACCAAGGTGGTACAAAAGATGGACTTCGGTTTCCGCATGGGCAACCAGGAGTTCCTAGGCGGCACCACGGAGGCAGCGAGAGCGAGCTACAAGGATGAGTCGACCATGCTTACCGGCGACCTCAACATTGTCGATATCACCTGGATCATTCAGTACCGCATCACCGACCCGAAGGCTTGGCTTTTTGGCCTCGACGCCAAGGAAAAAACCGTACGCGATATCAGCCAGTCGGTGGTGAGCCAACTCGTCGGCGACCGGGCCATCCTCGATATTCTAGGCAACGAGCGCGAAAGCATCCAGTCGAAGGCCACAGAAATGATGAACGTGCTGTTCTCCAGCTACGGCATCGGCGTGTTGGTCACCGGCACCCAGCTAAAAGACATTTTCCCGCCTGAGGGAACGGTCAAAGCAGCCTTTGACGACGTCAACGTCGCGTTTCAAGACATGAGCCGCCTCATCAACGAGGGCAACGAAACCTACAACAAAGAGATCCCCCGGGCCGCAGGCGAGGCCCAACAGGCCATCCAAGTGGCCGAAGGTTATGCCACCGAGCGTGTGAACAAGGCCACCGGAGACGTGGCGCGTTTCAAGGCGGTGCTCAAGGAATACCAGCGCAGCCCCGAAGTGACCCGCAACCGCCTGTACCTCGAAATGGTAGAGAACGTCTTCGCAGGCCAGGAAAATACCGACCTGGTAGACAAAAAGCTCGGCAGTTTCCTGCCCTTAAAGCAACTGACGGGTAGAACAGGGTCGCCCTCTAACGTGGCTCCTGCTGCCGGAGGAACCCAATAATGGCTAAGAAAAACACCAACACCCTGGCTATCGCGGGCATTGCCGCTGCCGTCCTCGTGGTCGGTTTCCTCGTGGCAGGCCCGTTCTACCAGATTCAGGAAGGCCAGCAGTCTGTTGTAACCCAGTTTGGCGAAGCCGTGGGCACAGAAACCACCGCGGGCCTGAAGTTCAAGTTCCCCCTCATACAGGAAGCCAACCTCTACCCCAAGAGGATTATGAGCTGGGATGGAGAGCCTCAGCTGATTCCAACCCAAGAAAACCAGTTCATCTGGGTCGACAGCACCGCCCGTTGGCGCATCACCGACCTGCGCAAGTTCTACGAGTCCACCAAAAACCTAAGCCGCGCCTATAGCCGCCTCGACGAAATCATCGACCCTGCTGTGCGCAAGGTGATTTCCACCAATCCGCTTCAGGAAGCTGTTCGCAGCACCGACATCATCAACGAAACCAAGCGGGGTGGCGCCCTCACGGGGGCCAACGGTGAGGAGATTGAAGCGCTCAAGAGCCTGATCAGCAGCAACACAGACTTCAATGCCATCAAGACCGGCCGGCGCAAAATCAGCCAGGAAGTGTTGGGAGGCGTCAAGGCCAACATTCAGAACCAGTTCGGCATCGAGATCATCGACGTGCTCATCCGCCAAATTCGGTACAGCGACCAGCTGACCGAGTCGGTGTACAGCCGCATGATCACCGAGCGCAAGCAGTTGGCCGAAGGCTACCGCTCGTACGGACAGGGTAAGAAGCAGGAGTTGTTGGGCAAGATGCAGCGGGAGAAGAAATCGCTGCTTTCCGAGGCCTACGCCAAGGCTGAGGGAATCAAGGGTGACGCGGATGCCAAAGCAGCCCGGACCTATTCTGACGCTTACGGGGCTGATCCTGAGTTTTACAACTTCTGGAAGTCGATTGAGAGCTACAAGACTACGATGCCACAGTTCCAGAAGACGATGACTACCGACATGGACTATTTCAAGTACCTTTATTCACCGCGCGGGCGCTGACCCGTACTTTTTGGCAAGGAGTTTTTGCTGTATGCGTAGTTCTCGCTTTGCTTTGGTTTTTGCCTTACTTTTGGCCGGTTTTTTGACAACCCCTGTGTTTGCGGCCACGATAGGAGTCTTTATTCCGGGGGCGCTTCAGGGAAGCCCCACCTACGAGCTTTTGGACGCCGGCGTGCGCAAAGCGGCGGCTGAGGTACCCGGAATAACGGTGAAAACGATCGAAGGCGGCTTCAACCAGGCCCAATGGGGTGAGCAAATTGCCGCCTTGGTGGCCAGTGGTGAATACAAGTGGATTGTCACGTCCAACCCGGCTATGCCGGAAATCTGCACCCCGGTGGCTCAGGCGTACCCCGCCCAGAGGTTCATCATCCTCGAGTCCTGGTCTAAGAATGCGTCCTTTGCCACCCTGAGCTACAACCACAGGGAGTTGGCCTTCCTCCATGGGGCCTTGGCCGGACTGCTTACCCAGTCGCGCAAGGGGGCGGCGGTCGCCGGGTTGGTGGCGGGTCAGGAATATCCGGACATGAACAACGCCATCCTTCCAGGCTTCCGGGAGGGCTTCCAGTCGATTCTGCCCGCAGGCAAGGTCGAGTTCCGCGTGGTTGGCAACTGGTACGATGCCGGTAAGGGCGCCGAGCTGGCCAAAAACCTTTTTGACCAAAACGTGAGTGTGGTGTTGCCCATTGCCGGTGGTGCCGGCCAGGGAGTCATCTCGGCGGCGAAACAGGCGGGCAAGTCGGTGCTTTGGTACGACACCGACGGATATGCTTTAGAGAAGGGCATCGTCGTTGGCAGCGGCGTCATCCGCCAGGACACCGCAAGCTACCAACTGGTAAAAAAAGCCCTGGCGGGCACACTCGAGTATGGCAAGCCGCAGGTTGTTGGTGTCAAGGAAGGGTACCTCGACTACCTGACCTCTCTGCCGGCCTTCGTTTCCGGCCTACCCGCGGCGATACGCACACCGTTTGAAGCCATCGTCAACCAGTTCCGTACAGGCAAAAAGACTCTGGCCATGCCACTGCCTACAAGCTGATGGCCCCAAACTCCCCCGCTGTTCTCGCTTCGTTGGTTCGGCTGAGCAAAACTTTTGCCGACAACGGGGTGAGGGCTGTCGATGAGGTGAGTCTGGAGCTTCAAGCCGGCGAGGTGCTGGCTCTCTTGGGAGAGAACGGCGCGGGCAAGACAACCCTAATGGCCCTTTTGGCGGGCCTCGAAGTTCCCGACTCAGGCGAAGTGGTGTTGGCCAGCGGTCAGCCCCCTTCTCTGAAAGCCGGTATAGCCTTGGTTCAGCAACATCCCCCGTTTGCACCTGAGCTTACCCTTTGGGAACACGCGGTGCTGGGACTTCCCGGCAGGTTCCCGGGCAAGAAGGCCGCTCGGAGCCTACTGGAGGCCTCTGCCGCCCGATGGGGCTTTGCCCTCAATTGGGACGAGTTGTGCCGCGACGCCGGACCATTGGCCCTGCAAAAGGCCACGCTGACGGCGTTTTTCCTGCACCCGCTGACCATTCTCATTCTCGATGAACCTACCGCGGCCCTAGGCCCGGCCGAGGCGCGCTCTCTTTTGGCATCCGTCCGTGCGTGGGTGCGTGAAAACCACGCCTGCGCTGTGTTCGTTACCCACAAATTGCACGAGAGTCTGGAGTGGGCCGACCGGGTGGCCGTGATGCGCGCGGGGCGTCTGGTGGCCACCACCACCCCCGCCGACTCGAGCCTCGAAGCTTTGAGTTCGCTCTTGTTTCCCAGGCGTCAACGGCCGCAGGTGCAAGAGAGTCTTCCTGCTCCTGCGGCTTCCCTCCCGCCGGTGTTTATGGCCCAGGGGACCCGCGCCGATTTTGAGCTGCGGGGGGGTGAAATTCTAGGGCTGACGTCGCTGCGGGGCGAAGGCGCGGAAGAGCTCGAAGAAGAGCTCACCGGTTTGGCGGACCTGCCCGAGGGACGCTTGTTCTTGGCCGGAACCGACGTGACCACAGCGAGCATCGCCGCCTTGCGCCGCCTGGGTCTGAGCTACGTTCCGAGCGACCGCATGGGTCGCGGCTCGAGCCCGTATTCGGCACTGGCCAGCAATGTTATCCCGTATCAGGTGACCCGGCTCGCTCCGGGAGGAATCTTACGCAGCCATTCGGTGCGGGGGTATTTTCGCGAGCTTGCCAAGCGCTTTTCGCTGCAAGGGGAGCCCGGACAGCGTTTGGTGACCCTATCGGGTGGCAACATTCAGAAACTCATTGTTGCCCGCGAAATGGATCACGGCCCCAAAGTGCTGATTCTGGCCGAACCCTCCTGGGGCCTAGACCTCGAGGCCCGCCGTGAGCTCTACAGGCTGATTCGGCAGGCGGCGCGAGCGGGAAGCGCCATCCTCATTCTGAGTTCGGAACCTCAGGAACTGCTTGAGGTGTGCACCCGCGTCGGTGTGTTGCGCGAGGGCAGGCTTCAAGGTATCCGCCTAGTGGAGCATTGGACCTCGGAGCTGCTGGGCCGAGAACTTCTGGGAGTGGTCAATTGAATCTGCCTAGGGCCCACGCCAACCCGCTGATCGGTTTGTCGAGCACACTGCTGGCGTTGGCGGTTTCACTTTTGGCTACGGTTGTCCTGCTTGTGGTTTTTGGCAGCCATCCCCTTTCGGCCTTGATGAGCTTTTTTGTGGGACCCTTTTCGTCACCCTTGGCTTGGGGCAACACGCTCAACCAGAGCTCTCTGCTCGTCCTGACGGGTTTGGCTGCTTCAGTGGCCTTCGGGGCCGGAGCTTTCAACCTTGGCGGCGAGGGCCAGGTGTACCTCGGTGGTTTGGCGGCTCTGGCCGCCGCTCTGTTTTTGCCCCCCGTTTGGGGAGCGCTGGGAATCTTGGCGGCGCTTGTTTCCGGCATGGTGGCGGGGGCAGGTTTGGGTGCCGTGAGCGGTGCCCTCAAGGCTCGCTGGCAAGCCGACGAGTTAATCACCACGTTTCTGCTTTCTGCCAGCGTCGTGCCCGTCGTTGACAGCCTCATCACCAGCCCCCTGTTCGGCGCGGCCGGTAGCTTTCTGATCACTTCGCGCAAAATACCGCAGGAGTTTTGGCTTCCTGGGTTGTTGGCGCCGTCTAACTTGCACTGGGGGGCGTTGTTGGCCCTGCCGCTGGCTGTTATTTTTGGAGTTCTGGTGAACTCCACGCCGTGGGGCTACCGACTGCGCTTGTTGGGCCGCAACAGGGCCTTTGCGCAATACACCGGGCTTTCTATGGCCAGCTACAGCCTGCTCCCCTTGGGGCTTTCGGGAGCGCTTCACGGCCTTGCCGGGGCTCTGGGAGTGCTGGGAACCCAGCATGCGCTGGTGCAGGGCTTTAGTTCCGGCTGGGGCTGGAACGGCATCGCGGTGGCCCTTATCGCCCGAACCAACCCGTGGGCAGTGGTGCCTGCGGCGCTGCTTTTCACCTTTCTCGATCAGGCCTCCCGAATGGTGGTTCTTCAGGGCCAGTTCCCTTTCCAGTTGAGCGCGCTGTTTCAGGCCGCCATCCTGTTCTTCATCACAGCGCAAATCGTACGGAGGCGGTCATGAACCTCCCCTTTGACCTGTTTACGCCTTTGCTGTTGGCGGCTCTGGGAGCGCTTTTTTCCGAACGAGCGGGACTTCTGAATATCGCTCTTGAGGGCCAGATGCTAGGCGGTGCGTTCACAGCCATCCTGGTGCAGCAACTCACGGGGAATCTAGCCCTGACGGTGCTCGCCGTGACGTCGTTCGGAGCGCTCAGCAGCTTGGTTCTGGCTTGGGGAACCTTGAAGCTCAAGGCCGACCCGTTTATTGCCGCGCTGGGGTTGAACCTCTTGGTTCCCGCCCTCACGGGCTGGGTGAGTTTCCTGCTGTTTGGCAACCTCGGCGTGATCAGGTTGGCAACCAATGTGGCGCCGCGGTGGGAGGGCATTCCGGTGACCTTTTTGCTGGCGCTGGCGCTCGCTGGCTTAGCTCATTTTGTTCTCTTCCATACGTCGTGGGGGCTACGCCTGCGCTCTGCTGGTGCTTCCGAACACCTGATGGCCAGCCGGAGTTTAGGTGCCAGAGGGATCAAGACGGCCGCGCTGGTGATCTCGGGGGTGTTGGGCGCCGTCGGTGGCGCCGTCTTGGCTCTGAACTTAGGGGCTTGGGTTCAAGGGGTGAGCGCCGGAAAGGGCTGGATAGCCCTGGTGGCCTTGTACCTCGGCCTTCGCAAACCACTACCGCTGTTGCTGGCGGTTGCCCTGCTGGCTTGGACCGAACAGCTTTCGGGCGCCCTTCAAGCGATTCCCGAATTGCCTGGGGGACTACTTTTGGGTCTCCCTTCGCTAATCACCGTCGTTGTGTTTGTTATCACCAGCGCTGCCGGTAGGCCTCACCGGAAGTCGGCCAGAGTTACGTCCCGGTAGGTGTGAATCACCCGGTCGACACCGGCGGCTGCCACCTTGGCCCTTCCCGCCTCGTCGCTGCCGATGCCATAAACCTTTCCCGCGCCGGCAGCACGGGCTGCCTGAATGCCGAGCACTCCGTCTTCCACCACGAGGCATTGCGCCGGGACCAAGCCCAGCCGTGCAATAGCGGTACTGAAGAGCGCTGGGTGGGGCTTGCCAGGCATGGTACCGTCGTCAAACACGATGCTTTCGGGTTTGAACCAGCGGTGTAAATGGAAGGTTTCGATGTAGAACTCCACGTTGGTGGGTCCCGAGGCGGTGCCAATGGCAATTTCAATGTTGTTGTCGAGGCACAGCTCAAAAAGCTCGATGGCGCCATCGACCAAGCGAATCCGCTCGGGGGTCGAGAGAAGCAGGTCGCGGTAGGTCGCCTCTTTTTCCTCCGATCGGGTGTGGGCCTCGGCGGAATCGACTTCCCGGCCAAGCACTTTCGGCCAGATTTCCGCGTTGGTGCGGCCGACGAAAGTATGCTCGAACTCATTGTCGGCTAGAGGACGCCCGAGGTGACCTTCGGCCACCTTGCGCCACACGATTTCGTGCAGGTCCATGTCAAAAAGCAGAGTTCCGTTAAAATCAAACACAATGCCCTGATACGTCATTTGCTCTCCTGAATTGGTCGCGGGGGGCGTTCCAAACTAAAACGGCCGAGTTTACCGGTCCGGTATTCCGCCAAAAGCGACTGGAAGGCACGATCGTAATCGACGATTCCGCCCTTGGCAAGCATGCCACGGCGCAGGCCCCAGCCCTCGATGCGGGCAAACACTTCGGTGGCTTCGGCTTCCGGATCGACCGGCTGGTCCCAGTAACTCGCGAAGGCCTTGGGGTACAAGCGAGTGACGCCGGTCACTAACTCGCGCACCAAATCGCTGACCGACAAAATCTCGTCCTTTACCGAACCCAAAAACGCCAGACGCTGACCTACCGCTGGGTCTTCAAACTTGTGCCATAAAATGCCGGGGGTATCGAAGAGGTCAAACTTCTCAGCGATGTTGATGCGCTGAAGCCCTTTGGTGTGGCCAGGCTTCGGCG
>Ga0114970_10003584_pt1 | contig 11363 bp, 5 predicted proteins | sample M_140205_XF_Meta_FD_87030 | JGI IMG/M metagenome (GOLD analysis project Ga0114970, IMG submission 87030) | Freshwater microbial communities from Lake Montjoie, Canada to study carbon cycling - M_140205_XF_MetaG | ecosystem: Environmental > Aquatic > Freshwater > Lake | place: Lake Montjoie... | reverse complement strand
TTGATTTGGTGGCGCAGGAAGCCTTGCGTCGGGGATGGTATCTGGGGGAGGACACCTTTCGCGATCGACTGCTGGCGCTGATGGACAAGGCACAAGGAATCAAGACGCGAGTGAGTAGAAAAGTGCATGCTCTTGAAAAAGATTATAGCGAAAAAGATGCCGAGCAGATCATTCAGAGATGCGGGCCGGAGATGGGCTTGCCGACGGGTGCGAAGGAATTATGCCTCCTCAGGAAAGGCGACGAACGCAAAGCACTGATGGCCGCTCTGATCCGCGGGCGAACAGCGGCAAGCACCGAATGGATTGCCAAGAGGCTGCAAATGGGTCACCCTGGCTCGGTGAGTCGGCAAGTAGGCATCGTGAAGAGAGATAAAAAATTACTTAAAAAACTCAATGAACTTGAAAAAATGTGCCACTGCGGGGACTGACCCTAGAGATGTGGGGTGAGGTGGCCGGAGGATGCGAGTGACAGCGAGCCTGGCTTGCGGCTGGCGCGGGAGCTGCCCAGGCCGGAGGGCACTTGTGACTGCGACGGGTAATGCTGCCGAGGGTATTCCCCGAGGGAACATCAGAGGGAGGGAGGGACCCAGCTGCGCTGGGAGGCACCCGGACTGGATGCAGCATTACAGCACGAAGTCACATGTTCCCAAAGGCAAGCTGATACCGTGCCAGACCGCTGGGAGGTCTTTGCGGTGCGGAGCGACGATCCAATCTAACGGCTTGTGGTGTTAATTCGCGCGGACTGCACCCAAACGACTCACACCCCCAAAATCCCCTTTCCCGATCCGTGAAGCCTTTTGTTTAAAAGGGAGGGGATAGTTTGTCTGACACCGTGTGATTATGACACCGTGTGATTAACAGCTTAAAAGGTTAATTAGCGCGTACTGCACCCAAACGACTCACACACCCAAAATCCCCTTTCCCGATCCGTGAAGCCTTTTGTTTAAAAGGGAGGAGATAGTTTGTCTACACCGTGTGATAAGAATTGGCCTCATCCAACAAGCCGTGCATTGCGATAACAGCCAGTAAGTTAAGGACTGATTTCCTGAATGGCGGGCGTTGGGGGAGTTGTGAAGCGTTCGGCAAGTTGGTCGAAATTTTGTTCCGCATTCACAGGCTCGCCTATAGGGATTTCCTTCCACGCATCCCCGTCAATTACGATTGCCTTAAGCTGGCACATTGCCTGTCCGCCACGCCCACAAGATAAATGCAATAAACCATGGCCGTTGATTTCAGGAATGAAGCCAAACTTATATCGTGTCTTCTTAAAACTCAGTAGTGAGTGCGGATCAAACCCCGTTTCAGTCTTTAAAGGAGCGATAACATATACGCCTCCAACTTTTGCAATGTATAACTCCCAGCCAAACTCATCGCCATTTGGCGGATCACTTTTTCCCGTCGATAAAAGTATATCGATGAGGCCGTCATTGTTGACGTCAGCTTCAAGCTTGAAGATTTTTGTGACACCCTCAAGATCCCACCCAGCTTTAAAATTCTGAATGGGATCAGTGGTGGTTTCCGCCCTAGCATCAAACACGAATGCGCAAATAGCACATGATATAATTATTAATGTTTTCATGGTATTAACTTACTTTTCTTGGATAACCTCATGGAGGTAATTATTGCTGTTTTGATTGTATTTCCATCTCGAACCAGCCGCTCGTGATCCGTCATATTTCCAGGGGTTCGTAAGGGTGCTCCACTTTCCAGCAGAATTCTTCAACTTACTTTGAGGGCACCCGCCCGCACCGTTGTAGAGCGTTATTGATCCCATCTCCCATGCATCATAACTGCCCCCATCATACGAGTAGTTCGTTGGCGAAGTTTGCGCTTCATTGTCCGATGAATAAGTCCGGGCAACTGCGGCAATGAACCGATCCATCGAGGAACCTTTCGCGGCACTGCCTCCAGTCTTCACGATAGTGATATAGGCATCGACATTTTTCTGCCAATTCCACATTTGTTCGCGAGGTATAACGGCAAACTGACTTGAGAGGTTTCCAGTAATCTGAAAGATGCCAAAGCCTCCTGCACTTTCCTCGTCAGGGCTTTTGCACCAGAGAGGATCACCGCGACGATGGTCAATCCGATAGCGTCTCGCATAGCCTTCCCAAAATTGATTGTAGCGGCTCTCCCCGCCGTTGTAGCCCTTCGATTCGTGTCTGCCAGTTGCATAGGAAAGGCGGGTCAAGCGGCTGTCCGCTGCCGTGGCTTTAGTGTCGATGTAATTCTTCGCCAAATTGTCCTCGGGGTTTCTTCCGCCAATGCTGAACAACATTGTTGATTCAGTGCCCAACGCGCTTCCGTCAGATTTTAGCAATTGATAGGTAAGCTTCGCTTTGCCGCCGAAGAACCCCTTGTCCTGCAACTCGGCTATCCAATCCGAGTGATTGAAAAATTCAAGTGCACCGTCAAGAGCTTCTTCCTTCCAAGGCTGGCTGCCACTTACTTTCTTTGGAATGAATATTTCGTCTTGGCCGATCATCTGGCTGACATCCGGATTCGTTCCGCGGGGTCGGCTGTAGATAACTTCCAGCTTCCATTTGATCTTAAGCCCCATCTGCTCTGCGCCACGGAACCGAAGCACTAACTGCGGCATGTCTGGAGCGTTGCTGGCATCATCTGCACCATGCGGTTCTATCCAAGCAATGCTTCCCTCTTTTTGTTCATCAACCGTAGCCTTTGGCTCAATGTTTACATCGCGTATAGCTGCCGTGATTGTGGTTCCTTGCGGGGCTTGATCGTCCAGAATTTTGTCTTTGGTGTCGATTAACTCCACGGGCAGGAGGTTCAGTGCGGCGCATTGTATGGGCGGGCCGGTGGATCTGGAGTTGGCCTTGGGTATGAGGTTGAGGCTCAGGTGATGGAGTTGATCAACACTCGGGTCGCGCTTGATGAAGATGGTGAGGCCTTTGGTCGATATCAGACGTTGATAAAGATCCGATCCGGCTGCCAGCGGAATCTTGCCATCTGCAGGGATCGCTAGAGGCGCCAAGCCGCTTGGGCTCGAGACTTGGATGCTGATGCCGGGTTGTGGTGCTCCATCGCCCATATCGCCGCTGCCGAGCTGCAATTCCAGGCCGTCAGGGGCCACCCCAGCTTCGGGGCCAGCCTTGAGGACGACTTGATGCCATTGCTCCGACTGGATTGGCAAAAGGGATGGTTCGTATGGATTCGGTGGGAAGCTCGGGAGATTCAGCGGCAAGCCGGGAACAGCAAAGCCGCCCGCACGGTAGGGGGTGATCGTGGCCCCGAGTGGGAGGAAGATCTGCTTTCCGCGAGCAGTGGCCCTACCATTTTGCTTTCCAAACCACAGAAAGTGCATGCTGCGCCCGTTCCCCCCGTCGAGATAGCGAGTCATTGTTTCAAGTATACCATGTTTCCCACTAGTATCCTGATAGTTTGCCTCGTTTACCACCATGTTGAACGAATCCCGTGGGTCGATTTCTGGAAACGGGACCAACTTGAGTTCACCCGGTGAGATCGTCGCCGAGGCGGGCACTTCGACGGAGACTTCTACGGAGAGGAAGTTTTGGCACCAGGTACCTTTGTCAGGGTATGCCAGTGGATCCGAGACATCGATTAGGCGGGGTACGCTTGAAGTTCCGGTGAAGGTGAAAAATGGATAGCGTGCTGAGTCGGTGATTTGAGCGATGGCGCCGGTTGCCTCACCGCCTTCATCCAGCAGAACCATGCGCTTAGGGCCGCGATACCACTTATTCCAGACATCCGCAGTGGAATTCTCCAACCACTCAGGCTCTAAGTATTTGCCACTGTAATGTGAGCAGTGTTGGTAGTTGGCGCCTTCATTGACAAAGTCACCCATCCGTACCCCTGCAACCATGCCTTCCCATTCCGCCACATCGACCCAAGCCAGAATGATTGTTTCCTGAGAGGTCGTATCGCGGACCGCGACACGCTGCAGAAATTTCGTGTTAGGATAATCTAATGGAACCGATGCCGTCCATTGTACACGGAATCCCCCTTCTGCGAGTTTTACGAAACTCGCGGCCTCGCATGGCGTGTCATCGACGAGCAATTTGAAATTCGAGATTTCAGCGGGTGATCCTGATGGCGTTGACGCCGAGAACCGGAAGTTCAACACCTCGCCTTGAATCACATTGATGATGTCGTTACCGCCATCACCGATCGAATTCGACACGCCCGTCGGATCTGTTGAGAGTCTCGCCTGCGAGGTCATCGTCATGACCATACACGTCACCAGCAGGTGCCGAATTGCTGATAGAGCGCTGATATCTAGCGGGAAATTGACATTCATCGCAGGTAATCGGTTGCCGGATTCAGGGTGAGGGAATAGGAGGTCGCGCCGATCACATAAGGTAGCTTTGTGCTGCCATAAGTGGTCGAATAGATGGTTTTGGTCGAGCCGTAGGGGAGCTCATCCATGATGCGAAACCAGTCCCCAGGTAGCGCATGGGATACCCACGTGAAGGTGACTGTGCCGTCTGGGTTACTTCTCTCCGCGAACGAATGAATCCCCGGGAATTTAGGGTTCGTGCCCCGTTTAACCTCATCCGAATCCGAGACGCCGTCGCCATCGGTGTCCTCATTCATCGGATCGGTGCCACGTGCGAATTCCTGCTGGTCTGATAGGCCATCGCCGTCGAAGTCACCATTGCCATCGGTTTGCCCGTTTGCCGTCTCCCAATCATCTGGGAGGCCGTCTTGGTCGAGGTCATTGTGGGGGATGAGTTGGACGATGGTGGTTTGGTTTGAATCGTCGGTGAGGGTTGCGGTGATTCTGCCGTCGTGGGTGATGTGATTGGCGGTGATGAAGCCGAGGTTCAACTTGGATAAGGTCGTGGGAGGATCCATGGGATTGTTCTTGATGCGCAGCTTGCTCAGGCGGATGTTCGTACCGTCTGCGGTGATGAGCACCGGTTTGCGGCCATTGCCGAGCATGAGATGGTTGCTGCTAGAAATCGATGCGATCGAGGGTGTATCATGACGGACTCGGGTGAAGGTCCTGGTTTGGAGATCGAGTTGATAGAGATCCTGATAGGGCGTAATGCCCGGTTGATTTGTGCTATCTCCGGAGCGATTCAGGAGAATGACGCCATCGTCCGTGACTGAGAGGATTGTTGGCGAGTTGGACCAGTCCTCTGGCAGTGGGATGGGTGTTGAATTTGGTGCTGAGTCACGAATTTGATGAGCGATGTGCGGCGGGGCTGATCCGGTGGCTGCGGATTCACGCGTTTGGATGCCGTAGGCCTTGCCCTTATGATCGATCGCCTGCCAGGTGACGTCATCAAGAAGCCGAATGATCAATTCCCCCCGTGCATCCAAGAGCAGGCTTGCACCGTCCTCCATGGTATAGAGGCGGGCCGCTCCATCTCGCGACACGAGGTGGGTGGGTTGGAGGTGGGAATCTGGGTTATCAGGATTTTGGTATGTTTCCTCGATCGTTGACATTTCGATCACGTCCTCGGGTGCTCCGACGCTGTCGGGTTGGAGGTAGCTTCGGAAGCTGAACGGATCGAATGCAGTGACTTGGGTATAACTTCTCACCACGCCGTCACCTGCGTCGCTGTGTTGCACCTCGAATTTCATGAAACCGTCGTCCGTCCAGCACACTGAGCTCGATGCGAGATCCACGCGGAATCTCTCTTCTTCCGGATTGGGTGGGCTGATCCATTGGTAATAGTCCGTCCATGCATCTGGGAAACCGTATGCACGGTATTCCTCCCAGTCTTCGGGGTTGTTGTTTTCGTGGTGGGTGAGGATCACGGAGCCGTCGTCGGCTGCCGAGTGCACTTGATCGGTTCCACCAGCGCTGAGGATTTCCATCTGATAGAGTCCCGTGGCTTGGGTATGGATTTGGGATTCCCGCAGGTTCGTGACGTGGTCGCCGTCGGGGTCAAGCCCGGCATCGGCCGGATCCAGAGGCAGCAAGCCGCAGCTCACCTCCCAGCCGTCGTTCATGCCATCGCCGTCGGTGTCGGGATTGCGTGGGTTGGTCTGGTTGCGGAACTCTTCAAGATCCGAGAGCCCGTCGTTGTCGGAGTCACTGGTGACGGACTGCTTTGCATAGGGATTGAGTTGATATTGGTTTTCGAAACGATCCGGCATGCCATCGCCATCCGTGTCGCGGTCGGGGGTGAGGAGAACCGTGGTGGTCTCACCCGTTTTCCTAACAGCAGTTGCGAGGAGCGTTCCATGGGCGTTGACACCCTCGATCGCTTTCAGGTCTAAGCCAGATGACTCCGTGAAAAACGAATCTAATGGATAGCAGCGACCATGAGCCCAGAGCACTTGCTTGCGTTTCGAAGTTGCGTCCATGCAGCTGCCGACCAGCTCACCGGCATCGCTGAGGGCTTTCAGCTCGAAATCTTCGTTAGAGACGTCCTGCGCTTCCACCTGCCATGAGGTTACCCCTCGACTCGAGTCGGTGTGACGGCTTGCGATGAATGGTTGGCGCGTCGATTCATCGGTACCCTTGCAGGTTGTGCCTGCCAGCACACCACTGGGTGAAACCATTGTGATCGTGGCAGGGTTGGTCGGGGTGCCGATTTCCGTGGCTTGTCCGTTGCTCCAGAGGGTTCCGCGTGGCAAGTCTCCACCATGTGAATTTCCTGCGATCATGGGATTGAAGGAATTGGTCATCCCCACGAGCGATGCGCCGTAGGTGGTGGCTGGCAGTGGGAAAATGGCTAAGGTAGTAGCCGAGCCTTGGGCGTTGATCGACCAGAGGATCGGGCAGGTTTTTCCGTTAGAAATGCAGGTCGATGCTACGCAACCGGCATCGTTGACAAACAGTGTCGTGGATGGATTCACCGTCACATCTGCGGGTACCGTTAGAACGATTGGTTTGAAAATTTGTCCGGCACTTGGCATTTTCCAGACGATCCACTCAGTAGCATTTCTCATGTTGGTGCGATTGCCAACGAGGTAGTTTCCAGAGGGTGACAATGCCGTGCAGGTGAGGTTACGGATGTTTGCTGCGGCGAGTGCACCCGACAACGTGACGGGCGTAGATGACGGGCCGGCCCAGTAGCTGAAAGTGGTGGTAGAATTTCCTGGCCCGTAGACGGTGTTTACCGCAAGCACACTGCCACTCGGCGCGCTGGCGAGCATGCGGGGTGCTCTTGATTGCGAGCTAGTGGGATAGTATTGGAAACTCGGGTGATTGCTGGCACGATCGATCGACCAAGCTGATCCTTTGAACCATGAAATGCTCTGGTTGTATTGGATGTTTTCCCTGCAGAAAATCCAATCGGTGAGCAAGTCATCTGAGGTATTAGTGCCTGAGCCCGAGGGGGTCGATTCGCCCAGCACCGGCTTCACCAGTGGGCTCGACGAGATTTCCCGCACGCGATAGGCAGGGGTACCGCAGGGATCGGTGTTGAGGCGGAATTCCTGAAGGTTCGTGTAGCCGTCGCGGTCAAAGTCCTTTGCGGCATCTGAGGGATCGAGGTAGTCGAGGTGGTTTTTCAGTTCCCACGAGTTCGGGATCGAGTCGCCATCGGTATCGATCCCTGGGCGGAGGTCGATCGCATCTCCGTTCGGATTAACGATGGGCGGGGCGTGTGGATCGGAGTGGAGGAGGAACTCGCCAAGGTTATTCGTTCCATCGTGATCGGGGTCGGCATTTGCGTCAGCGAGGTGAGGGTTTAAGCCATAGTTGAGCTCCCAGTCGTCGGGCATGCCATCACCATCTGCATCGTCATCGGGTTGCAAGAGCGTAACCGAGACCGCGCTGGTCCTCGAGTCGTAGGTGGAAAGGAGCACATTACCCGCTGGGGTGAGCTTGCTTGGGTAGATCCAACTGTATTGACTCGATTCCTTCCAGAGCTGGGAAATTGGAACATCGATGTGGTCGCTCCACAGGAAGGCATTGTATTGCCAAGTCGACGAATAACCGCCGTGGAGAACCTGTGCGTCGTCGCTGATGTCCACGGGCCAATCGTATAGGGCCGTGCCGCTGTTCGGTTTGATTTCTTCGTAGTCGCCGTCGAACAAAAAAGCTCGGCCTTGGGAGCTGTTCCAATCATTAGCGAAGCGATAGGCCCCCCCCGCGAATTCGCCCCAGTTGTTCATGGCCGCAGGCCAAGTCCACGAGTGTGGAGCCCCCTCGAGGAATGCGAACTCGCCGATCTGACCGGTTGAGAAAAAGAATGGACCTTGTTGAAGAAAGGTTAGATTGCGTTGGGAAAACGGGTCTGCGTAAGTCCCCATGACTTCGCCGTAGTCGTTGATGTCTTGGAGTTGCCAGTTGGTTAGACGATTTTGATCTGCGACATTTTGTCCATGGATGACATGCGCTTGATCCCATGTGCCGGTGAGCGAATTGAATACCCAACCGATCCAATCGCCGTAGTTATTGAAGCGCCATGCGCGACAGGGGTTACCATGAATTTGAATGTTAGCGACTGTTCCATCGGGCGAAACCGTGTAAGACTCACAATGTTCCCAATCCTCCGAGTACCATTGCAGGAGAACCTCGCCATTATCATTCATGTCCGAGGCGAAGGGGTATCCAACGGGTTTTCCTGGGATATCGATCATCCGCCAATGGCCGTCTTTCTGAATAACGGCGCATTTCGACTTCCACTGCCAATTGCCACCTGAGTAAAGATATTCACCATCCATCTGCACTACAATGTCGCCATGGTCGTTCGCGCAGCTTGGCCATATCCTAGAGAACCCACCATCGGTCAGTGCTTTGGGAATGGTCCAACTGGTTGCCTTCCACTTGCCAAGGGGATTTCCATGAGTCCCTTGGGATGCAACCGTGAGTTGGTATTCTTGAAGGGCCGTTAGACCGTCATGGTCGAAGTCTCGGGCAGCATCCGACGCATCATCCGGTGAATGGCGGTTGGTGACTTCCCAGTCGTTTGGAATTCCATCACCATCGCGATCATTCGGGTCAACTGGAAGCGATGGCCCAGTGGACGGGGAGCCTGCGAGTGGCGTGGATGATGGGGTGGAAGCCGAGGTCGTGTCCGATGGCGTGGCGTGCAGAAGAGATTTTAGCTGAAAAATACCAAACAGTAGCAGCAGGCAGATCACCAAGCTGGAGAGGAATGCATGAAAGAATCGAACTGAAAGGGTGTTCATAGATATCTAACTGTTTCTAATGATTCTAATTTATTCTCTGACTGCTAGAAATTTGCTTTTGGGGTGAAGGCCGTTGGTTGAGCGGGTGGCCGGACTAGAGGCGGGAAAGAGGTGAGTTTGGGTAAAACTGAAACGTTGAAATTTACAGATGAAGAAGGTCCCGAAAACTGGGATTTTGCAGAATCGAAAAAAGACTCATCGATATTCATCTATCGCAAACGTAGTTCTTCAGTCCGTTTTGCCAAGAGTTTTTTTATCAGCGGTTTGTTGGAGTGTGAGATTATGTCTGTCATGTTTATTCGAGAACCTTGATACGACCGTCGTCTAACTATATTTCAGGTGCCTGCCACGTCGGACTTTGGTCGAGTCCGTCTGGCTCGGGATAACCATCGCTCGACTCATAACCATGTCGAGATGCCCACTCTCCTTGAGAATTCCTAGTACGGTTGAACAAATGAAGAACAGGATCGTCGCCTGTCGCTTGCCGACGGAATCATTTATTTATGCAACTGCGCTTGAGACGTCGGCGAAGCTATTGACCCAGGATGCAGACCTCGAGGGTTTGCCGAACATCACCTAAGTGCCGCTTCCCGATATGAAAAGCTAACCATCCGGGGCGCACTATCCTGCATGAGTGGACGGAGTTGTACGATAGCCAACCTGTGGCGGGTGGCGCGTAAGACCTACCCGCCGCTGGGACCCGAGGATGTGGTTGAAGTGGAGGGTCGGATCGTATACTCCCTCACAACCGGCTAAAATATTTTACAGGCGACGTTGTAAAATAAGCTCACTAAAAATGTTTGAAGCGTTCGCTTGAAGGCGGGTGGTGTTTCTATGGCGGTGTCAGTCGGTAGCCCCATTTTTCGAAAAAAATGGAATCTGATCACTTCTTTATCTCAGCCAAACAACGGCGATCCGAAACGCAACAATCAAACCTTTCAATTGTCTGAAACTTTAAATTGTCCGTGTATCAGTTAGAACGAGCGCGGCGAGCTTGGATAAAGGAGCGGACGGCCAAAACAATAAATCCGATAGAGAGTAAAGAGTTGACGGATTGCGAGATTTTGGCCGCTGGATTTTCGACTGTGCCGTTAAAAATATCGGGGAGAAAGCGAAGGGATCCTATTGTGCCGAAAAGACTGATGAGGGCTACGAGAACGGCGGCATGCATCGCATGTTTTCGTAGATTTTCTTTGCGCGACAGGAGCGCAAAGAAAACAAATAAAACGCCAAAAGCGCATGGGATGAGGGCAGTTTTATGGGCGGAACCAGTTAGGATAAATCCTGCGACGCCAAGAATTAAGTAGGCAAAGCCAAACAGATAAGTAGTGCAAGTCATGGGATGAAAGTAACAGCAGAAAACTCTCAGGATAGTAAAAACATAAAAAAGGGGGAAAGCTGAAGCGCTGAAATTTTGAGGCACTCCGTCCGCTTCGCTGGCGCTGAAGGCGTGACATGCTCACCAATCCGAGCTCTGACAGGTGTGTGAAAACCCTAAATCTCAGAGCATAGTATCGGTCCGACGGCGGGTATGTCGTTGAGAAAATTGTCGTCGAAGATGTTGTTGTGCAAGTCAAGATACGCTTTGATGACCGTCGTGGACCATGCTGTCCGCGCTGCGCGGGTGGACTTTCGCGGGATTTACCAAACCACGCACACGCCTGAGCAGGCAGAATCCTGTCTTAGCGATTGGTGCGCCGCGGCCTTGGCTCTGGGCTGCAAACGATCTGTCGTTTCGCTAGGGGATTACTAAGAGCCGTGAAGAGCTTCACCGCCTACATCAAACACCGCATCACCTCGAGCCTCATCGACGTATTCAATAACCAGTTGGTCCAGATTGATCCACCGCTCGCGTGGCATCACCAATCTCGGGTTCCTGTTTTTCAAAATGAGAGTGCAATCACTTCAGCAAAACTGTCGGTGAGCCCAAACAAATTTCACGCGCGACCTTGTGAAATAAGCTCGCTAAAAATGTTTGAAGCGTTCGTTTGACACGAACATTGGAATCGTTTGATTCTTCTCTGCGTATGCAAACTTCGAGGGAGCTAGAATCTGGGGCCAAGCAAAAATTACGAATTGCTGCGGAGCAATTATTTGCGGAAAAGGGCTTCGAGGCGGTGTCGGTGAGGGACATCACCCAGCGGTCGAAGTCGAATGTGGCAGCGGTGAATTACCACTTTGGCAGTCGTGACGGATTGGTGGCGTCGGTGTTGGAGCGCTGCGTTGCTCCGGTTAATGCGGAGCGCATCGCAAGACTGGATAAGTTGGAGAAGAAAGCGCCGGGA
>Ga0114970_10003582_pt1 | contig 11365 bp, 14 predicted proteins | sample M_140205_XF_Meta_FD_87030 | JGI IMG/M metagenome (GOLD analysis project Ga0114970, IMG submission 87030) | Freshwater microbial communities from Lake Montjoie, Canada to study carbon cycling - M_140205_XF_MetaG | ecosystem: Environmental > Aquatic > Freshwater > Lake | place: Lake Montjoie... | reverse complement strand
GGAACTGGTCATTTGTGCATTTTTGTGCTTGACTTCTAGCACCTGAAACCTGTACCCTGACGGCAGGGTACAGCAAAACGACGAAAGCGAGCGAGAGCGCGTACGGAACTGGCGACAGCCCTAAAATTTAGGACGAAAAAAAACCCCAGATTTCTCTGGGGTTTTTAGGGAAGCTAGGCTTAGTCGGCCTTGACCTCAGTCCAGCTTGACATCTTGTCAAGGTAAACCTTAGTGCACTCGGCCACGTACTTGTCAACCGAACCATCTTCGAGATTCTCGAAGGTTGCCTTGATCGACTTGACTGCCTTGACAAACGCGTCGATCTTGTCTTGCTTCGAGAGCAGCACTACCTTGCGGGGAAACTTCTGCTCATATGCCAGGGCATACTCGCCAGCAAGTTTCTGGGCAGTGGCCTTCGCCAAACCACGCTCTGCCTTGACTTCGGCCAAAGTGGCCTTCGCCAATTTTTGCTCGCCCACCGTGATGTCCTCACGCTTTGATTGCGCTTCGGCGGCGGCGACTCTGGCATCGTACGCTTGGGCATCTGCCTTCGCCTTGTCGGCGGCATCACGTGCCGCCTTCAAGACCGGATCGCCTTCGGCAATGTACCAGTCCTTGGCACTTTCCCTAGCGTACTGAACCAGCACCCTAGGGTTGCTATACTGCGGGTCGGCCTTCAGAATGACCGCAGTCATCGCATTAGCGAAGTGATCATAGAACGGGGTTTGCGCGTCCCAGATTTTGTGGCCCATGCGCTTGACATAGGACACGCCAACTTCCCCCGCTAAAGAACGCATGGACTTAGATGCCTTTACAGCATCCGTGACCATCTGGGTCTCGGCGGCGTTGAGTTGGACTGCGAGAATAGGTGCTTTGCTCATGATGCTGTTCCTTTATGTTGCATCGTCGCTGCATCGAAAGTGATGCAGTGAGTGAATTATCAGGCAAACACTGTACATTGTCAAGACTTTGTGTAAAAGTTTTACGGAAGGCCGCGTGAGCCGGTGGCGGCGCGAGAGAGTGCGCAGGGAACTGGCGACGCAGGATGAGGGCCAAAAAAAACCCCGGACCGAAGTCCGGGGCCAAAGGGCCGAAGCCCTAGCGCATAATCAGTCGCACTCGATTTTCCACTCCTCGTCAACCACCATGCGAGTGGTCTCGCCGGTCTTGACGCGTCGGCAGCTTGCGCTATCCGATTTAACTCGTGCGTCAACTATCAGAGTGAAGTCGTCGGTTTCGTAAGCATAGTCACGGTTTGGTTCCTCGCTATGCGTGTAGTCACGCGACAAACCTTCCAACCCGCTTGCTTCGATCATTGCAAGCAATCCAACCAAACGGTCGTCTTTGAACGAGTCCAGATCCCGAATCCGGATACGGGCTTGAACCGCAGGCTTGTCGTACCCGTTAATCCAATTTCCGTTTTTCCAGTACCCATTCACGTACTGCGCACCTACGTAGGCAGTTAAATCACCACCGCACGTAGCAGCCATTGAACTGAACATGTTCAACAGCTTGATCGTTTTCACCGACCGGGCAAACCGCAGCTTGCGCTTGGCTTCCGTGATCTGACGCGTGGCCGCTTGAACCATATGGGTTTGGGCAGCTTCGGCAGCAGGCAAAACAAACAGCGCTTTCTTCATGATGCAATCTCCTAGTTAGCATCGCGTCGGTCAAATTGCCGACAACCCAGATACTACGCTTGTCTCTGTACATTGTCAAGAGTTTACGCGATAAACGCGCGAGGCTGGCCGCGCCGCGCGAGAGCGCACAGGGAACTGGCGACGCAGGGGCAAAAAAAGGCAGGAGCCGAAGCCCCTGCCCTTATCACTGCACTCTCACCAGCTTGGTGTGTCTTGCGTAGCGCACCCAGACTTGCGTTGTCTGGGGCACGTCCCGAATCGAGAGATACCGGCCTTGATACAGGAAGTCCTTGCCACCATGCCAGTCCTCCTTGACCAAGGTTTTGTTTTTATAGTCCCGCCCGTAGGCGGGCATGACGTGCAAGTCCATGCCCGGCCACCACATCATCCGTAGATGGCGTAAGCCATCTCCTCCTTCATGTCAGACCAGATCTCTAGGATTTTGGAGTGAGACTCAGGCGCAACGCCTGATACGTAAGCAGCAGCGTGCGTAGGCTCAACGCCCCACGTGCAGGCGATCAGGTGTGGACCGGCTTTATACAGTCCGCCACCAACAAGCCCTTGCTCAATCAGCTCGATGGGGTATCCATCGTATTCTCCGTACGTTTCCATGTTGCTCTCCTTGTTGTGTCAGCAATATCGCTGACAACCCAAATACTACTCTAGTCTCTTTACATTGTCAATAGTTCTGGGCGATACCCCACTATACCGGGGGAGCCCCGAATAAGTACCGGGCGATTGAGCCAAAGCTACTATACTAATTCGCTCATCCAATTCCCCACTTTCCAACTTCAATTCCTTTTTCTTGACACTGCCTACCCATACCTTTAATATAGAAAGACACCCCCTCCATTTTTCCAACATACCCCACGGGGGGTATATATTTTTAGTCCAAAGCCGCCCTTTACAGTGACTAATTTCCAAGAGATATTCAAGAACGCCAGTGCAGCTTGCAGCGATATACCGCCGCAGGAGAGTCTGTTTGAGCCGGGGTTTACTGCCCCAGCCATGCCGACCTACGTATCAAGCGGGCCGTTGAATCAGATATCCAACCTGCTAGATGCCTATGATCGGCGGGTAGTGGATGACCCTGCCCAGTTGCGGTATTACGCGACCAACCGACTGCTGGAGCTGACGGATGATCCTGATCCGAAGATAAAGATCAAGGCGTTGGAGCTATTGGGTAAAGTTGCCGATGTCGGACTGTTTGCCGACCGCACCGAGATTACAATAAAAGATAAGACCACTAGAGATCTTGAGAAGGAACTTGAGGCTTATTTCAGTAAGTACGTGAAGGAAGTGCAGCCGGTTGAAGAGATTGAAGAGGTTGAAGACGCTGTAATCAGCGACCTGCCTGAAGAGGAGGATGCCTTTGATGAACCTTGACCCGGTAGTTTTGCAAGCAGCGTTGGCTGCTATGCCGCCAGAGGTCAGAGATAAGGCTTCTTCTTTGCTCCAAGAGCTAAACCGCCGCCGTAAGGTGGAGGGGTGCAAATCCGATTTTTTGCTGTTTGTGCAAGAGATGTGGCCGGGGTTTATCCACGGAAAGCATCACAGAATCATGGCTGACTCTTTTGAGAAAGTAGCCGATGGCGAAATCAAGAGAGTCATCATTAACATGCCACCACGGCATACAAAATCTGAATTTGCGTCCTTCCTATTACCAGCATGGTTCCTTGGTCGTTTCCCAGAGAAAAAAGTCATTCAGACTTCTCATACGTCGGAGTTAGCGACGGGCTTTGGTCGAAAGGTGCGAAACCTTGTTGACTCTGACGCCTACAAAACTATTTTCCCAGACGTTGCCCTGCAAGCAGATTCCAAGGCTGCTGGACGCTGGAGCACCAACAAGGGAGGCGACTACTTCGCTATCGGGGTTGGGGGCGCGGTTACCGGTAAAGGTGCCGACCTGCTTATTATTGATGACCCCCACTCCGAACAGGAAGCTGCCTTAGGAGAGACCAATCGGGAGGTCTACGACCGGGTGTACGAGTGGTACACCTCCGGGCCTCGGCAGCGTCTCCAGCCGGGGGGCTCTATTATAATAGTGATGACGCGCTGGTCTAAGCGCGACCTCACGGCGCAGGTGATCAAAAGTTCGCTGACGCGTGGCGGTGAGGAGTGGGAGGTAATCGAGCTACCTGCCATCATGCCCTCGGGTAAACCCTTATGGCCGCAGTTCTGGTCTCTAAAAGAACTTCAGGCGCTTAAAGATGAGCTGCCGGTTCACAAATGGGACGCCCAGTACATGCAGCAGCCCTCCGGTGCCGGGGGCTCTATTATTAAGAGGGAATGGTGGAAGGAGTGGGAGAAAGAGGACCCACCCGAGGTTGACTATATTATTCAGTCGTGGGACTGTGCCTTCTCTGCCAAGGAGCGAGCGGACTACTCCGCGTGCACCACATGGGGCGTGTTTAATAAAGAGAATGAGCACGGAGAGAAAGCCGCTAATCTGATACTGCTGGACTCGTTCAAAGCGCGGATGGACTTCCCCGACCTGAAGAAGAAAGCGCTTGAGCTATATAAAGAGTACAACCCAGACACCTGCATAATCGAGGCTAAAGCGTCGGGCACCCCTCTGATTCAAGAGTTGCGTGCCATGGGTGTCATGCTTTCAGAGTATACTCCGTCAAGAGGCTCTAGAGCGGCAAGTAATGACAAGATAGCGCGCGTGAATTCCATAGCAGATTTGTTTGCAAGTGGCGTAGTATGGGCACCGCAGACCCGTTGGGCTGATGAAGTCATCGAGGAATTCGCATCTTTCCCTGCCGGAGAGAACGATGACTTGGTAGACTCCTGCACACAAGCCCTAATGCGGTTCCGTCAAGGTGGGTTTATTAAATTACCAAGCGACGAGAAGGATGCGGAAGAGTATTTTAAATCTCGTCGCCGCTTAGCATACTACTAAAGGCTAAAAATGGCTGTAAATATGGATAAAGGCTTGTATTCGGCTCCGGTTGGGCTGGATGCACTGGGTGATACGGGTGAGTCTGTCGATTTTGAGCTGGAATTGCCCGATTTGACGGACGAAAACGACGTGGATGTCGAGATTTTGCTCAGCGAGAGTGAAATTGACACCGAAAATGAGGATTTTGACTCAAATTTGGCCGAAAATATGTCGGAAAGCGAGCTTTCGGGCATCGCGGACGACATCGACGAGCTAGTAACGGCAGATATTAATAGCCGCAAAGACTGGGCGGACTCCTATGTAAAAGGTTTGGAGGTGCTTGGACTCAAATATGAGCAGCGCACCGAGCCTTGGGACGGCGCATGTGGGGTGTTTTCCACCGTTTTGACCGAAGCAGCTATTAGATTTCAGGCCGAGACAATTATGGAGACCTTTCCCGCGCAGGGACCGGTTAAAACCCAGATTGTTGGCGAGATTGACGAGCTTAAAGAGGAAGCGGCGGATCGTGTCAAAGATGACATGAATTACCAATTGACCGAGAAAATGACGGAATATCGCTCAGAGCATGAGCGGATGTTATTTAGTCTTGGTCTTGCCGGTGCAGCGTTTAAAAAAGTTTATTTTGATCCGTCATTAGATCGCCAAGTATCTTTGTACGTCTCTGCTGAAGATTTAATTATGCCTTATGGGGCGTCGAATCTTCAGACGGCTGAGCGTGTTACGCACATGATGCGTAAAACCAAAAATGAAGTGCGCAAGCTCCAAGTGGCGGGGTTTTACCGTGATATTGATCTTGGAGAGCCTGTCAATATCGCAACCGATATTGAGAAAAAGAAAGCCGACGAGCAAGGCTATTCTATTACAGACGATGACCGATATCAGACTTGCGAAGTCCATATCGACTACGACTTGCCGGGACATGAAGACCCAGATGAGATCGCCCTGCCATATATTATTACCTATGAGCGCGGGACTCGGAAAATCCTAGCTATCCGTCGAAACTGGAACCCAGACGATGAAAAACGACTCAAGCGCCAGCACTTCGTGCAGTACAACTACATCCCCGGCTTTGGGGTGTACGGAATGGGGCTTATCCATATTATTGGTGGGTATGCTCGCGCAGGTACTTCTCTTATCCGTCAGCTTGTTGATGCTGGCACTCTATCTAACCTGCCGGGGGGTCTGAAGACCAGAGGGCTGCGGATCAAGGGTGACGACACTCCCATCTCCCCCGGAGAGTTTAGGGACGTGGATATTCCTAGCGGGGCGCTGAAAGACAACGTGATGCCCCTGCCGTACAAAGAACCTTCGATGGTTCTGTCCGGTCTGCTAGATAAGATCACCGAAGAAGGTCGCCGACTTGGGGCGATCAGCGACATGAACATCTCCGACATGAGTGCAAATGCACCCGTCGGGACCACGCTTGCTCTATTAGAGCGCACCCTCAAAACCATGTCTGCGGTGCAGGCACGGGTGCACTATTCTATGAAAGAGGAGTTCAAGCTCCTCAAAGCAATCATTCGGGACTACACCCCGCCGGAGTACAGCTACACGCCAGACTTCACAACTGACCGCAAGGTCAAGCAGTCTGACTATGACATGGTGGAGGTCATCCCCGTGTCCGATCCGAACTCGTCAACCATGGCGCAGCGGATCATGCAGTATCAGGCGGTCATACAACTCGCCTCTCAAGCCCCTCAGATCTACAACCTGCCAAACCTGCACCGGCAGATGATCGAGATCCTTGGTATTAAGAACGCCGAGGACTTGGTTCCAGTTGAGGATGACGAGAAGCCTCGTGATCCCATCAGTGAGAATATGTCCGTGCTCAAGGGCAAGCCTGTGAAGGCGTTTATTTACCAAGACCACGACGCACATATTGCGACGCACAACGCGTTCATGCGTGACCCGATGATCATGCAGCAGATGGGGCAGAACCCTCAGGCCCAGATGCTCATGGCGTCCATGCAGGCTCATATTGCAGAGCACCTTGGGTTTGCATACCGCAAGCAGATCGAGGACCGGTTGGGCGTGCACATGCCCGCACCTGACTCAGATATGCCCCCTGAAGTTGAGGTTCAGTTGTCGCGGATGGTGGCTCAGGCCAGTCAGCAGCTCCTCCAAATTCACCAAGGTCAGGCAGCTCAACAACAGGCGCAGCAAGTGGCACAAGATCCCCTCATCCAGATGCAGCAGCAAGAGTTGCAGATTAAAGCCCAAGATGTGCAGCGCAAGGCTCAGAAAGACCAGACTGACGCTAGGATCGCTGCGGCAAAACTGCAACTTGAGAAGGATCGGATCGGAGTTGATGCGCACATCCGGGCCGCACAAGTTCAGACGCAGGCTAATCGCCCACCACCCGCACCGCCACCAAGGAAATAAATGGACGAACGGATATACAGGTATCTACGGGAACGCAGCCAGAACAGACGGGAGATCATCATAGACTTCCTAAGTTCTGGTGGCGCTAAAGACGTTGCAGAGTACCGCGAAGCGGTTGGAGTCATCAAAGGTCTACTCCAAGCAAATCAAGACCTTGAGGAACTTTTTGATCGGATGAAGGAATTTGAGAATGAATGATGCTGTGGATCTGTCGCTGATACTTAATAAGACCGAAGAACAGAAAGCTACCCAGCTACCCCAACCCAAAGGCTATAAGATCCTTGTGACATTGCCTGACATTGACGAGGAATTTGAGAGCGGAATTCTCAAACCCTCTCAAGTCGTGTATCACGAGCAGCTTCTCTCCAACGTGTTATTTGTGGTTGAGCTAGGCGACATGGCGTACTCCGACACCACCCGGTTCCCCACGGGTCCATGGTGTGAGAAAGGCGACTTTGTCATGTGCCGCGCCAATACGGGTACGCGGTTCAAAATCCATGGTCGAGAGTTTCGTCTAATTAATGATGATTCCGTAGAAGCGGTTGTTGAAGATCCCCGTGGCATTAGCCGCGTAAATTAAGGAGATGTCCATGGCTGAAATGGAAAAAGACGATTTTAAGTTCCCCGATGAGGTGGAAGTTAATGCAAAAGACACCAAAGATGAGAAAATCGAATTTGAAATAGAAGATGATGAAACCGCGCCGGTAAAAGTAGAAGTTGTCGATGACACCCCTGCCGAGGACCGTGGGCGCAAGCCGATGGAAGAGGAACCGGATGAGGTTACCGATGAGGAGCTTTCCCGGTATAAAGACACTCGCCTGCGGGATCGCCTGTCTCACCTGAGTAAAGCCCGTCACGAGGAGCGCCGCCAGAAAGAGACCGCGTTACGCGAGCGGGAAGAGGCTATTAGTATTGCGCAGCGGATTTTGGCTGAAAATGAGCAGCTTAAAAATTCGATGGGGAATAACCACAAGGTTATTCTGGATCAGGCAAAGACGGTTGCCGATCAGGAATTTGTCCAAGCAAAGGCTCAATTCAAAGCCGCATACGAGTCCGGTGATGCGGACGCGCTGGTTGCCGCACAGGAGGCATTTACCAACGCAAAGCTAAAATCTGACCGAATTGAGGCAGCGCGACAAAAATCTTTGCAAGAACGAGAAAATGTGGTACAAAGTCAACCACAGCCTCCAAATCCTGCGAGGGAGGTGCCGGTCGATGAAAAAGCTATGCGTTGGAAAGACCGTAATAGTTGGTTCAATAAAGACCGGGAAATGACTGGCTTCGCTCTCGCAGTGCACGAGAAGCTAGTTGAAGAGGAAGGGGTTAATCCTCAGTCTGACGCATATTACGAGCGGATCGACGCCCGGATGCGTGAGAAATTCCCCGAGAAATTTAGTAGTCAGCCCAGACGGTCGAACGTAGTGGCCCCGGCAACACGCAGCACCGCGCCAAAGAAAATCGTGCTGAAGTCGAGTCAGGTTAACTTGGCGAAACGTCTCGGAATCCCGCTTGAGCTTTATGCCAAGCAAGTCGCTCTGGAAATGCGGAAGGAACGTGCCTAAATGAAATTGAACCAACAGAATCGTGATGACCGTGACATTGCATCCCGCGTAGCTGCGGAGCGTCCAAAGCAATGGGCACCGCCAACACTGCTTCCTAATCCCAAACCGCAAGACGGCTGGGCTTATCGTTGGATTCGTATTTCGACCCTTGGGCAGAACGATCCGACTAATGTCTCCGCAAAATTCCGTGAGGGCTGGGAGCCGGTGCGTGCGGAAGACCACCCCGAAGTCCACGTTTATGGCGAGTCCGACGCTCGCTTTAAAGACAACATTGTGGTCGGTGGGTTGATGCTTTGCAAAACACCTACTGAATTTGTCGAACAGAGGGATGCTTACTTCCAGAAGCAAACCGAAGGTCAGATGAATTCAATTGATAGTAATTTCATGCGCGAGAACAATCCGAAGATGCCTCTTTTCAAAGAGCGGCGCTCTGAGGTGAGTTTTGGCAAAGGTACTTAAATTTTTTGGAGTCTTAAATGGCTTATCCAGTTGTTGACGCGCCCTACGGGCTAAAGCCGATCAATTTGATCGGTGGTCAGGTTTTTGCGGGGTCCACCCGTGAGTACCCGATCACTAATGGTTACAGCACGGCAATTTTCTACGGTGATTACGTAGGCTTGTCCCGTGGTGAAATCGTCCGTCTGTCTGTGTCTACGGGCACCGCAGGCAACCAAACTGGCATCTTTTTGGGGTGCCGTTATACCAACCCCGTTACTAAACAGTTGACTTTTGCACAATACTGGCCCGCATCAACTGCGGCTGGTGATGCAGTAGCTATTGTTGCTGACGATCCTGACCAAGTGTTCAAGGGCGTTGTTTGCTCTGCTACTACCGTTGTTGCTTCTGGCGCTCGCGCCATGATTGGCCAAAACCTGGCCATGATCAACAACACGGGTAGCACTGCAACCGGCAACTCCAAGAACGCTATCTTGGCTCCTAATGATACTCCCGCCACCACTTCGTCTTTGCCCGTTCGCGTGCTTGGCTTGGTGAATGACACGGCTGTTTCTCTGGGAACTGCAACCTACTCCAGCATTTCGACTGCTACCGTGACTTGTTCGGCTTTGCCGTTCGCGTTGCCAGTGGGTACTGATGTTGGCTCGATAGACTCGAACAACAATTATGTTTCTTCGGGTTCTTTTGTTGACACCGCCGCTTCTGCCGGTGCTACCTCGTTTGTTTTGAACCAAGCTCCTGTTGCTACTTTGAACTCAACTATTGTGTTCATTCAGTACCCAGAGATTCTGGTCAAGATCAACTTTGGTCAGCATCAGTATTATGCTGGCACCAGCATCGCCTAAGGAGTAACTTAAAATGGCAATTTCACGCGCCCAACTACTTAAGGAACTCCTGCCGGGGCTTAATGCTCTGTTTGGTTTGGAGTATGCCCGCTACGGCGAAGAGCACAAAGAGATCTATGAGACCGAGACCTCTGAGCGTTCTTTTGAAGAAGAGACCAAGCTTTCGGGCTTCAGCGCAGCGCCTGTGAAGGCTGAAGGTTCCGCCATTGCGTACGACAATGCACAGGAAGCTTGGACGGCTCGCTACAACCACGAAACCATCGCAATGGGCTTCTCGGTTACCGAAGAAGCAATGGAAGACAACCTGTATGACAGTTTGTCCAGCCGTTACACCAAGGCGCTGGCCCGTGGTATGGCTTACACCAAGCAGGTGAAAGCTGCGGCTGTTCTGAACAACGGGTTCTCTTCTTCCGTTACTTATGGTGACGGCCAGCCTCTGTTCAGCACTGCTCATCCGCTGATCTCTGGTGGCACTAACAGCAACCGCCCATCGACCGGCGCTGACCTGAATGAGACCTCGCTTGAGGCCGCAGTCATTCAGATCGCTGCGTGGACCGATGAACGTGGTTTGCTGATCGCTGCTAAGCCTAAGAAGTTGATCATCCCGCCAAACCTGATGTTCGTTGCTACTCGTCTGTTGGAAACCAGCCTGCGTGTTGGAACCACCGACAACGATATCAACGCGCTGAAGAATAACGGTTCGATCCCTGAGGGTTACACCGTTAACCACTTCTTGACCGACACGAACGGCTGGTATTTGACTACCGATGTTCCAAACGGTCTGAAGCACTTCGTCCGCGTCCCACTGTCCACTTCGATGGACGGTGACTTCGATACGGGCAACGTGCGGTACAAGGCACGCGAGCGCTATTCGTTTGGTGTCTCGGACCCGTTGGGAATGTTTGGATCGCCCGGATCGAGCTGATCTAGGCTAGGAAAAGGGGGCCAAAAGCCCCCTTTTCTTTTTTATATGTATGTGTTATAAAGCGGCATACCTAGACCACCCGACTTGCTGACTGACTAGGCAGACTTCCCTCAAGAGACAGCAAGTTTTGATTTGAGGATTTTATTATGGGTTTCGCTACTCACCTCGGCCCTTGGTTGCTTGGCACGGTTAAAAACACCACCGGCACCACGGCTGGCACGATTCAGAATCTGGGTTCAACGACTGTTGCTCAGACTGGAACCATGACGGTTAACACCACTACCGCTACTACCTTTGCCGTTATCCCGGCTGGTGCCCAGATCACCAATATCTTCTGTGATATCACTACGGCGTTCTCTGGAACTACGGGTAACACGATTACCATTCAAACCGCTGGTGGCACTTCGCTGGCTACGGTTGGTGGTGCAACTACTACCCCTCTGGCTATTGGCCGTGCAACGACCACGCTGTCGGGCACCAACATGGCTACGCTTCTAAACGTCGGCTCTACGGATCTGATCCTTCAGGTTATCTATGCCTGTGCTGGAACGGCCAGCGGTGGCGCTGCACAAATTACCGTGCAGTACATCGTCAAAGGTTCTGACGGCGTGATGTATCCTTCTGTACAGCAGAACTAAGTAGGGGGCTGC
>Ga0114970_10003576_pt1 | contig 11383 bp, 30 predicted proteins | sample M_140205_XF_Meta_FD_87030 | JGI IMG/M metagenome (GOLD analysis project Ga0114970, IMG submission 87030) | Freshwater microbial communities from Lake Montjoie, Canada to study carbon cycling - M_140205_XF_MetaG | ecosystem: Environmental > Aquatic > Freshwater > Lake | place: Lake Montjoie... | reverse complement strand
TTCCGCTGTTGCCGAGTTCGGTCTAAGCTCTGCTTCACCGATGTGGTTATCAAGGGATTCCCAAGTACTACCCCAATCCATCTTGTCGTCTATGTGCTCACAGATAGCTTCCCAATCTTTATCATCTTTTTTGTCAAATAAGTCAGCTTCCCAGTGAGCAAAGATGATGTTCTTAACACCTCTCTTCTTCACTTCTAACAACGACTTAATTGCATCATCGATTTTCATTTTAAACTCCTTTTACTTTTTCTTTAAAATCCTTTTCTGCTTGTTCCATAATTATCTTCTGCATGTATGCTCCTACACGCATCCCTTTGCTATTTGCAGCAAAGGTTACAGTGGCATGCTGCTCGGGAGAGAGCAGCACCTTCATTGTTTTTTGGATTGTTGGTTCCGTAACTCCGATTTTAGCTGATACATTCTTCTTCATGATACTTTTCCTTCTATTAAATTGATTGCTGGAAAATCAGCAGTTGCCGTAAACACACCTTCAAAATCTGGGCATAGCACTACACATTCGTTTGTAATGCCGAGACATCTTCCATCCTTTAGATGGACTACATCTACCATGACACCGCCTCCTGTGTCTTCGCTGGTTAGCTTTTCTATGTAGGTCATGCTATATTTCCTCCATTATTGTAAATTGTTTTCTTATAATCCATGGAGTATTGTTTGCAGTACCGTAGGGTTGTTCTGGGCTTGGCACTACCCTTGAACATTCTTCATGTTCCTTTTTTACTGGCCCCCAACAAAATGCTCTTAGTGGTACATCATTGAACCATTTAGGGAATCTTTTGCATTTCGGACATTTGCCTACCGCTTTTTGATATGTAGTAAAAACCTTCATCTTATGTTCCTTTTGTTAGAGTTTCCAGTCAGGTACTTCGATGACTTTTGACTTGCTTAATTTATTTTTCCAAACTTTTCCATTGTAGGACATATATCCTACACGCTTGTCACCTAACCAAAGGGGGGCAGGTGCCCAGTTGCCCGCCCCCACATTTTCATCATATTGCCATTTTCGAACTTTTGCTCTCATTTCTTCAATGGTGTCGGCTTTAAGCCATGCACCGCAAATGGGTTTCTCTGGGTTTTGCCCGTGGTCAATGTTACCATAGGCCGTAACAGCAATCGTTAGTCTCATCTTTAGTCCTTTCTTTCTTTAATTTGTTTAAAGATGTTCATATCGCAATCCAGAAATACTCCTTTGCAATTATGCCCAGTGATGATGATACATCTCATGTGCGGATCTACTGCATTACCTGCAGCATGCTCATGAATCATGCTGAAGCTGACTGGAAAGATAAAATCTTCCGGAAGTTCTGCTAGCAGCTCTGGCGTAAGGTAACGGTTATACCCTCTATTGATCGCCAACAAATTGGCGTTCAGCAGCTCTTGCTTTGTAAAGAAAGGTATGTGACTGAATGACTTAGTTTCCATTAGAATCTCATTTCTTTGTTAGAATTGTTGTGACCAATTTTCAGTTGCAGAGCTATTGATAGCCCATACACCTGAATACGCATTGTTTACAAATCTGGATTTTGACATTGCATTGAGATTACTCAACGACCAAATCCTATTTCTATTCCAAGCCCTAGCAGGGAGCTTAGTATCCCATGAACAATTTGCAGATCGTATTCTTCTTATCATTGGAACATTCCTTTCCAATAAGTAGTCCAGCCAAGAGACCAAGATTCTGATCTACTGTTGGGTACAAGAACTCTCCAACTTGCAGACCAAGCATGATTTCTTAGAGAAGAGTAACTCCAAACTATAGCTTCTGTAAAAGACTTAGATTGAGTTCCTGGAAATGAGTTAGTTCTTCTTATCATTGAAGTGTCCTTTCCAGCTTGTAGACCAACAGGACTTGAACCCCCAAGTTCTAGCCCAAGTGCCATAGCTAGACCAGCAGTCAGAATATGATGCAAAAAACATTTCTCCTGTCAGCTTAGATCTATCTTTTGTAATCCAATTTTTAGATCTAACTTTACTTGTAGCTATTATACTTTTTTGAATTATTACCTCCTCCTTCTAGGTGATGGCCAGAGCGCAACCCCATAGTCAGACCATAGGTGACGATGCGCCCAGACTTTAGAAAATGCAGGGCCAGCACCCCAGCCGCCAAAGAATGGAACACCTTGTCCTTTAGCAAGTGTGCCACCCCATGAAGACCAGATATAACTGTTATCCCAAGATCCGGTCTTAGCATGTATTCTGGCTAGTTTTCTTATCATATTTCTTTCCTCACAGATGTGAGCCTAGACCAAGACCAAGACCAAGACCCAGCTCTTTCCTTAACCCAAGCCCAAGATTTGTAATAAGATCCAACTCCAGAACTAGACTTATGTATAAACCCAGTCCAAGATAGAGACTTATTCCAACGCCTAGTCCAAGATTTAGCCTCAACTGCATCTATCCGTGTTCTTTTTATCATGCGTCTGTCCCCCAAGACCTAGACCAAGACCCAGACCTAGCCCAACATCCAGAGCCATTGTCGGACCTACGCCAAACCCCGCACACCCAACTCCAATTCTCAGACCACCCAGACTTAGCCCAAAATCCAGCCCAAGACCCAGCCCCAGTCCAAGACTGAGACCAAGATTGAGACCCAGATCTTTCTTTCGTTATCCTCATGCGTCTGTCCTCCAACTCTTTGATCGAACCCAAATAGCTTCAGAGAATAGACGACACAAAGACCAGCAGGCAGCACAACTGTGCAGAGAAAGCGACCAAGGGTTAGTTGACGTTGTAGACCTTTTCATTTCTATCGTCCAATTTTTAGACCGTGTTGACGATATTATCGTTCTCATTGACCTGTCCTCCAAGAGTAAGAACGGTTGTACCATATGCCACTACCAAAATCGCTGTGGGTCCGCTCACGAAACCAGTTACCTGATTTTAAATCGTAATGATCCCATTGATTAAACCACGAACATTTTTGTTGTCGGTTCCAAACAACAGAGATGATTACTACGTTTGCTTTTCTTATCATTGGGTAGTCCTTCCCCAGCACCTAGACTTTTCCCAAATATTAGGCCAAGATCCAGACTCAGGATTACACCAAAACCAAGACCAAGACTCACGCCATTCTTCTGTCCAATCCCAAGATCTAGCACAACCCCGAGAAAAAGTCGTAGCAGCAAAACATTTTGTTTTTCTTATCATTTGGTAGTGCTCCAAGAATAAGAAGTAATTTCACCATTTCGACCACTAGCAGATTTCCAGAGAAGCCAAGTCCAACAAAAAGAAATATCACTATCGTCTCTATTTCCAATACTAGAGTTAGCTTCAGATGTAGACCAAGCATAACCTCCTATAGATAAAGTTTTTCTTATCATATATGTCCTTTCCAAGATTTAGACCCAGACCCATGCCAAGACCAAAACCAAGGCCAATCCTTAGACCAAGGCATAGACCTAGACCAAGACCCAGACCAAGGCACAGACAAATACCCAAGTCGTGCTTTTCTTATCATGTGTTATTCCTCCATACCCAAGAACAACACCCAAACTTAGTCCAACATACAGAGTAATTGTCGGACCTACGCCAAACCTCGCACACCCAACTCCAATTCTCAGAACACCCAGATTTGCACGTAAATCCCGCCCAAGCTATAGTGCTAGGCCGTGCTAGTTTTCTTATCATATGTCTCCTTTCCAAGAGGAAGATTCTATATTGTCCTCAGCCCAAGATCCACTAATACGCCATTCGTCTTTCCAAAGATTAGCCCATGTAGGCCAAGGTCTATACTTAGCTAAGCCCCACCACATGTTTGTATTGAGAGACCAAGAGAAAGATTGACCAAAAGCTTTTCTTCTTATCATCGGGTGTACCTCCAACAATTAGATTTAATCTTTGGAAAAACCCACAGATAAGACCAAGATTTTCCAGAAGGTGTAGCGGTGGATCTGTGCCAGTGTTGTGTAAAGCAAGTCCCCCAAAACGACCAGTCTGACCAATCCCTTGATCTAGGAGTTATTAATATTTTTCTTATCATGTTATCTCCATCCCCTTCGAAATATAGATCCTACATCCCACCATGATTTCCACATATAGCCGTAGTGCCAGCGTCCTGCCCAGCCTAAAGATCCGGAACCGGACAACAAAGATGCAGACCAGTAATGAGACTCAGACCAACTACGAGATAGTTTTCCAGGTTCTCTTGTTGTTCGTTTGATCATATCCATTGACTCCAAGATCTAGGGATGGAATTAAATATATATTTAGATCGTGGGCTAGCTCGAGACCAGCAACCATTGCCTCGGTTAGCCCACGCAAAATCTTGATTTGGATTCCAATTACGACTCCAAGTCATAGACGAAGTTCGAAGATGAGACCAAGAAAGACCTGTAGACCAAGCTTCAGTTTGAGAGTATACCAACGTTTTTCTTATCATGCGTTGTGGCTCCAAGATCTAGGCATAGAACCAACTATAAAGTTACACCGTGGTCTAGCTCGAGACCAGCACCAACCAAAATCTTGATTTGGATTCCAATTACGACTCCAAGTCATAGACGAAGTTCGAAGATGAGACCAAGAAAGACCTGTAGACCAAGTTCCTATTTGAGAGCTTACTAATGTTTTTCTTATCATTTGTATCCCCCCCATAACTCGGATGTAGGCCAAGGCATATCATCTGTCTCTGTCCAAAGCCAACACCAAGACCAATTAAAAACCCAAGACTTTGCCCAACCTCTGTTAAAATTCCAATTTCCACTATTTTGATTAGATTCCAACCAAGACGAAGAGTCAAAAATGCCATGAGGCGCATTAGCAGTACCAGTACTCCAAGAATATGACCCTGTCGATGGTATTTTTCTTATCATGTGTTTGTACTCCACGACTCGGACATAGGTATGTTTATATCCATCGCCACCCAAACCCAACAATGAGACTCAAAATCAGTCCAAGACTCTGAATGTGCCTCAAAATTTGAATTTATACTATATCCCCAATTATCTAACCAAGATGATGATATATGTGCACTAACGCTCCAAGAATATGACCCTGTCGATAGTATTTTTCTTATCATGTGTTATCCTCCCAATGCCAAAAGTCATACCAAGAGTCATGCCGGTTATAACGCCAAGATGTCGAAGACTCAGACAAGTGCCTTTCTGTGTTATATCTAGGAAAAGCCTCCGACTGAGACCAATTGCTAGAACTGAACTCACCTGGGCGCCCAGAATCAGATAGAGTCCAACCCAGAGACCAAAGACTAGAAACCTCGCAGTCTATTTCAATTCCAGTGCTTCTTCTTATTTTTCTTATCATGTGTCTATCTCCCAAGTTCTAAACTGAGACCTAGACTCAGACCAAAACCAAGACCTAGACCTAGACCAAGACTTAGACCAAGACATAGGCCAAGATCTAGGCCAAGATTCAGACTTAGACATAGCCCAAGATTTAGTCTTAGCCTGTAGTTTAGCTATTTTTCTTATCATGAGTTATCCCTCCAATGCCAAGAGTCATTTCTATTTTTAACCCAAGCACCAGACCTAGCCTGAGACCAGAGCCAAGAATAAGATTTAGCATACTGATGAGACCAAGACCCACCCCAGCCACCTTGAGCTACAGTTGGCTTCCACTCGGATGTATCCCAATTCCCAGACCAAGACCCAGAACCCGCAAAATCAACACTTCTTATCATCGGTATTCCCTCCATGCTGTAGTGGAAATAACTTTACCATGTGACCAGTTAACTGACCAAGGCTGTATCACTGTTCTATTAGATGAATACACGGAGTAGATTGTTCTAGAAGTGCTACAAGTCCAACTACTGGTCCAGAGCAAAGCTCTGGACCATGGCGGAATAGATTTTATTATTCTCATGTGCACCCCTTGTTATGCATCCAAGGGAGCGAAGCACCAGCGTGGCTGATAGATGATCTCTATAGCACCTAAGGAGATCACAACAGAAGAACCGATTGGATCCTCTGTGTTAGGTTGCTCTTGGGAAGAAGCACCCGAAGTCTCTACTGCCCTAGCCTGAGCCAATACCAAGCAATCATCAGCCACATGGCTGAGGATGCCACGGTAGTTGTAGCGGGCACAAAGCACCGCAACAGGTTGACCCAAGAATTGCTGAGCAATACTGGCCATGTTGCCAGCAAGGGTGCCATCGATGTTAACCAAAGCCACTTTGTTCTTTACTTTTGCCATAATACTAATTCCCTATATAAGATTGATTCCAACGAAAAAGGGAGCAGACACTCTGCTCCCTTTGGTAAACTAAATAACATTAACACTGAACCGACTACTAGTCTGCTACTTTGCGTTCTCGCTCTGCAGACAAGGGGTCATACTCCCTTTGGCGGGTTACACAGACCCAGCTGTTGGCGGGCAAACGGATATCCGAATGCTCGTCGTGCCCGACCACTGTCTCTTCTTTCGAGAAGAGATAGATGTCACCTTTTACATTTACATAGCTTTCGACTTCGGGCCCTGCTTTGATGGCATGACTGTGACCAGTCACTTCGCCAAATGCTAGAATCCTAGATTCATGCTTCTTCATCTCTTTAAGATCTTTTGGCTTAGCCACGGTCTTAAAGAAAATGTCTCCCTGACGGCTCTGGAAATTCTTCATACTAATGCTCCTTCGTAAGTTAAGATTCTTGCGAAGGCTGATACTTTTCAGCCTTCATGTAATTCGTCCATGCTACTGCTTCCAAACATGTTTTCATGTTTGGTGGCACGCATAAGAAGTAGTTCTTAAATGTGCCATCGGGTTCTGCAGTGGAGTTGACTACCTTGACATACAAGGTAGGCTCTGTGAAGACCCTTGGGATCTCAAACAGAATCCTTTCTCTTCCAAACTGATCCACATCCTTGTGGATAATTTTAGTAGTAGGCAGGGCCATAATCTTTTCTAGACCTATGACCTTCATGCCTACATATCTTACCTCCGTATTTGGATTTCGCAATACTTCTTCTAGCAAAACCGTTTCCGGCTTTGTAAAGAAGTGCGGAGGAATACGCACCCCTTCGTAATAATATAGGATGCTGCCGAACTTGTCGGCATCCATCCCATGCTGTTGACCATTCTTGTACCACATTATCCTCGTTGGACTAATGTAGGCTGGCCCATTATCGCAATGGAGCCTACCATCTTCATTCAAGATTCGTTTCAGCGGTCCAAACCCAAACTCTCCATTGAAGAATTTGAGTCTGGATGTCCACGCTTCGTATCCTTGATTCTTCATCATAACTCCTCTTAGGTATGAATGCTCCACAATGCGTTGGTCTCAAGAGTCACGCTAAAGGTTTCTCTCGAGCCTGGTCCATGATAGATGAGCCCGCCATTATACCCGTAGGTATAGTACTGACTATATCTATACGCATTTTTAAACGCATACTCGGTCAGTTGCTGAGAGTACCCCTCGTTTAGATGCACTCGTTCCGTTATCTTGAGCTCTTCCACCACTTTTTGATGCGGGTTGCTAACCCCTGCTTGGGCATGCTTGTTGAAGCAATCCCAATACATTTCTGATCTAAGCGGGAAGTAAGCGGAGAAACTAAAGCTGTGCAGACAGCCATCGTCATGCAAGATAATTTTCTGCTTAGGTACACCAATGGTGACCGGATCTTTGTCTTCCGGTCCGAAGAGAACTTGTAGCTCTATCCAGCTTGGGTCGGGCAGCTCTGCGTATTGGGCAGTGCTGCTGTGGGTGAGGTGTGCCATCTTAGTAAAAAAGCTTTCGGCCAAAGCTTCTGCTAAGTCGGTTTTCCCTGCATGGTACATTGCAAGGATATACCCTGCGATAGAACCAAGTCGGGTTTCCCCATGCTGCGTAAAGTATGCTTTACCTTTCCAATGCTCTGCGAGTCCATGCAGATACCTATTGACCTTAGTGTTTAGTATTTCCAAGCAGTCTTGGCCATAGGTGTTTAGACCGGTAGCACTTACTGGGTTTTTTAAATCACTCATCGTTATACTCCTTTATCTTTTTTAAGTATTCTTTTTAATTCTTTTACAAGTTCATTTGTTGCTTCTAATGCAGAATCAATATTTTCAAAGAAATCATTAACACTTTCGGAACTTTCAGCACAATTAATATGACCGGCTATTTCATCAGTAATAGATTTAAGATCGGGCATAAATTCTTGCAACATTCCAAGCTGTTTTTTATTTATCATCGTTATCTCCCTTTATTTTAGACTTTTCTTCAGCAAGTAGTACTTCATAATCATCATAATCTTCTTCTTCTGGTTCATCTGGATCTTGCAAGCGTCTAAGCTTCGCCATTATCTGTTTCATTCTCCCCTCGAAATGCTCTATGGGAAGGAGACAATCATATTGTTTAGCTGACTCGGTTTTAAGAAAGTCTCGCATACTCCCAACATACCATCTTATGCATGTCCCAATAAAACTTCTTTCATCTCTTAAAAGCAAGTTATGATTAACATAGGCTGGGTTTTCTACGGCTGGTTTGCTATTATCACTCATCGTTATCTTCCTCCTCATTTTCGTTTTCGTTCTCAGTCTCTATTTCGATAGAGACTTCTTCGTCTGGCTCAAGGTCTACTCGTTCCATATGCCACGATGAAACAGAAGCTTTCATCGTGTCTAGGTTATAGGTGACATCGTCACCGTAGTCGTTGCCGTCACCGGTACCGCTGTACGAATAGGCATCAAATGCCCATTCTTCCATCTCCATGGTTAGCTCGTTTATTCTATTTTTTCTTTTCACAATCTTTACTAGATCGTCTGTTTTGTGGTTTACAAAACCTATATGTAGATGACCTTCGTCATTCCCTCCACGAAATTGAAGTACTATATAACTTACACCTAACTCCTTTGCTTCATCGTAAAACTTTTTGGGCAATGGAACTGGACTCAAATCTGACATAGGTTCTCCTTTGTTAGTTATCGCAAGTTTCATGTTTGTTAGATGCAAATTGTGCTATGACATCAACATAGCCTGCGTTTGGATCTACATCGTTATGCCAAACGGCATTAACGAACCTCAGACCGCAAGAGTGTTCAAACCAATATTTAACATGAGCAGACAAGCTTTCGCCCGAAGAAGCTTCTACCCTAGCATCGTAGTTGTTGCGGAAGAAATCTGCTTTTTCTTCGTCCATAGCAAGGTAAATCTTATGACAGCCATCCCATGCTGCTAAAATTGCGTTTTTGCAATATTCGTGAAGAGCATCATAGCCTTCGTCTATGTCGTCAGAGTTGTGCACTCCATACTCATTTTGATCCATGTTCGTTCTCCTTAGTAAAAGTTTATTCACTAATTTCTAAATTACTTTCAACACTTTTCTTAGCCACCCTAAGCATCCACTTCTTAGGGCTTTCCAAGACTGGTTGAAGCCAGTCTTGGACTGTGGGGATGAAACCACAATCTTCTTCTACATGTTGCTCCGCAATGAACTTGACTGGCACTTTCTTTTCCTCGCTGTTGCGAATTGTGTTGCCAAACTTTTGCACCGCCCATTCCACGCCAGCGGAATGGTGGCGCAATGCCCTATGAGTCCAGTTGCCTGTGAAGGCTTTGGTCTCATCAAACCAATTATGGATTTCCATGTAATCATCTGGAAACCCTCCGAACTTTAGGGCACTGCTTACTGCGTGGTGGTAAGGTGTCATTTATCTCCCATAATCAGATTGAGGTCTAAAGGGGCTGAACAGTTCACCATACTCCGTGGTGATGATTCCATTTGTGATAGTACATGGAACGACCATGTCTTCCTCAAGGTGGGGGCAATCCATGGTTTCATCTTCGAGAAAGGTCTCGATCCTATGTTTTAATAGATCTACTACTTCGAGATAAGCCTCTCGCTGGGTTGCATAGGTTACAGGGACACTGAAGTTCTTTTCATCAGTGTCCCACCATGCTGGAACAATGGCTCCATTTAGCTCCTCGCTGATTATTACCCACGCTTCTGTTGGTTCTATTACAAGCACCAACTTTGCTTTCTTCATTTTTCTCTCCTTATTCCATCAGCTAATATGCTGATTAGTGTTGGTATAAGCTCATCTACTGTTTTAAACTTAGCTATGGTTTTACAATTATTATCTTCAATGGCATAAAAGCCAGAAACATAATAACGAAAAGAGTAAAATACATTGTTGCAACAGAAACTTGGTCCTGTATTAAAGAATTTTGTTTCTTTAATGGTTTTGTGCTCTTGTCTAACATTGTCAATGATATTTGTTAAAGGTTTCCAGTGTTTTTCCATTTCAGCCAAGTTATCTTTAATTTTTTGCCATTCAGCGTCTTTCGCTGCTTGGTCTGCTTTATTTCTGCTTGCAACTAACTCATTTACTAAATCTATTGCTTCTTTCATGTTGTCTCCTTTACCATTGGGATCTAAATGTGGTGCTAACATTGATACGCTGTACCACATTCGGGTTGTTTGGATACACTTCAGTACTCGTTGTGTACTCCATCGTACGGGTACACCCAATGCTGCTTAACAGCACTGCGGTTACTAATAATATTAAGCTTGTCTTTACCATTGGAACTTCCTTGTAGGTGTGCAAATACACACACAATGTAATTGTGTTAAAGCGTATTTGTAGTGGTGAGGTTATTTAAATTTGTCGATTCGTTCGCCAAGCCAACGCATCACGGGTACAGCCATGCTGTTACCCAATGCTTTGTAACGAACTCCATCTGGGCATTGATCCGCTGGCTTTTTACTCCAGGGAATCTGAGTGTAATTGTCAGGGAATCCCTGCAATCTTTCACACTCGATGGGGGTTAATCTTCGCACTGCCATGGCTTGCATGACAGTGGGGCCGGTACCTGTACCATCTCCTCTAGCTGTCATAGGCACTGCAACATCGCCAGAGATTACACCATTAAACATATCTGTGCCAACTGCTTTCATAGTTGTTACAGACACTAGGTCGGTTGCGTCCTTGTAATCTCTAGCCTTCATGGCTGAGGCTGTCTGGTCGTCTGCGTATTCACCGAAGGCTTGCATTCTGAATGCGTGCATGACAGTCGGACCGCTGGCATTTACGCTGCTGCCTGATGTACCCATCGTGGCAGCAACATCTCCAGTGATCGAGCCATTGTAGCAGTCAGTACCAAGCACAGGTTGCATCACAGTGGGACCAGAATGGGTCGCACTGCTGCCTGTACTTGAGGTTACGGTTGCGGAGACATCTCCAGTTACTGCACCATTGTAGCAGTCAGTACCGATGGCTACTGCGTGACTATGCCCTTTGCTCAAGGTTGGGCAAGGGTCTCCAACCTTACCAATGCCGCTTCCCATGCGTGGGGCTAAATCGTCTGAAGGTCTTCCTTGTATGGTCATCGTGTTTAGCGGTATCACTTGTGTAATACTCACGGCAGTTTGGTTATCTCCCATGTTCTGTCGTAGTGTGCCCGCTACTTCTTCTGTGAATCGACTAGGATTACCTTCT
>Ga0114970_10003575_pt1 | contig 11385 bp, 11 predicted proteins | sample M_140205_XF_Meta_FD_87030 | JGI IMG/M metagenome (GOLD analysis project Ga0114970, IMG submission 87030) | Freshwater microbial communities from Lake Montjoie, Canada to study carbon cycling - M_140205_XF_MetaG | ecosystem: Environmental > Aquatic > Freshwater > Lake | place: Lake Montjoie... | reverse complement strand
CGATGAGTTTGATGATGATGAAGTTGGAGTTGTCCGACTTCCAAACGGAAACTATCGCGTTGATGGCAAGATGCCCATTGACGATGTCAACGACTTGCTGGCCACACATCTTCCCAATACCGATTGGGACACATTGGCCGGTTTCGTGTTCAATATGGTTGAACATGTGCCTGAGCCTGGTGAGAGCGTTGAAGCTGAAGGCTGGAAATTTACTGTGGAAGAGCTGGTAGGTCGCAGAATTCGCACCATTCAGATTTCTGCCCACGTGCAAGACATTTCAGAATCTTGATGCGAAATTGGCACTTCAAGCGGGAGTAGTTTGAAGTCATGGAGATTTCATTTGAAGGCAAGGTCGCTCTGGTTACTGGGGCTTCTAAAGGCATTGGTAAAGCAATAGCGAAGACACTCGCTGAAAGCGGTGCCAAGGTCATGTTGTCTTCGCGCAAAGAAGATGCCTTGCGTGAAGCCGCCAAAGAAATAAATGGTGTAACCGAAATATTTGCAGCCAATGCTGGTGACATCGCTTCTGGTCGGGAATGCATTGCTGCCACTATTGAAAGATTTGGTGGCATCGATATTCTCATCAACAACGCGGCAACCAATCCTTACTATGGGGACTCGCTGGGTGTTGATGAAGCGCGATTTGATAAGACCTTTCAGGTCAACTTGAAGGGTCCGTTGTTTTGGACACAGATGGCCTTTGAAATGGCGCTCAAAGAAAAGCCTGGTGTCATTTTGAACATTGCCTCTGTCGGAGGAATGCGTACTGAGTCGGGTTTAAGTATCTACAACCTCACTAAAGCGGCTCTCATTCACTTCACTAAGCAGCTCGCCAGCGAAATTGGTCCGAACCGAGTTGTGGGAATTGCCCCCGGATTAGTGAAAACAGATTTCGCGGCAGTGTTGGTTGATAATTTTGGAGATGCACTTGCGAAGCGCACCCCATTGGGTCGACTCGGTGAGCCCCAAGATATTGCGAATCTTGCAGCGTTCTTAGTTTCAGATGCAGCAAGTTGGATTACTGGTGAAACTTACGTCATCGACGGTGGAGCAGGTGTTGCCCACTCGTAGACCACTTTGTCTATGGGGCGAGTATTTCCCTTAACGCTTGTCGCTGAGGTTTGCCAAGTGCGCTTCGTGGAATGCTGTTGATGTTTACAACCTGGCGTGGGGCCATGAATCGAGGTAGCGACTCTGCCACGTAGTCCCTCCACTCAGTCAAAGAATGAGTAGTCGAAGTATTTGTAGGCACGATGAATGCAACAACTTTTTGCCCCCACTCTTGGTCGTCTACGCCTACAACGCATACATCGCTCACATCGGGGTGATTCACAAGGGCGGCTTCCACTACTTCTGGCCATATATTCTCGCCACCAGAAATGATGAGTTCACTTCGGCGACCAACCACTGACAGTTTATGGTCTGGGCCCATACTTCCGAGATCGCCGGTGTGCAACCAGCCTTCGCTATCGATGGGGTGGTCGAGTTGTTGCTGGTAGTAGCGGTTCATGAGCACGGGTCCGCGTACCAAAATTTCTTGATCTGCAGATATGGAAATTTCTATATCAGCAAGTGCAGTTCGGTTGTACACAACGCCGCCCATGGTTTCGGTGAGGCCGTACGTTGTCGTGACATTCGGTGGCAACGTAGGTGGAGGCTTTGCTCCGCCGAGGAGGATGCCTTCAAACAGTTCAGCGTTGATGCGCCCTAGCGCGGTGGCAACAAGCGATGTATGCGTCACGCCGCTCCGAGCGAGACCCTCTACGTTTGTGGCATCAAACTGTGAAATGGCTGTGAGTTTGCAGCCCCAATGAAGAGCTCTTGAAATGACTCCAAACCCACCAACGTGAGATGGAGGTAAACATGCAAGCCAGTGCATTGCTGAAGTGTCGCCAAAATAGTGCGCAACGATATTGGCATTGGCACGAAGAGAATCGTGCGTGTGTACTACTCCTTTCGGCGTACCACTACTTCCAGAGGTGGTGAAAATAACAGCATCGTTCTCGGCAACGTGTGAATCGTGGTGCGCAATGACGCTTCGACCATTTACGGTCACGAGTTCCTGAACGTCAAAGTCTTCAAGCAGCTGCGCTTTTTGGGTGTGTGGTAAGCGCTGGTCAATGGGAAACGCACAGTCACCTGCCTGCCAGATTTCTTGAAGTGTTGATACAAAATCTCCAGACAGAGCCATGTCGATGCCCACGAGTTTGTTCATAATCAAAGGTTAGACCGCTATTTCGTGAGACACTAATGAGGTGACAGATTCGCAATCACATCCCAACGAAATTTCCACCGTCAAACTATGGGTCTTGGGAGCCCGGCCGAGAACCCTGCCCGCAGCTGTGGTGCCGGTATTGGTGGGGGCGGCTTTGGCAGTGGGCTCAGCTCACCCTGTCTGGTGGCGCGGTCTTCTCGCACTCGTTGTGAGCCTCTCATTGCAAGTGGGTGTGAACTATGCAAACGACTACAGCGATGGGGTGAAAGGCACCGACGCTGTTCGTGTTGGCCCTGTTCGCCTTGTTGGCTCTGGTCTGGTGGCGCCTAAATTGGTCAAGCGCGCAGCATTCATATCTTTTGGCTCGGCTGCTGTCTGTGGGCTCGTTCTCTCCTTGGCAACAACACCGTGGTTACTCCTTGTTGGGGTATGTGCAATTGCTGCCGGCTGGACCTACACAGGAGGCCCTCGGCCCTATGGGTACATGGGTTTAGGAGAAATATTCGTTTTCGTCTTCTTTGGCGTTGTTGCAACTTTAGGTAGCGCCTATGTAGTTGTCGAAGAACTCACCAGTGCAATGTGGATCTCGTGCGTGCCTGTGGGGTGTTTTGCTTGTGCGCTTCTTGTTGTCAATAACTTGCGAGACATTCCAACCGATAGCAAAGTTGGCAAGAATACTTTGGCAGTGCGACTAGGCGACGCGCGAACGAGACAGTTTTTTGTATTTCTATATGTACTGTCGGCAGCGTTTGTTGTGGCGGTAGCTATTCAAAAGCCTGCGGCAATTTTGGGTCTTCTCGGTATTGCAAGTGCACGTGGTGCAGTGCGTGCTGTGCGCGGCGGAGCGAGCGGTCGGGACCTCATTGCGGTTCTCGGTGCAACAGGTCGTGCTCAGCTTATTTTTGGTCTTCTTTTTTCGATTGGTTTGCTGATAGCTAACCGTTAGGTCGACAGCACGAACTGAGACACAACTGATATAAATTCGGTTGGTTTTTGAAATGGAACCGAATGGCCACAATGTGGAATGGGTGCAAGCTGTGCAGCTGGTCCGATGAGGGCTTTCATCTCGACGGCTATTTGCGAGAATTTGACATCGTCTTCACCCGTGACGAGCAACACGGGCATGGTGAGCTCGGAGAGCTTGGTCCATAAATCCTCTTGTGAGCCAGTTCCCATTGTGCGCAAACTCATAGCGAGTCCGTCAGGTGTGTTTTTGAGCCGTATTGCCATATCAATTTCGTCTGGAACATAGCCGTTAAAAATCGGCTGGCGAGTCCACCCGTTGAGAAAGTCAGTCAGTGGAGATTGTTCAATAGTTTGCGCAATGTTCTCATCGGCAACGCGGCGAGTTTCACGTTCTTGTTCGCTGCGTAAGCCGGGAGTAACACCACACAAGACCAAGCGTTTCACGGAACTTGGTGCCTGCAATGCGCAATGCAGAGCTACGCGAGCACCAAGTGAATAGCCAACGTACGTTGCTTCTCCACAGAGTTCAACGATCTGTTGTGCGGCTTGCGAAAGGTTGCCTTCCTCTGAACCGCTTTCGCCATGACCAGGAAGGTCAACTGATATCACGCGGGGTGACAACACGTTTAACTCTCGAAGAAGTTTCGGAACAATGAGATGCCAAATCTCTTTTGCTTGGGTGAAACCATGAATGAGAACAATTTTCTCGTGAGAGGTAATTGGACCGATCGAAGAGAAGCCGAGCATGTTGAGAGTTGAATTCAAGAGGTAAGAGTGCGTGTTGCGAGTCGCCGCAATACATTCTCGAAGACCGCAACATCTTGCGCCCCCGGTACGGTCCATTTGCCGTCAAAGACAAACGTTGGAACCGCAGTGATACCGAGTTCCCCGGCGAGCGAGAAATCGCCGAGCACTTCTTCTAGCGCTTCGTCTGACGAAAGATATTTTTGTGCAGTCTCTGGTGAAATTCCCGCACGCTGAGCGCACGCTATAAGAACTTCGGTACTGCCAATATCTTTTCCGTCGGTAAAATAGGCCTCAAGTAGCGCTTGCTTGAGTGCAACTTGTGTTGAAGCGCCATGATGCAATAACGCCAAATGGAGTAGGCGGTGAGATTGCAAGGTGTTTGCGCGAATGGCATTCTCCATATGGAAATCAATGCCACTGTCGCGAGCCGCCGATGTGACGTGGTTAATGATTTGATGTGCTTTCTCCACACCGCCAAATTTCTTGGCATACCCGTCAATGACGGGACTAGGTGCATTCCTCGGAGCAGAGGGATCGAGCTGGAATGGGCGAAAGGTGATGTTGATATCGAGTTCAATGCCTTCTGCAGCAAGATTTTCCAGGGCCGTTTCGAATCGCTTTTTGCCGATGTAACACCACGGGCAAACGACATCAGACCAAATTTCTACGTTCATAAGGTCACTCTAGGGGAGTCAAGAGTGCAAGAATTTACACCTGATCAAAGAAATGGCGAAAAATGACAGTACCAACGACAGCTAATGCTCAAGCCACCTTTTGCGCCACCTTGGTTGACGAGTGGATTCGCGATGGAGTGCAGCATGCATACATCGCCCCAGGGTCACGTTCCACGCCTTTGGCCTTGGCCCTGTCGGCTCGCTCCGAGATAGCGGTTGAAGTCTTCATTGATGAGCGTTGTGCCGCCTTCGCGGCTCTAGGCGTGGGTAAGGCAACCGGTCTTCCGGCGGTGGCCTTGTGCACCTCGGGCACCGCATCAACCCATTTTTCTGCTGCCGTTACTGAAGCATCGCTTTCTGGGGTCCCTCTCATCGTGTGTACGGCCGATCGTCCACCGGAACTGAGAGACGTAGGGGCCGCACAGACCATTGACCAAACTCATTTGTATGGCAGCTCGGTGAGATGGTTCCACGACCCAGGCGTTGCTTCGTATGATGCCGCACATACCTGGCGTGCTCTTGCGAACCATGTAGTGGCGCGAACGATGTCGCCAGCTGCTGGCCCTGTTCATCTCAACTTGCCATTTCGTGAGCCATTGCTCGGCGAGGTGGTCGACATGCCACCCAAACGCCAGCACGATGCATCCTGGTCTGGTTTTCACGCCGGGCGTTCGCAGCTTTCTGATTGGGAAATTGATGATCTTGCTCATCGTTTAGCGGGTCGCCGTGGGGTCATTATTGCGGGCGATGTGGGCGCAGGTTTTGATTTAGCGACCTACACATCTGCAGTGAGTGTTTTGAGTTCGGTATTACATTGGCCAATATTGGCTTGTCCGCTCAGTGGTGTGCGAGGAGGTTCGGCGAATATTGTGACGCACTTCGACGGAATCGTTCGCTCACAAAGTGCACTTGGTGTGTTAGCTCCGGAAGTGGTGTTGCAACTAGGAAAACCGCCGGCTTCGAAAGTTCTGGGTCAATGGGTTGCTTCCACTCATGCTGAAGTCATAGCTGTACATGGACCTGGCACGTATCAAGATGCGCAACATTTGACGTACATGCATATGGAGGCCAATGTGGCGAACACTGTCGACCGTTTGTGTTCGGTTGTCGCCTCTGTGAGTGATTCTCGTGATCAAGATATTTCATTACGTTGGAATTCAATGTGGAGTAACGCTCAGTTGGCTGCGACGCAAAGTGTTGAAAAGGTGTTATCTGCCGTAGGGGAAATTTCTGACCCTGCTATTGCGCGCATGTTTGGTGAAACATTCTCCGTTGGAGTGGTGAGTTCTTCAATGCCAATTCGCGATGTTGAATGGTTCTCCGAAGGAAAGGAAAACGGCGTTCTCTTTTCCAATCGTGGAGCCAATGGTATTGATGGTGTCATCTCTACATCCATCGGTATTGCACAGTCTCTTCGCACTGCAGTGGGCGTATATCTTGGCGATCTCGCGTTTCTTCACGATGGAACAGCGCTCATCGGGCTGAAGAATCGCAACCTCGCTTTACGCATTGTGGTCGTTGACAATAGCGGAGGGGGAATTTTCTCCTTTCTTCCTCAAGCCACACAAGTCAATAAAGACGTGTTTGAAAATCTCTATGGCACTCCACACGGGGCCGATATTGCTTTACTGGCTCGCGCTCATGGAATTGAAGTCCTTGAACCCAAATCGCTGAGTGAATTGAGCGCAGCTATGCAAGGTTCAGGAACTGCAGTCATTTTGCTGAAGCCGAATGGAGAGAGCAACGTGAGTATTCACGAACAACTGCATACAGCAATTGTGTCTTCAGTCGATGCAATTACGAATGCATAATTGCGTTCGTCATTGCCTTAAATTTCGCCTCAGTCTCAGCAAGCTCTAGATCCGGTTCGCTGTCGGCAACAATGCCACCACCCGCAAAGAGTCGTGCAGACATGAGGTCTTTGCTGAACTGAGCACAGCGAATAGTGACCGCCCATGTTCCGTTGCCTTGTGCATCGCACCAGCCCACCGCACCGCCATAACGGCCACGATGCATGTGCTCCACTCTGTTAATGAGGTCAATAGCTGCCGCGCGTGGGAATCCGCCAAGGGCAGGGGTGGGGCACAATTCTCGAGCAATTTCTAGGACGTGCGTATCGGGTGCAGATAACGGTCCAGTGACGTGTGTGCCAAGATGCTGAACGTTGGCAACACTTACCACAGATGGTTCAGGTTCCCAGTCGAGATACGAACACCATTGCAGCAACGTGTCGTGCACCATTTCTACGACAACACGATGCTCTATTTGATTCTTGCGGCTCGCTAGAAGCGCTGCTGCATTTTTAGCATCGGCAGCAGGGTCGCCGGTGCGTGGGGTGGTACCTGCCAAAGGATTGCTATGCACTACTCCTTTTTCTAGCTGAACAAGCAGTTCTGGTGAAGCGCCTACCAAATTGTCAATAGAGAATTGGTAGCAAGTTGAATATTGTTCGTGAAGATATTTCACAACCCTATGGATGTTCAAAGGGGAGTCTGACTTCAATTCTATATCGCGCGCAATGACAGCCTTCTCAATGTGTCCAGAACGTACAGCATTCCGAGCTTCTACAACCGCAGACATGTATGTGTTGATTGAAGTAAGGGGAGCATTGCTCAGATGGCGAGCACTATCATTTGTGCCGATATCAGCTGGAGAAGACCCCAGCACCGATGTGATGACGTCGTTTACGTAATTGATTCGTGCTTCATCAGACAGCTCGGCATCTGTACATACAGTGATAGACGAGTATCCATCACCAAAACGCCGCGCAAAAATATGAGGCACAAACAGATCTTCTTGCTCTTCTCGTAAAAACGGGAGGAAACCAAGTACGACAGGGCCATCTTTGTCGTGCTCGTCGGTAAATAGATGTTCAATGCCCTGCAGGAACGCATGTGTTTGAGAACTCTCTACGCGGGTAAATTCACCCACTGTGGCAATGCCAACATCGGCCAGAAGAAACAGCATTCCATTAGATCCGGCGATGTCATGTAAGGGCGGCAGGTTTTCTACTGCAACAGAAGTGGCAACCAAATGGTTCATTACTGATTTCGGCTGCCAGAGAGAAGCTGTGTAAGCCCGCCGCTGAGTTGCCGATGCTCAGCGTCGCTGAACCCTGCATTACGCAACATGGCGGTCAGTTCTTCACGGGGCGGAAGGTAGGCGATGCTCCGCGGAAGGTAGCGATAGGCATCTTTGTCCGACAGCAGTGCACCAATCTTTGGCACGATTTTTCCGAAATAAATGTTATTGCCGAAGCGGATGGCAGGGTTATGCGGAACTCCTACATCGAGCAATACAACGCGACCACCTGGTTTAAGAACGCGAGCTATTTCGACAAAGAACGTTGAAAGATCTACGAGGTTGCGCAACGCAAAACCGCAAATGACGGCATCAATAGAAGAATTCGGAAATGGAAGCCGCAAAATATCTGCCTGAGTACGAGGTGCGCCAGAACGGTCGTAAGACAGCATGCCGTAAGAAAGATCTACTGAAATTGCGGTATGACCTAGTTTTTGAATTGGTATACACAGATCGCCAGTACCACTAGCGAGGTCAAGAACGCGTGAAGGGGCAGAGAGTTGAAGAGCCTCAATTGCTATTTTGCGCCATTTAGTGTCGAGACGGAAGGTCATGACCCTATTGACGAAGTCATATCGCGACGCAATGGTGTCGAACATCTCCCTTATGGCTTGTTGTTTTGCTTCGCCTTGGGGAAGTGTTTCTTGCGCTTTGTTTCGGCTAAATACCACAACTAAACAATACGACTGTTTCTAAGTTGTTGCATGCTTCTGCGAAGTGACAAGATGACCTATTGCGTGGGGTTTTCAAGATATACGGGGTGAATAAGATGATCGATTTTTCGTTTCCAGCTGAGGTAGAAGAAATTCGCCTCAAAGTGCGCAATTTTATGGACGACGTTGTGCGACCTGCATGGGATGCAACCGACCAAAGTGATCGCAGTGCCATTGTTAAAACCATTGCGACCTTGCGTGCGCGTGCCCGCAACGAGGAGCACCTGTGGTTGCCCCATATGCCCGCTGAATGGGGTGGCATGGGTCTTGGGGCCACTGCAATGGCGGCGGTTTCAGCTGAAGCCGCAAAGGTAAGTATTGGTCCGTTCGTGTTAAACGCTCAAGCCCCAGACGAGGGGAACCAACACACGCTTCATCATTGGGGAACCCCAGAGCAAAAAGAAAAATATCTTCGTCCATTATGTGAAGGCACAACTCGCTCATGTTTCGCAATGACCGAACCAGAGGTAGCCGGAAGCGACCCAACGCTCATCAAAACATTTGCCTACCGCGATGGTGACGAATGGGTCATCAACGGACACAAATGGTTTATTTCAGGTGCACGTGGAGCAAAGTTTGCTCTTCTTATTGCTCGTACCGAAGAAGATCCCGATCTTCCACAAGCCGCAAACTCATGTTTCATTGTTGACTTGCCGAACCCAGGCTTCAGAGTTGTGCGCGACATTCACACCATGTCTGGTGGTCACAACCACTGTGAAATTATGATTGAAGATCTACGAGTGCCAGCTGAAAATATGCTCGGCGGACGCGGGCAGGGTCACTTGTTGGGTCAGTACCGCCTAGGGCCTGCACGTCTTGCTCATTGCATGCGCTGGATTGGCCAAGCTGAAATTGCTCTCGACATGATGGTGAAGCGTTCTCTTGAGCGATTTTCACATGGTTCATTGTTGGCAGAGAAGCAAGGCATCCAATGGATGATTGCAGACTCGGCAATGGAGCTGTACCAAAGCAAGTTGATGGTTCTTCATGCTGCGTACAAACTGGAAAACAAACTTGACTTCATTTCAGAGGTGTCGATGGCCAAGCACTTCGTTGCCAACAGTCTGTGGAAAATTACAGATCGCGCAATTCAGGTGCATGGAGCATTGGGTTACAGCACCGACACGCCGCTTGCAGGTATGCTCACCCAAGCGCGCTGGAGCCGATTCGCCGACGGTGCCGATGAAATTCATCAAATGCGCATTGCGCAGCGAACAATTGCTGCCTACAAAGATTTCGGTAGCACCACTAAGGCAACCGGAGATCTTCCGCTCTAAAGTGAGTTGTCAATAAGCGCTAGGGACCTATGTACAGCAACAATCTTATTTTTGGTGTTTTCATGCCACAAGGCTGGAAGATGGAGCTGTCTTCCATAGAGGGCGCCGAAGCGCAATGGCAGACCTGCGTCGATATTGCGGTGCGAGCAGAGGAGCTTGGATACCACTCCATTTGGGTGTACGACCATTTCCATAATGTGCCACGCCCAGCGCAAGAATCTGTTTTCGAATGCTGGACCACCATGGCGGCTATTTCGCAGCGCACATCGCGAATTCGGCTGGGTCAAATGGTTGGTTGCAATGGCTATCGCGAACCCGCACTGCTTGCGAAAATTACCTCAACAATTGATGTCATTTCGGCTGGACGCTTGGAGTGGGGCATCGGCGCGGGTTGGTACGAAAATGAATTCCGCGGCTACGGCTACCCGTTTCCAAAGCCAAAAGATCGCATTGGGATGTTGAAGGAAAGCGTTGAAATTGTGAAGTCAATGTGGACGCAACCTGAAACCACTTATGACGGGAACTATTACAAGCTTGTGCGTGCTAACTGCGACCCGAAACCGTTGCAGTCTCCACATCCTCCTATTTGGATCGGTGGAGGTGGAGAACAACTGACGCTTCGTGTAGTAGCTGAACATGCCGACTGTTCCAATTTTGGTGGGAACCCAACCGTATGGGAGCGTAAGCGGAATATTTTGAAAGAACATTGTGCAGCGGTAGGGCGCGATGAAGAAACCATTCGTAAAACTTGGTCTCCTGAAGTATTTATTCGTTCGACTGAAAAAGAACTTGCAGAGCGAACCACTGGCGGTTTATGGGGCGAGCCGGTTGAGTCATGGCGAGAAGGAAATCTCGTGGGCACTCCAGAACAGGTTGCAGAAAAAATTGCAACGTACGTTGACTTGGGTTGTACTGGTTTTATTCCGTGGTGTGCCGATTACCCCGACACGGAGTCAATGGAGCGCTTAGCTACCGAGGTGATGCCACAATTCGTTACACGTAGTAACGCAAAATAACTTCTGCAACGCAAGACGGCTTTGCAGCGCCTTCACACTCAAACACAATTTCTAGAGTGACTTGCGCACCTCCAGCAATTTCATCAACATTCATTAGTTTCGCTCCGGCACGTAGCTGAGCCCCTACCGGTACAGGCGACATAAAGCGAACCTTGTTTGCGCCGTAGTTGACGCCCATAGAGATGCCGCTGACAGCAAAGATTTCGGGCAGAAAGACTGGACCGAGCGACAAGGTGAGATATCCGTGGGCAATTGGGCCACCGAATGGGCCGGTCTTGGCGCGCTCAACATCAATGTGGATCCACTGGAAGTCGCCCGTTGCTTCAGCGAATTGGTTGACTCGTTCTTGTGAAATGGTGAGGTAACTGCTGTATCCGAGGTGGTTGCCTACTTCGGCCTTCAAGCCGTCGATTCCTGCGATGATCTTTGGTTGCTGCGATGTCATATCTATATTCTGTCACGCCTAGCAAAGAGCGAGAGAACTCAAAAACTGGACTACTTGAACCAAATTCGTTGGTGATCTCTGCTTTGAGGATGAAGCAGAAGCGCAATGAGGGCTACTTCAAAAATTGTGCTCAGTGAGCTTCCGCCAGTGAGTTTGTCGAAGAAGGAAGCTGGAGCATCGCGAAAGGCGAAATATCGCAGAACGAAAGGACCAAATGCTGCGCCAATGGCAATGTAATAACCCACTTTTCG
>Ga0114970_10003573_pt1 | contig 11390 bp, 11 predicted proteins | sample M_140205_XF_Meta_FD_87030 | JGI IMG/M metagenome (GOLD analysis project Ga0114970, IMG submission 87030) | Freshwater microbial communities from Lake Montjoie, Canada to study carbon cycling - M_140205_XF_MetaG | ecosystem: Environmental > Aquatic > Freshwater > Lake | place: Lake Montjoie... | reverse complement strand
CAGCCGCATGGACGAACTGATTTTCCAGGAGTTCAAGGGCACGGGCAACATGGAGCTTGTCCTCGACCGTAAGGTCAGCGACCAGCGTGTGTATCCCGCGGTGGACATCTTCCTCTCCGGCACACGCCGCGAGGAGTTGCTCCTGCCCGAGGATCAACTGCACAAGATCAACGTCATTCGCCGCGGTCTGGCCGGACACAAGCCGATCGAGGCCATCGAGCGTCTGCTCCACTTCGTCCGCAAATACCCGACGAACGCCGAGATGCTGAAGAGCATCCCGGGTTGAGCTGAGCAAAACGAAAAGAACGCCAGAACGTGGCAGGGAGGGTGTTACCCTGACACGAAGCCTGCAACCTGAATCTTGAAAACGGGCGGTTGACATGATAAGTCTACATGATACGCTCTCTCCATGGCGGAGATTGCCACAACCTTGACTGATCGCGGGCAGGTTTCCATGCCCGCCTCAATCCGGCGCGAACTCGGTTTGCGGCCTGGTCAGATGTTGCTTTGGAAGCAGATCTCTGCTGATGAAGTCCGCGTAAAAATACCGCGGCGCGGCCGCGGGCCGTCGATGCGAGGTTTTATGAAAAAGCTCCTGCCCGATGGTCCCCTTAACACCGCCGGATGGATGAAAATCCTGCGCGAAGCAGAAAAAGCGTGAATGGCGTGGGTCGTTGACACCTGCCTGCTGTTGGATATCGGATTGGATGACCCTGATTTCGGGGCGAAGTCCGAAGCACTGCTGCAAAAGAAATCCACTGACGGATTGGTGGTGTCTCCCGTCACTTTTGTGGAGTTAGCGCCTGCGTTCGGAGGTGAGTTGGGTGCGCTACGCCAATTCCTTTCTGGTGTAGGCATCGACTTCGACGAACCATCAAATGCGACGGACACCGAGCAGGCAGCACGCGCGTGGGCTCGGCACATTCTCGACCGTCGCGTGGCTGCGCCGCGCTTTCCGAAGCGCCCAGTGGCCGATGCGTTGATCGGTGCCTTCGCCTCAAGATTTGAGGGACTTTTGACGCGCAACACGGCTGACTTCCGCCAGCTCTATCCGAGGCTTCGTTTGATCAGCCCGTAGAGCAGCCCAGAGGGTTTGAGGCCTTCTCGTTGCCTTCTCTTCAAAGGCGCAACTCCAGTAGCGCCGCCGTCTCGATTGATGCGGTCTGCGGGAACATGTCGACGGGAGTCGCCTGCTTGAGAGTGTAGCGAGTGGATAGCTTGCTGATATCGCGGGCCAAGGTGGCGGGATCGCAGGACACGTAAACCAGTCGCGGAGCCGAAGCAGCAAGCAAGGTATCGATCACGGTCTGAGACAATCCCTGTGCAGGAGGGTCGAGCAAGACCACCGACGGAGCGTGCTCGGCAAGAACACCGGGCAGCAATTCCGCGGTGTCGCCGGTGAGATAAAGTTCCGAGGGCAGCGAACCGTCGCGCGCGGTTCCAGTCGATCTTTCGTCCCAGTCGATGCCGATCACGCGGGTGAAGTTCCCCAGCATTTGCTTGGCGAAAAATCCGCCGCCGCAATAGGCGTCGACAAGCGTACCGCCTGTGCCGGCCATCTCCGCCACCACGCCAGCGAGAATTTCCGCCGCAGCATCGTTGACTTGGCGGAAGCCGCCGTGGTGAGGATCGGCACGCAAGGTGGCCGGGCCGGGCCGGAGGTGGCGCTTGGTGTGCAGCCGTGCCAGGGCTTCGTTCACGGCATCTGCGGCGAGCAGGCATTTGTCGATGTTGACCAATCGCCGCGGATCGGTGCCGCGAAACCCGATGTCTGGTGGCTCGATATGCACGGTAATGCGGTTGCGGTAGCCGTATTCGAGGGGCGAACTGCGGGCCGCTTCGACCGAGGGCTCCGGGATTTTGCCGATGCGTCGCAGCGCCTCGGTGACTTGGCGCGACTTGATGTCCAGCTGCCGCGGATACGCGATGTGCTGGTAGGCGCAGCCACCGCACTTGGTGAACCACGAGCAGGGCGCCTTCACGCGGTCGGGCGAGGCGGTGAGGATCTGCAGCGCCTCACCGCGCAGGAAACTCTTGTGGGCCTCGGTGATCCGCGCGCGGACCGTTTCTCCGGGCAGTGTGAAGGCGACAAAAACCACGCGCCCCTCATGCCGCGCGAGGCCCGCACCGCCGTAGGCGATATCGATGATCTCAAGGACGAGTTCGGTGCCGATCTTCATCAAGCGTTCATCATGAACGGTCCCCGGCGCGCTGGCGATGGACTTTGTCGGCCGGGTGGCGCATGCTCCGCACCATGAGCCTCAAACCGCCGCGCAGCCCCCATGACCGCGAGGGCGGCCTCGTCTATTTTCCCCGTATGGTCGAAAAACTCCGGATGCGCCACCGCGGCGAGCTGCCCGAGGATTACCATGCGAATCTCGGCAAAGGATTCGACAAGAGCTGCTGCGATTTGCTCCATGTCTCCTACGATGATCTCGTCGCGCAGGTCGAGTCGGGTGCCGGCGATGCCGACCTCCTGGCCTGGTGCTTCTCGCACGGCCATCGTCCGACCGAGCACGAGATCCATGTCTGGAATGAATACATGCGCAAGCGCGGGTGGAACGACGAGTTTTCTGATCGCCTCAAATCACGCCTCGAGGCGCTCGGCATGGCCGGGCGCAGCGATGTGCAGACCATGTTCGATCTGCTCGAGGTGGACGAGGGGCGCACCCCCGGCGGCACGGCGGCGTGAGCGGGGGCTCGCTTTGGCGGGGGCGGCTGGCGCTCGCGGCGGCTGTCGTCATATGGTCGAGCCCTCCAATCTTCCAATTCTGGCTGGCCAGGTCCTTCGATCCGTGGACGCAGAACTTTTACCGCTACGCGGCAGGCTTTGCCGTCATGACGCCGTTTCTGTTTTGGCTGCATCGCCGCGAGGCGCGCCGGCCCCGTTGGCGGGAGTGGTTCGCTTGCGCATTGGCCGCGGTCCCCAACGCCGTGCACCAAATCACGCAAACCATCGCGGTGACGCTGCTGCTGCCGGGCGTTTATGCGTTGTTCGGCCGCATCTCCGTCGTGCTGACCGCGCTGCTGGCCGTGATGTTTTTTGTCGACGAACGGTGGATCGCGCGCAGCATGAAGTTCCAGGTCGGCACAGCGCTGGGCCTGCTCGGCGTGGCGTGGCTGGTCGGGGCCCCGGGCGGTGCAAACCCGATCTCCACCGCTGGGGTGCTGATCGCGCTCTGCGCCGCTGTGGCGTGGGCCTCCTACGGGATTCTCATCAAAAGATCTGCCGCCAAGACCGGGGCCGCGTTCGGATCTTGGGCCATCGGGCTGTTCACCACTGCTCTGCTTTTTCCGCCGATGCTGCGGTTTGGTGACGCTGGCGCAGTCTGGCGTGCGGATGCCTGGACGATCTTCATCCTGCTTTTTTCCGGCGTGCTGTCGATCGGGCTGGGGCACTGGCTTTACTACATAGGCATCCGTCAAGTCGGCGCAGCCCCCGCCCAGTCGGCCCTCCTGCTTTGCCCTCTGGGCACGATCGTCTTGTCCGCCGGCATTTTCGGGGAAACTTTTCGCGCGGAGCAACTCGCGGCCGGTGCCGTCCTTCTGACCGGCGCCTTTCTAGCCCTTTCCGCGAAGCCGCCGGTGCCGAGCCCGGTCTGAAACTGCTCGCGCGGACCGCGCTGCGGTGCGAAATTTTCCCAGCCATGTCCGGCGAAAACACAGCACGCACTCCCATCCTGCACGTGGAGCGCGCGGATGGTAAGACGTCGCTCGTTCTGCGCGGGCGGCTCGATGACATCGCTGTCGCGTCCTGCTGGGCGGAGGCATTGCGCACCGCTCGCACTGCTGCAGGAGCGCTGGTGGTCGACTGTGCGTCTGTCGATTATTGCGGTGGTGCCGGCCTGGCTCTGATCGTTGCGTTGGAGGAGTCGGCTGTGGAGGGTGGGTCCACCTTCGCTCTGCAGGGCTTGGCCCCGCGTTTCCGCTCTGTCTACGATTCGGTTGACCGCGCCAAGCTCGAGGCAACGCTCCCCCCCTCGCGTGGCCACGGGGGCTGGGTGGCAGAGGTCGGCTATGTGGCGGCGGAGCGCGCGGAAGGATGGCACGACGAGGCCGAATTCGTCGGCGAGGTCGGCGTGGGTGTTGCCGCGCTGGTCCGCCAACCGCGGCGCCTGCGCCTGCGGGAGTGGTGGGTCATCGTGGAAAAAGCCGGAACCGATGCGCTGCCAATCGTCGCGCTGATCAGCTTCCTCATGGGCATGATCATGGCCTTCCAATCCGCGATGCCCATGCGCCAGTTCGGCGTGGATATCTATGTGGTCAATCTCGTGGCCTTGGCCATGACGCGCGAGCTGGGCCCGATCATGACCGCCATCGTGCTGGCCGGCCGCTCCGGATCCGCATTCGCTGCGGAGATTGGCACGATGAAGGTCCGCGAGGAGGTGGCGGCCCTCACCACGATGGGGCTGAGCCCTGTGCGATTCCTAGCCGTGCCGCGAGTGCTTGCCGGCATCGCCGTCACGCCAGTGCTCACGATTTACTCCATGGCTGTCGGCATGGCTGGTGGGCTCTTTGTCATGATGGTGCTGGGCTTTCCTCTGGCCACGCTGCTCAAGCAGTTGTCGGGTTCTCTGGAACTGCAGGACGTGACGGCTGGCTTGATCAAATCTTTCTTCTTCGGCGCGGTGGTGGCGGGCGTCGGCTGCCTGCGCGGCCTGCAGACGGGTGCGGGTGCCGCGGCCGTGGGCGACTCGACCACCCGGTCGGTCGTCACTGGAATTTTTCTCGTTGTCGTACTCGATGCGATCTTCGCGGTGGTCTACTACCAACTGAAATTCTGACCATGGAGGATAACAACATCATCGAGGTGCGCGGGCTCGCCGCCGGTTACGCCGACCGCATCATTCTACACGACATCAATTTTTCCGTCCGCCGCGGCGAGATCTTCATGATCCTCGGCGGGTCGGGCTCGGGCAAAAGCACTCTGCTTAAAAACATGATCGGCCTCCATCCGGCGATGGCGGGCGAGGTTTTCATCGGGGGCGAGGATATTGTCGGGGCGCAGGGTGCGGTGCGCGAGAGGATCCTGCAAAAATTCGGCGTGATGTATCAGGGGGGCGCACTCTTCGGCTCCATGACTCTCGCCGGCAATGTCTCGCTTCCGCTGGAAGAATGGACGCGCCTGCCGGCCGAGGCTCGCACGCTGCTCGCGCGGCTCAAGCTGCAGCAGGTCGGGCTGGGGAAATTCGCCGACTACCTGCCCTCCGAGATCAGCGGCGGCATGCAGAAGCGCGCCGCCGTCGCGCGTGCCATGGCCCTCGATCCGGCGATCCTGTTTCTCGATGAACCCTCCGCCGGGCTCGATCCGATCACCTCTGCCGGGCTCGACGACCTGATCCGCTCGCTCTCCCGCAACCTCGGCATCACGCTGGTCGTCGCCACCCATGAGCTGGCCAGCATCTACGCGATCGGCGACCGGGTGATCATACTGGACGGCGGATCCATCGTCGCCGAGGGTGATCCAAGGAAGCTGCGTGACAATCCGCCCGACGGATACGCGCGCGCTTTCTTCCGCCGTGAACCCGAGCGCACTCGCGCGGCCTGACCTATGAACGGACAACCGAACTACTTCAAAATCGGGATCTTCATCCTTTCGGCCTTCCTGCTCGTGGCGGCCGCGCTGATCTTTCTCGGCGCCGACCGGATGTTCCGGCCGAGGATTTATCTCGAGACCTACGTGGACGGCACCGTGCAGGGGATCGATGTCGGCTCGCCGGTCAAATTTCGCGGCGTTCAGATCGGCCGCATCTCCCGCATCGATTTCGTCTTCAACGAATACGGTTCCAAGCAGGGAGAGAGCCGCAAGGACTATGTGTTTCTGGAGATGGAGATCGACATGAAGCTTTTCCAGGGGATGTTCACCGGCGATGTCGATGCCATCATCGGTCAGGCGGTGCAGCAGGGGCTGCGCGTCATGCTTCAGCCGCAAGGTATCACCGGCCTCAACTTCGCCGAGCTGAACTACGTCGACCAGCCTGAGCGCGCCCCGCCGCTCAAGATCTGGTGGACGCCGCGCGCGCACTACATTCCCTCCGCCCCGGGCACGCTCACCAGCATGCTCGATTCGGTGAACCGTATCATGGACACGTTCGGCGCCCTCGATGTCGGCGACACGATGAAGGACCTCAAGGCGGTCATGCAAAACTTTAACACGAAGCTCGATCAGCTGGGAGCAAGCCTGGACGGTATGAACCTCACGCAGGCCAGCACCGATCTGCAGTCGCTGGTGGCCGAGATGCACGCAAAAATTGACCAGCTGCCGGTCGAGCAACTCGGCCACGACGGCACCAAGATGATGCAGGCGTTCACCGCCGCCGCTGTCGAGATGCAGTCGCTGGTCGACCGCTTGGAGACAAGCCCGCTCTTGAATGCCGACGCGGTCGGCGGGATCATCAACGACTTTCAGGCCTCGGCGGAAAACTTCCGCATCTTGAGCGAGAATCTGCGCGAATACCCCTCGCAGCTTATTCTCGGCGAGCCACCGAAGCGGTCGCCCTTCGACCGTCAGCAAAAGGAAAAGCAATGAATCGCATCCCCGCCGCCCTGGCTTGCGTCGCGTTGCTATCCTCGTGCGCCCTGCGGCAACCGGCGGTGGTGACGGAGGACTACGCGCCCGCCTTGGCTTGGCCCGCCGCGGGACCGCCCGGCACGCACTCGATTGCGGTGCAGCCGTTCACCTCGGCGCCCGGCTCCGGCGGGCAGATGCTGCTCTACCGGGCGGACGAGCTGCGCTATGAGCGAGATTTCTACAACCGCTGGTTCGCTTCGCCCCCCCGCATGCTCACCGACGCACTGCGCCAATGGCTGGCAAAAGCAAACGCGGGCGAGGTGCTCGAACCGGGTTCCTCCCTGGCCGCCGACCTCGTCGTCCAACCGCGTCTGGATGCGCTCTACGCCGATTACCGCGACGAGGCGAAGCCGCAGGCGGTGGTGGCCATGACCATGGTGCTCGTCGCGCGGGATGCTTCTGGACAGTGCGAGGTCCTCGGGCGTTCCTACCGCCGCGAGGTGGCTATGGCCGCCGTGTCTCCCGAGGCTGCAGTCCGGGCTTGGAGCACAGGCCTCGCGGGAATCTTCTCCGCCTTCACTGCCGATCTCCGGCAAACGGCGCCTTAGTAGGGGGCATTCTATCCGGTTGGCGGGAGCGGGGCAGGCCGCTACAATAGGAGGCTTTCATGGAAGGATCATGGGTGATGTGGCTCGCCGCGGGCCTTTTCCTCGCTGGCACCGGAGCTTTTTTCGGAGCCCTTGAGGCCGTCCTCTGGCGGACGCCTCGCGCACGCATGGACCAGTGGCCGCGCTCTCCGCGCCTGCAGATGCTGGCCGCGGACTTCGCTCATCCCCGCGATTGCCTCTTCACGTTCCTCATCGTGGCCGGCGCTTTAGCCCGTGCCTCCGGATGGTGGTTGCTGTGGCAAGCCGCAGTTGTGTTGGCCGGATACCAAACGGGCGAGGCGTGGCCGTGGGCCCTGCTCTTTCTCGTGCCCGTCGTCCTGCTCGAAGTGCTGCTGGCCTCGTTGACGGCGCGGCGTCCGCGCGGATGGGAATTTCCTTTGCTGCGCGCCGGCGGTGCGGTGCTGCGCGTGTTCGGTCCGCTTTTCGATCGCGTGCAACCGGCGGTAGCTGCGATCTCGGGCCGTCTTTTCCCCTGGTCCCTCGAGGCGAGGACGAAGCTCGGGCCCGAGGAGGCCGAGACCCTGGTCTGGGTGCGCGAGGAGGAGGGCGAATTCACGCTGCCCGAGGCCGAGGTGCTGGCCGAGGTGCTGCAACTCAGCCGGCAGACCGTTCGGCAATACATGACGCCGCGCGTCGATGTCGTTTTCGTGCCGGACGAGATGACCAATGATGAGTTGCGCGCGCTCATACTCAAGCGGCAGTTCCTGCGCGCTCCGGTCATCGGGGAAACGCCGGACGAAGTCCTCGGCCTGCTCGACACGCGGGCCATGTCCCGCCTTCCGGCCGGAATGCATTTCACCGAGGTTCTGCTCCCGCCGTCCTTCGTCCCGGAGACGATGGAGGCCAGCCAGCTGCTGAGCAGCTTTCTCCACCACCGCCAGCCCTTGGCCGTGGTGCTGGACGAATTCGGCGGTGTCGAGGGCGTGGTCACGCTGGACGACTTCCTCGAGGAGTTGCTCTGCGACGCGGCGCCGCGCGTCGAGGCGGACCTCTATATCGAGCAAATAAGCGACGGGCGCCTGCTGGCCAGCGGCACAGCGCGCCTCGACGACCTGACCGAATACCTCGGCTTCGACGCGGTGCAGCACGGCATCGAGACGATCGGGGGCTATGTGATCAACAGCCTCGGAAAACTCCCGCGCCAAGGCGACTCCGTGCGGCTGGGCCCGTGGAAAGTGACCGTGCGGTCCATGACACAGCGCCGTATCCGCGAAGTGGCGCTGCAGCGGATGGACGACGGCCGGCGGAAGGGGGACGCATGACGATAATTCTCGCTTCGCTGCTGCTTGTGCTCGCCTTTGTTTTCACCGGGCTCGATGCGGCATGGCTCGCTCTCGATCGCGTCCGCTTGCGGCATCGCGCGGACAAAGGCGACCGCCATGCCCGGCAGATGATGGCGTGGGAGGCTTGCGGTCCACAGGCCAACCTCGTCATGGCTTGGACCAGCCATGCTTGTGCCGCCGCCGCTCTGGTGCTTTTTTCTGCTTCTCTGACTGCGGATGGCGCGGAACCGTGGCTTGTCCCTCTGGTTTTCGTGCCGTTCTATGCGGTGGTCGTCCAATTGCTCTCGCGCCAGGTGTTCCGCCGCCTGCCTTTTATGGTCCTCAGCCGCTCGTGGTGGCTGGTTTCCTTGGCGGGATCGGTGTGGGCTGTGCTGGCGCGGCCCGCGGCGGCGTTGGTGCGGCGGGTCAAATCCGACCCCCTTTCCCGGCCGTCCGCTGCGGAGGAGTTGCTGGCTCTCGCGCAAGAAACACCGGGCATTTCCCCGCTCGAGCTTTCCATGCTGCGCAGCGTTCTGGATTTTCGCAGGCTCACGGCCGCGGACTTGGCGCTTCCTGTCGATCGGTTGGCCCATGCGCCGGCCGACCGCACGCTCGCCGAGATGCTCGCGGAGCGGCGCTTGTCCGATGCGCGTTATACTTTGGTGGTCGGTGCGGACGGAGTGCCCTTGGGTGCGGTGTCGTGCGCGTCGGCGGCGCTCTCCGGGGCTCTATCCGCGCGAGCGCAGTCTTTCGCCCGCCCCTTGCTCACCGTTTCCGCCGACCTTTCCTCGTGGAAACTGCTGGCCAAATTGCGACGCACGCATACGCCTGTGGCGGAGGTGAGAGAGGGGGGGACGGGCCGCTTTTTAGGTATCATCACGGAGGAAACTGCCGTGGCGCGATTGCTCGGGAAACCTGTTTGAGGCGTGCAATCGAAGCGGGGAAAAACCATAATCATTGGAATGTCTCCGGTCCCGTCGCCCTACTCGCGCAAGAACCCTTTTCCCGCCCGTCTGGCCAAAAAGCATCTGCTCACCGCAGGCGCCGCCGGCAAGGAGACGCTGCATCTGGAAGTTTCGCTCGCCGGTTCCGGGCTCGCTTACGAGGCGGGCGATTCGCTCGGTGTTTTCCCGTCGAATGATCCCTCGGAGGTCGATGCGCTGCTCGCTGCCACCGGACTTTCCGGCGAGGAGAAAGTCGGACTGCCGGACGACGGTGAAACGAGCCTGCGCGAATTTCTCTCCCACCACGTCACTCTGCGCGAACCCTCGCGGCAGCTTCTCGCCGCCATTCTGGAAAAAGATCCGTCCGCTTCCGAGTTGTCTGAACTGGTCGATCCCGAGGCGAGGTCCGTCATGGAGGACTGGATCGACGGTCGCGAGGTGATCGACATCCTGCTCGAATATCCGGAGGCGAAATTTACCGCGCCCGAATTGGCTAAAGTTTTGCGCAAACTCCAGCCGCGCCTTTATTCCATCGCCTCGTCATCGAAGCGGCATCCCGAGGAAATTCATCTCACGGTGGCCGTCGTGCGCTACGAGAGCCATGGACGCAAGCGCCAGGGCGTGGCCACCACCTACCTGGCCGACCGCGCATCGGATACCACGTTCCCCGTCTTCATCCACTCGGCCAAACATTTCCGTCCGCCCGAAGATCCCGCCGCGCCGCTTATCATGGTCGGCCCGGGCACCGGTGTCGCGCCGTTCCGCGCCTTCTTGCAGGATCGCGCCGCTTCGGCGGCATCGGGTCCGACTTGGCTCTTCTTCGGCGAGCGCAACCGCGCGACCGGCTTCTTCTATGAGCAAGAATTTGGAAGCTGGCAGTCAGCCGGTGTCTTGCACCGGCTCGACACGGCCTTTTCCCGCGACCAGGCGGAAAAAATCTACGTGCAGCACCGCATGCTGGAGAATGCTGCGGAGCTTTGGCAATGGCTCGAAAAAGGCGCCTATTTTTACGTGTGCGGCGATGCCAATCACATGGCCAAGGATGTGGACGCCGCCCTGCACCGCATCGTCGAGCAGGCTGGCGGAAAATCGAAAGAGGAGGCCGACGCCTATATCGACGCGATGAAAAAAACCAAACGCTACCGGAAGGATGTCTACTGATGAAATCACCGCAAAATTCCGGACTGAGCAAGGTTCACTTCTCCGGCATCTGCGGCACGGCGATGGGCTCCCTCGCCGCCGCCCTGCGCGACCGCGGTGTCGAGGTCACCGGCTCCGATGAGAACGTCTATCCCCCGATGTCCACCTTCCTCGAGGGCAAGGGGATCAAAATCAGCGCCGGCTTCCGCGCGGAGAATCTGCCGGCCGACGCCGATTTTGTCGTCGTTGGCAACGCCATGCGTCGCGGCAACCCCGAGGTCGAGGCCGTGCTCAACCGCAAGCTGCTCTACTACTCGCTGCCCGAGGCGCTGAAGATTTTCTTCCTGCGCGGACGGCACAATCTTGTCGTGACCGGGACGCACGGCAAAACCACGACCACATCTCTGCTCGCGTGGATCTTCGAGTCGGCCGGACTCTCCCCCTCGTGGCTCATCGGTGGCATCCCGACCAACCTCGGCCAAGGCTGCCGCCTCGGCGACTCGAAGTATTTCATTATCGAGGGCGACGAATACGACACTGCCTTCTTCGACAAGCGCTCCAAATTCGTCCACTACCTCCCCGAATTGCTCATTGTGAACAATGTGGAGTTCGATCACGCCGATATCTTCCGCGATCTCGAGGATGTGATGACCAGCTTCCGCCGCCTCCTGCAGATCGTGCCGGGCGAAGGCATGGTGCTGCTCAACGGTGACGATCCTAACTGCCGCGCACTCGCTGCGAGTTGTCCCGCCCCGCTCGTCGAGGTCGGGTTCTCCCCCAATGCGGCCAACCATATCGGCGACGTGCAACTCGGCCGCGAGTCCTCGGCCTTCACGCTTTTCGGGGAAAGGTTCGAAATCCCGAT